>Ga0209517_10001955_pt1 | contig 30121 bp, 28 predicted proteins | sample PeaSoiMetSII2010_FD_187695 | JGI IMG/M metagenome (GOLD analysis project Ga0209517, IMG submission 187695) | Peat soil microbial communities from Weissenstadt, Germany - SII-2010 (SPAdes) (version 2) | ecosystem: Environmental > Terrestrial > Soil > Wetlands > Peat | place: Germany...
CTGGCCGGACTCGATCGGCGCGCGGACCGGTCCGCTATAGACGACGCGTGCAATCAATTTATCGGTGCCGTTTTTCTGGACCATTACCTTGATCGGCTCGCGGCTGGAAAGTTTTAGCGAACGGCTCTCGCCGCCAAAGACCTTCGCGTAACCTATTGTCTGGTCCGCCGCGAACAAGGTTCGTGCCTCGAAATTGCGAAATCCCCATTCGAGCATTTTCTTCGCTTCGGCGGCGCGGTCGTCGGGATCGTCGAGGCCGTTGATGGCAACGATCAAACGTATGCCGTTCTGCACAGCCGAGCCGACCATGCCGTAACCGCCGTCCTTGGTATATCCGGTCTTCAGCCCATCAGCTCCCTCGAGCGAGTTCAGCAACGGATTGCGGTTCTGCTGCCGGATCTTGTTCCAGGTGAATTCTTTTTCGCCGAACAATTTGTAGAAATCGGGGTAGGTCTGGATGATGTAACGCGCGAGTTTGGCAAGCTCGCGAACGCTCATCTTGTTGCCAGGATCCGGAAGGCCGTTGGAGTTGGCGAAGGTGGACCGGGGCAACCCGAGCTCACGCGCGCGCTTGGTCATCATCTCTGCCGCGAAAATACGTTCGTTGCCGGCCAGACCCTCCGCCAGCACCATGCAAGCGTCGTTGCCGCTTTGAATGATCGCGCCGTGCAGGAGGTCGTCCACGGAAATCTTGCTGTTGATCGCGGCAAACATGGTCGAGCCGCCCGCGGGCGCGCCACCCCTGCGCCAGGCGTTTTCACTGACGCGAAACTCGTCGGTCAATTTGAGGTCGCCCTGCTTGATGGCATGAAAAACCACCTCGGCGGTCATCAGCTTCATCATGCTGGATGGCGCGCGCAGTTCGTCGGCGCTCTTCTCGAACAGAACGCTGCCGCTCGAGGCTTCGATCAGGATTGCGGTCGGCGCGTCGCCGTCGAACCCGCCCTCCTCCTTCTTGGCACCCTGCACGCTGTTGTTTGCGGCATACACGACGCTGCCGCAGCCCACAGCCAGAGCGACCACAGCTGCAATGACACTGCGCCACGGGGTTCCGGCCGCGGATGCCGACTTGCGGGAGAGATTGGTTGTCATCGGGTTACCCTTGGGCGCTGTTCTAACAGTTGGAATAACCGCAAACAACACGGGTTAGGCGCGGATAGCGCGCGGGTTTTGCGGCTCGAACGGAACGCGCCACCCGCCGCAGCTTGGCAAAATCAGACGGCGATAAGAGGGCTAGTCAGTAAAGTCCGCGGCCGGCCAGCAATTCGCTCGGCACTTGCGGCTCGATCGGGGCGTAGGCGGAAACAGGCCTGACAGCGAAGGCAGAATAGCGATCGTCAGGCTCGTACGATGCAGCTCGCGAATTTTCCAGGATTCGACTGGCGGAACGCGAGCGCGCAGAGGCGGACGGCTCGGGGGCAGCCGAAATCGATGCCTGGTCAGCTGACGCATTGCCGAGGTTGTAGGGCCTGCCCTCCGGCAACGGAACTTCACCCCGGATCGGACGCGAGGAGATTTCCGGAACGAACGGGCGGGCGGACGCGACCCGGACCAGGGATGGCGATGGCGCCGGCACGCCGGTGCGCAAGGTCGCCATCAGCTGGCGGTCGTCGGAGCCTTCGAGCGGCGCCCGGCCAACATATTCCACCCGCACCCGTGCGACGCCGTTGTTCTTGAATTCCAGCAATTCGGCCGCCCGGCTCGAGACGTCCATCACGCGGTTGCCGTGGTAGGGTCCGCGGTCGTTGACACGAACGATCAGCGAATTGCCGTTGCTGAGATTGGTGACGCGCGCATAGCACGGCATCGGGAGCGTCGGATGGGCGGCGCTCAGCGAAGTCATGTCATAAGTTTCGCCGTTGGCGGTCAACCGGCCGTGGAAGTCATCGCCGTACCAGGAGGCGAGCCCCTCCTCGCGATAATTGACGTCCTCTTCGGGCACATAGACCCGTCCTGCGACCGTGTAGGGCTTGCCGACGCGGTAGGTGCCCCCGCCCTTCGGCACGGGATCACCGAGAGCTACCACGCGGGGACTTGAGGAAACGCCATATTTGGGGTCGACGTGGCTTGAGATACCCGACGAGGAGCAATTGGCGAGAACAAGGCAAGCGGCCACGGCAGCAACGCCGCGTGCCGCGCTTAAAGCCCGATCTGACCGTCGATTACCCATCCGCCCCAGTTTACCATTCCACCGGCCGCATGCTTATTCATGCGCTTGGCGGCCAGTGTCCCCGATGCAGCCCACTTCCGCATCAACGAATGAACATATCGCAGCCCGAAGGCGGCGGAAATGGGGAGGGTTACGGGGTGGTAAACCAACCGTTGCGCTTTGCGACGCTTGGTTCTGCGTGGGCGCAAGGAGCCTTCCCTTGCAATTCGTCACGCGTTCCCCCATGGAGGGGCACAACGGAAGGGTGGCCGAGTGGTTTAAGGCACCGGTCTTGAAATTCAGGAAATGGTGCCTTGGATTGCCCTAAGTGGCCGTATATGCCCCTGTTTTGTTGAGATTTTTGCCTGCTCCGACCCTAGACTACCCCATTCCTCCCCGTCCCTCCCCGAGGGGTTGGGTAGCAATTTCGGTAGCAATTCTGCTGGTGGGTCTCGACCATGCACCCCAATCTTCCCATGCTCGCCGGCATTCTCGCTGACTGGATCGAGCCCGCTCCCCACGTCCCGGCCGTGTATCTATTCGGCAGCCGGGTTCGCGGCGATCACCGCCCTGACAGTGATGTCGATGTTAGGGTTTTCACCAACGAGTGGATCAATCTCGATCAGCGAGACATGGATTGGTGGGTCAAGGAGAACCAAAGCGATTTCACCGCCCTAAAAAGTCGCCTCCCCGGTCCGCTATCCCTGCATCGCGAAACGCGCGACGACGCTGATCCCACAATACTTCAAGGTCGAAAAAGTCCCATCCTCATTGTCCGGCGAATTGTATGCGTTTGGACACCCCCGAAGGGGTCGTCCTATCCTAAGATAGCCCCGCCATGACTCTAGGAAGGCCGCTGGTGAGTCCGGGATTCGTGGGCTGTCCGGACACGGACCGCCACGGAAAACGAGTCCTGAGGGCTGGGCATCGGCCTGAAATATGCATATAAAGTTTCGCCTCGGAGGGGCCGTTCCTACCCCCCTCTTGGGATCCCCCTTGGCCGTTGCACCTCCCGGCTGCGACGGTCATTTTTTGCCAAGCCCTTATGGGGGGCTCACGGACAGTCTGACGTGTGCGACCGATCGGCGGCAGCGCACAGGCGCCCCATTCCTGAATCAGCGCGGCGCCAACCGCAAGCCTGACATCATAAAATCGTCACTCGACTCCGACTGCTCAGGAGCGTCTAACTGAACTTGATCCGCGCCCCTCTGAATGAGGAGGATGCTATGCAAGTTCTCCAAGAATATATCCATCAACAAAACCTGGCTCTACTCAAGCGATGTCTCGCAGAAGTGCAAGACGAGGACCGGCGCAAAGTGATCTCGAAGCTCCTCGCTGAGGAAAAGGCGAAAGACCTTCCGCTAGAACATCGACTAAGCGACAACTCCTGATCCCTAATTCTTTGCCGTTACGAGTTGCGGTAGATCAAAGCCGCGCGTCATGGTGCCTGTATTATGGTACTCATGGCCCCTTTCGTTTTCAGGTGCCCGACGACATCGATGAACGTCCAACATTATTCGGACGATGACGTTGATGTGCGAGAAAACGAATATGAGGGGATTATCTGCCCCGCCTGCACAAGGCTGCATTTCCTCAACCGGAAGACCGGCAAGCTGCTAGGCCAGGATGGACACACCCGCGGAAATTGACTCGCTATCCGAGGTTAGAAGGCGCACGGTGAATTATCATCGCGCTGCCATCGCATCTATCGGTGACTGAGAGTGTTGCGCTCCCGCCCCTTACGAGGGTGAGCCATGCCCAAAAATCCCCCGCCTCCCGCTTGTCCGAAGTGTAACAAGCATATGCATTTCATAGTCGTGAAGACCGGTGGTCGCAAATTTAGATGCATCAATTGCGACGGCGTTGATCCGATGCGAATGTCCGATATCCAGAGCTGGATCAAGAGCGAGCTGCAGCCGCCGAGATTGCAGTAAGGCCGCCCGGCACGAAGCGAGGCGGCCCTTTTTATTCTCTTATCGCCTGAGCCGTCTTGCATGAGCGGCAAGCCGCTGCCGGTTACGCTTCCTGACCGATCGGCGCCGCCGTTTCATAGCGGGAATTCTTCGGCGTAGTAGTGTTCCCTGAACTGCTGCACCATGGAATCCAGTTGCTCGACGGCGAACAGGAAAAGGTGGTCATTGTCAAATACCGTCATGGCCAGCTCTGCCGCGCGCGAGAGGTCGCACACGGAATTTTCCATATCGCTGTAGGCCTTGGCGCGCTTCGCGTCGATCTCGGCGGCCTTGGCCGGTTTCTTCTTGGCTGGCTTTTTCATGCCGCACCCCCTTGGCCTTCAAGCAACCATTCGAGGTTCACGCTGTACTTTGTGGCGAAATCGCTAATAGGCCAATGTCTGAGACTCAGCACTGGCCGGATTTCGTCGTCCGGGATACCGCGCGACGCGGCAATATCCTTGATGCGTTGCCGCACCGCCGCTTTGAAATTGCGCCGTTCTTCCTTCTTTTCGTTACTCATCGGAACTGATTTTCTGGTCGGATGAGCAGCAAGAAAAGCAATATCGCCGTCGATCACCTTCTGCGCACGCTCCCGCGTCATGCCAGCTCTTTCAATCTCGCCGATGGCAAGACGTGATTTCTTCCACGTCACGCAATCTTTGCTCGGCGCCGGAAGGAGAAACTGGGCGACCAGGGCCGCTCGCCATAAACGCACCGCCTCCCCTCTATCCCTCGGGACGGGATGCAAATTGCCTTCCGGCAAGCCCATCTCCTGCATGCGTCCGACGACGCATTCAAACTCCGCTCGGCGATGGAAATATTCCACGCGAATCTCCGCCTCACGCCATGCGGTCTTGCGGGCGTCCCGCAGGCGTGAATTTTGGGCGGTTGCGGTTAACTCAACGGTTCCGATTTCGCGTGCGCGGGCCTCGCGCTTGACGCGCTGGCGTCGATACATCGATTGCAGTCCGCCGCGATCGGTCAAGCTGGGAAATTGGATTATCTTTGCGGTTTCGATGGTCATGACTGCCCCCCGATCAAAGCCTTGGCGGCCGTCGCCAGCGTTTCGATCAGCGGACAATCGCTGTCAGCGAAAACCTCAGCATCATGCGCCGAGCGCTCCCCGGCATAAACGATCATCGCCAGCAAGCCGGGCAGTGTTGTCGGTACGGTTTCCGCGAAAGCATACAGCGCATCGAGCTCGGCATGGGAAACCTCGTTCACGGCCTCGTCCTCGTCCCCAATCAGGGATTCGACGATTGCGGCGTGAGCTGCCCTCCGCTCGTCTAAGACCGCATTATGGTGCGCATTCAGGTCAGGGTATTGCTTGCGCGGAACGGCCCTTTCGATGTCCCGTCGGCAAGAAACCTCAACGGTCTTGCCGGGCTCCGCCATACTTCGAATATGGATATCAGCCGGCCCGACCTTGGCATCGGCCAGTTTGTGCGCCTGCTGGTGCTCGGCAAAGACGGCTAGCATGGTCGCATGGGCCTTCCGGTGGGCGTCGATCGCGGCATAGATAGGATCGGCCGGGGCGGCCTGGGCCGTGGTGCTGATCCCCACCGCGGCAACGGTGCTGACGGCGATGGTGCCTAGGATTTTTCGCCGGGTTAGGGACGTGTTTGTGGGTGGCGTGCTAAGCACGCGGTCAGCCTGGGTCATTGGATTCATCTCCACTGTGGCTCGGGTTAGAGCCGGGCGCGGTGTTGCAAGCACTGCCCCGGCTTGCTAAATTGCTACCATGATCACAAATTGGTAGCAATATCCCAAATGGCTGAATATCCGCAGATTGGCGTCCGCGTAGACAAGGATTTCCTCAAGCTAATTGATGAATGGCGCCGCAAGCAGGATGACGCGCCCACTAGGCCCGAAGCCATCCGCCGCCTGGTCGAGCTCGGGCTAAAGGCAAAAATAAAATGATCAAACCGAAACGGTCCGCCGAGCAACAGATTGCGGACGAGGCCGATCGAAAGGCTCTCAATCCGCTGACAGCCAAGCCGAGCCTGAATTCCAGAAAAACCACAAGCGCCTTGGAACGCTTACCGACGACGATATGCTGCGCGAGCTACTAGCCTCGGGTGTGAAGCCACGGCTAATTGCTCAAAAGCTAAAACGCTCCATCGGAGCCATTCAATCGCGAATTTTCCTTTTTAAAAAGCCCCGGAAGCGCCGTGAGCCCGTCTAGACCAGCAGCGAGACCTTGGACGCCTGAGGAAGAGAATAGGCTCCGCGACATGCTGGACGCTGGAAAGACAGCCGCCGAAATCGCCGTCGAGCTCAAACGCAGCCGCATATCTATCTATTCGAGAATTCAAAAGATTTATAGAATGCGACCGAGCCGCGACCCTTAGCGGACCTTGATCGCCCTATTGCCAAGCCCTCACGGGCGGCTTTCGCGCGCGGCCTACCTAGAATCCTTCAGGGTAGCGGGACGCTGATCTTGAAATCTGCGCCGACCGCTTTGACGGTGAGCTTGCATCGCTGCACATCAAACCCGCGACTGAAGGCCGAACTGAATGCGCCGCTCCGGCAATGTCTAGACATCTCGAACAGTTGGGTGTCCGCGGCAAGAGCGAATGCAAGAGCTGGCAACAATCCGTAGCGCACGAGGCGCCGGAGCCCGATCGCTGGAGAAACTTTCCACTGCGAAGCAGCAACCTTCATGCGCTCGGAAGCCTGGCCTGCCGGTTCTGCCGATCGGCATCTATGGCGTCACGAATAACCGGTAGCTCGCGATCGTTCATGGTGCCCTCGTTTGTCCGAAGCAGTCTTAGGACAACGGATATTCCCCTAGCCTCTTGCGTTCAAACCGAAAAGCGATTAAACCGGTGAAAAGTTTATCCGTTGGTTTAATTACGGAGTAGGGAAAATGATCGACATCGGTTTTCAATGGTCGCGGGCTCGCACCTATGAGTGTGCGGATGTGGGGGGCTTCCGTGTAATCCGGTCGACTGCCGAAAAGCGCGACAAAATCGAGCCGCTCAAGATCAACGGCACCAAGCCGCTCTACATTCGGTTTGCGGAATTAGACGGCTCTGATGAGGCTTGCCGGCAATTTGCCTGCGCCTGGGGATTGCTGAAAACCGATGAGGCAGGCAAGGCCGAAACGGTCGCGGAATGGCAGAAAGAGATTCGCAAGCTGCGAGGGCTGATGAATGCGCTTCGCGTCGGCGAAAAGCCTCCCGGCGGTTTCCTGCGAGCTAAAACCGGTAGCCGCGGTCACGAGCTAAGACTGACTTCCATAAGGGTTTCGCTTGTGCCGGGCACGATCGGCGTCGACGGCATGATAGGCCGACCACAAATGATGCTTGAACCGGAAACCCTCTTGGAGGCGATGTACCTGCAACTTGGTAAGTTCGTCGCTGGTGACGGCACGCTATCGGCTTGTAAACAATGCGGCGGCTGGTTTGAGCGCGGCGCGACCGAATCACGGCGCAGCATTGCCGTTTTCTGTTCTGAGAAATGCAAGAACCGCTTCCACTATCTCGAAAGGGCAAAGCGATGAAGGGGCATATTCGCGAGCGTTCACCGGGCCGATGGGCCATCATCCTTGATCGGCACGACGCGAACGGCAAGCGCCACCGCAAGTGGCACAGTTTCAAAGGTACCAAGCGCCAAGCGCAAACCGAATGCGCCCGGCTGATTTCAGAGATGGGAAGCGGCGAATATGTCGAGCCGTCAAAGGTGACGGTCGCTCAATTCCTTGAGCGCTGGCTGAAGTACATCAAGCCAAACGTGTCGCCGCGCACGCATGAGCGGTACGAGCAGATTGCCACGAAAAACGTCGGGCCCCTGCTCGGCGCTAAAGTTCTATCGAAGTTGCAGCCTATCGAGATCAGCGAGGCCTATTCGCTGGCCCTCGAAAGCGGGCGGTGCGACGGCAAGGGTGGCTTGTCGCCGCGTACCGTGCATCACATGCACCGGGTTCTGTATTCGGCCCTCAATCAGGCCGAGCGATGGAAGCTGATAAACCGCAACCCTGCCGCGCTGCTCGAAAAACGGGACCGGCCGAAAATCGAGCGCAAGCCGGTCACCACGATCGACGCGCCGACAACGGCTACGGTATTCGATGCGGCTCGTGAGCGCCGGCTGTTCATTCCGCTGGTGCTGGCCGCGCTGTGTGGCCTGCGCCGCGGCGAGATCACCGCCCTGCGCTGGCGGTCGGTCGACGTCGAGGCGGGCCAGCTCGCGGTGGTGGCGAGCACGGAACAGACTGACGCCGGCACCATCCGGGAAAAGGAAGCCAAGAGCGGCCGGTCCCGGACGGTCGCCCTGCCCTCGCTGGCGGTCGAGGAGTTGCGCCGCTGGCGCCTAGCGCAGGCCGAAGAGTTGCTGAAACTCGGTATCCGATGGGATGACACCCGGCATATTGTCACGCGGGAGGATGGTGAGCCCTTGCAGCCGCGAAGTCTCACGCATGTTGTTTCGGCCTTCCTGAAGGAATGGGGCGTGACGCTACACAAGCTACGGCACAGCCACGCCAGCCACATGCTGGCGTCGAACGTCCATCCCAAGATCGTGCAGGAGCGCCTGGGGCATTCGTCGATCGCAATCACGCTGGATATCTATTCGCACCTGATGCCGAACATGCAGGAAGGCGCGGCCGCGGCGGTTGACGGGGTGATGCGGGCGGCCATAAACAAGCGCGCCGACGACGTTGGGTAGCAGACCGGTAGCAGACCGGTAATAGAGTCCCGTTATGTTCTACATGGCGGGACAAAAAGCTAAGCAACTTCAAAGCACGGAAGGGTGGCCGAGTGGTTTAAGGCACCGGTCTTGAAAACCGGCGTGCCTGCAAGGGTACCGTGGGTTCGAATCCCACCCCTTCCGCCAATTTGACCAATAAGCTATTGAATTTAGAGCCATAGTTTGGTCGGGCCGCCTGACCCACCGAGCATGGTTAACAGTTTGTTTACAGGTGTCGGCGCAGGCTCCAGCCTGCGCCGAGTCATCCCACTGCGAGCCGGGACCGGTCGCTGACGCCCAATTGGGCTGCGGCAGAAAGAGACCCGCCGGATGAGCCTGGGAACACAGAGGGTTGTCAGCGTGTCGCCGGCATATCTGAAGAGCGACGATGTTGCGACCCTGTTCGCACGGGCGACCGCGTACCACGGATCCGGTCAACTTGCCGAAGCCAAGGTCGGTTACAAGAAAGTCCTGAAAAAACGCCCAAATCACTTCGATGCTCTGCACATGCTCGCCAGGTGCGAGTACCAAAGCGGCGATCGCGTGGCTGCGGAGCGCTTCCTCAAGCTGGCCGTGTTGAGCGATCCGCAGTCGGCTGCGGCTCGGTGCGATCTGGGCATCCTGCTTGCCAAATTGCAACGGCAGGATGAAGCATTGGCCTGCTTCGACAAGCTGATCGCTATCAAGGCGGATTTCGCCGACGCGTACTTTCACCGCGGGAACGTGTTGTCAGGGCTCGGGCGTTCAATTGAGGCGATCGCGAGCTTCGACCAGGCGATCGCGATTAATCCGTCTCAGGTGAACGCGATGTTCAACAAAGGCTTGGCGCTCCACGAGCTCGGGAGACTTGCCGATGCGATCGCCTGCTACGACCGGGTCTTGACGGTGCAGCCCGCTTATGTGCCGGCCCTCATCAACCGTGGCGCCGCGTTCAAGGATTTGCGGCAGACTGAAAAGTCCATTGCCGACTTCGATCTGGCGCTCGCGATCAAGCCGGACGAAACCGCCGGCTGGTTGAACCGCGGCGAAGCGCTGCTCGTTCTGGAACGGCTCGGCGAGGCGCTTGCAAGCTTCGACAAGGCGCTTTCGATCAACCCGCAGATCGCAATGGCCTGGCTCGGTCGCGCCAATATCCTGATGCTGAACAGAAACGTGACCGAAGCGATAGCGGCCTGCCAGTGCGCGCTTGCGATCGAGCCGAACTCCGTCAAGGCGCTTACCCAGCTCGGTCAATGTTGTGCTTTGCAAGGCGACGCGGAAGCCGCCGTTTCGTGGTTCGACCGCGCGCTCGCGATCAAGCCGGACGATGAGATTGCGCTAGCGAACCGGATCTATGCCCTGGATTTCTGCGACGATAGCGACTTCGCGCGGCATCAGGCAGCGCGATCCGAGTGGTGGCGCCACGTTGGGCCGAAGATTGCCGAAGGCCGCCCGACGCAATACGAGAACGACCGCGATCCGGCCAAACGGATCGTCCTTGGCTACGTCTCCGCCGAGTTCAGGCAGCGCTCGGCTGCGTTCTCATTCCGGCCCGTGCTGGAGAACCACGACAAGACGCGATTCGACGTCATTTGTTATTCCGCCTCTCCAATCGAGGATGCCGATACGGCCTCCTTCCGACGTTCAGCCGATCAATGGAGAGGCGTTTCCCAATGGCCCGACGATCGGCTCGCCGATTGCATCCGGGCCGACAAAGTCGACATTTTGATCGACCTGTCCGGCCACGGGGGTGGCAATCGACTTGGGGTGTTCGCTCGCAAGCCCGCCCCGATCCAGGTGACCGCGTGGGGACATTCGACCGGCACAGGCATGCCGACGATCGATTACCTGTTCTCCGATCCGGTCACGCTTCCCGCCGAGGCTCGGCATCTTTTTGCGGAGCAGATCTATGACCTTCCGTGCCTGATGATCGTCGAGCCGCCGCCAGCCGGGCTGCGATGCCCGGAGCCACCCGTGACGTCAAATGGCTATGTGACCTACGGCGTTCTGAACAGGGTCAGCAAGATATCCGATGCCGCCATCAGGGTCTGGGCGAGGATTCTGCAGTCCGACGTCACTTCGCGATTGCTGATCAAGGACAAGCTGCTCGACGATGCCTCCATGCAACACTTGCTGCTTAAACGATTTGCCGGCCACGGAATCGCGCCGGGTCGGATCTCCCTTCATGGATCAACCACCCGAGAGGCGCATTTGGCGGCCCACCAAGGCGTCGACATCTGCCTGGATCCGTTTCCACAAGGCGGGGGAGTAACCACCTGGGAGGCGTTGTATATGGGCGTGCCGGTCGTGGCGAAGCTCGGGAATGGAATGACCTCCAGGGTAGCCGGAGCCATCCTGTCGTCGGTCGGTATGTCCGACTGGGTCGCTGCCGATGACGATGAATACGTGGCAATCGCGCTGAGATCGTCTCCCGACCGCCTCAAGACGATTCGTGGCGAACTGCCGAGCCTGATCGAGCGGCGCTGCAGCCCGGCTGAATATACCAGAGCCGTGGAAGAGGCCTACCGGACGATGTGGCAGAAGTACTGCGGCGGCCCCCAGAGCCAGCCGGGTGATGCGACGAAGCCTATTGCGGGCGCAATCCCACTGGCTGATTAATCTGCCAACTTCAGGCGTAGTTTTGTCAACAAACCTGGCTTAGCGTAGAATTCAATCGGCGCTTGAAAAAGCTCAAAAAATAACTCGCTAAAACGTTTGGAAGACCCCCCAATGCAGAAGTTTACAAAAGAAGACGTTGAAGCCCTCTATCGCAGACAGGCCGTAGAGCACGGCAAAGCTGGAACATCCACTGTCCAGGACATCCGCACGCGAGAATTAGAAATTCTCGCTCTCCTGAAATATTTCAAGGACGGTCAAAGGATTTTGGAAGTTGGTTGCGGTAACGGGTACGTGGCAGAGAACATTGCAGGCAAACTCAAAGTCCATATCGACGCATTCGATTATTCTGAAGATTTAATAAAAATAGCGAAAGACCGACAGCTCGCAGGCATTCTCGGCTCAGTTAATTTTTCGCACGGAGATGTGCTCACTCATCAAATCGAGCAATCATACGACGTTGTTTTTTCAGAAAGATGCATTCAAAATCTTACAACTCTTGAAGAACAACATAGGGCCTTGCGAAATATTTCAACTTGGATCCGTCCTGGCGGCAGCTACGTAATGCTCGAGTCCTTTTGGACCGGGCTAAACAACATGAATGAAGCCCGCGCTGAATTGGGTCTGCCGGCAATTGCTGAGTCTTGGCACAACCGTTTTTTCGTTGAGGAAGATGTTCTTTCTTTCGCAAAAAGCATCGACCTTGAATGCCGGAACAACGACTGCTTTTTGAGCGGATACTATTTTGGGTCAAGAGTTCTGCTTCCGGCTCTACTTCCTGACCCGAAGGCCGCGACTTTCAAGTCGCGCCTGAACGATTATTTCTCGCAAATGCCTCCCGCTGGCGATTTCTCCCCAATGAAGATTCTACATTTTGTAAAAGTTTGATATTTCACTTGGGAGTTGCACAAAGCGCCCAACCACGGTATTTCCCGATTACGCAACGCGTCCAGCCTCGTGGCCGATCACATGCAGGTGATATTCCCTCACGTGCTCAGCAAACCAGCGCCGCTGCGACACGGCCGGGTAGTTCCAGAATTGCTGCTTGAGCCGGATTATTCGTTCAAGAAACGGCGCGGTTGCCGTTGTTTTCAGAATGAATGCACGCATGGCGAGACACTCCGTCATCGGCCTTCATATTCACCGGACCTTGAATCCACCGAAATTCCCTTTAGCAACTAAAGGCATTTCTGCGAAAAAGTGCCGAAACAACCATTGCTCGCCTTGGTAACGCCAACGCCTCATTCGTTCCACGACTGAGCGCCCGCCAAGCCGCCAACCACTTCCGCCATGCGGGTTACACCTACAAATGACCGGAAATGCTCCAGCAGGTCATAAGCTGCTCGCCACCGTTGAATTGAAGTTTGCGACCTGCTCGGAAACATAGTCAATCTGGCCGTCGTCAAGCTTCTCGTGAATGGGCAAGCTCAAGATCCGCTTAACCAGGTACTCCGCATTCGGTAGCGGCCTGTGATTGAGATGTCGGTACGCCGGCTGCTGCGACATCAACAGCGGGTGACGAATCTTCACCTCTATTCCCCTGGCTTCCAGAAAACGGCGCATCTCGGTCCGCCGCGGCGTCGTGATCGTATAGTCGAAAAACACCGATCGCCGATCAGCCACAGAGCGCGGGGCCTCGGGGCACCCGACCAGATCCTTGAGACGCCGGCAATAGCGCGACGCAATCTCGAGGCGACGGACGAGCGTCGGCTCGACACCATCGTAGCTGACCAGCATCATGGCCGCCTGGATCGTATCGATCTTGTGATTGAGGGAAGGCTCGACGCAGATTTCCTTGTTCACGGTGCCGAGATAGCGCAGCGCCCGCAGTCGCTCGCAAATCTTCGGATCATTCACCAGGACCGCGCCGACTTCCCCGAATCCCGGAAACACTTTCATCGGATTCAGGCTGAACGCCGCGGCATCACCGAAGCCGCCCGCCCGACCCGATTCGTCGGCCGCGCCGAAAGCCTGCGCGGCATCCTCGATCACAAGCAGGCCATGGCGCCCGGCGAGAGCGCCGATCGATCGCATATCGCAGAGCCGGCCCGTGTAGTGGACTGGCAGGATCGCTCGTGTTTTTGGCGTGATTGCCGCTTCGGCGTCCGACACATCGATGTTGAGATCGTCGCCGACATCCACGAAAACCGGGGTCGCTCCGGCGACAACGACCGCGTTCGCCGTCGCGATCCAGGACATCGCAGGAACGATCACCTCATCGCCGGGTCCGATGTCGAACGCCCGTAACGCAAGGTAGATGGCGTTGGTCCCGGAGCTCACACCGACACAGCATCGCGCCCCGCAATAATTGGCGATCAGCTCCTCCAACTGCTCAACGGCGGGCCCCATCAACAGCCGGCCGTCGCGCAGCAATTCGTCGACGACGTTCAATAGACGGGCGCGCAGTTCGGGGGCCTGAATGGAAAGGTCACGGTAGCGGACTTTGGGATCCGGCAGAGGGGGCTGAAGCAGGTCCACCACCACGTCTTTCGGCAGGCCACCGAGGATGGTACCATAGAGTGCGGTGCCCGGCGCATTCGATTTTGGTGAAACCGTCATCTTAGCCGCGGCTGCCGCAACAGAGCACGAGGTTATAGTGCGCCATCGCGTGGTAGCCGGTATGGACGACCTCGTCGTTCATTGAGAATGCGTATACGTTGTGAAAGTATTTCTGAAGTAGCCGCCTGAGGTCAAGCTGGTCCTTGCAATTGACATGGCCGATCTTGCTGTGTGCCGACGCGTAAGTCTGCGATTGCAATGAGGGCATGCCGATAATCAGAGTCCCGTGTGGCTCAAGGCTCGCGACCATGTTGGTCAAAAACCGGTCTTCGTCAGACGCCTTGATGTGCTCAAGGACATCGAGGCAGTACATCCCGTCGAAGGTCCCCTCCACCGGTCGTTCCAGCATGTCATGCATTTTCACATCGATCGGCCAGCGCTCGGAGTTTCGATCCAGGGCGTCCGCGACGAAGTCGGCGTCGAAATCGACCGCCGTGAGGTGACCGACCTCCTGACGTACGACCCGGCTGAAAAAGGCATCGCCACATCCCACTTCGAGTGCGCGAGCGCAGCCCTGCAACATCTTCGCGACAAATTTGTAGCGCGCAAACGTAAATGCCAACCGCTTCGGATCGTCGAGGTAGGCCCAGCTCGAAACGAAGCCCAGTCGTTCGAAGCCCTTCGTCCTGAAGAGATCGATCGCCTCCTGATACTGCACCTCTCCCTTCGCCTTTGCCATGTCAGACCCTTTCCTCCGATCAATCGGCACTTAACCGGCGAAGCGAATTGGAGGCGCTGCGGCCGCCTTCATCGCATTCTCGAGAAAGACCCGCAGCTCCGGGGGCTCCAGCGGCGCCCAATCCGCGAATTGGGTATCGTTCCTCGAAAATGGTCCCGTCGTCGTCTCATGGAAGATGACCAAAGGGGTTCGTGGCAGAATGGCGTGATAATGCTCCTCGTTCAAACGATAGTAGAACGACTTGCCGTTTCCAGTCGCAGCAAGCTCGATTCCTCGAATTGGTCTTCCGCCCTCATCAAAGACGACGATGTCGAGAGCGCCTTCGATCATGTGAAACGATTCAGTCTTGTTGAGGTGCCGATGCGGACGAAACAATACATCCTGACGCACGGCGAGAATCATCTCCTGAACTGCTGTCGCGTCATCTACGTGCACGCAAATGCGGGAACGACCGAGCGGACTTTCGATCGCACAAGTCTTCAACCGCGAAAGCCAGTCGGGACCGATCTCCACGATCGGATCACACTCGCGGAAGACCTCAGTCATGGATTGATGCCCGCAATCGCACTCGCGTCCTGGAGAGGCTCTCCACGATATTGTCTACCGTCAATCCATGTGCCGCCAGGACGTCCTCATGGCTGCCGTAAGCATGCACGAACTCATCGCGCAGCGAAAAGCAATGAATTCGAGAGCCGGCACGTCGTTCGTAGGCGAGCGCCTTGACCTTCATCCCAAGACTGCCCTGGGGTGACATTTCCTCGATCACAACCGTCTCGCGATGCGAGGCGAGCACCTCGGCCAATCCCGCCATGTCCAGCGGCTTGAGCGTATGGACCGACACCAGGGAAACCGAGCGGCCCTGGTCCTGCAAACTCTCGGCCACCTGGGCAGCCACTTTCATGATTGAACCATAGGTGAGGATGCAGACATCCCGGCCTGTCCGCAGAAACCGGAGTTTTCCGAATGTGAACTTCTCGGCCAAAGCGGCGGTGAAATCCGGCTCGCCCGCTTTGCCGAGCCTCAGATAGACCGGACCGCGCTCCTGCATGGCACACCAGCGCGTCGCCGCCTCTACCTCCGCTGGATCGCATGGCGCAATCACGGACATATTCGGCAACGCGCAGGCAATGGCGATGTCCTCTTGTGCGTGATGGGTTGCTCCGAGCGTCGAATACGAAACGCCTCCCCCGATCCCGACGATCGTCACAGGCAGGTTCTGATAGCAGAGGTCATCTCGCACCATCTCGAACGGGCGGTACAATGCGAAGGTCGCAATCGTATAGGCAAACGGGCGCAAGCCACGCTGGGCCATTCCCGCCGCCATGCCGATCATGACCTGCTCGGCGACCCCGGTATTGACGAAGCGATCCGGAAATTCCTGGCGGAACCTGGCAATCGATCCGGCCGGCGAAATGTCCGCGACAACGACGCATAGCCGCCGATCGGCCTTGCCGAGCTCGTAAAACGTATCGGCGAAACGATTTCTCATTCGGCTGCCAGCTCGTCCAGGCCTCGCTGGTATTCATCCTTGTTGGGCGAGCGATAATGCCAGATCGGCACATTCTCCATGTAGGAGACGCCCTTTCCCTTGACCGTCCTGCACACCACGATCAGCGGGCGCCCTCCGATGCGCGAGGTCACCGCATTGAAGATTGCTTCTCCGTCGTGGCCATCGACTTCGACCGCTTCCCAGCCAAACGCTTGCGCCTTTTCGACCAGTGGATAGAACGCCTTGTGACCGTCGCTCATTCGCTCGAGGCCGCCAAAATCGTTGTAGTCCAAGAACGCAACCAGATTGTTGAGCTTCAGGTTGGCGGCCATCATCATCGCTTCCCACGTCGAGCCCTCCTGGAACTCGCCATCGGACAGCAGGCAGTAGATCATCACGTCGGTTTTCTTCAGCTTCTCGGCATAGGCCTGCCCGGTGGCCAGACCGAGTCCATGACCGAGCGACCCGGTCGATGCAGCCACGCCCGGCGTTTCGTAGTCGGGATGCGCGCCGAGCCGTCCGTCCGGTTTGCAATAGCTATCGAGATCCGCCCTCGACAGCACGCCGAGTTCTTCCAGGATCACGTATTGAATCATGCAGCCGTGTCCCTTCGACATCAGGAACACGTCATGGTCGGCTCCGCGCATCAAGCCATGGTAGATTGCATCGGTGATTTCGGTGCAGGAAAACGCCGGTGCTATATGCAGCGCAGTGACCTGCTGGGAGATATCGAGGATCCGCCGACGATATCGCCTACAGCGCTGACGCGCCGCCTTTGCGTCGAAAGAATTGCATAGAGCTTGGGTCTCTAGCATGATCCGATTCTCATCAAGCCCGCAGCTCGTAATCAGTCGGCCAGTGGCGGATCTCGTCAAGATAGCGTTTGCCCCACCCGACCATCTCGGCGAGTCCTTCATCCCAGCCGATTTCCGGTTCCCAGCCAAGGTCGGCCTTGATCCGGCTGGAGTCGAGCCAGTAGCGGGAGTCCTGCCCGAGCCGATCGTCGGTGGCGGTGCATAACTGTTCGAACGGCTGACCCAACGCCTTTGCTGTACGCTCCACCACCTCGCGGATCGACGTGGGCTGCGCCGGTCCGGCATTGTAGATCACGCCGAACGGCGCCTTCTCGGCCACTAGATGGATGGCGCGACCAAGGTCGCGGGCATGAATATAGGATTTCTCCGCGCGCCCTCCGCCGTGCAGCGGCAGCTTATGGCCGGTGAGCCCGCACCAGACCGCCTTTGGTATCACCCGATGCAGCAGTTGACCTGGGCAATAGGCGTTGGAAGGACGGATGATATTCATCGGAAATTTCAAGAACCTGTGCACCGATTCCAGGTACATGTCGAACGCCACTTTCGACGCGGCATAGGGACTGGAAGGCTTGATCGGCTCATCTTCCCGGGCAGCATGGTTCACCGAGCCGTACATTTCCGAGGTGCCGATCTGGATGAAGCGCTCGAGCCAGTCGCGCTTCATCAGCTCCTCGCACAATCTCGCCAGCGCCATCGAGTTGGTCTCGAAAAACCGCCAGGAATTCTTCCACGACACCGCGCCCTCGCCTTGCGCCGCGAAGTTGACGATGACCTCGGGCTTTTCCTTGTCCAGCAGCTCCAGCAGCAGGTCGAGCTCATGGGTGACGTGACGGGCATGGTACTCGTAGCCCTCGCGCTCCTCGATGTTCAACGAGAACGGCTCCGGACGCAGCGCGGCGCGGCCGATTCCAATCACTTTTTTCGGATGGGCATGGTCCAGCAGGTAAAGGGCCGTGTGAATCCCGAAGCTGCCGCCGCCGCCGAGTATCGCATAGGTCTTGCCGGCCATTCTGTTGGTTCCCGCTCCTGCGCTCACGCTTATTCGATAATCGTCCAGAAGTAGTCGCCGGTGTAGCCGGCCGCGCTGAACAGCGATATCCAGCCGTCCGGATAATCATGGAATTCGGCTGTCAGCACCCAGCTTTCGAAAATCTCCTTCTGCTCGGGTGTGCGATAGCTGTCCACCTGAACGAAGGCCCGTCCGCCCGACACGCGCTGGATTTCCTGCATGACCTTGATTGCGCGCGGACGCGGAAAATTATGCACGGTGTTGAGGCACAGCACGCAATCAAAACTGCTGTCGGGAAATGGCAGCCGTTCCGCGCTCCCCAGATGCAGGCGGCCGACCACGTCCCGCTCGCAGTTCATCAAGGCGTAGAGGGATATGTCGAGCCCAAACGCTTCCAGGCCGGGGCAAACCGTCATCAGGTCCTTGACCAGAAAGCCCTTGGCACAGCCGACATCGAGCACGCGCATGCCAGGCTGCAATCCGAAATGCGCGACAATGTCGCGCGCTACCGGAACCCAGCGGCCATCATAGCGGTAGCCACCGTAGCCGTACTCGCGCGGACCGTCGAAATACATTTCCCCATACTGCTTTGAGATGGCGACGACCGCGGGGTCCTTGGCGTCCTTCCGCATCTGGATATTGCGCTTCACTCTCGGCAGGGCGCGCAACAGGTCGATTTCGTTCATGATGCTGTGTTCAAGCTGGCTCATCCGCCGGCATTGAGATGAATTAGCATGTCGAGGTTCAGTCACGCGACCGGGCGACGCGGCGGCCGAGTGTGTGATAGACAAGACCTGCGGCTTCGGCCGCCTTGCGATCGAGAACCGCATAGGGATCGAGCACGATCCTGCCGCGCAGACTGCGGGCGATGTCATCCGGCGCGATGCGGCGATAGTCCGGCCACGGCGTCAATATCATCAGCGCCTCCGCGCCTGCCGTCGCCTGGAGCGGTTCGTTTACCCCGGTCACGTCGGAACCTGTGGCTACAGAAGCGGGAACCACCGGGTCATGCACCCGGAGCGCTACTCCCTCCAGCTGGCTAATCGTGGCAAGCGCTGGCGAATTCTTCACCGAATGGGTGTTTTCCTTGTAGGCGAGACCCCAGACCGCAATCTCGGCATGCGGATTCTCGTTCAGCACTGCCTCGCGAATGGCGCGCACCGCCCAGTCCCGCCGATATCGACTGTTGTGCCTCCAGGCCTCGACGATCCCCGCGTCGCTGCCATGGGCCTCGGCAAGCCGGCAGACCGTTGCAAGGTCGCGCTCCAGATTGCCGCCTGCGATCCCGAGGCCCGGTGCCAGATAGGCGAAGGGGCCGATCCTGCGATCCATTTTGAGCGCTGGCACGATTTCCGACCAGTCCGCGCCGATGCCCTCGCACAGTTCCGCCAACATGTTGGCCACGCTGACGGAGGCCACGAGGCAGCAATTGATCGATATCTTCGCCAGCTCCGCGCTCTCATAGAGCATCGGAAGAACCGGACAATTGAAAGCATCAAGTACGGCGCGATAACGTGGATCGAGCGGTTGCCCTGGGTCTGCGCAGCCGACGATATACCGTTCCGGCTTCGTGGCGCGCTCCACCGCGCGACCGAACACCAGCGTTTCAACCTGATAATAGCGTCGCGCCGGCTCCGGAACGTTCATGCTCCGGGTAAAGCCGGGTTCGACCTGAGACAGCACGACCAGGATCGCATCCTTCCGCAGGACAGGCCCGATGAGATCGATCAGTTGGCGCAGTAAGCTCGTATCGCTACGCCCTTCATCGTCGGTAGCAATATCCGGGGCGACATAGACGACATCGCAACGGGCGATAGCGGTGGCATTCGCACCAAAGGTCTGGCGGGCGCCATTGGAGGCAATCAGCTCGGGCAGCGCCGGCTCCAGCACCGGAAGCCTCCCCCTCTGCAAATCGGCCACCAGTGCCTCGTCGCGGTCGAAACAGACAGTTTCAAAGCCAGCACCCGCGATGGCTGATGCAGATACGAGTCCGAGATGGGTCATCCCGACAAATCCCACCACCGGCTTCACTGCGGCGGCGCCCGCGCGATTGCCTGGTCGCCAAGATGAGAGAGGACGCGGTGCAGCCAGAGATCGTTTGAAAGGTCCGTCGGTGCCGCATGCTCACAAAGCGAACGGAAGTGAGCGTATTCCGCTGACCAGGTTGGATCGTCCTGGGTCAGCGTCTCGATCGTCTCGGGAGGCCGTCCGGCGGGCAGCACGCGCGTCCGCCGGATGAAGCTCGCCGGACCCCATTTGCAAAGCGAGGTGATGTGCGCGGTCCCTTTCTCGGCCAGGATGTCGCAAGTGAAATGGTTGCGCCACATCAGGAGCGTCATCTCCAGTTCGATGCGAGGGACCTTCCCCTCGCTCGCGATGACAACATGGTCGGGCGCCAGATTTTCGAAGTTGTTAGCAGCCACGACCGCAAAACTCGATGCGATGTCGCCAAACCAGAAGCGGCACGTATCGAGTAAATGCGAACCAAGGTCCGGCAGCACGCCTGCTCCCTTGTCGCGCCATCCCGATTCCCGCACCAGACGCGCCGTACCGTTGCCATAGAACATCCGGCAACTGTAGATTCGTCCCAGTTCACCGGACGCAATCAGGTCGCGCATGCGGACGTAATGCGGTTCGAAGCGATGATTGTAGGCGGTGTAGATGACGACCCCAGTGTCTCTCGCCCTCCGCTCAAGTTCAAGCAGGTCGCTTTCTCGATCGACCCAGAGCGGCTTCTCGACCAGCACGTGTTTGCCATGGGCGACGCAGTAGGAAAGCAACTGGTGCTTGGGTTGATCGGGAATGCAGGCCAGCACGGCGTCGTAATGCTCCAGAGGAACCTCCGGCAACGCAAGATAGTCCGCCTCTGGATTGACCGGATCCACCGAAGCGACGCAATCCGCCCCCGCGAACTTGCGGCGCTTGTATCCCTGCACGCCAAGGCCTGCGACGACAACACGCATCTCAAGCGTAATTCATCTGGCGTTCGACGTCCGCGATCTTGGCGCGCACGTTATCGGCGGTGACAGGAATATTTCCGTCATACTCGCATTCGCAGGCCGCGGCCAACGCACCAAGGATGGTCGAAACCGCTTCATTCCGGGAAGCCAGCATCGCCAGCGTCGAATAGGCGAGCAGCGCATCCCCTGCGCCCACCGCATCGACAAGGCGATCGACGAAACTATCAATCACGAAGAAACTGTCGAGAGATTCGTGATTGGAATCGCGGCATGCCAGCACACCTCGCTCTCCGAGCTTCAAGATCAGCAGCTTGCAACGTGCCGCGTCGTAGAGGCGTGACGCAAGCGGCCTGATTCCGGAATCCTGGTCCGCCAGCGCGAATCTCGCCTCGCGTTCGTTCGGCGTGATCATGTCGAAGTCGGTGAAATCGGTGATATTGCCCCAGCGGCTGGCAACCTGGCTGTCGGCCACGCGATAGACGTTGGGCGGAATTGCCTTGATCAACTCGGGAATGGTCCGACGGTTGAACAGGCCGTGACGGAAATCCGAATAGACGACCGCATCCGCCGGCGTCGAGCTCACGGTTTCAGCGATTGATCCCAAGATGTTGTCTGATATCGAACGGTTGTCGAGCGTATCGACCTTGAGCAGGCGGTATCCGCCGACAACGATGGCGTTCTTGTTGACCGTGGGACGGGACGCATCAATGACGGCGCGAACGTCGATGCCCGCCGCACGCATGTCTTCGATCGCAAACGTCTTGAGCGGATCATCGCCGAGCACCGTCGAGAATGTCACCTTGGCGCCGGCGGCGATCAAATGCTTGGCGACGATGCCGGCGCCACCGACATAATCTGCGCGGCTCTCATAGAGCACGCTCATTGTCGGTGTCTTGGTTTGACCCCCGATCATGGTGCACCGAGTGTAGCTGTCAACGATCGTATCGCCGACGACGTGCACCCGCCGGCCCGGCATCCGGCCGAGCACGTCGCGCAGGACGTCGAAGGTGATCTGGTTGCGCTCCATGAGAATCTGCAGGGTTTCCAGCTTCAACGATGGCGGCGCCAGATTGATCAGCGCGCTCGATGAATAAACGATGTCACCCGGCGTGAAGATCAGCTGGCCGCCATAGGCTTCCACGATCGCGGCTTCTTCCGCGGTCTTCGGCGCAAGCCCCGCGGCGTTGTATTCGAAACCCTTTGCGAAAAAGTCGGGCTGGATCGTTTCGATATTGGCGAGAGGCTTATCATTGCGGTCGATGACGACGTAGTCGACCATTTCAAACGCCGCAAGGTTGACCGCTCGCAGGTCCTGCGTCACGTGCGGGCGATGCACTCCCTTGGTGATGTGCTTGTCAGCCGTAATGCTGGCGACGAGCAGATCGGCCTTGCTCTTGGCATACAGCAAGTGCCGGACGTGTCCGGGATGCACGACGTCGAACACGCCGTGGCACATGATGACGCGCCTCTCCCGCGGAGGAGGACCGATAATGGCGCGCAACTCCTCCGGCGTCTTGATCTTGTGCCGGTAGCGCTCCATCAACGAAACCGTATTTGACACTAGTAAGCCTTGTCTTTGTCGAGATAACGGAACCAGGTTTCGGTAGCTTGTGCGATCGATTCCGGGTCCCACAGCGGTGCATCACGCCAGCGCTCGATGTCGGAGAGCATCCGCCGCACGCCGTCAGCGAACGAAACGACAGGCTTCCAGCCGAGCTGCGAAGTGATCTTGCTGATATTCGCAAAGGTGCAGGCAGGCTCCCCGGGGCGCTTCGGCACATAAATGACTTCGCCGCCCAGCAGCGACACCAGCCTGTTGATCGATTGCGGATCGCCCGCGCCGATGTTGAACCGCTCGCCAGAGAGCTCGGTCCGCGCGGCGGCAAGGAATGCCGAAGCCACATCGGTCACGTAAATAAAATCGCGTGTCTGCGTCCCATCCCCGACCACGGTAAAGGGCTTTCCGGCCAGTTTCTGCCTCAGGAACACCCCGAACACCGCGCCATAGGCGCCCGTGGTTCGAACACGCGGGCCGTAGGCGTTGAAAATACAAACCGCGTTCACAGGCAGCCCGTAAACCTGATGCCAGTGAAATGCCGCCTGCTCGCCCTGATACTTTGATAGCGCGTAGGGATACTGCGGCGCGATCGGATGAGCCTCGTTGGTCGGCGTCGCCGCCAGCCCGTAGCACGAGGACGAGGACGCGTAGACCACCTTCTCGACGCCGGCCGCCCGCGCGCATTCGAGCACCCGAACGGTGCCTTGCACGTTGACGTTCATGTATTCGATCGGCCGCTCGATCGAGGGCACGATGTCGCCGATGCCGGCGAAATGAAACACGTAGCTGGCGCCCTCGAAAATCGACGTGCCGGGCTCGAGCGCAAGAATGTCCTGCCAATAGCAGGCGAGCGCCGCGTCATCTCTGCGGTGTTCCAGATTCGACCGGCGGCCGCCGCTCAGATTGTCGATCACCCGGACGGCAAATCCGGACTCCAGCAGCAGATCCACCATATGGCTACCGATGAAGCCGGCGCCGCCAGTCACGATCGCCACAGGTCTCGACATCAGGCCGCGCGCAGCCGCTTGAGCCGCTTCACGTTGAAGTATTGGTCGTCGTTCATGCTGTCGGGAACGCGTCCTTCACGGAACGCATTGCAGAGGTCGCGTACCGCGTCCTCGATGGTATGCCGCGGTGTATAGCCGAGTACCCTCCTGATCTTGTCAGAGTTGATGTGGTAGGAGCGCAGGTCGTCGCTCGGCGTGGTCACGATCGCAACGTCGCCCTTCTCAGGAAATTCCTTTGACACGACCCGCTGCACCAGCCTGGCGATATCCATGATGGACAGGTTCTGATGGCCGACATTGAAGGTCTGCTTCTGGATCTTCTCCGACGGCGCGGTGAGGAAGAGCTTCACCGCCTCGCAGTAGTCCTGGACGTGCAGGTTCGGACGCAACTGCGACCCTCCAAAGACGGTAATCCTGCCCGCGTTGATGGCGTGATTGGTCAGGATATTGACCGAAAGATCGAGCCGCAGGCGAGGCGCATATCCGCACACCGTCGCCGGCCTGAAAATGACCCCCGTGAAACCATCATCCGCGTGCTTCTTCAGCAGCGGCTCGCACATGCCTTTGTATTTGTTGTAGAGCGTCAGCGGCACCAGGGGATGATCCTCGGTCACGTCTGGCTGATCGGAGACGCCGTAGACCGAACTCGAGGAAGCATAGACAAAACGCTTCACGCCGGCTTTCTTGGCCGCTTCCACCATCGGCTCGAACGCATCCATGTTCACGGAAGTCGACAGCGCCTCGTCGAGCTCGAAACTCGCGTCGTTGGAGATGCAGGCAAGACTGACGAACGCGTCATGGCCCGTGGTGGTCGCGGCGAGATGCGCCGTATCGCGGATATCACCCTTGACCACCTGAAGATCGGGATTGCCCATCGGCAGAAAGGCGTCGCCGAAGAACATCGTATCATAGACCGTGACCTTGTAGCCCTGATCGAGCAGCTGGGGCACGAGCAGACTTCCGCAATAACCCGCGCCGCCCGTGACGAGTACGCTTTTGAAGAGTTTATTCGCGGCAATGCTCACTATTCAGGCCGCAGATTTTGCGAGATTGATGGAGAAGGACGAAGCGGCGGCGTCGCGATAGAACATCTGGACCGTCTCCCGCGAGTAATCGAGCAGATCCTTGCCGGCCAGGCTGAGCTTGGCGATCATGTCGTTGGTGCAGGTGATGATGTCGCAGCCGATATCATCCGCCTGGAAGATGTTCAGCACCTCGCGAGGGCTGGCCCACAGCAATTCAGCCCTGGGTCGGACAGCCAGAACGTCCTTGCACGCGCGCATGTGCGCCACCGGGTCGATCCCGGTATCGGCCACACGCCCTGCGAACACGGAAACGATAGCCGGCACCCGGTAGTCGAGCACCTCGGCGACGGCCGCTACCTGCTCCGGCGTCATGATCGCGGTGACATTGAGTTCAATGCCCTCGGCCGCGAGCGTTCGCAGGACAGGACCCGTGAACTCGCCTCTGGTATTCATCACCGGAACCTTGACGTTGACGTTCTTGCCCCACGAGGCGATCGCGCGCGCCTGGGCGATCATGCCGGGGAAATCGTCCGCGAACACTTCGAATGATATCGGATGCTGCGTGATCCTTTCCAGCAGGCCGCGCGCGAAGGCCTCGTAGTTCGTTACGCCGGCCTTCCGCATCAATGTCGGATTGGTGGTGAAGCCCTTGATGTACGGAAGCTTGGCCATTTCCAGAATGCCGTCGAGATCGGCGCCATCGGCGAATATTTTCACCTTGAGTCCGCTCGCAGTACGCTTCGCCGCTCCCGGGTTGATCGGCATCACCCTCAAGATGAGGTCCGCCGCTTCCGCAAGGGAGCGAACGGCATAGTCAGCGGCTACCGGTTCTTCGCGCTCATGGTCGAGGTCCATAAATATCGTCCTGCAGCCGGCGGCCCGGCCGGCCTCCATGTCGCTGAAACGGTCACCTACCATCACACTTCCCGCGAGATCGATCTCGCAGTGTCGTGCGGCATTGATCAGCATCCCCGGCTTCGGCTTGCGGCAATTGCAGCCTTCGGATTGGGAATGCGGACACATCTCGATGCGATCGATCGGCAGCGCCTGCGTCATCAGGCGGTGCATCTCGTTCACAACTTCAACCGATACCAGCCCGTTGCCGATATCGGGCTGATTGGTGACGACGATCAGGAGATAACCCGCAGCCTTCAATCGCGCGAGCGCTTCTGCCGCCTGGGGGCATATCCTGAACGCTTCGATACTGCGCGGAGCATAACTGCGGCCGTTTCGCATTTCGGGAACAACGAGAACTCCGTCTCGATCGAGAAACACCGCTCGTTTCGTGTTGGCTGCCCCGGTCACCATTTGGTCTTTCGAATCTGCAAGGCTGGGTGGCTGACGAGGCAATGCCAAACTACGGCCTGAAAGGCCTCCGAGAGCGGGGTCATCCATTCAGCCTTCACTTCGGGAATGACAACCACGACGTCGCCGTTCCTGGCAGTGTAGCCTGTCTTCTTGCCGACAATACCGAATACTTTCGCGCCACGCGCGCGGGCAAAATCAACGGCTCTCACGAGGTTGGTCGAAACATTGCGTTCGACGTCTCCGCCACCAACCGAAAGGACAAAAATCGCATCCCGCTCGCTCAGATGACTTACTTCAAGCCACCCCGCGAAAATGGTCTCCCAGCCCTCATCGTTGGCGCGCGCGGTCAATTCGGACACGTTATCGGCAGGAGAATAGGCTTCAATGCCGCAGAGCTTGCGGAAATCGTTGACGGCGTGGCTGCAATTTCCGGCGCTGCCACCGACGCCCAGCATGAACAGCCGGCCACCACGCTCGCGCACCGCACCGAGCGCAGCCGCGAGCGCCTCGATCCTTGAAAAATCGATCTTGTCGCAAATTGCCCCCGACAGGGCGAAGAACTCGGCGACGTGACCGGATCTCTGATGTTGCAGCGGCAAGGATTTCTTTTTTTCAATGAGCATCATGAACCAGATTCAATCAGCGTCATGAAGTGTGGAAGTCGGGACAAGGATGACAGCTTCGGCAAGGTCGGCGCATCGGAGTTGGAACACAGATGGTGAAATTTTCTCAAGCTACCGCAGTCCTGGTGACTCAGGTTCATCTGGCTGACATCCAAACGTCAGGCTTAGGTCGGGTCAGGCGACCGCAACCAAATCTGCCTCGATCGTGACGCGAACTTTTCTTCCCAACATGTCAAGCAGGATCACGATACGATCGCGGTCCGCCAGCCCTTCGAACAGGGCGAAATTTTCGGCGAACGCGCCTGCGATCACCCGCGCCTTGTCGCCCAGCGCGAACTTCGGGCGCTTATCCAGCTTAACATAACCGCTTTCGTCTTCACGCTCCCTCAGCGAGCGAAGAACCTGCGGCGGCACCGGAGCAGGTTCCGACCCATTCAGCACGAGGCTCGCGACGCCGAACGTCGATTGAATCGAGCGCCACCGCTGCGTCGCCATGTCGATTCGTACGAACATATAGCGTGGAAATAATGGTGCAGCGACCCTGTCGATTTTTCGAGCGTGGCTACGGCACTTCAGATAGCGCGGCAAGTAAATCTCAAATCCTTGCCGCAGGAGATTACGAGCCACTTTTGCTTCAGCATTGACGTGCGTATGGACCACGAACCAAGGATCAGCGTCGGTCATGCTCATTGCACCGCTTCCGACGCTCAGCAATGTTCAGACCAAGCAATCTGGGGCAAGGACATGATCTTGGCCATGGAGCTGCAAAAATTCCTCGAATGATCGACACGGATTAAAGGCGCCAATTGCGGCGCCGCCATCGCCAACCCCACTGATCTCTTTCAGCAAATCTTGCGTCGCAATGCGAATCAACGATGTCACGAACTCCAGATTCGGGACACTATTTTTCTTATGGTATTAACCGCTAATATCGCTACCCAAGCCAAGGCAATGGCTTGACTCTAGCCCCCGTCACCGTGGCCGCCCGTTGATCAGCCTTACGCGGGCGCCGATCGACCGACAACCATGGCACCCCGCAGAAATCGGACTCACCAGCGACCTTGCTAGACTCGTGCAGGGCTATCGCAACCGATCGTCGCCGACGATCCATTGGCAAAATGGCCGAGCAGGTCGCTTCCAAAGCTGAGCATTAGGGCGGCGAGGTAGAGCGGCCAAGCCAATGCATGGCGGGTTCGGACATGAGCCGCCACAACTCGACGAGGATCGTCGGTCATCGGAATCAGCATTTGGTCATCTTACCACGATGCCCTGAGCTAAGCAGAACGCGGTTGCCCCTGAGTCAATTTGACCCACCCTCGATCCTTTTCTACAGCGGCCATGAGCACGCTTCCGGCCCTTAGCCGCGACCGTAGGTTGGATTTTTTTGGAGAGTGGATTTATTCCTGTTTTCAATGGGGTTGACGGGACACCTCTTCCGCCAGTTTCCCCGGTTTTACGTCTAATCCATTGACATAAATGATAGTTTTACAATTCGCTGGGCTTCTTAGGATCGTTATTTCCGACGAATCCCGTGCGAACCGATCAGGCCGCCCGGACCGATGCCAGAAAATTGCCGACCTCACTCTTGAGATGATTGCTTTCGACCAGCAATTCCTGGGCCGCGCCGTGGACCTGTTCGGCTGACGAACCGGTGTCGGCCGCTCCGCGCGTTACCTCCGCGATGTTGCCGGAGACCTCGGTTGCGCCCAGGGCGGCTTGTTGCACGCTGCGCGCTATTTCCTGGGTCGCAGCGCCTTGCTCTTCGACGGAGGCGGCGATCGCCGAAGAGATTTCGAAGATGTGGTTGATGGTGCCGCCGATCTCCTGAATGCTGGATACGGAATGTTCGGTCGCGGACTGCATCTGTGCGATCTGTAGTCCGATTTCCTCCGTCGCTTTGGCCGTTTGGCCGGCGAGCGCCTTGACCTCGGACGCGACGACAGCAAAGCCCCGTCCGGCCTCGCCCGCGCGCGCGGCCTCGATCGTCGCATTCAGTGCCAGAAGGTTGGTTTGAGCGGCGACGGCTGAGATCAGCTTTACGACCTCGCTGATGCGGTCTGCCGATTGCGAGAGCTCCGCGATTCGAGCGTTGGTCTGTTCTGCCTGCTGCACGGCGGCGCTCGCGACCTTCTGGGATTCGTGAACCTGCCTGCTGATTTCGTTGACGGAACAGACCATTTGCTCGGATGCCGCTGCGGCCGATTGCACGCTTGCCGACGACTGCTGGGATGCGGCTGCTACCACCGCCGATAGCTCCTGGGTGGTATCTGCCGTCTTGGTGAGGTGGCCGGCCGCCATTTCGATTCCGGCGGCGGCCGTCGACACAGTCTGCACGACCTTGCCGATCTCCTGCTCGAAGCGATCGGCGACCTGCATCATCGCGTCGCGACGATCGGCTGCGGCGCTCTCCCTTGCCTTGGCTTGATCCTCCGTAAGCTGCCTGTTCTCGAGCAGCTTTTGCCGGAAGACGGAAAGTGATCGAGAAATCTTGCCGACCTCGTCGCGACGGTTGACCGGCTCCATCTTGATCTCAAGATCGCCCTGGGCAAGAAGCTCCATCGCCTTCGCCATCCTGACAAGCGGCGTGGAGAGCCAATTTCCGAACAGCAGGGCTGCAATCGCCACTACAAGTACGGTGAAGCAGATCGACCAGAAGACATAGCGCTGGACGCGTTCCAATTCGGCCTTGACCGCCGAAAGCCGCTCGTCGGCCGCCGTCCGCACCGCAACCAGGTTTGGTTTCAGGCGTTCATAGATTTGCGCAAGATCGGTCGCTTCGTCCGTCAACGTGCTTTGTCCGGCGACGAACGCCAGAAAACTCGTCTTATAGGTGCCGATGAGTTTACTGATCTCGGGTTTGCTTTCGTCAGGCAAATCGGCTTTTGCGAGTTCGATCGAGAATTCATCGACGCGCTTGCGAAGCTCGTCGCCGTACTTTTCGTCGCCGCGCAGCATGAAATCCTTCTCATGGCGGCGCATCATCAGCATCAGAATCGCCAACCGCGACTGATCGTATTTCTTTAGCTGGCTCTCAACGGCGTGAACGGCAGTTCTCAGTTTTCCCTGCAAGCCGTCGTTCTCGTTGAACCCGATCAATTTCTGCGCTGAAACAACATTCGAAAAGCGTGTGACGTAACTGTTGATGGTAGCCCGGAACGAATTCGCCTGGCGGAGCGGATCGCTTTCCGGCAAGGCTTCGGCGAGGCGTTCAACATTGGTGAGGTGGCCGACAGCCGCGTTCATAATTTCGGTGTGGGCCGCTACCTTCTTGTCATCGGGTTTCTGCAGAAACTCGGTTGCGATTTCACGCGCCTGCAACAGGCCTTCGGAAACCTTTCCGGTCAGGGAGGCAAATGCGCCAAACCTGTCGGCCGCGCGTTGGCTGTCGGCTTCAACCTGCAGGCCTATGAGATAAATCGCGCCGACGGCCGCAACGCCGCTCATTCCCAGCAGCAAAATCTGCGAACGCAGATGGAGCTGGATCCGAACCTTGACGTTGCGGAAACTCGGCATGTCCGGCCAGTCTCGGAATCAATGAATGGATTAAATATGGGTTATTATTGAGCAAAACACTTAATTAGCTCTTACCTTTCAAGAGCCGGATACCGCCGATGCCCGGTCGCAGCCGATCCGGCAGGAATTCAAGGCTACGTCGCCTGTGCGACCACGGATCGGAATCGCAGGATGGCAATGACAAAGAACAG
>Ga0209517_10001961_pt1 | contig 30066 bp, 24 predicted proteins | sample PeaSoiMetSII2010_FD_187695 | JGI IMG/M metagenome (GOLD analysis project Ga0209517, IMG submission 187695) | Peat soil microbial communities from Weissenstadt, Germany - SII-2010 (SPAdes) (version 2) | ecosystem: Environmental > Terrestrial > Soil > Wetlands > Peat | place: Germany...
CCGCGCCGACCGTCAGCGCGTAGTTGCCGCCGACCAGCGGCAGCGCAGCTGCAAGCGCCAGCACGACAGCCGCAGCGATGCGCTCATTCGAAGTGAGCGGCCGCCACGGATTGACGGTGAGCCCCGGCGTGCGGCGCGCGGGCGCCTCTTGCCTGCCGAACAGGCCCCACGGCCGCACGATCAGCACCGCGGCCATCACCAGGAACACCAGAATAATGGAGATCTTGGGGAAGATCAGAATGCCGAACGCGTTCAGTTCGGAAACGAGCACCGCCGCCACGAAGGCACCGATGATGCTGCCGAGGCCGCCGATCACGACGACCACGAACACATCGACAATGATCCGCAAATCCATGGCGTGATGCACCGCATCGCGCGGTATCTGCAGCGCGCCGCCAAGGGCCGCCAGAAACACGCCGAGCGCAAACACGCTGGTGAAGAGCCATTTCTGATTGACGCCAAGCGCTGCCACCATGTCGCGATCCTGCGTCGCGGCGCGCACCAGGACGCCCCACCGCGTTCGCTGGAACAACAGCCACAAGAACCCAAGCACCAGCGGACCGAGCACGATCAGAAACAGATCGTAGGAGGGAATATTCTGGCCGAAGAAATCGACCGCGCCTCTAAATCCGGGAGCCCGGCGGCCCAACAGATCGCTCGGCCCCCAGATCAGGACCACAAGATCCTCGACCATCAGCGTGAGGCCGAAGGTTGCCAGCAACTGAAACAATTCCGGCACATGATAGATCCGGCGCAGCAGCGCCATTTCGACCAATACGCCGACCGCCGCGATAATCAGCGACGCGGCCACGATGCCGCCCCAGAATCCGGCTGCGCCGGAAAATCGCTCGGTCAGCGTGAACGCGACATAGGCGCCCAGCATATAGAACGCGCCATGGGCGAAATTGACGATCCGCGTCACGCCAAAAATGATCGACAGGCCCGACGCGACCAGAAACAACGATGCGGCACTGGCAAGTCCGGTCAGGAACTGGACGATGTAAAAGGCCATCTATGGTCCGCGTTTCGCTCATATTTTGTAGGGCGGGTTAGCCAACGGGTCGCGCGAATGCGCGCCCGATGATAAACTCCGCGTAACCCGCCATGGAGCTGCCCCGAAGATGGTGGGTTACGCCTCACGGCTAACCCACCCTAGGCGAGCCAAAAAAATGCAACCGAAGGAGTTCGTCATTGCGAGGAGCGAAAGCGACGAAGCAATCCAGCCTTCTTGTTCTTGACAGCAATGGATTGCTTCGCTTTCGCTCGCAATGACAGTTGCAATAAAAGACAGCCTCATTCCTTCGGGCGCATTTTTTCGACTTCGGCATCGCTGGGGAGATAGTTCGAACCCCTACGATAGACCGAATCCACCATCACGCCCTTGCCGTCCTTCAGCGCGGTCCTGCCGACGAAGGCGCCGAGCGTCGACTGATGATCGATCTTGCGGAACGTAATCTCGCCGAACGGCGAGGCCACCGACAAACCCTCCGTCGCCGCGATCAGCTTCTCCGGATCGGTCGAGTTGGCCTTGGCGAGGATGGCGGCGGCGGCCTTGATGGTCTCATAGCCGACGATCGAACCGAGCCGCGGATAGTCGTTGTACTTGGCCTGATACGCTTTCAAGAATGCGTCGTGCTCCGCCGTCTTGATCGAGTACCAGGGATAGCCGGTGACGATCCAGCCCTCCGGCGTTTCGTCCTTCAACGGATCGAGATATTCCGGCTCGCCGGTCAGGAAGCTCACCACCGCGCGACCCCTGAACAGGCCGCGGGTGTTGCCTTCGCGCACGAGCTTTACGAGATCGGCGCCGAAGGTGACGTTGAGGATGGCTTCCGGATTTGCGGCGGCGACGGCCTGCACCACTGGGCCCGCATCGATCTTGCCTTGCGGCGGCCATTGCTCATCGACCCACTGGATATCGGGGCGCTTCTCCGACATCAGCTTCTTGAACACCGCCACAGCCGACTGGCCATATTCGTAGTTCGGCGCAATCGTCGCCCAGCGCTTGGCCGGCAGCTTTGCGGCGGCCTCCACCAGCATCGCCGCCTGCATGTAGTTGGAAGGACGCAGGCGGAAGGTGTAGCGGTTGCCCTTGGACCAGGTGATGGCGTCGGTCAGCGGTTCGGCGGCGAGAAAAAAGACCTTCTTCTGGTTGGCGAAGTCGCTGACGGCAAGACCGATGTTCGACAGGAACGTGCCCACCAGCATCGCCACGTTTTCGCTCGACACCAGTTCGTTGGCCGCGGTCTGCGCGTCCGCCGGCTTGCCGCCGTCATCCTTGGAGATGACGACGAGCTTCTTGCCGTTGATGCCGCCGGCGGCGTTGATCTCCTCCACCGCGAGCTGCCAGCCCTTGCGATAGGGTTCGGTGAAGGCCGGCAGCAGTGAATAGCTGTTGATCTCGCCGATCTTGATTTCGCTCTGCGCCACGGCGCTGTGCGCCAGGCCACTGAAGGCAATGACCAGTGCCGCACCCAAGAAAAATTTGCTTCGTTGCATCCGAAAAACCTCCAATGTTGAAAGACGAGCTACCGCAGACCGTCTTCACCTTTTATCTCGGAAACCGTCAGCCCGCCGACCCGCGGCAGCGGCCGGCCGCTGTCGGTGACGGCGAGCGCGACCATGATCTCGTTGGCGCGCGGCGCATCGTTGATCTGCACTTCCATGCCGTCGAAATGGCTGCGAACGAACGCAGCGTCCTTGTGGCCGAGCGGAATATCCAGCGTGGTGCCCGGCCCGCTCCGCTTTTTCGACGATGGAATCAAGGCCGCGCCCTTGCCCAGGATCTTGCGCACCGGCGCGCCCATCTTCGGATGCAGGATCGCGGCCGCATGTTCGAGCTCACCATTTTCGCCCACCGCCGCCGCCTTGCCGTAACTATGCGCTTCTGCGCCTTCGATACCCAGGGCCGCCACCGCTTTTTTTGCCAGCAATTCGCCCAGCTCCTCGCCGATCGCAATCAGCGGGGACAGATCCTCCACATATCTGCCGGCGAAGGGGTTTTCAATCACCGCGATCGCGGCCGCCCTCCGGGTCGGCGGCGTGACGCGCTGCCCCATCTCCAGATACGTCTCTTCGACCACCGTTACGATCTTGCGAATGACCGCGCTCATCGCTTTTCACCTTGTTCTCGAATTGTGGTGACCGTCATACTCTTCTCACGCATGGATCGCACTTTCGATTCCCCGCGCGCATGCCGGATGAGGCAATTTTGCATCGAACCTTTTCAGCGCGATGACGCGCGTTTCGCCTTGCAAATGCAAGCTCGCGCCCTCGATCAGGCCGGAGGCGAGCAGCGCGCGTGCCTTGTCGGCGCCGGCTTCGAGGGCGGTGACGATCTCGGATTCCTTGAGCAGACCGACATCCCGCGTCACTAGCCGCGAGCCAAGATCGCTGTCGGGCTGCAACTCCTCCGCCGGACGGCGGACAATGGCAGGATGGCCGGGCAAATCAACGGCATTGGCGATGATGGTGGCGGCGGCGTCCGCCTGCGACGCGGTACGCGCCAGAACGGTGACCGCATCGGCGATGCCCAGTGAAAAGCTGCGTCCGTGGCGGCCGCTGGTCGCAACGCCCCGGGAGGGATCGCCGGCGTGGATGTTCATCGTCCGCATCAGGCCGAACCGGTCGGGCCGATCCGTCAGGCCCACCGTGAACTGTTCCCCATTAGCAAGATGCAGCGCGATGTCGCCGCCATTATTGACATAGGCACGATCGAGCGGGGCTTCTTGCACCATCGCGCCGAGAATTTCCTCCGCAACACTGCCGGCGACCGCCGCCATCGGGGTAATGAAATATTCGGCGGCAAAGGGTGCCACGGCGGCGTGCATGCGGCGCGCAACCGCGCCCCGCAACGGGCAGCGCTCGGGACCGGCGGCCTGGCGCAACAATGCCAATTCATCGCAGAGCTCATCGAGCAGACCGGCGAAACGGCGCACTGCTGCCTGATAGGCCGCGCGCAGATTCGTCTCGCTGCCATGCGCCTCCACGATCAAATCGATCGGGCCATCCTGCAGATGAAGCCGCCGGCCGTCCGCGAGCCATCCGATCTGCGGCTGCCGTTTCATGGGCGCAACCCCGGTGAAGGTTGCGGCGGCGTTACTTGACGGGGCTCCGTATTCGCCTTCAACGACGCCAGCGGACGAACATGATCCATATGGCCGCCGAGCGCCGCATAGTCCGACAGCCGCAGCGTAAACTCGATCGGCGCGACCAGCGCGGGCGTCGGCACATAGCCGAAGGCGCCGGCCGGCAACCGCGTGACGTCGACCATGAAGGTAATGCCGCCGCCGGGCCAGACATAAACCGGCGCCCCACCGCTCGTGACCCGCGTCAACGCGTCTTTCACCGAACGCGTCAACCGCACCGGATTGTCGGTCACACCTGCCCGCAACGAACCGCCCGCGCCGCCCATGAACAGCACGGTGCATAGCGCCGGCTCGCAATTCTCCTGGATGCGCTCGACCGATAATTTGAGATCGGCGGGCATCTTTTTCTCGATCGGCTTGAGCGCTTTGTCGAGCTCGTAATAGGCCGCATGTTCGCCGGTCGTTGACACCATCAGCATGGTCATGCCGGGACGCGCAACCTTTGGGTCGAACGGGCCAAGGACCGACAATGGATCGGAAATCCTGGTGCCGCCCCAACCGGTGCCGGGCTCGGCGACCTGGAAATAGCGGCCGGGCGTCGAGCGCCGTCCCTTCATCTTGATGCCGGTATCGGGAATATCCAGCAATTTGCCGGCCTGATGTTCGCTGAGGACGCCGGTGATGTGGTCATCAACTACGACGACTTCATCGACCTTGCCGTGCCATTGCTTGGCGAACATGCCGATGGTGGCCGAACCGCAACCGACGCGCATCCGCTCCTCGGCAACGCCATTGACGATCGGCGCATAGCCGGCCTGCACGACCACGCTGGCGCCGCCGTCGATCACGAGTTCGACCGGCTTGCAGTTGCTGAGATCCATCAGTGCGTCGCAGGTGACGCGCCCCTCCTTCTTCGATCCGCCGGTGAGATGATGAACCCCGCCGAGCGACAACATCTGCGAGCCGTACTCGCTGGTGGTGACGTGACCTACCGCTTCGCCCTGCACGCGCACGGTGGCGGCCTCGGGACCGAGATATCGATCGGTGTCGATTTTCACCTTGACGCCGCAATAGCTGAAGATGCCCTCGGTCACCACGGTGACCATATCGACGCCATCGATCTGCGAGGACACGATGAAGGGCGCCGGCTTGTAATCCGGATAGGTGGTGCCGGCGCCAATTGCGGTCACGACCACGTCCTGTTCGTGGACGATCTTGCCGTCCCAGTCGCCGCCGGCCTGGAACGGCACCAGCCGCCCGCCGTGCGACACCGTCCGTTCCAGAAGGATATGCGGATCGACGCGCACCAATTGGCCATCGTGATTGGCGTAGCGGTCGCAGGCTCCCGCCGCGCCCGGCTTGATGTAGCACATCACGGGACAAGCATCGCAGCGGATCTTGTCGCCTGTAGCAGCAGTCGCATCAGTCAGCATGAACAAGCTCTCGAAGCCGGTGTCAAACTGTCGAACATTGCAAAATCAGTTGCGATGCTTCGCGGCGCAGTGAACAATCTGGGCGACTAGCGCATCTTCCGCGACGGCCCAGTTCGTTCGTATACGAACGATGTTGCGCGCACGGCCAAAACCTGTCAAGCGCCCAATGAGACGAAAACCGTTCTTGCCGAATAATACCTCAGTTGCATGGCCCTCCTGTTCACAAACCGGGCAGCAGGTTTGGCGCGGGAACGACCAGGCTTGCACGTTTGTATACAAACGGTATCCTTGAGAAGCATTTGAGCGATGTTTGCCGAGCAATTCCTCGCCGGAACCCATGAGCATGACGCAGCCCACGATCCGCCTGAACGTCAACGGCAGGATCCATGAGGTCGGCGCTGCGCCCGATACTGCGCTACTCTATGTGCTGCGCAACGATCTCGAAATGAACGGACCGAAATATGGCTGCGGGCTCGGCGAATGCGGCACCTGCACGGTGCTGATCGACGGGGTTGCGGCGCGCTCCTGCGTAATTCCGATCAGCGGCTGTGAGAATCGCAAAATCCTGACGCTCGAAGGCCTCGGCTCGCGCAACGATCCCGATCCGGTGCAGGCTGCTTTCATCGGCGAACAGGCCGCGCAATGCGGCTACTGCCTCAACGGCATGATCATGACGACGAAGGCCTTGCTGATGCGCAATCCGCATCCCACCGAGGCCGAGGCCCTTGAGGCGCTGCGTTACAATCTTTGCCGCTGCGGGGCGCATATCGAAATCGTGCGCGCCGTGATGCGGGCGGCAGGCCATGCCGCCGAGGCACGCGACTGATGGCCGCGCCGGACGTTCCAGGAGATCGCGAGCCTCGGCCGGGAACCTTGTCGGTCGTGCGCCCGGTGGCTTCCGGCGCGGCCGCCGAATTCGAGACCTTCGTCAAGATCACGGCCGATGGTTCGGTCACGGCGTTCAACGGCCATGTCGATCTCGGAACGGGTATTCAGACAGCGTTAGGCCAAATCGTCGCCGAAGAACTCGACGTGTCCTTTGCCCGCGTCGTTGTCGTGCTCGGCGATACCTCGCGCGTGCCCAATCAGGGCGCCACCATCGCCAGCGAAACCATCCAGGTATCCGCCGTGCCGCTTCGCAACGCCGCCGCACAGGCGCGGCAATTTTTGGTGGCGCGCGCGGCGGAAAGGCTTGAACTCCCGGTCGATGACCTCACGGTCGAGGATGGTCTTATCCGTGGACATAACCGCAGCGTCAGCTACGGCGAATTGATTGGCGGCGAAATCATCCGTCTCGAACTCGCCGATGAGGTTCAGGTCAAAGCCGCCAACGCCTACAGCATCGTCGGGCAGTCGGTGCCGCGCATCGACCTTCCGGCCAAGGCGACCGGCGAGCTTGTCTTTGTTCACGACGTGCGCGTGCCCGGCATGCTCCATGGCCGCGTCGTGCGCCCGCCCTATGCCGGTGTCGACGCCGGCGCCTTCGTCGGCACCAGCCTGATCGACGTCGATGAATCCTCAGTGCGCGATATTCCCGGGCTCGTGGCCGTCGTTCGAATCCGCGATTTCGTCGGCGTCGTCGCCGAGCGCGAGGAAAACGCGGTCAAGGCAGCAGCGCAGCTCAAGCTGGCCTGGAAGCCGGTGCCGACGCTCCCCGATCTGAAGGACATCGAGACCGCGCTGCGCGCCAATCCCTCGACGCCGCGGACGCTGATCGACAAGGGCGACGTCGACGCGGCGCTCGCCGGCGCGGCAAAGCCGATGCCGCGCACTTATACCTGGCCCTACCAGATGCATGCTTCGATCGGCCCGTCCTGCGCGGTCGCGGATTTCCACGACGATCATGTTCGGGTGTGGTCCGGCAGCCAGAATCCCCACATGCTGCGCGCCGATCTTGCGCTGCTCTTGCGGCGGCCGGAAGCCGAAATCGAAGTCATTCGCCTGGAAGCGGCCGGCTGCTACGGCCGCAACTGCGCCGATGATGTTTCCGCCGACGCGGTCCTGTTGTCGCGCGCGGTCGGCCGTCCGGTCCGCGTACAATTGACCCGGGAACAGGAACACGCCTGGGAGCCGAAGGGCACCGCGCAACTGATGGACGTCAAGGGCGGACTCAATGCCGATGGCAGCGTGGCCGCTTACGACTTTGCGACGCGCTATCCCTCCAATAGCGCGCCCACCTTGGCGCTGCTGCTGACGGGTACGATCGCGCCGACGCCTGTGGTCTCGGACATGGGCGACCGCACCGCGATCCCGCCTTACGACTATGACAATATGCGCGTGGTGGCGCACGACATGCCGCCGATCGTGCGCGCATCCTGGCTTCGCGGCGTTTCGGCGCTGCCGAACACCTTCGCCCATGAATCCTATGTCGACGAACTCGCCAGCGAAGCCGGTGTCGATCCGATCGAATATCGGCTCCGTTATCTCAAGGACCAACGCGCGATCGATCTCGTCAACGCCGTCGCCGAGCGCGCCGGCTGGAAGCCGCGACCAGTACGGCAAGAGCCGCAGGCCGAGGGAGACGTGGTGCGCGGCCGGGGCTTTGCCTATGCGCTCTACGTCCACAGCAAGTTTCCGGGCTATGGCGCCGCGTGGTCGGCCTGGATCGCCGACGTCGCCGTGAACAAGGCGACCGGCGACGTCAGCGTGACGCGCGTGGTGGCGGGGCAGGATTCCGGCCTGTTGATCAACCCGAACGGGGCTCGTCACCAGATCCAGGGCAACGTCATCCAATCGACCAGCCGCGCCCTGATGGAAGAGGTTTCGTTCGACCGGCATTCGGTGACGAGCCGCGAATGGGGCGCCTACCCCATCATCAAATTTCCGGATGTCCCCAAGATCGACGTGTTGATGCTGCCGCGACAGGATCAGCCGCCGCTCGGCGTCGGCGAATCCACCTCCGTCCCGAGCGCGGCGGCGATCGCCAACGCGATTTTCGATGCGACCGGCGTGCGCTTTCGGGAATTGCCGCTTACGCCCGAGAGAATTCTCAGGGGATTGCGAGGCGAGCAGCCGTCAACTCAGGGCGCCCTCCCCGCCGCGTCGCACGCTCCACCGGCCCTGGACCGCTGGCAAAATCCGTTTGCCGGACGCCGCAGTGTATTTGCAACCGTCGTGGCGCTGCTTGCGGGAGCCATCGGTATCGCCGCGGCCGTGCTGCCGTGGCGCTCGATTGCCCCGATCGCGCGGCCGGACGCGTCGGTGTTTTCGGCGGCGACGATGGAGCGCGGCCGGCAACTCGCAGCGCTCGGCGACTGCGCGGTCTGCCACACGGAAATCAACGGCATCGTCAATGCCGGTGGCCGGGCGATCGAGACGCGGTTCGGCATCATCTACTCGACCAACATCACGCCGGACATGGAGACCGGAATAGGCAACTGGTCCTATCCCGCCTTCGAGCGCGCCATGCGCGAGGGCATCCACCGCGACGGCCGTCATCTCTACCCGGCATTTCCCTACACGCACTACGCGAAAGCGACCGATGCCGATCTGCAAGCGCTCTACGCTTATCTGATGGCGCAGACGCCGGTGCGCGCCAAAAACCGCGAGCAGGCGCTTGCCTTTCCGTTCAATTGGCGTCCGCTGATGGCGGGATGGAACGCGCTGTTCCACCGGCCCGACCCATTCCTGCCCGATGCGACCAAATCGGCCACCTGGAATCGCGGCGCCTATCTCGTCGAAGGCCTCGGCCATTGCAGTGCCTGCCATTCGCCGCGCAACGCGTTCGGCGCCGAAAGGGCCAACGCCTATCTCGCCGGCGGCTTTGCCGAGGGCTGGGAAGCTCCGCCGCTGACGTCGCTTTCGCATGCGCCCATCCCGTGGAACGAAGACGAACTGTTCGGTTATCTGCGAACGGGCGAATCCAGATTCCATGGCGTCGCCGCCGGCCCGATGGCGCCTGTGGTGCGAGAGCTCAAGGCCCTCCCCGACGATGATATTCGCGCCATGGCGGTTTATCTCGGCTCCTTCAATGCAGCCACGATCAGTCAACCGGATCAGGAGGTGATCGCCACCGGCCTCGAGCGCTCGACCCGCACAACGGCCGCTTCCGCTTCCCCTTTAGGACTCCGTCTCTATGAAGGCGCCTGCGCCGTTTGCCATCAGGTCGGCGGCCCGCCCTTGTTCGGCAGCCGGCCTTCGCTGGCGCTGAACAGCAATTTGCACGCGGCCGTACCCGACAACCTGATTCAGGTGATCCTGCACGGCATCGCCGCGCCGGCCTCGAGCGATCTCGGCTACATGCCCGCCTTCAAGGACAGCCTCTCCGACGATCAAATTGCTCAACTCGTTTCATATCTTCGCCAGCAGTTTGCGCCCGACAAGCCACCTTGGAGGGATGTGCCCATCGCCGTAAGGCTGCTACGCCAGCGCGCATCCCGCTGATCTCTTCTTGGTGGAAGCAAAGTCACGCCCATGAAGAAAGTGCTGGTCTGGCATTGCCAAACCAGCACTCAGTTCATCGCGGCGTTCGAACGATCTTGCTTAGTGAGAATGTCCTACCCGTTGGTGACCATCATCGGTCGTCACGATCACGATGATCGTCGTCATCATGGTGATGATGACGGTCGTCTCGGTCATCACGATCTCGGTCGCGATCGCGGTCGTGATCGCGGTCACGGTCGAAATCGAACATGTCGAAGAGATCGCCGATCGCCGGCATGTTCACCGGCACCCAGGGATTCTCATCGTCCATGATCGGGTTCGGCAAGTTATCGCGGCTGCGATTGGAAATCTTGCCGAGGTGCCAGTTACGTTCGATGAACTTCAGGACCGACACCTGGTCGGTGTAGGTGTGCGACACACGTCCACCGGTGGAGAACGGCGAGATGACGAGGAGCGGGATGCGCGGGCCGTCACCGAAGAAGTCGAGCGGCTGAATGAATCCGCTGTCGTAGAGGCCACCGCTTTCGTCGAAGGTGACGATGATCGCGGTCTCAGCGAACAGCGCGGGATTGGTCTGGACGCGGTTGACGAGGTCCTGGAGGAACTCCTCCAGAAGGCTGACCTTGCCGCTACCAGGATGACCTTGGAGACCGCCGTCCATTTTCACGAAGGAAACCGCAGGCAAGTTGCCGCTCGCGATGTCGGCGTAGAGATTGTCGACGACGTCCTTGAGATGGGCCGACCGTTGGTTCGGGTCGGTCATAGTTGACTTTGAATATTGGAACGCATTGCAAATGTCGCAATACCCCGCCCTGAACACCTGGTCGAAGATGTCCTTGGCACCATTGGTGACGGCGACCGCGGAATCGTAGCCGCCACTATGATACGCCCACGAGATGTTGTGGGCATTCAGCTCGTCGCCCATATGCCGTACCGTCACCGGCGGCATCACCGTCGAACTGACTCGGTTCAGCGTGCCCGTCGGCGTAAACGCCGGGCTGGCGTCGCGGATGGGATAATAGGCGCCCGGCGCGCAGTTTGGACCGACAAAGTAACGAAGTGAGGCGAGGTACGATTGAATCGCAGCAACGCCGGGCTGAGTCGGGTCATTGCACATCACCCAGGTCCCGTTCGACTGATAGGTGTTAACCGTGCCGATAACCGGATCGGGATTGGTAATGCTCCCGGTCGGGGTTCCGGGGGTACCATCAGGGTTGGCGAAGAAGAGATTGTCGCCGTAAACGATTCCGAAATGGCCCGTGACCGATCCACCCATGATCGCTTGGTGGAAATTGTCGGAAATCGCGTACTGATCCGCCAGCGCCTTGAAGATGGGCGCGTCGCCAGTATTCATGTTGAAGAATGCCATGTCCTGGCCGCCGTCGCCCGGGCTTTGGCCTGGCGCCGTGCCGTTGGTCACGGCGACAAAAGTATAAAGATCGTGGAGGCATCCAGTCGGATTTTCGAACGTCGCATTTTGCATGCTGCAATCGTTCATTTGCCACATCTGGAACAACTGATGGATGGTATCGCCTTCATAGGCGTCGTATGGCAACTCCGGGCTGGTCTGCTGGAAGGGGCCCGCGGGTAGCTGATTCACGCCGGGAATACGAATATCCGGACCGCTCGCCTTGGTGGACGTGATAGGCGACGGAGCTTGTGCAAAGCCGCCGGTCGCGAGCGTGATCTGATCTTGCGGCGGTAATTCCGGATCACCATTCGGGAAATTCGCGGTCGGCTTGCCGGTCGCGTCCACGATACCGAACTCGAGGCCGATGCCAAAAGGCTGCGCCGAGTTGAGGGTTGGCACCGGCAAGAAGGTGTAAGGTGCTTTAACCAACGGGCTTAGAAAGAACTGGCCGTTGTTGCTGCCCGTTGTCGCCTGAAATTGCTGTCCTCTGGCGAAATGCTTGCCCGGCGTCCCGTCCGCATTGACGATCTCGCGCGACAGCAGATTCCATATCCGCTGTCCGTACTTGGGTTCATAGGTGCCATAGATATTATCGAAGCTACGGTTTTCGGCGATGACATAGATGACGTGCTTGATCGGAGTTTCCGTCGAAAGCCGTTCTTCAGGCGTCTCTTGCTGCCTATCCGCAGCGTAAGCGCGGTGTACGTTGTTCGGAAGCAACGCCGCGCCGAGACCGATAAGGGCTGTCAATGAAACGCCGGCGATCAGCTTGAACCGGTTTTTTCGATGAACCGAAGTTGGGAGAGACATGCTCGACTTTCTTCTTGAAAGGAGGAAAAGAGGGAGCAACCTCTAATAGAGCACAATGACAAGGCTGCTTAAGAAATGTGAAATCCAAAAAAAAGCTCTTCTACGCGTTGATGATGAATCGCACGGCCATGTCACAAGCGCAGTGTTCGGGATCGCTTGGCCCTGTCGTTCCGCACAAATCACGCCGTGCCGTCAGATGAACGACGACCAGCTCGCCGAGCTCGTCGCCTACCTCCGCCGGCAATTTGCCCCCGAAAAGCCGGCCTGGACCGGGGTGGAGGCGGCGATTAGCCGTATCCGGCAAGCGAAATCGCGCTGACCTGCCATGCTCTGGCCGGAAAGCCACTGGTTGCAGCCCCCCGGGCGGGATAGAATTCCGATATGGCAGTCACAGATATCGCAAGCAGGACCTACAACCACGGCTGGCGGCTCGACCCGATCGTGCGCAGCCTGCTCGATACCGATTTCTACAAGCTCTTGATGCTGCAGATGATCCGGGAATTCTATCCCAACCAGCGCGTCACCTTTTCGGTGATCAACCGCAGCAGGCATGTGCGCCTTGCCGAAGTGATCGACGAGGGGGAGCTTCGCGCCCAGCTCGATCACGCCCGCTCGATCCGGTTCAGCAAGAAGGAATTGATATGGCTTGCCGGCAATACCTTCTACGGCAAGACCCAGATGTTTTCGCCCGACTTCATCAACTGGCTCTCGACCTTCCGGCTTCCCGAATACGAGCTCGAGAAAGTCGACGGCCAGTATGAACTGAATTTCTATGGCCCCTGGACTCACACCACGATGTGGGAAATTCCGGCGCTCGCCATTCTCAATGAATTACGCTCGCGCCAGGTGACCAAAGGACAGGGCAGGTTTGCGCTGGATGTGCTCTATGCCCGCGCCAAGGCCAAGCTGTGGAGCAAGGTCGAGCGCCTGCGCAAACTGGAAGACTTGCGGCTATCGGACTTCGGCACGCGCCGCCGCCATGGCTTCCTGTGGCAGCGCTGGTGCGTCGAGGCGGTCAAGGAAGGCCTCGGCGCCTCCTTTACCGGCACCTCCAATGTGTTGCTGGCGATGGACAACGATCTGGAAGCGATCGGCACCAACGCGCATGAATTGCCGATGGTCGCCGCGGCACTCGCCAACGACGATACCGAATTGCGCTGGGCGCCATATCGCATCCTCGATCAGTGGCGCCATACCTATGGCGGCAATCTTCTGATTGCGCTGCCTGACGCCTTCGGCACCAAGGCATTTCTGCGCGATGCGCCGGAATGGGTCGCGGACTGGACCGGCTTTCGCCCCGACAGCGCGCCGCCGATCGCGGCCGGCGAAGAAATCATCAAATGGTGGAAGCAGAAGGGACGCGATCCCAAGGAAAAGCTTCTGGTGTTTTCCGACGCCATGGATGTCGGGTCGATCGAGGAAATCCATCGGCATTTTGGCAGGCGGGTCCGCATCAGCTTCGGCTGGGGAACCAACCTCACCAATGATTTCGTCGGCTGCGCGCCGGATGGCTCGGTCGACCTCGATCCGATCTCCATCGTTTGCAAGGTGACGTCGGTCGACGGCCGGCCCGCGGTGAAGCTGTCGGACAATCCGGAAAAATCAACCGGCAGTCCGCCGGAGCTTGACCGCTACCTTCGCGTCTTCGGCGACGCCGGCCGGGTCCGCACCGCCGTGCATGTGTGAACCGCCGATGCCGGTCTGAACCCGCGAAGTTGAATCGCTCCGCCCGTCAGGAGGCTTCGGTCTTGGTCCAAACCGATGCCTTTAACGGCAAAACCGGACAATCGGCATTTCCGGATTCATGCCCTAGTCGGACATGGCGCGCATCGGCGACGGTTGTAGAAACCGAAGTGATCATTGCATCGTTGGAATAACATATTCGTCAATTTTCAAATGGGAGCTCACTCTGAGATTTGACGTTGACCCATATCAAGAAGAGAAACGCGAGACATGTTAGTCAAGATCATGGGGGCATAGTCCGTTCATGGAGATGAGCAATGCAACCGCAAAGCAATATCCACTTCTATATAAATTGGGCCAAGGAACGGCTCGATGAAATGGAAGCCGTACTGACATCGCTTGAAGGCAAAGTTGGTGGGCTGCAGGCCGATGCCCGCGACAGGGCCAACAAAGCACTCGCTGACCTGCGCAAAAGCCGTGATATCTTCCGGGACACCATCAAGAAGCAGGCGGAGGCCACCGAGGCCACATGGACCAGCGCAAAGGCAAAACTGGAGCCGGAGTGGAATTCGTTCGAGGCCGAGGTCAAGAAATACGTCGAGATGTTCGGCAAGCAAGTCGAGCAGCAGCGGGCGACATTCAAGCTTCAGTCGGCGGCCCAACTGAAGGCGTGGCGCGAAGCCGCCGACAAGCTTGCCGGCGATACCAAGCAATTCACTACCGAGCGTCAGGTCGAAATCGATACCGCTGTGAAGCGCATGCAGGCCGACGCCGCCGCAGCGGAGGAAAAACTCAAAAAGCAGATGGAGCAGGTGGGGACCCAGTCATGGTCCGCGCTGATGGCGGTCTTGACGGAAACCCGCGCTGCGTTCGATCGTGCCAATCAAGCAGCGCGCGACGCGTTCAAGCGAGCTGCCTGATTCAAACAGTCTATTGGTCGGAGAAGCCGCCGGGAGGCGGTTTCTCCCTCTATAGGGCAAGAAAGATTCGACTCTGAGAACTGCCTAATCGGAGCAGCCGGCATGAGCAGCATGGATGCGGACCCCCAGGACGGGCGATCAGGCGAAGCACAAGCCGCCGCCAGCAACGGGCCACACGTCAGCTTCTGGATCAGGGAGTTGCCTTTCAGCCTGGTGTTGATCCTGACCTTGCTCGGCGTCGCCTATACCAGTTTGTTGAAACAACCGATCATGGGCTATTGGGAGCTTCTTGCGCCGGTGATCGGATTAGTGTGTGTCGGCTCCGGATGGTCCAGCGCCAACGACAGAAACGCGCGAATACAATTGATAGCTACGCAGGCGCTGCACTGGGCCGCGTTCCTGCTTGTGATGAATATGATCCTGTTGCCGAGTGTCCAGACGATACTCAATGCCAATGCGACCGGGCTCGCCGTTCTCATGTTATTGGCGCTCGGCACCTTTACCGCAGGTGTTCATGTCCTTTCCTGGCAGGTCTGTCTTCTCGGGATCATCATGGCGCTCTGCGTTCCGGCGGCGGCGTGGATCGAAGCTTCGGCTCTGATTGTCGCGTTGATTTCGATAGCGGCATTCGCAATCGGCGCTGTGCTCTGGTGGCACTGGTACGGGAGCCGCGCCCAAAAAACCTGAGCGAACGGGCCGATCAGGCGCCGACCTTCGGCGAAGTGCTGAAAGAAAGCAATTGCGCCGCTTCCGTTGCTGTCATCTTTCTACATGTAACGCCGCAGCATCGGCAGTGCCTGCTCGACGCAGATGCGGCCTTCGGCAATCGCCTCCTTGGCCCGGTCGAATTCCATCAAGCCCATGTCGCGCAGTCGCGGGAGCAGCATCACGTGTGGTGGCTCGCCGGCGAGCCGGGTGCGGGTGATATGGTCCTGCATGATGTTGATCGAATTGGCGAGCACGTCGAAATATCCAGGTGCCGACGGCTGCTTCGGCAGTAACTGCTGGGCGATCTGCGCGGTCTGTTCACGCATGGCTGGCGGCAAATGGCTCAGCACCCGATCGAAAAATTCGTGTGGAACAGCCGACGCAGCCGGCGCCGATGCGTCGGGCTGAGCCTCGAACCGCCGCCCCAAGAGGTCACCGTTAAGATTGACAGCGATAATCACCTCCGCTCCAAGGGCACGGCAGACCGAGACCGGTACCGGGTTGGAGAGGCCCCCATCTACAAGCCATTTGTCGTCGATCCTTGCCGGGCTGAAAATCGCGGGCAGCGCAATCGAGGCGCGCACTGCTTCATGGATTGGCCCGGACTGCAGCCATATCTCGCGACCGGTGGCGAGATCCGTGGCGATGGCAGCATAGGCCTTGGGATAGCTCTCGATTGGCGCTCCAATTTCGAGCCTGCGCAGGAATTGGACCACCTCTTTGCCGTCGATCAACCCACCACCCGAAAACCGGACGTCGATCAGCCCGATAATCTCCCGCCAGGTTGCTGCCTCCGCCCATTGGCGCAGTTCGGTCAGCCGCCCCGCGACATAGGCCGCTCCGACCAGCGCGCCGATCGAGGTCCCGCAGACGATGTCGGGATGGATTCCTGCCTCGGCCAGCGCATCGATGGCGCCGATATGCGCCCATCCGCGGGCAGAGCCGCTCCCTAATGCGAGGCCAATTCGACGACGTGTCATAAGGCGGCGGTCCCGAGATGCCTGGGGAGATAATGCTACGTCAGATCCCGAGCCCATGAAAGGGACTACGACTTCCGTTCATTGCAGCACAAATGGTGCGATGTCCGAGTTACGTCCGGAGTACCAAGGCGGACGTCCGTCGAACACCCTGAACTTATAGGTTCACACCCTAATCTCACTATACGCCAGCAAGCCGACAGCGTTTACGGCACAGAACCCTGTCGTGCAGACGGCTTGCGTTCGATCGGATGGATGTCGATGGCCCGCAACCGGCCCAGGCGCAGCACGTCCATTTCGACCGTGCCTTCGATGCGATCGCGAGGCTGCGCCCGACGACGATGCTCCATGCTGGTCTTGGCCCTGTCAAAATGCTCGTTTTCGTCGTAAAGATAAGGTCTCGTGAGGCTTGGGATTTTCAGGTATGTGGCGCCGCGATTTCATCACGCTCCTCGGCGGCGCAGCCGCTGCCGGCGCCTTGCCGGTCGGTGCGCGCGCTCAGCGGGCGGCAATGCCGGTGATCGGCTATCTCAGCAGCGAGTCTCCCCCGGCTGACGTCGTCCGGACCGTCGGCTTTCGCAAAGGGTTGAGCGAAATCGGATTCGTCGAAGGTCAAAACGTCGCGATTGAATATCATTCGGCGAACGGGGACTACAAGCGTTTGCCGGAGCTCGCGGCCGATCTCGTTCGTCGTCAGGTGAATGTCATTGCGGCCATCGGTGGCACCGCTCCGGCGGTGGCCGCCAAGGGTGCAACCTCGACCATCCCGGTTGTCTTCAATGTCGGCGCTGATCCGGTCCAATTGGGACTGGTCAGCAGTCTCAACCGCCCCGGTACCAACATGACCGGGGTCGTTGTTCTGAGCACCGAAACTGCGGGCAAGCGACTTCAGCTGCTAAAGGAGTTGTTGCCGTCAGCAACCGCATTCGCTCTTCTCATGAATCCAACCAATCCCGCCCATGAGCCCGAAGCCCGCGTTGCGCAGGAGGCGGCTCAATTTCTTGGGGTACGTCTCGACGTGCTGCGGGCCAGCACCGCAAGCGAAATCGAGATCGCCTTCGATGCGCTTATGGGGTTGAAAGCGAGCGGTCTCGTCGTCGCAGTCGACGCGTTCTTTACCGAGCAAAGCGAAAAAATCGTGAAACTGGCGGCCGAACGCGCAATTCCTACGGTTTACGGATGGCGTGCCTTCACGGACGTCGGCGGTCTCATGAGCTATGCCCCCAACCTTGGCGAAGGATATCGCAGCGTGGGTATTCTTGTTGGAAGGATCCTCAAAGGCGATAAACCGGCCGACCTCCCCGTCGAGCAGGTCACCAAGGTCGATTTCATCATAAATCTCAAGACAGCGAAAGCGCTCGGTCTTACTTTCCCGTTGCCGCTGATCGGCCGGGCCAACGAGGTGATCGAGTGAGGCACTGGCACGCCGACGGCTTTACGGCGCCGACCCCTGTCGCGCTGACGGCTTGCGTTCGACCGGATGGATGTCGATGGCCCGCAACCGCCCCAAACGCAGCAGGTCCATTTCGACCGTGCGCCCGATGCGGTCGCGATCGAGTACGCGGATCAGATCGTCGACGCCGTTGATGGCGACGCCGTCGAGCCTGATCACGACATCGCCGGGCAGCAGTCCCGCGCGGGCCGCCGGTCCGTCCGGCTCGATTTGCGCCAGCAAGGCACCCATCTTGTTTTCGACGCCGGCAATCACCGCGTGCCGTCTCGGAACAGGGGCGGTCTGGCCGGACACGCCGACATAGGCGCGCCTGACATAACCGTGACGGATGATCTCCGAGAGCACGAATTGCGCCGTGTTGCTGGCCACCGCAAAGCAGATGCCCTGCGCGCCAGAGATGATCGCCGTATTGATGCCGATCACCTCGGCGGCCGACGACACCAGCGGTCCGCCGGAATTGCCGGGGTTGAGCGCGGCATCGGTCTGGATGACGTCCTCGATGGTCCGGCCGCTCACGGAACGGATCGAGCGGCCGAGCGCCGACACGACGCCGGCCGTGACCGTCGATTCGAAGCCCAGCGGATTGCCGATCGCGACCACCAACTGGCCGCGGCGCAAATTCTGGGAGTTGCCGAGCGCGGCATAGCGCAGGTCGCGGGCGCCGTCGGCGCGCAATAGCGCCAGATCCGTGTCGGGATCGACGCCAAGCACGCGGGCGTCGGTGACAATACCCTCGATATCCCGCAAGCGGATTTGCCGTGACAATCCGACCACGTGGCTGTTGGTGAGCACGAAGCCATCCGGGGAAATGACGATACCGGAACCCAGCCCGCCGCGCCGGCGCCCGCCTGTATCTTTCGAGCCGGTTTCAACCCGAACCACCGCGGGTCCGACACGGTCGGTCACGCCGATGACGGCGTTCGAATAGGCGTCGAGCAGGGCCTGATCGCTGATGCCGGCCGCCTGGACGGGCTGCGGGGGGTTAAGATCGTCGGACGTGTCTTGGGTCAAATCCAGCATGGTTAATTCCTTCCGATGTCAAATGGTGGCCCGGTCTCACCCTCGCAAGGGAGCGGTTTTGAGCTATGATGGCGGCGGAAAGCGCGTGAATCGCCGCTGCGCCCGGGGCAAACCTGCTGGATGATTACGGTTTCGGAAGAGAAGACCGTCGACTACGAAAGCACGGCCCGCGTTGCGACCGAGGCGTTCGGATCGATGGACGTGGTTTTCTCCGCGCAGCGGATCAAGTGGCTTTACGAGCAGGGCTTCGGCAAGGGCAGCGCGGTCCTGGCCGTGTTCGACGACGGCAAGAAAGTCGGCCAGATCGTCCTGCTTCACCAGAACATCTATCTGGACGGCAAGCCGGTCGCAGCGACGCAGCTCATAGACCTCTTCATCCTGCAAGCGTACCGCTCGCCCCAACTGGTCCGCCGCATCTACAAGGAGATCGAGCGCCTGTGCGAGGCCTTGAGCATTCGCGTGGTCGTCACATTGCCGAACGAGAACTCGGCGCTGCTCAATGCGCGCTTCATGAAACTGAAGCCGTTCCTTTCGTTGCAGGCGCGTGCAGGCGTCGGACTCGGGTGGCCCCGCGCTTCGCGGATCAGATATTCCGGCCGCCTCAAATCGATGCCGAGGAAGGAGGCGATCGAATTACTGTCCGGCTTCAACACGCCGGCGGTAGAAAACGGACCGCACTGGGACGCCGAATCCCTGTTCAACCGCATCAGCGATCCAACCTGCGACTACGCGGTTCATGCCACGGCGGACTTACTGTTGATCTCATCGGCCCGCAAAACCAGGGGCATCCGATACGCCCTGCTCTGCGGCTTCTTCGCACGAGAGGGGGCAGCGGTTACCTCGCGTGACACCCGCGCGCTGATAGCCGCCGCATGCTATTTCTGGAAACATCCGATTTTCGTCTACGCCGGTGTCAACAAGAGCCTTCCGGGCCTTCCTGGATTTGCACTTCCCGAGCGGTTCCGGCCGCCGATATTGGTCCAGCTCCGCGATTTCAATTCCGAAGAACCAAACCTGCAATTCGACCGCTTTCAACTGACCGATTCCGATTTTGCCTGATCTCATCACGGCGTGAGCATGAGCTTTTCCGCCTGATCCGATCACTGCACGCCGAGGTGTCGAAACAACAGCTCGGGCTCTCGCGCCAGCGCAGCGGCGTCGCCCTGATGTACGACCCGACCGGTCTCCAGGACATAGACGCGGTCGGCAACCGCGAGCGCGCTATAGAGATTTTGCTCCACCAGCAGGATCGACAGTCCCTCGCGTTTGAGATCGAGCACGATCTCCTCCAGATGCTGCACCATGACCGGCGCAAGACCTTCCGAAGGCTCGTCCATCAAAATCATTTGCGGATCGATCATCAGCGCGCGGCCGACCGCGAGCATGCCGCGCTCGCCGCCGGACAATTGGCCGCCGCGGTGATGCCGCCGCTCGGCGAGCCGCGGAAACAAGCCGAAGACGCGCTCGACGGTCCATCCGGCTTTCGCGCGCGCACCTTTGAGCATCGTCAGATGTTCGGTCACCGTCAGTGACGGGAACAATCGCCGGCCTTGCGGCACGATCGCGATTCTGCGCGCGGCGATGTCATGCGGCCGCAAGCCGAGCAGACTTTCGCCGCGCCATGCGATCGAGCCTGCGCGAACTTCCGGCGGCGTCAGCCCCATGATGGAGCGAATGAGCGTGGTCTTGCCCATGCCGTTGCGCCCGAGCACGGCCACGACTTCGCCGGCGCCGACGTCAAGCGAGACGCCGCGCACCACATGCGCCTCGCCGTAACCGCAGTGCAGGTCGCGAACTTCAAGCATGACGCGGGCGCCCCAGATAGACTTCCTGCACCTCTTTGTTGCGGCGGATGTCGTCCGGCGCCTGCTCGACCAGGACGCGGCCCTCGAACATGCAGGTGACCAAATCGACAAGCCCGAGTGCGAGGTCCATGTCGTGCTCGATCAGCACCACGGTAATGTCGCGGTCGAGCGAGCGGATGATCTCGGCGACCATCGAACGTTCCGAGGGCGAGAGGCCGGCGGCGGGCTCATCAAGCAGCAACAGCCGCGGCGAGGTGACCAGCGATAATGCAATTTCGAGCTGGCGCTGCTCGCCATAGGACAGGTCCTTCACCATGACCCCGGCGCGCGCGGCGATCCGCACCGCGTCAAGCGCAGCGGCGATTCGAGGCGCCTCAATGGCATCGACATCAGGCTTGCCGAACAGCGAAAACTTGCGCCGCGACCTGCCGCGCAAGGCCAGCACCATGTTGTCCTGCACGCTCAGCTGCGGAAACAGGTTGGTGATCTGGAAGGTGCGGGACACCCCGAGCTGGGCGCGTCGATGCGGCGGCAGGCGGGTGATATCGTGGCCGTCGAACGCGATCCGGCCGGCGGATGGCGGCAGGATTCCAGCGATGGCGTTGAATAGCGTCGTCTTCCCGGCGCCGTTGGGACCGATGATGGCGCGGCGCTGGCCGCGCGGGACAACGAGACTGACGCCGTCGACCGCACGCAAGGCGTCGAACGCAACGACCACATCGGAGAGCGTCAGGATGGGTTCGGACACGGCAAATTCCCGGTGCACGGGACGCGCTTCACACCGCGTCCCGCTGAGGCTTGATCAGGTCTTCTTGATACCCTGGAAGGTCCGCGAATAAGGCGGCTGCTTCATGTAGGTCTCGGGATCGTAGGTCCAGAACTGCGAAACGTTCGGATAGCTCGTGATCGGGACGTTCCAGTATTTGCCGTCGGCGCGCTTGACGACCTTGCGGATATAGACGTCGTAGATCGGGTTGCCGTAGCTGTCGAGCCGGACGGTCTTGCCAAGCGGCGAGCCGGTGAGCTCGGTCTTGAGCACGGTGTCGATCAGGAGTTCGCGGTCCTCGACCTTGCCGCCAAGCTTCTCCACCGCCGCGGCCACCCACATGATCCCCGAATACATCGAGAAACCGTAGAGCGAGGGGATTTTGCCGTATTTGGCTTCATACTCCCTGGTGAACTTCTGCGTGACCGGGTTGTCCGAGCCTTCGGCGAAGTGGGCGGCCGCAATGATGCCGTCGCATTCCTCGCCGAGGGTACGGATCACCGATTGGTCGGTAGCGTTCATCGCCCCCAGCAACGGTATCTTTCCCTTGAGACCAAAGCTTGCATATTGCCGGATGAAGCGTGTCGCGTCGGCGCCGGTTTCCATGGCGAAGATCGCGTCTACCTTCAGATCTGCGAGCTGGCCAAGATAGGGGCTGAAATCGGCCGTGTTCAGCGGATGCCAGAACTGCTGCACGATCTCGCCGCCGCCTTCGGTAAATACTTGCGCAAAGCCGCCGCATTGCTCGTGGCCGAAGGTGTAATCCTGGCTGATGGTCGCGATTTTCTTGTAGCCCTGCTTGCGCGCCCAGTCGCCGAACGGATGGGTAAAGGCGCTCGCCGAATAGCCGGCGACGCGGATCACGTTCTTGATGCGCTGCCGCTGCGTGAGATCGTCGGCGGCGATGATCGGGATGAAATACGGCGTGCCGGTTCCCTTGACGTAATTGGCGACCGCAAGGCCGGTATTGGCGAGCAGGTCCCCGATCAGCATGTGGCAATTGCCCTGCTCGACCAGGCGGCGCGCCTTCTGCAATGCGGTGTCAGGGTTTGACGCATCGTCCTCGATCACCAGTTCGACCTTGCGGCCGGCGATCTCGCTTTTGGTCTGATCGAGATAGAATTGCACACCCTCGACCATTTCCTTGCCGCCCGAGGCGACCACGCCGGTAAGGGGAGCCAACAGACCGATCTTGATCGGTCCGGCCTGCGCAAAAGCGCGCCGCCACGGCGCGCTGCCGGTACTTGCGGCCGTGAGCGCGGCGGTGGAGCTCTTCAAAAATTTCCTGCGGTCCATTTCAAGGTCCTTTCGTGGAAACGATCAACGTCCCTTGCGCGTCAGAATAGCGCGCAACGTGCCGATGATGCCCTCGGGGGCGAAAATCATGATCAGGATGAAGGTCACGCCGAGCACCATCTGCCAACGTTCGGTGTAAGCGCTGACGACATTCTCAAGCGCGATGATCGCAGCCGCCCCGACAAAGCCGCCGAACAGCGTGCCGACGCCGCCGGCAATCATCATCAGCACGCCCTCGACCGACTGCGCCAGCGCCACTGTGGAGGGGCTGACGAAATTGTTGAACATCGCATAGAGCGCGCCGGCAATTCCGGCGAAAAAGCCCGACACCGTGAAGCCGACAAACAAATGCAGCGAAACGTTGTAGCCGAGGCTGCGCATGCGGCTTTCGCTGTCGCGGATGCCAAGCAGCGTCAGGCCGAACGGCGAGCGGACAAACCGCCACATCGCGTAGCTCACGACCGTCACAGCCGCCAGCACCGCCCAATAGAAGGCGCGGTGCGAAACCAGAAAGGCCGGGCGAACGTCGCCGCGCATGCCGTTCTCCCCGCCCGTCACCTGGGTCCAGCGCAGGCAGATGCCCCACACGATCATGCCGAGCGCCAGTGTCAGCAGAAGAAAGTAGACGCCCGAGGTGCGCACCGCGAGCAGGCCGAAGATCACGGCCACTAGCGTCGCTGCGATCATGCCGAGCAAGAAGGCCACAGCCGGCGGCAGCCCGGCCTGAGCAGAGGCGTAGACGACCACATAGCCCGCGACACCGAAGATGGCGCCATGACCAAGCGAGGTGCGCCCGGCAAAGCCCGCGAGAATGTCGATCGACATCGCCAGCACGCCAAAGATCAGCATCTCGGTGGCAAGCCCGACCTGGTAGTTCGAAAGCACCAGCGGCAGCGCAGCCGCAAGCGCAAGCACAATCAGGACGATCGTCGCAGCGCGACCGGTCATGCCGGCTATCGCTGTTGGCTGGGGTGTCACTTGCGTCATGTCGATGCCGCCCGTCCGAACAGGCCGAGCGGCCGAAACGCCAGCAGCACCGCCATCGGACCGAAGATCACGAAATAGGCGAGCTCGGGAAACATCACCTGACCCAGCGTATTGAGCAGGCCGACCAGGAGGCTGCCGACACCGACACCGATCAGGCTGCCGCGGCCACCGATGATGACGATCGCCAGACTAAACACCAGGATTTCGGCATCGGCAGACGGATAGAGCGACAGAAACGCACCCCCCATGAGCCCGCCAAGACCAGCCAGGGCCGAACCCAACAGGAAAGTGACGAGGAAGACGCGGCGGATATTGACGCCCGAAGCCTCCACCATCTCGGCATCGTCGACGCCGGCGCGGATCAGCGCTCCCAGCCGCGTGTGGTTCAAGAGCATCCAGAGCGCTGCGAAAACGACAATGCCGGTGACCAGAACGAACAGCCGATAGGTCGGATAAAACACGCCGAACACCCGCACTCCCCCGCGCAGGATTTGCGGAATCGGCACCGTGAAACTGTCCCCGCCCCAGATCACGAGCGCAAGATCGTCGAGAACGAAGGCAAAGCCGAGCGTCAGCAGAACCTGGCGCAGATCGTTGCCGCGGACAAAGCGCAACAAGCCCTGATCGAGCACGAAGCCGATCGCGGCGATCGCCGCCATCGCACCCAGGCCGCCGAGGGCGAAGCTGCCGGTTTTGGTTGCAACCGCAAAACCGACGTAGCCGCCAAACAGATAAAGCGCGCCGTGCGCCAGATTGACAATGCGCAACAGTCCAAAGATCAACGTAAAGCCGCTCGCCACCACGAACAAAAGGGCGGCGAAGGTCAGTCCATTGAGGAGTTGGAAGGTGCTCATTCCTGATCGGTGTGCTCTAGGGCGATTTGGGTCCTGTGGCGAGGTACCAGTCGAGGATCTGTTCGCCGGTCATGAAGGCGACGTCCGATTTCTGCCGGATGGTCTCGAAAATGCGGCGGAAATACTTGGTGCGGTGCGGAGCGCCCATGATGTAGGGGTGGATCACGAGCGCCATGACGCGCGCGGATTCGGCCGCATCGGCGTAGATCTGCTCGAACTGATCAATCGCGCGATGGTAATATTCCGACGCCTTGTGGTGCTGGATCAGCATCATGGCGACGTCGTTGCATTCCTGGGTATAGGGAATATTGACGATCGGCTTCGTCGTGGTCTTGAGCCAGACCGGCTGGTCGTCCAGCACCCAGTCGGCGACATATTCATAACCTTCCTGTTTCAAAAGGTCCGGCGTCTCCCAAGTCTCGGTGAGGCCCGGCCCCAGCCAGCCGCGCGGGCGTTTTCCTGTCGCAGCCGCGATCACATCAGCGGTCTTGCGGATGTCTTCGCGTTCGTTCTCGACCTTTTGCATGTTGCGCTGGGTGAAGCCGTGGCCCATGAATTCCCAATGGCGCGCCTTCGCGGCCTCAACGATCGGCGGATAGGCCGCCAACGCCGAGCCGTTGATGGCGAGAACGCCCGGGATTTTGAAATCGTCGAACACTTTCAGCAGGCGCCAGAAGCCGACGCGGTTGCCGTATTCGTGCCAGGCCCAATTCGGAATGTCGGGCGACGGCGAGCCGCCGGCGGGCGGCGTGAGCACGGTGCGCGGCATCGGAAGCTTCGCGTCCCACTCCTCGACATTGACGATCACCCATACCGCCATGCGCGCGCCGTTCGGAAGCTTCAGCGCCGCTCGTTCCGAAATCGGCGAATAGAGGATGCGTTCGGTGGGCAACATCGTCATGCCCCCGGAGGCGTGATGGTGATGGTAAGCGACGGCAATCCGTCGATGTGAGCCGTAATCAGATCGCGGGGCAGCACGGGAACGCTCATCACTTCGATTCCGGATTGGCGATCTGGCCCTGGTACCAATCGAGAATCTGTTCGCCGTTCCAGTGCACGACGCCCTCGTGCCTGTTCACATAGTCGTAGATGGCTTCGAGATATTTGATCCGGAACGGCTGGCCGGAAATGTAGGGGTGGATCGCAATCGACACGATCTTCGGTCGTTCCCTGCTCTCCGCGTAGAGCCGATCGAAGCTATCGATGGTGCGCTTGAGCAGATGATCGCTGCCGTGGTGCTGCACCAGCATCATCGGAATGTCATTCAGCTCCACGGTATAGGGCAGCGTCACCAGCGGACCTTTGGCGGTGCGGATCACGGTCGGCTCGTCATCGTAGACCCAATCGCCGATATATTTGACACCCGCTTCGACGAGAAACTCCGGCGTCTCCAACGTTTGTGTCAGGCCGGGTCCGAGCCAGCCGACCGGCCTTTTGCCGGTGAACTTTTCGATCACGCCCATCGAGCGCGCGATCATCGCCTTCTGGTCGGGCTCCTTGTGGATCGGCCCCTGTTCGTAGGCATGGCCCATGAACTCCCAACCGGCATCTTTCGCCTGTTGCGCCACGCGCGGATAATCCTCGCATACCCGCGCATTGATCGAGAGCGTCGGCGCTATGCCGAGTTTCTTGTAGAGATCGAAGAACCGCCACACGCCGACCCGCATGCCGTATTCGTGCCAGCTCCAGTTCGGCACATCCGGCAGCAGCGGAATGCCGGTCGGCGCCGGAATCACCTGCCGCGCCATCGGCTTTGAAATATCCCACACTTCCAGATTGACGATGGTCCAGACCACGATGCGGGCGCGGTCCGGCAGCCTCAAGGGCGGTCGATCGACGATGGCGGAATAGTCGCTTCTCTCTCGCGGGATCATGGGTTCAGACATTGCAGGCACTCTTGCGTCGGTTTGAGAAAACAGGTGGTCATGCGGCGCTGGGTCGGCGCGGAGCAAGCGCTTCGAGCCCCATCACGGCATCCGCATTCATGACAAAGCCGAACGCGGTGCGGATACAGGCAAGTCCCGCCGCGTGCAATTCCGGCCCGTCCATGCTGTCGACGCAGTCTTCGACGACGATCACCGCGTAGTCGCGAACATTGGCGGCCGTGGTGGTGGCGAGCACGCAGGAATTGGTATTTACGCCGGTGACCAACAGGGTGTTGATGCCGTGGGAGCGCAGCAGAAAATCGAGATCGGTGCCGAGGAAGCAGTCGTAGCGCTTCTTGGTGTTGACGACGAAATCGCGTGCGTCAAGCAGTTGCGGCATCACCGTACAGCCGGGTCCGCCGATGATATTGTGCCGCATCGCGTTCTTGCGGGTCGCGGTCGGATCCTCGGCGCAAGTGCGCCAGAACGGGTTGGCGCGGATTTCGTCAGTGTCTCGGTACGACGTCACCAGATGGATCACCGGAATTGCGGCGCTCCGGCACCAATCGAACAGCCGCTTGTTGGCTGCGATCACGCGAAGCGCAACGTCGGGCGCGGTCGGCATGGTGGCCACCGCCATATCGAGATGCCCGCGATGCAGGTCAATGGCCACCACGGCCGCCTTGGGACGATCGACACCGAGATTCATGGCACGCCTCATAGCAGGGAATTGATGGATGTCTTGAGTAGACCGTGCTGGTCGATACCGAAGCGGTCGGCAAGCCAGTCGGCCAGCACTTCCTGGCCGATGGTCGGATTGTCGTGCTGGCAATGTTCGGCGCCGGTTTCCTCGGGATCAAGCACGCGCAGTGTCGCATCGACGCCGTGGGCTTTCGCATAGTCATAGGTGTTGCGGGCAGCGGTCACCGTCAGCACATCGTGGCCGCCATGCAGCACCAGATAGGGGCAGCGCATGTTTTCGAGGTGCCCCTTGAGCGTGAACGGTTTCATCAACTCGTGAGCCTCGCGCATGGATTTGGCGCCGAACACCCAGCGGATATGCATGGCGAGGCCGAAATCATCGCCCTTGTTGCCCCACATGTCATGCACCGACCAGATCGCGCCGTGCGAAATTGCTGCCGCCAGGCGCGGCTCATAGCAGCCGGCGCGTGCCGCATAATAGCCGCCGAGACTGGACCCGCACACGGCGATGCGCCGGGAATCGACGTCGACGCGCTGCTCGAGCCAGTCGATGCACTTGCCGATCGGCACTTCGCTGTCGTGGCGGGTGACGATCTTGTGCCGCCGCAGCGTGCCGCCCTGCCCGGGCCCGTCGATCATCAATACAGAAATGCCGCGCTGCAGGCAGCCATGAGCCTGCATGAACCACATTTCGTCCTTGATGGAGTCCAGCCCGCCCATGCAGATCAGCACGGGCAATCTGTCGCCCGGAAACGGTGCGCGAATGAAATAGCCGCAGATCGCTTTTTTCGGTTCGTAGGGAATCTCGACCACCTCACCGGGCGGGTTGAGATAAGAGATGAACTTGTGCGAGCAGGCTTCCATCTTCTCGAAGGTAGGCAGCCGCCTGGCATCGTCCGGATCGAGGTGAAATTCGGCCTGCCGGTAATAGTCCGCCGCGCGCAGGAAGCAGTTCATGGCCGTGCGGATGTGGCCTGACGCCTCTTCGGCAAGTCCGCGTTTCCAGTTGCGGTCGGCGATCCGCATCCATTCGGCGTGCCAGCTCTCCAGATCGCCCGGGATCATCCGCGACCCCGCCTGCAACACTTCGCTGACGCTGCCGCCGCCCTCCTGGGTTTCGCCGAGACCGCGACGGAATTGGTAGGAAAGCCAGGGATGCTCCGGCCAATGGTGCCAGCCGAAAGGTTCGTAATGCGGACCGCGGTCGGCGGTGATCAGTTCGATGGCGTTTTCGCTGATGCTGACATTCTCTTGCTCTTGCGCCATGAACGGTACGCCACCTTCACCACTACCCAGGGTGTCCCATGGTTCGTCGAACCGGCGTATGAGTCAATATGAGTTACATACACTTGGGCGCGCGGAGATGCTGGTGCCAAAGCATATCTCAAGCATCAAGGCTTCGCCGATCCGGGCGCTGAGCCGGCGCAGCACAGGTCAACCGGGCGAGTTACAGCCGGGGATGGGAATTCGACCTGAAGCCAGGCCCATCGGCGCCCGATCACAGCGGCTTGATCTTAAATCCGGGCGCGCTATACCGACATTTTCCGTTTCCCCGCGAGCAAGGAAAATGACGACCATTGAACCCGCCATTGAGTCCCAACCGTTTCAGGCCGAGGTCTCCGAGCTTCTGAACCTGATGGTGCACTCGGTCTACTCGGAGACCGATATCTTCCTGCGCGAGCTGATCTCGAACGCTTCCGACGCCTGCGACAAGCTGCGCTACGAGGCGATCGCCAATCCGGCGCTGATCGGCGACGGCGAGGTGCCGAAAATCCGCATCATCCCGAGCAAGAAGAACAACACGCTGACGATTACCGATACTGGCATCGGAATGGACCGGCAGGAGCTGATCGACAATCTCGGCACCATCGCCCGTTCCGGCACCAAGTCTTTCGTTTCGCGTCTCAAGGAGGCCAAAGATGGCGCTGGCCTGATTGGCCAGTTCGGCGTCGGCTTTTACTCCGCCTTCATGGTCGCCGAACGCATCGTCGTTACCAGCCGCCGCGCGGGTACCGGAGAAGTCTGGACCTGGTCGTCGTCGGGCGGCTCGGGCTTCGAGATCGCCCCAACGGCTAAGGATGGCGCGTCACTTCCCGCGCGGGGGACGGAAATCGTCCTGCATCTGAAGGCGAATGCGGCCAAATATCTCGAGCCGTTCGAAATCGAGCGCATCGTCCGCGCCTATTCCGACAACATCCAATTCCCGATCGAACTCGTGCCAGAAGAAGGCGAGCCGCGGCAGATCAATTCGGCGAGCGCGCTCTGGCAGCGGCCGAAATCCGAGCTCAAGGCCGAAGACTATGCGCAGGCCTACAAGTCGATTGCGGTCGCCTTCGACGAGCCGGCCATGACACTGCATTATCGCGCGGAGGGGCGCTACTCCTACGTGGTGCTGCTGTTTGCGCCCTCCGCCAAACCATTCGATCTGTTCGATCCGGCGCGCAAGGGCAAGGTGAAGCTTTACGTGCGCCGGGTGTTCATCACCGACGATGCCGACCTGCTGCCGGCCTATCTGCGTTTCATTCGCGGCGTCATCGACAGCGAGGATCTGCCGCTCAACATCTCGCGCGAGATGCTGCAGAACAATCCGCAACTGGTGCAAATCCGAAAGGCCGTGACCGGCCGCGTGATCGCGGAGCTGGAAACGCTCGCCGAGAAGCAGTCGGAGAATTTCACCAAGATCTGGGATGCCTTTGGTCCGGTGATCAAGGAAGGTCTCTACGAGGACTTTGAACGGCGCGAGAAGCTGTTGGCGTTGTCGCGGTTTGCGACAACGGCCGGCGAAAAGCGTACGCTGAAGCAGTATGTCGCGGAACTGAAGCCCAACCAGACCGAAATCTATTTCCTGGTCGGCGACAGCATCGAAAGGCTGAAGTCCAATCCCAAACTCGAATCGGCGGCCGCC
>Ga0209517_10001962_pt1 | contig 30064 bp, 25 predicted proteins | sample PeaSoiMetSII2010_FD_187695 | JGI IMG/M metagenome (GOLD analysis project Ga0209517, IMG submission 187695) | Peat soil microbial communities from Weissenstadt, Germany - SII-2010 (SPAdes) (version 2) | ecosystem: Environmental > Terrestrial > Soil > Wetlands > Peat | place: Germany...
CCGGGATATTCGGCCTCCGGAAGATCTGACGTTCTCCGCGGGAGAGTCTGCCGACCTAACCGTTGAGAAGCTGCATGGGGGGCACGAGCGGGTGAAACTTCAGCTGCCCATGCCGAAGTCTAAGAAACATCCTGTAAACGCACCGGAACCAGTCCACACCAAGAGGCTCACTGACGAAATCGGCATGCTCAAAGTGGCAATGTTTCCGGGCGTGGTCGGCATCGATGTTGCGAAGGACATTGACCGTGGAATTGCGTCTCTGAACGGCTTCAGCCGGTTGATTGTGGACTTGCGCGGCAACACAGGTGGCGGAATCGGCGGACTGCGGCTGATGAGCTATTTGACCCCTGGAAAACTCGAAGTCGGCTACAGCCTCACGCGAAAGCGCCGGGAGCGTGGCTATCGAAGAGAGGAGCTAACCCGTTTTGGACGGATTCCGTCTCGCAAGGCGACTCTCTTCTGGCTGGCAGCACGATATGCCTTTGTGGAGAAATCCATCCTTGTGGTCACTGAGGGGCTGGGCCCACGCCGTTTTCACGGGCGCGTCGTCTTGTTGGTCAACGAGCACACTGCCAGCGCAGGCGAAATGGTCGCTGCGTTTGCAGAGGAAAACAATCTCGCCACGATAGTTGGAACCAAAACACCCGGCCGATTGCTGAGCGGTAGCGCCTTCAAGGTTGGGCATGGCTACATCCTTGGTCTGCCTGTTGCTGGCTATCTGACCTGGCAGGGGAGGATGTTGGAAAACAACGGGATCGCTCCCACCGTTTCTGCTGACCTATCACGAGACGCGTTGCGCGAAGGCAGGGACGCACAGCTAGAAATAGCAGTCGAGGTGGTCAAAACCTTGTAGCGACAGAAATCCTGCACCAAGGCGGGGCAAATTAGCGTCGTGTCCCTCGTGCGGGGTAGATCAATGCTTGTTGCGAAGTTCGTTAGAAAGTGGGGCGTCTTGGACATCGAGACTGGCTTCTAATGATCCTTTTTCAAGACCTCAGGAATATATTTCTGATGAATTCCTCGTAGGTATCCGAGGGCAGAGGCTCGATCTGCTTGGAAATTTAATCTTTGCTGGAAAAACTCTAATCGCGCCTTACATTCGTGAATAATTTCTCCCCACGTTTTCGCCCAAACAAACACTTGCTTTTCGGCATCATCGAAGAGCAGACCGGCCGGACGATTCTTTTGATTGGCAAGCTTACGTACCGAATTGTCCATCTCGTTGGATACGGCCCAGAAGTGCCATTTGGTTGCCGTGTCTCGGAATCGCTCATCTCGGCTCACCGCTTCTGCATAACTCAGGATCTGATTCTGAACCTTGAGGTCAATCTTTTGCGTCGGTCTTTTCAGCTCGATGACGAGATGCTCCCTCTCCCTTTGATCAGTGAGAGGAATTCTTCGCGAGAGCATCAGGTCAACTCTTCCTGTCCTGCCATCCTCGCGGAGCACTGAGGGATCTTCACTCGACCTGCTGCGGCCCAGCAACTCAAGGTGCTTGTCCAAAACTTCATCGAGTGACTCGTCGTCGACGGCGATGTTGAACTGTTCCCCGAACACCCATGTTTCGTGAGCTAGGATTCGATGGAGTTGCTGCGTTTCTAAGAGTACTTCCTTCGAATCCTCATCGAAAACGAGGACTTCCAGCCCGCGGACAAAATTCAGCCTATCCGCCACGATCTTCGATGCATTGATTATGCTAACCAATGACGTCTTCTTGAGAATCTCTGCTAGGTCTTTCCGCTTTTCTGGAGGTAGGTTGAGAACGTCGTCCAGAATTAATTGCAGTTCTCCAGGATCACGCTCTAGTGCCTGCCGGATCAGCTGAAGTGACAATTTCTTACTTCGGTTCTCCGAACGCTCGAAGTCTGGAAGGTATGAATTTACGTTGAGTGCCACGACATCGAAGACTTGACGCTCGACTGCTTCGACAATGTTCTTAGGGTCTCCCTGGTATGGGTAAATTTTCTCTTTCTTCCAGCTCTCAACAAGTTCGACTGTTGTCTCAGCTGCCCGTTGTCTGAAATGGTCCCGCAATGTGCTCCGTGCAGCTTCGATCAACAGGTTCAGTGACGGATCGATCTCCTCGAATACAAGACTCCCCTCCGCATCAAGTTCTCTGATTAGTGCTGATTTCAGATACGCAGTGAATTCAAAGCCGGGCGCATGAATCCCAACACTGACTTTGTGCAGAGCCACGCCGGATTCGTCGCAGAGGAACAGAGCGCGATCTGTAGTCTGATTCCACTCAATAATCGAGAGATGCGCAGTTGTGCGCTCGTGGTCGGGGATTTCAATCGTTCCGAGATCATAATCGGCAACATGCCTGAAAAGTGCTGATGGGTCAACTTTCTTTCCGCCGTATGTGATTGTTACGTCTGGATACTGAAGGAGATATGGCGCGAACTCTTCCGCAATCTCGTTCCATGCTTGGTCACCATCCAGGGACGAGAAATTCTTAGACAGGGCTACGTCAACGTCGGTCCCACTTGCCTTGGACTTCAACTTTGCGACATCGCCCACTTCGAAGGTGCCAATCTTCGACGACGAACCACTGATGGTGTATTCGGCTACGCCACCGTTGTCGCGATACCGTGTGTTCCAGATGATGGAAGTGCCAATCGCGAACGCTTTGAACCGGCCGCGTCCAAGCTGACCGTGAAGCATCCGCCCCTTCCCCTTTGTCTTCAGCGCGCTCTTCTTCCATGACCCTCCCAATTTCTGGAAAGCATCCTCGGCGTCCTCATAGGGCAAACCGTGGCCATTGTCCGACACTACAACGCCGGTCAGACCATCCATCTGATTACGTCGGAGATCAACGTCAACTCGGGTAGCGTCGGCGTCCAACCCATTCCAAATGAGCTCCGCAACGGCGACCAACGGACGCTTCACCTTCGCAATTGTTTGAAGATGATCGGGCTGTACTTCAACGGTAATTATCTTCATTGCAGCGGGGCCGGAGTGAATGATCGTGCTACGAACCTGAGGGGCCGGATTCATTATCTACTTTAAACCCTTTAGAAGCAGACCGGCCTTAGGACTGCACCCTGTCAATCTTCTTCATGATGCACTCAGCGGCTCATGGCATCAGTTCTTGGACTGCCATGCGGTCCGCCTAGCAACTCTTCCGTCGTCTGTAGGTGTCGCACCACTAGGATTCGGCCACAATCCTCAATAAACGCCTCATGTCCATACGGGCATATTATCAGATTCGCCTTTTGTTCGCCATAGGCTCTCGTAAGCGGGGTTCAAAGCACCCGGATGGGATATCGGGTCCACTCAACACCAGGCTGCCGAACACCAAGAAAATATGCCCCCGGCGGAACACGGCTAAAGTTAATATCGACCCGCAAGCCGGTAATGCGATCATGCAACCGCGCTGTACCCGTCGCACGCAGAACCTGATCACCCCCTTCGGTGAGTAGGCCGACATCGTAGGGCCCTTCTTTGCTCCCGATCGGCAAGTCCAGAATCAGGTACTTAGCGGTACGCGGAATCTCCAAAGGTGCCTGAACAGTCTCAGATGGGTCCTGCCCGCGAGCCACTGAGTGCTCACGAAGGTCCAAAACCGCTGTGTTGGTCGCTTCCAACGAGGGTCGGTTTCGCACCCAGAGCCACCCTGCCACTGCGAAAACTAGAACTGCGGCAACGGCCACCCAGGCCTGTATGCGTCGTCGCTGGCTCGCCGCTTGCCGACGGAACTCCGTGAATTCTTGAAAGCACGGGCTACAGGCGCCGAGGTGGTCCAGCCATGGCTCCGCTTCGGCGAGGGGCACCCTTCCTTGCGCTATGCCCTTGAGTAGGCCAGATCCCGGACAGCCGATCCTCTCGGGATTCGGGAATTCCTCGGCCAGGCCTTGCCGGAGAATTTCAAGCAAGCGCGTGTCCGCTGCTTTTGGATGTCGTTCGCTGCTCAGATAGAGTCCATTCGCTATGATTTCAATCTGAAAAACAGCCCAAGTGTAACTGAAAGTGTGGCACACGACTCATGCAGGTTGCGCCACAATCACCTGCCGCCGGATAGACGCGCACCCAGAATCTTCATGCGGCGGCGAAAGCGAAGCATGACGCTGTCGCCGGGAATGCCAAGGCGCTCGCCAATCTGCTTCCAGGAATAGCCGTACTCGCGCGCAGCCCAGACTTTGCGGCTCCACGCGTCCATCCGCTGCAGAATCTCCTGAGCATGAAGAGCACGTTCAATCTCGTGCTCGCGCCCTGCGTGACTGGGGGCGCTAAGTGTTTCCAACTCCTGTACGGAAGACACAATGTGAAATGTTCTCTCGCGGCGCTGTTCCTTTCTGCGGGCACGGTTGAACCGATGGTAAAAAGTTCCGAGAAGATAAGCCTCCATATCCGTGATCTCGCCACGCCTTCCGTTCATTCGTACGAGCGTCTTAGAAACTGATTGCAGGACGTCCTCCCAGACTTCAGTCGCCAAGACTGCGTCGTCGTGTCGATCGTGAGGTTGTTCTCTTCGGACGTGGGCTAGGGCCTTTGGCCACGCTGATCGAGCCGCTTTCACAAGTTCGTTTTCAGTGGTCGAGTCTGAACGAGGCTCGACCCCTAAAAGGATCCATTCGGGACCGGGTTCGGCGGCTGGCATGCCGGGTTACCTCGTTATCTACTGCTGGTGCGCGGCCCGGCCAGAGGATTAAAAGCAAGCGTGCCATCGCACCGGAACGAGTGTCAAGAGGCAGCAAAGAATATTTTGTCTCCAGCGAAAATATTTTCGATAGATTCGGGGGTTTGCTGGTTCCTTTAATAGTGTGGCCAGACGACGATTTGCAGTGAGATGTACTCATGGAAGACGGTCTCGATCCCAAGAGCAAGAAGGCGATCCAACCCTTCCGTTGGTTGCCGCAAATAGACCAGGTTCTGGTCGTCGGGATGAAGTATGGTCCCAAAGGTACGCATGAGGCAGTCAAGAAGCTGCGGCAGCTCGCTCCAGAACTCTCGCCCGCTCAAATCTGGCAGCGGACGCGACACCTGCGAGAGAAGGACCGCGGTAAGCGTTCCGGACCCGTCGAATGGAGCGAACACGCCATTGAAACCCTTCGAGAGGGGTACAGGAGTGGGGGTCGAAAAAAGGCGGAGGCAATCCAGACAGTCAGAGCACTCTATCCGGGATTGTCTGGACACGTCGTGTCGAGATTTGCCCGAAGTCAAGGCTGGCTAGAAGGAGAACGGGGAACAAAAAAGAACGACGACCGGCGACCTTGGACAAGGGAGGAGGAAGAGGAGCTATTTGTGCGGGCCGGCTACGATCCAGTCAAGGAGATTGCTCGGAAGCTCCGCCGTTCGGAACAATCAGTTCGCTTCCGGCTCAAGGGCCGGTCGATAAGCGCCAGAGTTACGGATGGTTGGTCGTTACGAAGGATCCAGCAAACGTTGCATGTCAGCTATCGCCGGCTTCAGCATTTAATCGGAAATGGTTTCCTGCGAGTGCGCGACCCAAGGGTGTCGGCGATCTCACTGGCGGAATTCTGTGAGAAACACAAGACAACACTGCAACCGGGAGTAGAGGAGAAACTTGTCGTAGACCTGTGGAAAGAAGAGGACGGGCACTCATGGGGCAGAGTTGCGAAGCTCTTGGGTGTCACTTCTGCCGAAGTAGGGAAATGGGTCGCAAGCGGAGAGCTCAAGGTAGTAGCCCCTTCCGTGACCGACCGAGCCTTTGAGGCGTTCTGTCGCCAGCACAGCGCGGAACTGAATTTGCAACTCATGGATCCAGACGTCGCGAGGTGGCTCATCGACGAGTATGGCCTGAAAGTAGTGGCGCCGCAGCTCACCTCAGTGCCTTCCTCGCAGAAACAGGCACTTGTCGTCAGACCCTGCCCAAAGTGCAAACGTAATATTCGAGGGAACGTGTATTTTGGGCACGTCCGATCATGCCGTGGGGAAATGTCACAGAGGGATGGCGGACGGTCAGGCGCTAATCAGCAGGCAAGTTGAGACGTCTCATTGGGCGTCAAGACGACGTACGAATCAGCTTGTTTACGCCAGCTCCGGAATGACGGGTAGGGAGCGGGTAAGTTCGATGCCCAAATCTCATCACAGTGCTCCCAGTACTCCATCGTGCGTATCGCGCCAGGATGACTCCTGGCAGCCAACAAGATCGCATCCATCCAACCGCCCGTTTTGGCGTCCTGAAAGAAGTGATCCGTTATCCATAGCATCAATCGTTGCCAATCTTGTGGAAAATCTACGTGATCGGCCTTCCGCGCTTTCGCATTGAACTCCAAGAACCCACGACATCGACGAGCGAGTTCTCGCGCAACTTCGCGATTGACTGGAGGCGCAGCTTCAAGCGTCGGCCGAGCCCAGTATGCAAGAGCCTCCCAGTCTATGTAGCGAGCAACAGCTTCGGTGAGGTGCTTTGGTTCGACCAGTCTGGACGACGCCCTGGCCTTGTGAGCTCCCGGAGTTAGGTGAGTACAAGGGTCGCACTCAGCAGCATCGCTCAGCCACTGCTTCAATGATGGATACTTCTTCGGTTTCGCTTTTCTCCACTTCTTCACGCATTCGGACCAATACACTTCCGCTCTTTTAGACCGGGGATCGCGGATGGCGTAAAACTGGACCGCATCAAACCAGCCTTCATTCTTCGCACGGCCGAACATGTGTTCCTGAATCCAAAAGAGAAGTCGAACAGAAGGCGGAGGATAGGTCTTCGAAGGATCGCTCTCCCGTCGTTGCTGGTCCTCGATGAATCCCGGGCAGCGCCGGTGAAGCATCTTGGCCAGCCAGCCGGGACTACCATCCTCGGTCTCAATGACGGACCGAGCCCAAAAGTAGAACTCCTGCATCTCTACGTACTGATTTCGAGTTTCCAAAAGGAACTGCCAAGGGACGCGGCGGGCTTGGTCATCAGCGCGATCGCGCGCGGCTCTCTCAATCTTGTAAACCGAATCGCTTGATCGTCGGCGCCCGTTCTCCCTCAACTGTTTCGTTTGCCTCACCGGCGCGAACCCCTTCTCGTGATTCTGCTTGCAAGCCTTGCGTTCTGAAAGAGACGATCTCGTCGAACCTGCGCAGAGAACAACAAGTCAGACGCACATTCGGCAGGAGCCAAAAGAACGAAAGACAGCCCCCCCGAGAGAGAATAAACCTGAAACATTTACGTGGGCAACGCCCAAGATCGGCATACGCGAATTGGCTGTCATCGCGTGCATGAGAAAAGATGCTGTGGCGGTCCGGGAAACCACTGGAATTCTGACTGCCAACCCGAGATCACGTGCCGAAGATCGCGCGGCAGTGTCCACCCATAACTGTAACTTCCGGTTGGCCGACGATCCGGGAGTCATCGCGTGGCGCCCCGAATCTAATGCCCGGTGCGATTGCTTCTGCGACTCCGTGAAGGGACGCCTTCCCTTGGGACTATAATGACGCGCAACGCATGGGGCTCACGTCTGGGACCAAACTCGGTCCGTACGAAATTGTCTCCCCGCTCGGTGCAGGCGGCATGGGCGAGGTGTACCGTGCCCGCGATACACGGTTGGAGCGAGAAGTAGCCATCAAGGTTCTGTCCGCCAATCTGTCCTCTGATCCGTCTTTACGACAGCGGCTGGAGCGCGAAGCCAAAGCAGTCTCGAGACTGTCTCATCCGCACATCTGCACTCTGCATGACATCGGCCATCAGGACGGCGTGGACTTCCTAGTCATGGAGCTAGTAGAGGGTGAAACGCTGGAGCATAAGCTGACCAAGGGCCCGCTGCCGCCGGAGCAGACGGTTCGCTGCGCGGCGCAGATTGCGGACGCATTGTCCAAGGCCCACAAGCTGGGCATCACGCATCGCGATCTCAAGCCGGCGAATGTCATGCTGACGAAAACCGGTGCCAAGCTAATGGATTTTGGTTTGGCGAAACAGTCCGGCCCAGCTCCGCTGGCTACCGCCCTGACCGAGATGACGGCAGACCAGGCGAAGTTGACGGTCGAAGGCACGATTGTCGGCACATTCCAGTACATGGCGCCCGAGCAGTTGGAGGGAAAAGAGGCCGACACGCGCACGGATATTTTCGCGCTGGGCGAAATGATCTACGAGATGGCGACGGGGAAACCAGCCTTCAGCGGGCAGAGCCGGGCCAGCCTGATCGCGGCGATTCTCACCAGCGAACCTACTCCCATCACGCAGTTGCAATCCGTCGCGCCCGTCGCGCTGGAGCGCGTGATCAAGAAGTGTCTGGCGAAAGATCCGGACGAACGATGGCAGAGCGCCAGCGACCTAACGAGTGAACTGCAATGGATTGCTTCCGGCCCCTCCGCGGCACTTCCTGCAGGGGCAAAGCTTGAGAAGAAAAGGGCCGTGCGGTGGATCTGGCTGGGTGCGCTAGCAATCATCGGGGCCGCGACGTTTGTAGTGACCAGAGGTTATTTCACGCCGACCGCGCCCAACTTCGCGAATCGCGTCCGCTGGAACATTCGCGCGCCGGAGAAGAATGCCTTTCGTTCCACCGTGGACGCTGTCGGTCGCGTCGTCATCTCGCCCGACGGTCAAAACATCGCTTTTGTCGCGAGCGATGAGTCCGGTAGAACACGCCTGTGGGTACGTGCCCTCGATGCGCTCGATGCCCAACCTTTGGAGGGCACGGAAGGCGCATCGGATCCCTTCTGGTCCCCGGATAGCAGATCTCTCGCCTTCTTCGCCAACAAGCAACTGCGGCGGATAGATGCCGCAGGCGGCCCCATCCTGAACCTGTGCCCGACGGAGGTGGGCCGCGGAGGATCGTGGAGCCAGGATGGCATTATTGTGTTTGCTCCTTTTGTAAATGGCGGAATCCAACAGGTGCCCGCCACGGGCGGCAGCCCTGTCGCGGTCACTAAGATCGACCCTGCCTCGCGCGAGACGACCCACCGATGGCCCTATTTCCTGCCCGATGGTAAGCACTTTCTTTATTTTGCGGCTTCACACACGGACATCGGCCATTCGAGGGATGCAGTGTATGTTGCCTCCCTCGACGGCAAGGAAAACAAGTTTCTGCTGCACGCGCACGCCAACGCGGCCTTTGCCAACGGCTATCTGCTCTATGTTCGGGAATCTACTTTGATGGCCCAACATTTCGACTTGCGCCGCCTGCAACTCACAGGAGAAGCGCAGGCAGTGGCGGAGAACGTGGAGACCGATTCCGGGTGGTGGCACAGCGTCTTTACGGTGTCGGAAAACGGGATCCTGGCATTTGCCGCCAGCGCGAACGCGAAGAACCAGTTGCTGTGGTTCGATCGCGGCGGGAAGCAACTCGGCTCCGTGGGCGAGCCCGGAGACTACAGGACCCTGCGCCTCTCCCGCGACGGGCAGCAACTGGCGGTGGAAATGACCCAGTCGGGTGCGTCCGACTTGTGGGTCTTCGATTTGAAGCAAAACACTAAGTCGCAGTTAACCTTTGGGTCGTTCAGTAACACGATGCCGGCCTGGTCGCCCGACGGCAGACTCCTGGCCTTCTCCTCCAACCGACAGAATGGAGTTGTAGACATCTTCAAGCAACCATCGGGCAGCCCGCAAAGCGAAGAGGTGCTGCTGCAATCGTCCTTAGACAAATTCGTAGTTGATTGGTCGCCGGATGGACAGTACTTGCTGTATGCGCAAGTCGATGGGCGCACCCCAACGGGCGGTATTCAAGCCAGCTTAATGGCGCTTCCCTTGCACGGCGAGGCCAAGCCAACCCAACTGGTGAAGTGGCCTTTGTTCGACAACGCGGGCCGCTTCTCTCCCGACGGGCATTGGATTGCTTTCGGTTCGCGAATCGCGGGGCCGCAACAGGTGTTTGTGGTTCCGTTTCCCGGGCCGGGCAATCCAAAACAGCTTTCCCCCGCGTCCGGCATGAACCCAATTTGGCGCAAAGACGGCAAAGCCATCTTTTACCTGACGGCAGATTTCGGCAGTGTGATGGAGACTGAAGTGGAAGCGAAGGGCAGTGATTTCACAATAGGCAAGACCCGACTGTTGTTCAAGATTTCTGCCGAGTCCGGCCCCTACCAGTTCTATCCCTTCGATGTTTCCGCCGACGAGCAGAAGTTCATCATCAACTCTCGCCCCGAACAGAGCGGCAAGGAAATAACTGTCATCGCCAACTGGCGGGCCGGACTGAAGAAATAGTCGCGAGCACCCTTCATATTTGCTTTTCGCCCGGTTTTGGAAACGGCCGTACCTTTGGAACGGCGTAATGAATATGTCGTTCGTACACGGCACTCGGGAATCGCCACGGCGTTCCCCCCGCGACTTTACGTCCTTCACTGGGCAAGTGCCATCGTGCTCGCAAGCTCGTGAATGGTCCGCCGCGCTGCGCAAACGGAGAATGGGCACACAGTAGCCCAGCCTCCCATGTTGAGCCGTCAACGAGCGTGAAATCCCCGTAGCGTAACCTTGCGCTTTCTATTCGCCGTTCGATAAACGTGCGGTGTGGAAGCGGGCGGATTACGAGCCACCCGGAAGGAATTCTGCCTTTGGCGCTCATGGTGTCCCCACCCCTGTTCTTCTCAGCCCAAAAAAACGCGGACGTGCTTGCCCGGACCCGCAGGGATCGTGCTGAGGCGCTCAGAACCGAGTGTCCCCACCCGTATTGCTCTCAGATCGCAAATCGCTGCAGGAGTTGTTTCCTCCGAGGGCGCAGAGAACGCCGCGGCGCTCACATGTCAGCGGTTACCACCACTCGTGTTCTCAGCTGAAATAAAGATGTGGAACATTTACCCCGAAACCGGAGAGAGCGCACTGCAGCGATCTCACGCGAGTGTCACCACCTCTGTTGTTCTCGGCCCAAAAAAGCGGGGAAGTTTTTCTCGCGACCGCAGGGAGAAAGCAGCGCGGACCTTCACGCCAGTGGTCACCACCTCACTTGTTCTCAGCTGAAAAAGGCCGTGGAAGTTTCATCTCGTGAGCCGCAGAGAGCACGCTGAGCGATCTGATGCCGGAGCCACCACCCTTCTTGATCTCAGCCTGAAAAGAGACGGTGGTAGTTTGCCTGGTGATCCCTAGCAGACAGGTTGCAGCGATTCTTGCGTTCGCCCACCATCCCAACTGTCTCAACCAGAAGCACTTCTGTGTCCGCGCCGATCGCGCACGACCGCGTCTTGGAAGCCGGTTCTTCCCCATTCAAACCAGGGAATTGGGAGAACAACAGGCGCTTAATTACCAACGATCGATCTTTGTAACGATGTAGAGGAAAACATTCCGGTGTAGGGTCACGAACGAAAGGAGCGACAGGTGTTCTCATCGGCCCAAGAACTAGCGGAAAAGCTGCGGGCAGCGAAATACATCGTGGATCCCGTAGTTCTGCAGGTGCTTTACCTTGCGGCACGCATGCAGAAGCCTCTGTTGATTGAGGGACCACCTGGATGCGGGAAGACCGAACTTGCATACGCCGTAGCCGCCGCCGCGAATGTGGCCGTGGAGCGACTCCAGTGCTACGAGGGAATCAGCGAGGACAAGGCGATCGGGAAGTTCGATGAGGGACTCCAAAAACTATTCTTGGAAACTCAGGGCGAACGTCTTGAAAAAGACTGGAGCGAGATCCGAAGACGATTACACACCCTAGATTTCTTTGCGGAGGGACCGCTCCTTCGTGCATTACGCTACGAAAATCGGCCTTGCGTGCTGCTCATAGATGAACTCGACAAAGTAGACCAGGGCTTCGAAGCCTTGCTTCTAGAAATCCTGAGTGCATGGCAGGTCACGGTGCCGAAACTCGGAACGATAGCCGCGGCAACGATTCCTTTTGTTGTGCTCAGCTCAAACGAGGAGCGACGGCTTGGCGACCCCCTTCGACGACGGTGTTTTTACCTGCGCTTCGAGTATCCAACAGTCGAGCGGGAGACCAAAATCTTGGCCGTGAGGAGCAAGAGCGAGAGCCCGGGACTACGTGGGCAACTCGCAGGATTGGCACACGCCCTGCGCGGCTGGAACATGGAAAAGCCCCCGTCGATCGCGGAAATGTTGGACTTGGCGCAAGCTCTGGAGATCTTGGGCATGGAAGAGATCTCCCACGAGCAACGGGACTTACTGCTGCCGCTGTTGGCGAAAACGGAGGCGGATCGAAAACGGTTAATGCTGCGCGCTGGTTTTGAAGGCTTGGTCGCGGATTCCAAGCGATATCGGGATGAGTTAATGGGGCAGGTAGGGCCTGGCAAAGTTGGGCCGGGCAAAGCGGCGTCCCGGCCAGCGGAGGCCGTGGCGTGAAACGGATCGGACTAGCGTGCTTTCTGCTGGTGCTGGTGCAAACGGCAACGGCGCAGGTGGGACACGGAACTACAGACGTGCGTGGCCTTTGTACACGCTGGGCAGAGTATTACGCAACGGTTTATCAAGTCCCCGTGGACCTTGTAGAAGCCATCATCGACGTAGAGTCAGATTGGAACCCGTCTGCAATTTCCGATAAGGGCGCCGTGGGACTGATGCAACTGATGCCCCAGACAGCCGCGCGCTTTGGGGTTCGGAATCGATTTCATCTGGAGGAGAACATCCGGGGCGGCGTAGCCTACCTTGCCTGGTTGAACCAGAAATTCAGCGGGGACCTCAGGCTGGTCACAGCCGCCTACTACGTCGGTGAGACACCGATCCTTTCACGAAGACTGGAATATTCGTCTGCCGATGTGCAAGGGTACGTGAACAGAGTGGCCAGAAGATACCGAGCCAGACGAAGACAGAAGGCGAGGGGCGGGTCGACGGAACAGCGTGAACTGGAGGTGGAACATGAGCATCCGTAGAGCAGCATTGGTGCTGTGCTGGTTGTTGTCGGCGGCGATGGTAGGCAATGCGCAAGTAGTTAACGTAACCCCGCAAGTGCGGACAAAAGCTACGGCGGACGGGAAGGTCACAATTGTAGAGATCGCGGCGCATTTTGTGACGGCGATCCGAATGCCGGAAGCCGTGAATTCGGTAGCCGTTGGCGACCCAGCGCTGTTTCAAGTAGAGCATTCAGAGCGAGAACCGGAGTTGGTCTTGGTGAAAGCGCTCACTGAAAAAAGCGTCCAAACCAATTTGCTCATCTCTGGTGTCCACGGCCGCCAAATTAGTCTGCTCCTGGTTAGCCGAGGACCTTCTGCGGCTCCCGCCAAGGTGGATTTTCTTCTGCAGTACAAACCGTCCGGAAGTTTCTTGGTTGAACCACAAGTCGTCCCCTTCCCATTGGTTGGGCAGACCACCTCTCTCGCGAAAGCACAGCCAGTGACGAATAGCACGGAGACGAACGGCGCTGATGGGCAGCCGGCACTGATCTCCACATCACTTGGGACGAGTGCTTCGAATATGCCGAACTTGCCACCGGGACCGGCGGCGAGCCAGGCACAACCGAGATCGTTGGATGAGTTGCTAGAGCGTCAGGAACGGGCTCCTCTGCCTGTACTGCATGGCGAACGAGAGGAAGGAGAGAAGGTCAAGGGGGATCGCTTGCGGACAGGTATTAGCGAAGTGATCGACAATGGGCAGCAGGTGATCGTCCTGTTCTCGGTCGTAAACACGAGCAAACACGCGATCCTGCTGATGCCCCCACAGGTTCAGTTAGGGGGCAAGAGCAAGACGGGAAAGATCGTTAAGCACGATCGCTGGTCCACCGCAGAGCAGTTGACGATCATGGATTTCCGGCTGAGCCGGCGTCGTGTGGGAACTGGAGAACGCGCAGACGGAGTCGTGGTTTTCGAGCGTCCACCATACAAACAGTCAAACGAGACGTTGTTTTTACAGATGGCGGAGTCGGGTGCGGTCGATCGCCCGGCCTTGGCCCCAATCGGTTTTGGAATTAGCGCGCCTCGGCAGGAGAGAGATCATGGAACAGCAAGAACTGAGAACTAGCGGAGCTCACGAAACAACCTCGAGTGTTGGTGAAGACCAGGCGCAAGCAACGATTTCGGAGCAGGTACAGGAAGAACGTGAACCGCTTGGTTCATTCCAGAGCCTCCGCGCTCTCCTAGACAGGGCACGACGCAATCAGAAACCGGTCTCCAGTCGCCGTGAACTGGGCTTGGATAGGAGCAAGTCACTGTTCGTGGTGGCCGGAGCGGGCGTTGCGTTGCTTCTAATTTTCTTCGGCGTGTTTTCGAGCCCGAAAAGCCGCTCTCCACTGCCGGGTGAATCCGCGCGTGGTGCACCTAGTCTCGGGCGTAAGCTCACTCCCGGACGGGAACAGAACGACGCGGCCAAGGCCGTGACGCCAATACTCAATGCGGATGTGCGCTCAGGTGACGTTGGCCCTGGTTCACCCGTAACACCGGAGGAGGTCGGTGGGACCTCATCTCGATTCTCGGCAACACGCGAAAAACCCACACCGGGCAGAGTGAAAAACTCGGGAGAATATGCTCTCAAGAATGTGGATTTCTCCGATCCGGCGGTCGCGCAGGGACCAGCAACGCCCAACCCACCCCCACTTCCAGTCGGTGAGTCAAATGCCGACCTAAAGAAACCCTCGATTGCATTTGTACGTTCTGCGCAAAGTACGACACCGGCCCTTCAGAGTCCACCGAGTGAAGACAATACACTCGCGGAACTTCTTCCTGCCGGTACGCGACTGGTAGCGCGTCTGGAGGTCCCGGTTAGCTCGGCGGCGCCTGCGCCCGTGATCGCCGTAGTTGAGTACAACTATGAACACAATGGAGAAGTCGTGCTGCCGGCGGGGGCGAAGGTGTTCGGAAAACTCTCCCATGTGAATCCCTCTGGATTTGTCGGCTTTCAGTTCGACAGGGTCGAAATGCCCGACGGAGCGGTCGAGAAGATTGATGCTACGGCCATGGACCTGAAGTTCGGACCGCTAAAAGGCGACGTCTCAGGACGAAAGCGAGGCACCAATTTCTTGGTGCGCACAATGACCGGCCTCGGGACAGTCGCTGCGTACGTAGTCGGCGGCCAAGGGACGACAGGATTCAACGGCGCAATTTCAGAGAATGCACTCCTACGAGAGCGCATCGCGGACAACGTCGGCATGGCTGGGCAGGATGAAATCAACATGCTCGCGGCCAACCAGAACATTGTGGTTACCGTACCCGGGAATACTCGCTTTTACATTGTCTTGGAAAAGGGCAGTTCAGAGCAGCAAAACGGGAAGCCTGGAGTGCGGCCAGCGGATATCAATAATGCCAGCTTCGCTAACGGCAAAGTTCCTACACTCGAAGAACTGCGAGAGTTGATGCAGCTCAAGAACGAGCTAAACCAAATGTATCTTCAGCCGAGCGCTCAGCAAACACCGATGCAACAGTGAACAGGCGGATGGAGGACGTGTGGACGCCAACTGGAAACCGTTGGAAAAAGTGATCGGCAAGGCTAGGTGCGCAGGCTTCATGTTTATGGGCAGGGTGAACGGAATCAACCTCTATAAACACGGAATCAGCCGTAGCTATCTGAATCTGGACGATGATGGCAATTGCTACGTAACCGGGGAGCGGGGGTGCCATCGGCAAGCGGATCTCGACCAGGAACTTGCGAAACTCGAAGAGTGTCTGAAGGGTTTGCAGGCGAGTCTCGAAACCCCGTACGACGAAAGCTTCATCGCACGAAAACGAGAAGTCCTGCGTCAAGAGGGAATTTCCTTGTTGACAGTTCACGTCGAACCAGACGAATTGACGATCCACTAGAGCCCCAAAATCCCCCAAGAGTCCTACAATCGGCAACCCGCCCACTAGTCCACTCCAAGCTGGTGCCTCCCGGCGCAAGGATCTAGCATCCACCAGGAAAATGAGCTAAAGTAAAGCCATTAGTAAGGATGGCTGAGTTTATGCCGCCCTGGCCTGAGTGGCAGTTTGAATACGTGGGGTCGCGTTTCCTGGGCAAACTGTTGGGCCTGTGGTCCAGTTTCTGTGTGTCTGCGATCAGAGGACTGTTTCGACTGACACTAGGGATGGTTAGATCCCCTCGTGCATCCGCGGACTGGACTCCCCAGCCTGCCAACTACCTACCCAAACGGACAGAGCCCTCATTCTTCGGGAGAGTCGGCAAAACGGCGGTCTCCACGTTGGTAACCGTTGGGGTGTGGAGTGCGATTACCTGGAAACCAATTTGGATCGCCGCCGGTCCAACGGGCGACAAAATCCTAACGGTCGTCCTACTTTTTGTAAGTGCTGCGTGGCCAATCTCATTGGTATGGATTTGGCTTTCAAAGCCACGATCCACAAGCGCTGATCGCAAAGCGAGCACCTCGCACGCGTGACGACGATAGACTTCAGTGAAGGTCGAGCAACCCACAACAGTTGGCGGAGTGTCGCTATGAATGATTTAACGACAAGAGAGCCGGCCAACGATCCCCAGGATTTGGAGCGATTGTTGGTAGCGAGAGAGAACGCGGGAGATGTTACTGGCATGACGGCGTTGTTCGAGCCAGACGCGGTAGTCGACATTGGCGGGGGAACGTTCCTGCGTGGCAAAGAGGCCATTCACGAGTTTTTTACTAAACTCCAGGTTACGGGGTTTGGACCGGAAAAACGAAAGTTCGAGTTCGGAGAACAGCGACCAGCGCTCATTTGCGGTGATCTGGCCCTCACCTCGACGCGCAGCCGTAATGGTACCGTGACCTCGGAAGTTGCGCGGCGCCAGAGGGATGGAACGTGGCTATGGGTGATTGACAGGTATTCCGTCTCTTGGTGATTGCAGGTATGCCGTCACCTAAGCGCTCTTTTGCGCGGGCGCTTACGAATCGGGCAAACGCGGCATGAGCGGCCTATGCCCCCGGCGTTAGCATTGACACGCGATTACATGAAATTCTTCCTGAGCGTTTAATTTAAGCACCCCGTTCCCTCCCTCTTTTCCTCGCGCCCTTTTGACACTTCGTTGTCTCTCTCTGAATTCCGTCCGCCCCCGTTTGACAGAACATTTCTTTAGCTCTACTTTCCGCGCATGTCGATTCCTCCTCCGACAGATTTGAGCGGACTGGGGGAGGAAACGACGAGCAGAAAGGAGGGCACGGTCAATGAAATTCCAGGCCAATACGAGGGGAAGGACACTGTTTGCGTTGCTCGCCATTGCGGCCATCGCAATGGGGCAGTTTGTGTGGGCGCAGAATCTCGGTTCTGCTCCGGCCTCAAACGTAGCAGTCCAAGGACAGACCGGCGCGCAGCCAGAAGGTGCGTTTCTGAACTTCATCAACTGGATTGGTAACGTGATTGCCCCGGTGGGAGCCGGCGGCGCGGTTTTGGGAGCTGTGGTGTCCTGGCTTACGGGACGAGGCTTTGGCCGATGGTTGTTCGCGGCCGCAGCCCTGCTGGCAGTCTCAGGTGTCACGCGACTCATCGAGTTCTGGATCACGAGCGGAACAGGTGGGGTGGCTTAGCCACTCACGACGAAATGGAGCATACCGGTGCAGGCAGCCTGCCAAGCATACCAAAGTCAGCAACGCTGCCTGCCAATTTCAACCCTCGGACTTGCGATCAGCGACTGGATCATATGCCAACCCCGCAACTGCTGAACGACGTGATTTCGCTACTGCTTTTACTGGCGCCATCCGCGGCCCTGGTTTCGCTGGTGCTGGCGGGAGTCAACCTGCGACAGGAAGGCGGAACTACGTTCGCAGTCGGGGGCCGATTCACAAAATGGATGTTCTGGGCGGTCGTGTTTCTCACGTTGCAGCCGCTACTGACCTGGTTCTCTTCTTTCGGAATTAATGTCTCACTACCGGGAGGCGGGATCAGCACACCCTGGTTGGCCAGCATTCGGTCGGACGTGGCGTCTTTCGTCACCAACTTTGTCGTAGGGCGAATCGTGCCAACGCTTGCCGCATTCTTTGTGTTGCGAGCGATTCTGGACACCGCATCCGGCGAGCACCCGCTCCCGTCAATTATTGCCGCGATATTTTTGCTCGGTACCCAGACGACTTTCAACCTAATCCAAAACTACAACACGCAAACGCAGTACGCCACAGCAGACGTGCTTGACAGTCTGTGGAATCACCTCGCTGGCGCGATCATGCCCATTGCAGCGGTGTTGGCGCTAGTCGGAGCCATCCTGAATTTCGCTACGCGAAAACCATTCATGCGCTTAGTTGCGGTATCACTCGCGCTGCTGTGTGTCTCCGGACTCTGGAAGCTTGTCCTTTCGATGACGTCTTAGGAAACGCGATGAACTTCTCTCAAATGTCGTTCGACAACGGTATCTTGCATCTCGCGAACTGGCTCGGAAACGTGATCATGCCAACGATCGCGGCCGTTTTCATCATCATGGCAATCGTTCAGTTCTCGAAAGGGCAGGAGTTTTCACACAGCATGTATGGAGCCTTGGTGTGTTTGATGGTGTCAGGGCTGACGCGGGCGCTCGAAACGTTTGCATCACAGAGGGCGTGGAATAACCCCGACGTGTACTGGGTTGCCTTGATCACGCTCATCAACTGGGTCGGGAATGTAATCCTCCCGGTGTACGCAGCGGCCCAGGTAGGTTTAGGGGCACTCCGAATTGGCATGTTCTCGTACATCCATCCGACAAGCAGTTGGATGCGCCACTTCCTCGCGGCTGGACTCTGCCTGATGGTGTCAGGGTTTCTTCGTCTAGCCGAGTTTTTCGTGATCCACGGTACAGCCGGAGTGAGGTAGTGGGAGAAGGGACCAATGGCTCTAGACGTAACGCCAGTCTATCGAAATCTCCGGACGCGGGTGACGTTTGCGGGGCTGGAGGCCGAAGACTTGTTTGTGATCCTCGCAGTGGCAGTGGTGATGAACATTTTCGGCAGATTCTTGAATCGGGAAATGTTTGGACTGCCAATGAACATGGTGCTGCAGTATGTCGTTCCGATCATAAGCGTGCCGGCCCTGATGCTGTTCAAGTATGGAAAACAGCGTGGATATCTTCTGGATTGGGTGATGTTCCACGCCAAGCCGCACATTTACTCGGGGCTGGAACGCGACCGCGAGCTAACGCGGGAATACATCAAGGACTGAGGGAACGAAGATGCCGCTAACGGTTCAAGAGCACAACAGGCAATTGGGGCAACCGCCGTTGTGTGAGCAGTTGAAGGTGCGGGACATCATCGACGACCTGCTCATCCAACTGAACGGTTCCTTTGTAGCTGGCTACGGGGTAAGCGGGATCAACTCGTACTATGCGAGCGACGCGGAACGCAACCGCACAAAGGTATCGCTCGAAGCCTTGGTTCGGTCTCTGCCAGAACGTTCGATGCGGATGCAGGCCCGTTTTGAAATCTCGGAAGGCGCCTGGGATCTGATTGCACGGTACAACCGCGAGCAGCGAAACCCGAGCCCCGTTTTGCAAGCCCTAGACCGAGAACAATTGGATGCTTGGCTAAACAAGGATGCCGCTGGTTTCTACCTGCGCCATTTCCTTCACTTGTACTTCATCTGGGACCCAAGGATTCATCACCAGTCTCCCGAGCTTGAGTGGAAGAAGAAGATGCGCGGTAGCAGTTCCAGCATGTCCGCAACTAAGTGCATCGAGCGCAGCCGTCGCGAGCACGAAGATTTGGTCGCCGAGTTTCACAGCATGATGTCAGGCGTGGAAGCGACGCTTCAATCTACCGGCATGAAATTCTCACGAATGTCGGGCGACGATCTTTTCTTTGAGATGAAGAGAGCGCTCCATCCTCTCGGAAACGATCGAGCGCCTTATCGACGCCCAGAAACGTCGACGGTTTACCAGAGTGCCCGGAGCCAAATTGCGAACGTAAACATCGAAGACGAACTCGATGAGCACATAAAGATCGGCGGCTTACTGTATTCCTTCATAAGTTTGAAGGACATGCCGGATGCCACCTTCCCGGGTGTGCTGCGGGAACTCGTCGTCATGGACTTTCCCATTGTGATCAACGCGGAGGTCGTCCTTCCGGACCAAGCAAAGTCGGTCAAGCAATACAAGAGTCGGCTGCGGAGAATGTCAGCCGCGCAGAAGGACATTCACGGGGGGTTCCGGCTCAATGTCGATGCTCAGGTGGCAGAGCATCAATTGATCAAGGTTCTACAAGACCTGATTTCAAGCTCCCTGAAATCCTGCCAGATGAGCCTGTCCATCGCATTGCGGACTTCGCGCCCTGCGCACAACCGGATGGAGGCGGAACAGGCCGAACGCATTCTTGCTGATCGTCGGCAGAGGGTTCTGCACGCCATCACGCGGATGAACGGTGCCCGCGGCATTCCGGAGACACTCGCCCAAAAGCGGTTCTTCTTTTCCAGTCTGCCCGGACAGGGCGAAGCGAACAAGCGTGAAGCAGAGGTACTCACCTTGCACGCGGCTGATCTCCTGCCGGTCGAAACACCGTGGAGCGGTACGCCAAACTCTCCCTTGATATTGTTCGAAACGCCTTACCGTCAGCTCATACCGTTTTCACCATTCGATTCGGGTTTGGGCGATGCCAATCAGCTCATCATGGCGAAAAGCGGGGGCGGAAAGACTTTCATGACTCAGGGATTCCTCTTGATGATGGCTCGCGCCAAGCCACTGATCTCGATTCTGGAGAGGGGAGATTCGTACAAGCCGCTGGTTGAGTTGATGGGCGGACGCGTCATCAACGTAGATCTCGATGGCAAGGAAACACTCAACCCCTGGGATTTGCCCATCGGAGAAACCGTACCAAGCAACGAGAAGACCGCCTTTTTGAAGAACCTGACGCGACACATGATCGGTGAGAGCCCGGGAGCGGACACGGCGCTGCTGGACAATGTCCTGACCGATGCGATTCCAAGGGTGTACAAGCGTTGCGCGATCCGTTATTCGAGCCCGGTCCCAACTTTCAATGACCTGCGTGAGGAACTGGCCAATTGGCGGGACGCCGAGAAGATGCAGCGCATCATGGATGAAGCGCGTCTTGCCGCGATCAAATTGCGCTCTTGGACTGGGGAGAGTGGCATCTATGCGAATCTCTTCGACAGACCGACCACGATGCGTCTGGATAGCGATTGGCTCTTCTTCAATGTAGAGGGCCTCAGCTCCGATCCGAGGCTTGAAACAGCGATGAGCATGATGGTCGCGACCGCGATGGCGTCGCGAGCCACTGGGAAGACGGGACGGCCGAGCATCACTGTGCTCGACGAATGCTGGTTCTTGCTGGACTCTCCAGCATTGGCGCCTGAAGTCGTTCAGCTCTTCCGGACGGCCCGCAAACGGAACTCAAGCGTCTGGGGTATCAGCCAGACAGTTGAAGATTTTGTTGGGACCGAGTCCCAGCCCCGGCTGCACGGACCGGGCATCCTCAAGAATGCAAGTACGAAGATCATCGGTCAGCAGCCAGGCGACGTCAGCGCGCTCGTGAATCACCTCTCCTTGAATCCAGTGGCAGTGGGCCAGGTCAAGGAGTTCGGAGCCCCCCGCAAAGGCCGGAGTGCCGACGTGCTTCTAGTGATCGGGGAAAAGGCGGAGACCACGCAGACGATACGCATCGTGCCCACGCCGCTCTCGTATTGGATCTGCACAACGTTCCCACGCGAGAGGAGCTATCGTGCCTGGTTTCTAAACAAATCCGGCGGACGCTCATTGCTCGAATGCTATCAAGATCTCGCCAAGAAGTTTCCACAAGGACTTGCAGACGTGACCCCACTGCCAGAGGAATTGTCGGGCGCAGTAGCGGCGACAGCTGGCGAACCGAAGGAAAGACAAGTAGCCGGAGCAAGCGTGATGGACCTGAAGGAATGACGAGCGTGCAACAGAAGGGTTAACCCAGCTTGAGTTGGAGATCAGGAGGCAACGAAATGCACTATTTCCTATACACAGTCTTCTTTTCAGTATTCGCGTGGTTGATGCTGACCGTGCATGGTCGCCGACGGGTGTTAGCCGTCGCGTTGGCCGGGGTCATCGTTGTTACGTTGGTGGTGACTCCGCCGCAAGCGCAGGCGCAAGGCGGAATCATCCAAGCGATTCAAGCAGTGTTGAAGGTCCTCAACACGCTAATTCTACCCGTAGTGAACAATATCCACGGCACTCGCAGTGCGAATAGCACTTTCTACCAAACTACTGTTTGGCCGGTGCAGTCAATCAGCCAAGCCAACGCACAGGTGCTCCAAATGATGGGTCAATATGGCAACTTGATGTCGCGGATTCTCGGCATCAACTTGCGAAGCGCCACACTACCGGCGCCGCAGTCGATGGAAATCTTGTTACGAGATCACCAGGTGAACAATTTTGCCGGTTTGACGCAATCTTTCAACAGCACCTATCGAACGATTCCCGCGCCAACCGACGCCAGTCAAGCCGATCGAGACATGGCCGATTTTGACGATGCTTTAACGCTGGACAGTTTGAAGACACTTAAAGCGTCGGATAGCGCGACCGATCTGGAACTGCAAGCGGCGAACTCGATTGAGAGTGCGGCCAGTCAGGCAGCTGCGGGATCTACGCCGTTCCTAACGGCGACAGCGACGACGTCAAGCATTCGAAGCCAAGCGCTGACGCAAAAGATGTTAGCGGCGGAACTGCGGCAAGAAGCCGCGCGCATCGCGCACCAGAACGGACTACGGAAGCGGGGGGCGATGTTCACTACACAACTGCGCGGCACCATCATGAACCTCTCGAAACACAACTGATTGCCAGAAAGGACAGTCTTATGACAAACGTTGCAGAAGCTCTCAAGCGAAGTAAATCTTGGATGTGGAGCCGCAGGCTCCGTTTCACCCTGCTCATCAGCGTTCTGGTTCTAACTGCCCCATGGCCCGCCAGTGGGCAAGCCGACGGTCCCTGTTGTGCGATTCTCGTAGCGGGTCTATCAAGCATTGCCAATTCACTGCAAAGCATTGCTCATTCCCTGAGCGCGATTCTCGGCGTGGATCAGGGCATGCTGCGCTTCGAGCAGACGGTGGTCTGGCCGACTAGCGCAATTACCCAAGCGCAGGGTTTGGTCGGAATCCAACAAGGCATTTTCACGCGAATTCAGGCTCTGACGCACATCCCGGTTAACAGCGCAACGCAACCAAATCCTCAACAACTTGAGATAAATCTTCTTTCCGGGAATCCGAGCCTGATCGGGCAAACGTCGGCAAACTACACCGCGTTATATGGGCCAGTTCCCCCGACAACGGATGCGTCACCACAAGTCAGGGACCTCGTTGATATGACAGATGCAGCAGCCCAAGATGCGATGAAAAGGGCGATTCAGATCGATGCGTTGTCAGATCTAGAGCTTCAGGCGGCCGGCCAAATCAACCAAAGCATCCAGACCGCGGCCCCAGGCAGTGCGCCGATTATTGAGGCACAAGCGGATGCGTGGCTGGTGCGGGCCAATGCCTACACACAGGCGGCAACGGCCGATCTGATGCGGTTGCGGGCGATCGATCTCGCGAATTCAAGTGCCGACATAAAAATGGGGGCGACGAATACAACCAACCTTCGGCAGCAACTGATGAACCTGCTGCAGCACAACTGAGAACGGTGGGAGAGATTTTATGCCAAGTTTCTACTTCGAGCAGGTGCTCCAGACGGCGCTCAATGGCATCGACCAGAATGTCACCGGGCCGGTGTTGCGGCTCGCAGGCGTCATCCTGATTCTCAGTTTGCTATATGCAGTGTACGAAGCGTATAGCAACGGCGGCGATGTTCGGGCTCTCGGAGTAGCAGGGGTCAAATACCTGGTGCTCGGCTTGGTCTTCATCAACTACCAGCAGGCATTTCGCTCCGTAAACGGGATGTTCAACGGTGTTGCGGACTTCATCTACAACACCAATGGCATCGGAGACGTAGTCCAGAATTGGCTGAATTCCGTGAGTGCCTACGTCGGACAGCAAGGTCTGTCCAGCTTCTGGACGCTCGTGACAGGGGCCATCTCCGGACTTCTGGACGTGCTGTTGATCCTGGCAGGGCTGGTTATTCTGCCGGTCAGTTACACCTTGTTCACGCTCGCTTATGCCATGTACGGATCAATCCTGTACCTCGTAGGACCGTTTGTCTTGGCCTTGTGGCCGAGTCGAGCCATGGGACAGCTGTCACGGACCTATTTTGTAAATCTGATGATCTTTCAAAGCTGGGGTCTGCTTTACGCGATTCTTCAAGTCCTCATGACTGCGCTGCAGATGAATAGTGTGAATGCTGTGCTCGGAGGCAATGGCGTTCTCAACGCGTTCGTTGGCTCCAGCCAAATGGTCCTGTTAGGAGCAGTAAGCGTATTGTTTTCGATCGCGATCATGTTGATTCCGTTCATCGCGAGTCGGCTAGTTCGCGGAGAGGTTGGCAGCACAGTTTTTGCCTTGGTTTCGGCTGCTGGGTTTTATGCAAATGCAGCCGCCAAGACACTTCTTGATTCCGGCAGTGCATCACACGCAGCCGGTGGTGCTCCCAATGCCATGTCTGACTCCGACCCAAGTGCCGGCGGTGGGCAGGGTGGGTCCGCCGCTTCAAGAGGAGGCGGCGCGGGTGGCGGGCTACTGGCCGAATCAAAGCCTCCAACGCCCACAAGCTCAAGCGTGACAACCGGCAGCGCGGGCTCCGCGGGTGAAGTGGGGGGAGCCGGGGCCGTCTTTGCTGGCTGATGGTTGCGCGAGGCGACAGCGAGAGGCAGATGGGACAGACCGTAGAGATGGCGTAGGTTCCAATGAAAACAAAAACAGAATTGAGAAACGTTCCTGAAATCTCGTCATACACGAAGTACTACGAACATGACGGCATGCTTCGTGCTTACGCCAACCGCGCCATGTTTCTTGCGATTCTGTTTGGCGCAATCGCGTGCGGGTCGCTTGGGTTTGCGATCTACGTTCGTATCCAGCCTCCTACGGTCATCCGAGTCGACAAGAATGGAGAGGCCACGGTAGTGGGTGCGAGAAGCGGAGCAGATCCAACGTCGAAGCTTGCCATGGTGCTCTCGGCAGAAGGGGCCATCGGCGAGTCCGCATCGAGCTCAGCAGCGCCCACGGATCTCGAAGGGAAAGCCGCAGTGCGCCGATTCCTCGTGCACTATTTGTCGTACACGCCCGACTTCGTTACGCGAAATCTTGCCGAATCCCTCAACATGATGACCGGCAACCTGCGCCGGCTAACGATGGACAAACTCCGAGACGACGACACGCTTGGAAAAATCAAAGAGGATCAAATCATTTCCGACTTCCGAATTCGATCCATCGAACGCGCTAAAGACGCCCCGTGGACGTACGTTGTGTTCGGCGTGAAGGAAGTCCACAAAATCAAGAATGGGACAGAAGTGACCGACCGTATCGTCGGCCGGTACAACATGCGCTTGGTGGAGGAACGCCGCACAGAGTTCAATCCGAGCGGCCTGCTGGTAGCTGAATATTCCGAGCAACAAATGGTAGGTGAACGGGACAATGGCCTGCTGCAACAGAGTGAGCTGGACAAGTAAACGTCGTGTGCTCTTGCTCGACATTGGATCGAGCGAGTGTGTGGCCAGCCAGGGGCAATCTGGCGTAATAACCGATAGCAGCCCATGAGCCTGGAGCTGCGATGGAGGGAGATGATCAGGATGGCGACCATGATTGCGGCTCCGGCCGATGAGAGAACAGGTCAGTTGACAAGCCGCTCGACGGGCAGGGGGACTCGACGGGTACGCCCCGCCGCGGAAGAGGAAAACGTGTTAGGAGCCCGTTTCTTTTTGTCCAAGCCAGGCGCGAACGGAAGCTCTCCAGAATTGGGCCGGGAGTTGCCGAACGAGGGCGAGGCCAAGGTCGAGGCGCTCAAGTTGGGTGTGACGTATTACAGCGTTCAAGAGTGGCGCCCGGTACCGGATTTTGGTGGAAAAAATCCCGAACTGAAGCGAGAGGCGATCACGAGGAAAGGAACGGCGTGAGAAACCTGGGCAGTTCGAGTTTTATGGCACGCAGCTTTCATCACAGACGTTGGTCTGTAGTGAGCGATCCACAAGCTGATTGTGGATGAGTGCTGGTCCGGTTCTTTCGCGAACTTGGCCGGGAACCTTGACGTTTTCGACCAGGACAGCGAAGAGAGCCGCGCAAGCGCCCTCCTATCTGTTCTGGTTCCAGACAGAAAAGGAGGCAGAGAAATGGTGAAGCAACGGTTCTTGACACACTTCAAACCGTGGCTTTTTGCCGTGATCAAGGTCGTCGGGCTGATTGTTGGGTACCAACTCTTCGATAAGGCTCGTACGTACCTTCAATACGCTCCTCTCAATAGCGTGGACGTTTTGCTAGGAGCCGTAGTTGCTCTTCTGATGGCCGGTCTGCTCTGCGGGCTATGGTCATGGGGAGAGTGGTGCTGGTTCAAATTGCAGAGGCTTCGGGGCTTTTGTGCCGAGCTGAAGCGAGCTTTCAGAAATCACTGGGGACCAAAAGCAATGAGGACCTCACAACCCGTAACGAGGAATATGGCTTAACCAAAACCAACTCGTGCAGGCCTGGCGCTTTCGCTGCTTGGCCGAAATCTTTTTTCGTTTTCGGCAATGGGCAGCGAAGAGACTGGCACGAGCAGCCTCCTTCTCTGCCGTTGCCCGACAGATCAAGGAGACCACACATGCCAAACGTTATGGATTACAGCCCAACACCAGTTTTCGCGCTCGAAATTGATCGCGATGGTCACTTGTCAAAGAAAACCATGAAACTCGGCCGCGAAGAACAGCTCACGAACACTCTGCTACAGGGGTTCTATCCAGGTATCCGCGTGGCTACGATTGACGTGCCAACGGAGCCCTTGGACGCCTGTGAGCAAGCGATCGTGGAGCAAGCATTGACCAAAGTCGAGTTCGATGGGATCCGTTACAGCCTGGTCGGAGCCAGCGGCAGTGCAAAAAAAGGAAAATTCTACGCTGTCGAAACCAAGTACGAGAAGCGGCTGGCGGAGAGGTTTCGTTTCTCGCCGCAGGCGGCCATGACCTACTTCGGGATTCTGGTGTCCTCGTCCAGAGTAATGATCGAGGTGCCGGACTGCCGATTGCTGGTCGTGGAGGATCATCAACTTGGCACCAACGACTGCCGGGGATGGATCTCGCAGTCTCTGTTCAAGAGGCTCCAGGCAAAGCACCGGGACGACCTTTTAGCTCACGAGACCCAGAAGCTTCTCATGAAATGGAAGCAACAACGTCAAAGTGAACACGAGGATCTCCCCCTAGCTCAAGAAGAGGAAGCGGCGCTCGCAAAGCAAGCACAATCGAAGATCGCACGCAAGGTTCTGCGGGGTCATCGCTTTTACCAGTTCCGCTTGTCGTTCGACAAAACGCAGGCGAAAGGCTCGTTCAAGGTCATGGCAGATGAGTTGGCCGAGAAACTCGAGGCCGACATCATCCTGCCGAAATCTTCCGTCAAGCCCAAGTACCAGGGAGGAGTAGTACGGACGATCAGATCGATGTTGGGAGATCGTCAGGCTCACTCGTTCCGAGGACACGTGTTGGTCGGCATTCGTGATGTTTCCCGCGATCTCGAATTCCAATCGAGTTACACACTGGTGGAGCATGCACCAGAAGACTCAATTGAGCTTGAGATCAAACCGTACGCTCTCAGGCAGATCGAGAAGCTGCGGAAAGCATGGGAGGAAAACAACTTCACGGACCTATTCGAGCTGCTCGGCACGCAGGAAACTCAGAGTCTGCTCGATGTTGGCGAAGAACCAGATCCCGAGTACACCAGCAGCGAATATACCGTCGCTGACGGTGCGCTCGTCGCCGACGGAACCGGCTACATGCTCAAGCATCCGTTCGTCAACCATCACCTGCAGAAGGTGCTGGCTCGATGGGCATACCGGCTTTGCACCAGCGGTGGTTTTCGTCTTCCGGGCTTCGCGCTGGCGGACGATGGCTATCTCGTGTTGCATGACGGGCAGGTGTTCTGGGGGTCGGACTGGATTCCGAAAGACCGGGCCATTGCTTTTGTTCCATCCCGCCACGGTCTGGTGGTTCGCTATCCAATCCGCATGAAGGAAGATCTGCTCCCCTTCGAGAATCTCTCGGTTGACGAAATCCGAGGCCTGCTGGCCGGGGACCTACAGAAGCGCGGCTGCCTTATGTCAGACGAACAGGTCGCCGCGGTGATGGATGAGCAACTGCAACTGAAAGGCACGTTGACGTTGCATTCAGAAGCAGCTGCACGAAACGGCGGCGACTTCGACTTCGACCAAGTATGTGTGGTCGAGGGAGACAAATTTCCGCGATTCGTCCAGGACCGATTTAAATACCAGGAACAACACGCGGCGCAGAAGAACAAAGCTCCGAAACCGCCGAGTCCCTGGTGGAACCTCCCGCAAGTTGCGATGCAGGCGCGCGGGAACCAGATCGGATCCATTACCGATCTGAAGACTTCGTGCCTGGCGAACGGAAGGGATGACCTGGCGCGGCAACTGGTGGACCAGCTTCAGAACGCGCTCGACCAACTGAAGCATGGTACCCAGCCCGACCAGGAAATCATTCGCAACATCCGAAATGAAGTCGGCAAAGCACCCTGGCTCAAGCTCAAGCAGAAACAGCAAATCGCGGACATGGACGAGCATCTGCCCGTCACAGAATGCGACAAGATCGGAAAGTTGTACAACTTTCTGCGCAAAGAGCTTGGCCGGTATTTCTCAGACACTGCGGTAGCGCCTCTCAGCGACTTCCGGGGACTAATTGGAGGTGCAAACTTCACCCCAGAAATCTTTGCGGAGTGCTCCGTAGTCAACAAGTATTACGCGAACGTCGTGACTCAAGCCTTGAGCCGGCGGCGGGAACTCTGGGAGCAGTTGGAGAAAGCGAATGCCGAGGTCGACGCGAAGAAGAATGACGCCGAGGCTCGGAAAGAAGTGATGTTCCGGCGCAACCAGGCTTCCGCAGCGTTCTCGGTATATGAACAGCGCTCGCGAGAAGAGCTTAGGGCCTTGATTGACCAAGTACGGATCTGGGCCCAAAGCAAGAATGGAACACGATTGGCCTATCTGTCTGCCTTGCACGCGATTGTGTGTCGAGACAGGCGGCCAAGGCAAGAATATGACTTTGTGCCCGGAACTGGGTCCATCGTTTTCTACGCGTTCCCGCAGGAAGTCGTAGACCAAATAGCCGAACGAACTGGGGGCCGCCCCGTCAGCGTGGAGATACCGAGTCTCTGCGCCGGCGAAGTGGAAATCGATCGGGAAGGACGAATCTTCCTAGTGAGCCATTTCACCAACGGCGAAGGTCAAGTCCACGAACGCCTAATCTTCCTGGCCCAAGTGACCAAGAAGGGTGAGGTATTTCGCGATCGGGACGCACAGGGCTCGCCCAACGTAATCGAGCGAGTTCGCCCGTTCCCTATCCAGTCCGGGCGAAGCGAGGCGCAGAACGGGATTGTCGTATTTCCCGGAACCCAGCGGCGCCCGGAAGTCCCGAAGGGAAACGTCGGGCTGCCGGGAGCGCCTAACTAAAACAACGGCCCGGGAGGTTCACCTCGAACCTCCTGGGCCCCAACCCAATTGTGGCTGAGCACCCGAAGGGCAAACGAGACATCGTTCGGAGGAACAACCTTATGAAACAGCTATGGACCATCCTTATTATTGCGGTTCTGATCACGGCGACGATGCCGGTGCTGGCACAAAAGATCGAGACTGCGACCAGCGACCATAACCAAATCATCCACCTCAAGACGGCCCTCAATCATCTGACTGTGATCGAGCTCCGCGAACCTGTGATTCAAGTGGCGACAGGCAGCCAATCATTCAAAGTCGAGTGGCGGGAAAACAGAGTGTTTGTCGAGCCAACGGAGCCCGACGCCTCCACGAACTTGTTTATCTGGACGGCGTCCCAGCGGCTCAACTATGAACTGGAGCCCGCCGGCGCCGTGATCACGATGGACTTTGCGGTTGATCAGACGCCCATCCAGGTCACCCGGCCAAAACCTACAAGCATTTCGCCGCCACAACCCTCACCAACGGAAGTGTTGTTGGCTGGAAAACCCGTCAGAATGGAGTCAGCCAAGCCCAGCAAGAAACGGGTCGAAGTTGTCATTAGCGACCTTTATGAGGGGGACGGCCGCATTTTGGTACGGTACGCAATACGGAACCAAAGCGATCATGGGTACTACGCCCACACGCCGCAGGTGTATGCGTTGACCGGAGCGCGTTACCCACGATCCTTGTACAGCCTTGCCAACTCACAGTTGGGGTATCAAGAAATAGCGCACCTGACGAACCAGGGAGAAATACCGGTCCCTGTGCTCGAAAGCAGCGTGCAGTCTTCGCACATTGAGCCCGGACATGAAACCGTCGGCGTGGTTGCTGTGAGACTACCGTCGACCACGGAACCGACAGTATTGCGTTTTCAGTTTTCCAACGACGACA
>Ga0209517_10001963_pt1 | contig 30060 bp, 24 predicted proteins | sample PeaSoiMetSII2010_FD_187695 | JGI IMG/M metagenome (GOLD analysis project Ga0209517, IMG submission 187695) | Peat soil microbial communities from Weissenstadt, Germany - SII-2010 (SPAdes) (version 2) | ecosystem: Environmental > Terrestrial > Soil > Wetlands > Peat | place: Germany...
CTGAAACCACTTAACGGCTGAAGGTACTTTAGTAAAAATGACCTGACTGCTGCATGATTTTGAGAGCAAACCCTAAGTTTTCGGGCATTTTCAGTCAATGTGACAGAAATTCACGCCGAATTTAAGTATTATGCCGTCATTCTTCGCCAGACCGGCTCCATGGCCATTGGCAACGTTCTCGCCAACGTCGGAGGTTCGCGTGGTTGGTTTCAGTTGATGTTTCAAATCCTCCCGAACACGCTGAGTTACGCCAATAGCCCGTCCACGGGGGTTCAGATGATGTTGGCGTGAAAGTCCACAAGGTCCACCACCTCAAACTGCATGCCAAGCTCCTGTTCGCTGACGGCGCGCGAGCCATCGTCGGTTCCATCAATCTGGCGCCCGGGAGCTTCAACAGCCGGCGGGAACTCGCCATCGAAGTTTGGGACCGGGAAGTGGTGGACCGCATACACAAACTTGTTCGCCACGACTGGGAGAACTCACGTCCCATGGATTTATCCGATGAAGGGTTGATGGCCGACCTGGGCGAAGAACGGGCCAGTGAGATCCTTCCCTCTTCGTAAGCGACGCAGCCAGCTACACCTGCGGTTGCTACCCAGATAGGGATGAGGCGACCACACTAAGCTTACTTCCCGAGCGGAGCCTCGGCCCTGAATCTCTCTCGCGAAACCCCAATCCGTCGATAAGGGAGGTCGAGGGCGGTAGGGCCCATGGCCTCGCGCCTCTATGCCGCACGCGGCTGGACCCGGGCGGTGTAGGGGTAGGGCTCGCCCTACCCTCGTCAGGACCAGCAGAAACGCGGGGACGGCAAGCCGCCCCCCTACGGCGGGCCGGTTATCGACGGATTGGGGCGTAACCTCTTGGGTTGACATGTTACCCAAAGTATGGATACTTGGGTTATCTGTCTACCCAACAGGAAAAAGACCGGCTGGAACTCTTGCAAGGCACGCTGGACAAGCGCCGCCGTGAGCAGCCCCGCACTAGCTAGCGCCCACCCCCGCCTTGCGTTGCTGAACACGCTACACGTTGAGCGCATAGGCTCTTCTTGGCAGTTGCCGCCATCCGCTCACGTATACTATCTCTACTGAATTGCAGCGCGCCACCCCAATGTTGGCTCATTGCTTTCGGCCGATTCCATATTTCTACGCGGATTCGACAGACAGGATTTTCGTCTTGACACAAGGATATCAGTGTGGGAACAATACCATTACTCGTGGCAAGGTGCGAGACCCAACGTTGAAATTTAGTAGTTACGAGACGATCCTGCTCGCCGGAGGAGGCTGTGATGCCCGCGTTGAAGCGAAACCTAGCCCTTCTATTTTCGCTGGTGTTCTTCGCTACCCTCTCGAGTTTTGCCCAGCAGAACACAGGCTCAATCTATGGCAACGTAACTGATCCCACAAACGCAGCCGTCCCCGAGGCACAAGTCAGCTTGAAAAATCTGGACACAGGCTACTCTCGTCAACTTGTGACGGGAAGCGGCGGGGATTTTTTCGCCACTCCGCTACCCGTCGGGACGTATCAGGTGACGGTCACGAAGGCAGGATTTCAGAGCCAGACTCAAACAAATCTAATTCTCCAGGTCCAGCAGAAACTGGAAGTAGATTTCACGCTCGGGTTGGGGAAGTCGACTCAAACTGTCGAGGTCACAAGCAAGACACAACTTCTGCAGGTCAATGATGCTTCGCTCGGCGACGTGGTGAACAATAACGAAATCAACGAACTTCCGCTGAATGGCCGTAATGTCTATCAGCTTGTTGCCCTCACGCCGGGTGTCACTTCGACCCCTGATTCTTTGCCTTCTATCGGCGGCCAAATCGGTCAGCAGCAGACCTACGTTCTCGACGGACTGAACAATTACAACTATCAGGGCTCCATGAATTCCGGCGGAGCGTGGAACATCGCCCCGGCTCCAGACGCAGTGCAGGAGTTTAAGGTTCAGACCAACAACTACTCCGCGGAGTTTGGGACGGGCGAAGGCGTGATTAATGTAGTTACCAAGAGCGGCACGAACACCCTGCACGGCACCCTGTATGAGTTTAATCGCAATGCCGCGTTGAACACGCGTGATTTCTTCTCGCCCGGCGTCCCCCCCTATGTTCAGAACCAGTTCGGCGGTAGCCTCGGGGGCCCCATCGTAATCCCGCACGTCTTTAATGGCCTGAACCGGACCTTCTTCTTCTTGGATTACGAGGGGTACCGGACACGCGCGGGAACGACCCAGAACGTCTTCTTGCCAAATCCCACTGAGGCCGGAGGTAATTTTTCCGATCTGCTGACCGGCGCGACTTTTACCGACCCCTGTACTGGCGCAGTCTACGATACGGGCCAGATTTTCGACCCCACCTCGACAAAGGCCGTAACATGCAGTAACGGGAGCCAAGGTTTCGTGCGTACACCCATCCCAGGCAACATTTTGAGCGCAGCGCAGATTGTCGCTCCGGCCACAAATACTCTGGCGTTGGTGCCGGCGCCCAACTCACCTGGCAATCGGTACATCTGGAATCCTCCCCTTCGCAACGACTTCAACCAGTTCGATATCAACATTGATCATCAGTGGGGCGCCCATGATCGAATTGCAGCTCGGTACTCTTTCCGTGATGTGCCCCCGGGAGGAGTGCCCGATTTCCCTGGACCTGCCGGACAAGGGACAAAGGTTCTGAATCGGCAACAGCGAGTCGCCCTGGAAGACACACACATCTTCTCCCCAACGGTGGTGAACGAGTTTCATCTCGGATACGTCCGAAACGGCTATCAGAGCCGGCTGATCGATACGACGCTTAACCCTGCCTCTCTGGGTTTTCAGAATGTCCCGTATGAATCGAGTATCCTGGGAGGCCCGCCGGAAATCAGTATCGCTGGGGTCGCTGGAATCGGCGCCGCCGGTTTTACCCCCACGCTAACTACCTCCCGCAATCAGATGCTGTATGACACCTTGACTCTCATTCGCGGCAGGCACAGCTTTAAAATTGGGGGCGATGTGTTCAGTTGGTGGACGACGCAGTTTGAGGCTACGGCTTCCGTGGCTGAATACGGGTTTACCGGCATTCTCACCGCCGATCTTAACGCTCCCTCGTCAGTTGGCACCGCCGCTGTCGGCTCGCCGCTGGCGGAGTTCCTGTTCGGAATTCCGACCTCCGACGACCTCAGCAATACCATTCTCGCGGACTGTGGTCGCAAAGCTGGTTCGCTGTTTATCCAGGACGACTGGAAGGCTACGAAAAAGCTGACCGTGAACCTGGGGTTGCGGTGGGATTTTGGGAGTTCCGACCACGAGCGCTTCAACCGGGTTACGAACATTGATCTTGCGAATGGCGATTATGTGATGCCGGCTTCCCGCAAAAACCTTGCGCCTCAACTGCCGCCCAGCTTCCCGGTGGAGTGGTCGAACAGCAATAGTCTCGCTTACGTGGACAATCGTAACTTCGGTCCGAGAGTGGGGTTGGCCTACCGTTTGACTCCGAACACCGTGATTCGAGCGGCGGGCGGCGTGTTCTTCATGAACCTTGATCAAACCACTTTCACCATCGACCTGCCGCTCAATCCTCCTTGGGAGTCCGATATAGACGTTTTTGCTCCCCCAACGGGACCCATTGATCCAATCACAGGCAACGTGGTGGTGCCAGTCACGAATATGACAACAGGTTTTCCTTCCGATTGGGCTACCAATCCGAGCTTGGTTTCGCAATCGCTGCTGTTCCCTGTTGCTTTCCACCCGAAGACACCCTACACCATAAACTGGAACGTCACCATCCAACGCGAGATTACTTCTAACTTGACGCTGGAGACGGCTTATTCCGGGACCCACGGTGACCATTTGTGGGTCGGAGAAGACGTGAATCAGCCTTTTCCAACTGCCAATCCCAACAGTTCTGTACAATCCCGAAGACCCTATCCGAACCTGGGAAGTGCGGCGTATGGTTGGACGGGGGCCTTTTCGAACTATGATGCGCTGCAGGTGAAGCTCGAGAAGAGGTACTCCCACGGTCTCACGTTCATGGGCGGCTACACCTGGTCTCACGCCCTTGACGACGCTCCCCAAGCAACGGCTCTCGCCAACACGGGTTCAGGTGGCAACGACGACATCCGCGACGCACGCGACTTTAGAGAAGAATACGGCAATTCGGGTTTTAACGTCACTCATCGGTTCGTGGCGAGTTGGCTCTACCAACTTCCCTTCGGACACGCTCGTCGTTTTGGCGCGAACTGGCGGGGCGCCGTGGACCAGGCACTCGGGGGCTGGGAAATTGGAAGCATTGCCGCCCTGCAAACCGGCTTCTGGTTTACACCCGGAACCTACTTTGACCCGGCGGACGCGCCGGCCTACTTTGATCCGGCTCGCCCTAATCTGGTGGGCAAACCCAAAGACTTTTCTTACGGGCAGGCCACCCAGGCTTCTTACGGATGTCCGACCGGGCATAAGTCCATCGAGTGCTTCTTCAATCCCGCGGCCTTCACCTACGCCAATCCCGGCACCTTCGGAGATGCCGGGCGGAATATCGTGGAAGGTCCGGGATTCACAGGAGTCGACTTCACAATTCACAAGGACTTTGTCTTCAGCGAGGGGAGGAAGACTCTCGAATTCCGGACCGAAGTCTTCAATATCCTGAATACGCCGAATTTCGGAACGCCCGATATCGAGTTCGAAGACCCGACCTTCGGCGCACTCCTGAGCACCAATCATGCTACGCGCGAGATCCAGTTCGCGCTGAGGTTCAAGTTTTAGAAAGGTGCTGGAGAATCTCCGGAGCCTTTCATCCCGGTATATCAGCGGCCTGCAGGCACGATTTAAGGCTGGTTAGAAGTGACTGGAGTCAGGGCGTTAGTGCGTGTGAAGAGCCAACCAGGAGGAAATTCGTCCACGTCCAGCTACCGCGCGATTTGCCAGCGATGCCGGAGCATCGCACCAGAAGACCGGTACCAAGCAACCTGCCCCTGTTGCAGTGGCAACCTTGATTTCGAATACTCACTGGAGCGTGCGAGAGAGCGTTTGCCGGACGATTCGATGTGGCGATACCGCGCCTTTCTGCCGGTTAGACCCGAATCGGAGGCGGTTACTCTCGGTGAAGGTTGCACGCCTTTACAGAAGAGCTGGAGTGAGAGCCGATGCGACATCTATCTCAAGAACGAGTGCCTGAATCCGACAGGTTCACACAAGGATCGGGCGCTTTCGATCGGTCTCACAAAAGCCCGGGAGTTCGGGTACGGCACAGTGATGCTTTATTCTGACGGCAGCGCCGCGCTTTCATCGGCGGCTTACGCAGCTCAGGCTCAATGCCGGAACATCACTGTAATGCCCTCAGACACGCCGGATTTCCGCGCTGTTCCGTTAGCATTTTACAACTCCATTATTCTGAGGTACCAGGGACCGAACGCCGAGGCACTGGCGTGGGTGAACAGTGCCTGCCGGACGCTCGGCTTGTTTGAGACGACGACTTACCGGCGTGCCAACCCCTTCCAGCAAGAGGGGCCGAAGACGATCGGACTGGAAATTTTCGAACAACTGGGCCGAGTCCCCGACTGGATTGCGGTTCCGTTGGGAGGGGGCGGAACGCTGGCCGGGATTTGGCGGGCGTTTGTGGATCTCAAGTCCACGGGAGAGACGATGCGATTGCCGCGGATGGTAGGGGTCCTTCCGGAAGGCTACACTCGCTTGGCATTAGCACTAGAACGTGGCATCCGCTCACCCGAGGACCTGGAAGCCCTGGAGGTCCCTGCCGCTCCGGCGACGATCCAGGTGAAGATTGCGATGACGAATCCGCCCGACGGCATCGAGGCCCTTGAGGCGATCCGGGAATCGAGCGGACAACTCCTCTTCGCAACCGATCCAGAGACAGTTGAGGCGCAGCGGGCACTGGGAGGCCGCGAAGGAATCTACGCGGAGGCGTCAGCCGCGGCTGCCTGGGTTGGTGTGGAGAAGCTTGTTGCAGCCAACGCGGTTGGTGAAGGCGAAACCGTGGTCGCAGTCATTACGGGCTCCGGCTTTCGCGAAGTCCAGACGGCCTCGGAATTCGCGCGACTGTCCATTATCACCGTGACCCCGGCGGACGGGCTCAGTACGGTCGAACGAATTCTTCGGAAGGGTTCATAGAGATAAGGGGGAGAAGGACAATGGGAAACGCGAGCAGGTTGTTTGATCTCGAGGGCAAGGTCGCGGTGATAACGGGAGCGGCCGGCGGCCTGGGCAGCGCCATGGCGCGTGGTCTAAGCTCGGTCGGTGTCAAGGTGCTGGGAGCGGACATTAAGGAACCGCGGAGTTCGCTGGGAAACGATGTGGTGTTCCGGCTCACCGATGTCTCGCTCAAGGATCAAGTCGACGCTCTGGTCGATGACGCCGTAGCGCGTTTCGGGCGGCTCGACATCATGGTGGCGAACGCCGCGAACGGCGGCGGCGCCACGGCAGACAACGAGACGGTTGCAGGTTGGGACCAAGTGCAGGCGGTCAATGCCCGCGGAGTTTTCCTCTGCGACCAGGCGGCGTCTCGCAAGATGATCGCGCAAGGGGGCGGGTCGATCATCAACACAGCCTCCGTGCTGTCATTTATCGGTAGTCCATGCGCTCTTGCCTATAGCGCCAGCAAAGGGGCCGTCATACAGCTTACGCGGACCCTTGCCATCGAGTGGGCGAGATATAACATCCGGGTGAATGCCATCGCACCCGGATTCTTCCGGACGCCGCTCAACCAGAGTTTTCTGGACTCGGAAGTGTACATGAAACCGATCGTCGACAAGATTCCTTTGGGACGGATCGGCGAAACCGATGAGATTGTGGGCCTCGTCATCTACCTTGCTTCCGAGGCAAGCCGCTTTATGACCGGTTCCGTGTTAGTCATCGACGGCGGCGAAATGGCCGCCGGAGGCTATACCGAGGGCTGTTTCCCGTTTATCTACAAGATGGCCTGAAAGCAAACCAGCACTGACTTTGTTCACTCGAGCCTGACATCGATGCTGAGCCTGGATGGTTGTACAGTGCGGCTGAACCGCTTCAAGGCGGTTCTCGAGACTGAGGACGTGGATTTCGCCGTTCTCTCTAGCCCTCGCACGATATATTATCTGTCGGGCCATCTGCGCGAAGAGGAGTCTCCTCAGTTTCTGGTGGTCACGCCGGATCGCCGTACGATTCTCGTGACGGATTCGGCTCCCTCGATGTGCACGGCTGATGAGGTGCTGACTTACGAAAGTTACTCCATAGATTGGCCGGTGAGCTTTGCCGCCGTGGTAGCCCGGGCTGGCGCAAGCCTTGAACAGGCGATCGGGAAGATCAAGGCTCCGACTGGGTCCGTAGGAATCGAGCGGGAGCGACTGAACTGCGTCTTTTTTGAGTTGTTAGCTCGCCGCTGGCCCGCAGCCAACATCCACAATCTAACGCCGGGGCTCTGCCAGGCCCGCCGGCGCAAAGATGCTGATGAGATCGAGCTGATCAAGCAATGTGTAGAGGCCATCGAAGCCGGCTATGCAGCCGCGCGTAGCGTCATTCAGCCGGGAATTACAGAGCTGGAGCTCTTCAATGAAGTGCACGGGGCGATCGTCAAGCGGGCGAGATATCAGTTGAAAGTCAATGGCGACTTTGCTTGCGGCGTTCGCGCCATTCGCGGAGGGGGCTCTCCCGTCGATCGCCGAATCGAGGCGGGCGACCTTTGCATTCTCGATATCTATCCCAGTTTTCATGGCTACCACGCCGATCTTTGCCGCACCTTCGTGGCCTCCAAACCCACGGAACTCCAACGGGAGGCCTGGGAGATTGCACGGGCCGCACTCCAACAGGCGGAACAGATGATTCGTCCCGGCGTGCGCGCGAGCCTGGTGTGGAAGGCGATCCGCGATTTGGTTGACAGGTATGATTTTGTCCGCGAGTCGTTCTGGCACCACGCGGGCCACGGTATCGGACTTGATCCGCAGGAGCCGCCATGGATTATTCCCGGCGGGGATCATGTTTTTGATGAAGGTGATGTGATCGCCCTGGAACCCGGTTGCTACGCTACCCCGCTGCAAGGTGGAGTCCGCCTCGAGCGGAACTACATAGTCGGTAAAGACGGGCTGGTTAACTTGTCGGAGTTTCCCCTCGATCTGATTTGATCTGGAGGCCGTTTTACTTTGCTACGACATCAATCTCGATCTGCCGGAGAAGACGCTCACAAGGAAAAAACAAACAAGCGCATTCGCATCCTTTACGCGGGCGACTCCTGGTTCACTGCAACAAGCTTGAGCGTGGCGAGCAGCTTCTCTTACGACTTGCGCGGCGCGAGTGTGGATAATTCGGCTGAGAAGATCCTGGAATTGTGGCGCAGCAACCCACGCTACGAAGTCAGCTACATCGCGGGCTGGGACGTGGTGAGTAAATTTCCCGAAACGCCCGAGGCGCTCAGCCAATACGACGTCCTGATCCTCAGCGACATTGACAGCGACTCCATTGTGTTATACCCGGTCGAGCGCTCGACGCGGGTTCCCATGGGCCCCAACCGATTAAAGGGGATCCGCGAGTACGTGAGGTGCGGCGGTTCACTGTTGATGATCGGCGGGTACTTCAGCTTCGTGGGCCGTCAGAACGCCGGCAACTACCGGGGAACACCGGTCGAGGAGGTTCTTCCCGTGGATTGTCTTGCCGTGAACGATGACCGGGTGGAGACTCCCGAGGGGGTTCAAGCCAAGGTTTTGCTTCGCACCCATCCCATTCTCCGCGGGATCCGCTTTGGCCCCGAGCTGATGTTCTCGGGTTACAACAAGGTGAAGGCGAAAGGCAATGCGAAGGTGCTTGCGGTCATCAAGGAGACTGGCGATCCGTTGATTGCGGTCGGCCGTTACGGAAAAGGCCGGACGATGGCGTTCACCTCTGACATAGCCCCACATTGGGGAGCCGGTTTTCAAACCTGGAGTTTCGCTGGGCAGTTTCTGGACCAGACGCTGGAGTGGCTTGCGGCCCGCTGATTCGTCCTGCTTCCTACGCCGTATTGAAAATGACCGCCCTCCCCAGCTGGAGGAGGGGCCGGGGCCGTTAGTGGCAGCGTCGGCGTACCCGTCAAACACCCCGCGCCCTTTCTTAGGAAGGAGAGGAACAAGCTTCATGGTTTCCAGATATCCGTCATCTGTTGCTATGAGCGACTGCATTGATAGAGATCCCGCCGGAGGACAAGCATGTTGAACGTCCGTAATCGGACAAAGATGCTCGAGTATCTTGTGGCCGTGGCGGGGCTCCTGGTTGTGGGGGTTGGACTGAGAAGCTCGGTTGCGCGGTCGGGAAGCCCATCATCGGCAAATGCGGGCAGCGATACAAGGTTGATCATTCCCACTGAGACTCAGGAACCGCTCGCCAATCCCTACATGGGTTGGGGACTGTGGGCCGGGTCATACTATGATTTCTCGCCGGAACAATACGGCCAAAAGCTCTCCTTGGCGGATAATACCACTGCTTTCGGCGACGATGCCCCACGTTTCAATTGGGTCTTGTTGGATTGGCCATGGGCCGCGGCAGAACCGTCGGAAGGTCAGTTTGATTGGAAAGACTTTGACGCGGTCGTCAACTATTGGAAGGCCAGAGACAAGCAAATTGTACTGCGCTTTTGGGTCACGGACGATCCGGGATGGAGCGGCAAACCGGGCGGTGTCCCTTGTCCCGACTGGCTTTGGGCCAAGGGTGCTCGCTACCGGGAGTATGTCGGAAACGGGGGCGTCAAGCGGCGCGAGCCGGACTATGCCGACCCTTCCTACCAATCTGTCTATCTTCCTCAGCTCAAGAAACTGCTCACCGCCTTCGCTGCGAAGTACGACAAGCCCGGCTCGCCGGTGATTCTCCTTCAGGTGATGGGCTATGGCCACTGGGCAGATTGGGCCACTTGGTATTCCAAATACAAGTTCCCGAGCCTCCGGTTCAAGCATGACCTGCTGGCCAAGCTCATGGGGATTTACATCGACACGATCAAGAACATCCAGCTATTTGAAATGGCCTCAGGCGACTGGGACCGGCAGGAGGTGGAAAAAACCCTTCAAGACCGCTTGTACACGAAAGCCCTCGACGTAGCCCTCGCCCACAATTTCGGGTTAATCTGGACCGGCTATATTGATGGGCTTAATTACTGGGACCGTGACCTCAAGGACCAGTACTGGCGGACTCACCCCATTATCGCCGAGGGTAACTGGGACTATGGATTGATGAAGAGCCAGCCCATTCACGGCACGTGCGACGAGAATCTCGATCTCGCTCTGGAGTGGCATTCGAACTTTGCCCACTTCTACTTTGACGCCACCGCCTACAAGCGGGTTATGCAGGACGACCGCAGCTTCATCGAGCGCGGCCTCGAGAGCGGAGGCTTGGGCTACCGATTGGTACCCACGTATTTAAGCTGGCCTAGTGAGTTGCCGGGCGGAAATCTTATGGTGTTTCGTCAGACTTGGGTGAACCGGAACGTGGGCCGCCTTTACGTCCAACACTGGCTGAAATTGTATCTCACTGACAGTGCGGGGAACGAGAAGTTTGCGGAGGTGGATTCCAGCTTTGACCCCACCACCTGGGTGAAAGGGCAGGATTATTCTCTCACGACCGTGTTTCATCTCAAGAAAGACTTGGCCCCGGGGACGTATGATGTGCGAATCGCGCTGGCGGACTCGCAAGGCACTCCCCGAATCAATCTGGGAATCGACGGCAAAGACTCGCAGCAGCGCTATAAAGTAGGGGTGATTCGGATTCGTCCGCCACTCGAGATCAAGGGCTGCGATCAGACTTACTGTCCGTAGTGTGGCTGTGTGGCGTCGTAGTACAGCAGCCGAACGTCCGGGCGGTTTCACGCCGCCACGTGGCAAAGTAAAGTCGACACTACGAATTCTATCTCATGCACTACCTGTGATAGAACGTACTTGCGGGCCAGGAGGGGTTATGTTCGAGAGCGGTCTTGCATCGGCGTTTCGGAGGGCGGCTGGTACAAATCGAGGATTTACTCGACGAGTCACAAACTATCCGGAGGTCATACAACTATGAGGGAATTGCCTGCGATTCCTCGCGAAGAGTATCCGGAACGGTTGGAGCGGCTGCGAGCGCTGATGAAACCGGAAGGGCTTGCGGGGGTTCTGCTGACCACAGGAACGAATCTCGCCTATTTCACGGGTTACCCTTCGCCAGTACGAAGCGTCTCACGACCTTTCTTTGTGATCTTGCCCCTTAGCGGAGAAGCGGTATTCTTTACCCACTATGGCCACAAAGAGGAGGCCGAGAGGTTCTCGTGGATCAAGGACGTGCGTTACTTTACTGAGCTCTCGCATGCGCCAGTGGAGATGATCCGCGAGGCACTGCGCGAACGCGGCATCCTTGGCAAGAACGTTGGCATGGAACTCGGCTTCGAACAGACTCTCGATATCTCCTATCTCGAATTCTGCAGGCTGAGTGAGATTGTGAGCCCGACAAAGTTAGTGGATGCCAGCTCCCTGTTCTGGCGATTGCGGAGAGTCAAGTCGGAGGCGGAAATCCGGTGCCTGCGCGAGGCGTGCAACATCACTACGGAAGCCTACGCGGCGACGTTTTCACGCCCCTACGCTTCCGAACTAGAGATTTTCCAAACCATGCGGCGTGAAATGGAAGATCGCGGCGGGGGCCAGCCGTCCGTGAACATTACTTCCGGCAAAGGCAACTACGACCTGGTTACCAAGCCGCCAGACGAACGGCCGCTACGGAAGGGGGACATGGTCTGGATGGATTGCTGCTGCCGGATTGCGGGGTACTGGTCCGATTTCTCGCGGGCTGCCGTGATTGGACCACCGTCGGCAGAGCAAGCCTACGCTCAAGAAGCGATCCACAAGATTACCTCGGAAGCCGTCAAGATGGTGCGGCCCGGAATCCCCGCTTCGAGCATCGCGCGCTTTTGCTTTTCACAGCTCGAGAGGTTGCCCTTTGCGACAACTTCCTCGATTGCCCGGCGCGCTGAGCGTGTCGGCCACGGGGTCGGCCTCAACGTAACCGAACTTCCACACATTTCCGAATATGATGACACGCCTCTCGAATCTGGTATGGTGATCACCCTGGAGCCGGGGGTCGCTACGGATTACGGGACCTTTCACGTGGAAGAGAACCTGGTCGTCACTTCGGAAGGGAGCGATGTGCTCTCTCAGGCCGCCAGGGAATTGTGCCAGCTCGGGGTTGCCGATTGAGGGAGGCAAAAAAGACAGCAAGCTCCCGCGAAGCCGGGGGCTACCTCTCATCAAGATTCCCACATCTTCGAGAATGACAGCGAGATGCCGAGACTTTTGTCAGAAAGGAGTATTCGACATTGCCACCACGACAATTGGATGCCAATAAACTTACCCTTTGCAGCCGCAATCTCCTTCAGGTTGGATTGCCAGGCTATACCGGGAACATTCGGATCGAGGTACCTTTCCATGTTCTGGTTGGCAAGGAGCCCGAGCCCAGAGCGCTGCTCATCGCCGGTGTTCATGGGGACGAATACGAGGGCGTAGCGGTGCTGCAGGATCTGGCCAAGGAAATCGATCCGGCTGAATTAAGAGGTACGTTGACTATCGTGCCGGTGGCGAACCCCCAGGCGTTTTACGCTCGTGCCCGGCGACATCCTGTGGACCTGGCCGATCTCAACCGCAGTTTTCCTGGCAACCCAAACGGCACGATCTCAGAACGGTTGGCGGACTTGTTATTCCGAGAGCTCGTTCTCGGCAATGACTACGTGCTTTCCATGCACTGTTGGGGTCACGACGCAACTGTGATTCCTTACATCGAGCACCAGGAGGATCAATCCCCCGCTGGCAAGAAAGCAGCGGCAGCCGCGCTGGCGCTCGGCCTCGAGTTCATTCACCCCTACCAGTGGCCAGAAGGTCTGCTTGCACTGGCGGCCATCCGCAATGGAATTGCAGCCATCGAACCCGAGGTCGGTGGACTGGGCACTCTCACCGCTGCGGGCCGCCGTGCTTACCAGACGATTGCCTATCGTTTCCTCAGCCACCTACAAATGGTCAAGGCGCCCGAAGCAGCTCTTGATCCTCCCCATCCCCATCCAAAAATTGTCGACCACTCCGATTGCTTTGCGAGCTACGCCGGTCTTCTCCGCAGGTATGTGAACGCTGGTGACAAAGTAGTCGAAAATCACCTGCTCGGCACAATCTGCGATCTGGCAGGCAGAACCCTCGAAGAGATCCGCGCTCCACGCGCCGGGACGGTAGCAAGCACACGGGTATTCAGCTCTGTCCAACCGGGTGAGCGAATCGTCCAGGTTTTCTGGGAGAAGTGAAGTCCCTGGCCTTCAGCTGGGATTGGCTGCATCATTCGCGCGTGCGCGCATCGCGCGGCGCTTCCCCGAAGCTGAGTTCCCTGCCCCTTGCAAAGATCCGGAGAAACACTGGACCCTATGGACAGTATGGCTGGTCGCAGGCTGCCTTGCCTTCAGGCGGCAGGATTCGTATTGTCCCCAGCCTGTAGCGGCCGAGCGAGTCTCGACCGTTAATCGCCAGCTTGATGCGCGGATTGCCGGTGGGGTCCACGAGGGCGATTCGCACGTCATATACGCCTGGCGCCAATTTCTTCGGCGGGTGAAATACACTCGTCAAAGTGTACGTCTCGCCTTGCACCCACGTAGCCTCGTTGAAAGTTGTATCGACATCGCTGAACTTCTCATTTCCCTCATTGTCCGTCAGGTAGAGCTTCAAGGGATGAGCCACATACAAGCGGCCCACGCTGCGGTTGACCCATTTTTGGTCGATCAGGAGCAAATCCCCGGCTGGGAGTTCGGCGCTCCACGCCGCGCGGCCAAGCACCAGCCGGTAACCAAGCGCGCCGCTCACCAACCCATTTTCCAGGAAAGCGCGATCCTGACGGATCGCGCGCTTGTACGTCGCCGGCAGAAAATAGAAGTGAGCATAGTTCGAATGATACTCCAGCATCACTTTCAGGTTTTCAGCCAGTGTCCCGTGTGTGAGCTGATCCTTCATATCGTCATAATTCCAGTTACCCTCGGCGATCAGCGGTGCTTGCCGCCAATAAGCCTCCATAAAATCGCGGTCGAAGAAACGAAGGCGGTCGATAAAACCGGTGCGAATGAATGCAAAGTTGCGTTCCAGCCCAACGTCAAGCGCTTTGCTGTACACCAGGTCGTGCAACGACTTAATCCGGAATGGACTTGGGAACTCAAGGTTCCACTCGGGGTTATAAGGGAGCAGGAGTTGGCTGTAGTGAAGTGTGTCCGAGTAGCCGTCGATGATCTTCGTCAGCAGGTCGTGCTCCGCCTTAGCGGTGGGAAACGGATAATGCGAATACCACGTGCCCCAGTCTGCCCAGTGGCCATAACCCATCACTTGAACCATGATGATTGGCGTGCCCGGCTTGTCGTAGCGCGCGGCGAAAGATTCGAGCAGTTTGCGGAGCAGGGGAAGATAAACCTCCTGGTAGCTGGGATCGAGGTAATCCAACTCGCGGACCGTACTTCCACCGTTTCCCGCGTATTCGCGGTAACGGAGACCCTTACTCCAGATCCAGTCAGGCAGCACCTTTCTTCCTGGACGGCCTGCCCAGCCGGGGTTGTCCGTCACCCAGGGCCGGAAGACAATTTGCTTGCCACGGCTGCCCCAGTATTGTACGACTCGATCGAAATCCCCCCAATTGTATTGACCTTCTTGCGGCTCAATGCTAGCCCAGTCCCAGTCCAATAGCACCCAACTGAATAACGGTGCGTCATCGCCAAAGCCGGCAGTGACCTCCTGGACGGTGTACTGTTTCTCATCGTTGCCAAATCCGCAAGAACCTGCCCATATCCCCCACCCCATATAAGGATTATTCAAAGGTTCCTGAATCTCCTTGGGAAACACCGCTTCTTCACGGCCTTCGGGTGGAGCTGACCGCAAGGAAGATCCCGCGGCACAAAAGGCGAGGGTCATTGCCGGCAGAGCTCCGATGAGCTTGGTCAAGACTGAGTTTTTCATTCCACATGCTCCATGAGCTAAAGGTGGCGACGACAGGTCTTTTCAGCGCCTCAGGGGCATGGGTCAGTTACGCACCCTGGGGGGCCGTTGTAGGGCTCAATCCGGATCTCCCCCACCTCATACCGGCCTTGCGGGTCGAGGCCCTCGATCCCCAACTTAATCTCCGGCTTCCCCGCGTTGACATCCGCCAGCGCGATCCGCACGTCATACATTCCCGGAGTCAAATTCCTGGGCAGGTGAAACACGCTGATCAGGGGATAGTCCTTCCCTTGTACCCATTGGGTTTCGTCGAAGCTGGTGTCGACTTCGCTGAACTTCTCGTTTCCTTGCGCGTCGGTGAGGTACAGCTTCAGCGGGTGCCGAACATAAAGGCGGCCCACGTTGCGATTCACCCAGTCCTGCTTGAACACCAGCAAATCACCGGCGGGCAGAGAGCGTGGCCAACTCAGGGAGAGCGGGACCAGGCGGTGTCCCAGCCCCCCCTGCTTCAGGCCGCGTTGAATTACGTCCGGCTGTTCCCGCATCGCCCGTTTATAGACGGGAGAACCGAAATAGAAATGGGAATAGTTGGCGTGCCAGGTTAACCCTACGTCGAGATTCTCAGCGAACGTACCGTGAACTTTTTGATCCACGATATCGTCATAGTTCCAATTGCCTTCGGCGACAATAGGGTGTTGCCGCCAATACTCCTCCATGATGTCCCGATCCCAGTGTCCCAACCCATCGATGAAACCTGTCCAGATCAGTCCAAAGTGATGCTCCAAGGCGACGTCCAGGGCCTTGTTATACAGATGGTCCTGCATGGTCGCGAATTCGGACGCGTTCCAGTCCCAATCCCCCATCTCCATCAGTTGGATGTGCTTGAATGTCTGGATATAAACCTGCATTACGTCAGCGAGAATTTCGTGCTTCACCTTAACGCTGGGGAATTTGTAGTGTGAATACCACGTGGCCCAGTCGGCCCAATGACCGTAACCCATCACTTGTAGGAGAACAATCGGAGTTCCAGGTTGGTCATATTTGCGGGCAAAGTCTTGCAAGAACTTTCTCAATTCAGGCAAGTAGATGTTTTTGAACGACGGATCGGCGTAGAGAGGTTCGCGCTGCATAACACCGCCGTTTCCCTTGTATTCGTCGTACCGCAGCCCTTTCCCCCAGATCCAATCGGGCAGTACAGGCACCCCCGGATGCCCGTTCCAACCGGCGTCGTCGGTCACCCAGAAACGGACTACGAACTGCTTGTGGCGAGCTTTCCAGTAGTCGACGACCGCGTCGAAGTCCTTCCAATTCCGTTGTCCTTCGATTGGCTCAATGCTCGCCCAGTCCCAATCGATGAGTAGCCAGTTGAACAGAGGGGCGTCATCCCCAAACCCAGTCGTATTCTCCGCCACGGTGAATGATTTCTCGTTGTATCCGTATTGACGGGGCCCAGCCCACAGTCCCCACCCCATGTAAGGATTGGGCAGCGGCGTTTCGAGCTCCACGGGCGTTGCCTTGGTTGACTCGTCTGGTCGAGGTTGGCCGGCTCCCTCGAGCGATGCTGAAGAACCCGTCAGGACCGTGAAGAGCGCCAGCGCGACAGCCCGCCGGCGCACCTGGATTGAAACAGGACCGTGCAGCATGGCTTTCTATCCTCCGTGCAGACTTAGAATGGTTTTGCAAGTCAGGGGCAAAATGCCTTGCCGCAACCGGCCGGACCGTTGTAGGTCTCAATCTGTATCTCGCCCACTTTGTAACGACCTTGCCCATCTTCTCCTTCGATCCCCAGTCGGATCTCCGGCTTTCCTGTCCCCTCGTCCACTAGCGCGATCCGTACCTCGTACGTGCCCGGCGTCAGCTCCTTGGGCAAGTGGAAAACGCTGATGAGCGGATACTCTTGCCCTTGCACCCACCGCGTCTCATCGAAACCGGTTACAACCTCGCTGAACTTCTCGTTTCCTTGCGCGTCGGTAAGGTACAGCTTCAGCAGGTGCCGTACATAGAGGCGGCCTACGTTGCGATTCACCCAGTTCTGCTTGAGCAGCAGCAAATCGCCGGCAGGAACAGAGCGTGGCCAGCTCAATGACAGTGGTACCAGGCGGTATCCCAAACCTCCCGGTTCGAGGCCGCGCTTAATCACCTCAGGCTGGTCGCGCATTGCCCGGTTGTAGCTTTGCGCTTCAAAGTAAAAATGTGTGAAATTCGCGTGGAATTCCAGCGCCACATCAAGATTCTCGTCGAATGTACCATGGACCTTCTGGTCCACGATTTCGTTGTAATCCCAATTGCCTTCGGCAATAATGGGATCCTGCCTCCAGTACTCCTCCATGATGTCGCGATCCCAGTGGCCGAGCCCATCAATAAATCCCGTCCAGATCAGCCCAAAGTGATGTGCCACTGCGATGTCCAGGGCCTTGTTATACAAGTGGTCCTGCAAGATTGCGAACTCAGACTGATTCCAGTCCCAGTCTCCCATCTCCATCAGTTGGATGTGCTTAAACGTCCGGATATAGGTCTGCATGATTTCGGCGAGAAGTTGGTGTTTCGCAGCCACGCTAGGGAACTTGAAGTGCGAGTACCAAGTGGCCCAGTCGGCCCAATGCCCGTAACCCATCACCTGCAAAAGGATTACCGGCGTGCCGGGCTTGTCGTATTTCTTGGCAAAGGCTTTAAGCAGCGTTTCGAGCGCGGGCAGATAGACGTTCTTGAAGGAAGGATCGTTGTAGTCCAGTTCCCGCACCATCTTGCCCGCATTGCCCTTGTACTGGTTGTAACGCATGCCTTTCTCCCAGATCCAATCAGGCAGTACGGGGCCGCCCGGCTGGCCGTTCCATCCGGGATCATCCGTCACCCAGAACCGAACGACGAACTGTTTGTGGCGGGCGCTCCAGTAGTCAAGAACCGTGTCGAAGTTCTTCCAATTGAATTGACCTTCCTTGGGCTCAAGATCTGCCCAGTGCCAGTCAACCAGAGCCCAATTAAACAAGGGCGCATCGTCAGAGAATCCTGTGGTGTCGTAAGCTACTGAAAAGGGTCGAGTGCTGAAACCCATCTGACGCGGGGCCACCCAGATTCCCCACCCCATGAAGGGATTTGGCAGCGGAGTCTGGATCTCCGTGGGAAAAACCTTGGTTAGCTCCGGTTGTTCGGCGCCCACTGGTAAACAACTCAGGAATATGAGGACGATTAATAGCTCAGCCGACCTTGCAGGTTTTCTCATACGATTCCCCTCTCGCATTCCTTTCCTCCTCTTTGGGATCGGTTTGTCACCTTGTGGCACGGGTCGGGCTAATCTTAGCATGCCGGTTGACGAACATAAAACGGGATCTGCTCACCCCAATCCGTCGATAAGGGAGGTCGAGGGCGGTATGGCCCATGGCCTCGCGCCTCTATCCCGCACGCGGCTGGACCCGGGCGGTGTAGGGGTAGGGCTTGCCCTACCCTCGTCGGGACCAGCAGAAACGCGGGGACGGCAAGCCGCCCCCCTACGGCGGGCCGGTTATCAACGGATTGGGGCTCGCTACGAGATAGGCCACCGCATCCGCCCCTAGCGGGGCCAAGGAGCATTGCTCACCACGCGGGATTTGAGTAACGGACTTTAGTCCTGGCGTGCGAGCTTAAATAGAAAAACCTGCACGTCCTGGTCGCGCTGGCTGCGTGCCGATTCCGCCTGCGTCAGGCGCTGGTGGGCTTGCAGTTCGCTCCGAGCGCTGGCAGAGTTACCAAGATGACGATAGACGGTCGCCAGACGATAATGGGCTTCCGGCATGCTTTGTTTCAGCTTGATCGCCTTTCTATATTCTTCCGCAGCGTCCCGCCATTGAGAGAGCCTCGAGTAAACGTTGCCAAGCTCAAAGTGCGCTTCGGCATAGTTTGAGTCGAGTGCGACGCTCTTACGCAGCAGCACTCCGGCGTGCTCCAGGTCCGCCCGGTGTCCCGTAGCCTCCCCCATCTGGGAAGCGAGTTGGCCCAGAAAATACAAAGGCCAAGGCTGGGTCGGATGGCGTTTCGAGTAGGCGCTAACAAGGGATTGCACTTCCTCCGTCTTGTCTCCTGTAACCCTGGCAGCTTGCGCCAAGCAGAAGAGTGGCAACTCCTCATCCGGAAATCTCCGCGCGGCTTCGAAAAAGGTCCCGACAGAATCGTCGTATAAACCGCGACCAAAGTACGAAACGCCTTGAATCAGCCGCAACCTCATGGAGCTCGGAAAATCGCTGATGGCTTGTTCTGAAACTGCGATTGCAACGTCATAGCTGCGATGCTTCAGGAGCTCCAAAGCAAAGTCAAAACGATAGGATTCATTGGCCGGTTCCAGCTTGATCGCGCGCTGCAAGGCTTGTGCGGCTTTCACATATTGTCGCTCATCCTCATACACTTGCCCGAGTAGGTTCTCGATTTCCCCTCTGTCGTTCTCTCTCTGCATTGTTTCCAGGATTTCGCGAGCACCCTCAAGATTTCCTGACTTTTGCTGGGCAAGCGCGAGGTTGTAGTGAAGATCCGGGGACTTTGGCTCGCGGGCAAGCGCTTTCTCGAAGCTCTGAATAGCGCCTGACCAATCGCCTGCTTCTGCCTGAAGCGTTCCGAGCGCCGCATACGGGTCGACGGTGGGCGGCGCCAGGTCGGCAATTCTGGAGACGGTCGCCCGGGCTTGTGCGAATTCGCGTGACGCCAATTGAGCCTTAAGGAGCGTCATCAAAACCGAGGGCTGGCGCGGCGCCAAAGCGACAGCGGCTTGGAGTTGTCCAACCGCTTGGGCGCGGTCACCTCGCGCCAGCAGCACTGCTCCGAGGTTCTCATGCGCGGTGGCGTTATCGGGGTCGAGGTGAACGGCGGTGTCAAGCTCACGAACCGCGGCAGCCAAGTCACCCTGGCGCGCGTAATGCTTACCTAGATTGACGTGGGCGGCGGCAAGGTTCGGTTGAATTCGCAGTGCCTCCTTGATTTCCTTTTCCGCTTGCTCGGGCTGGTTCTGCTCATCGAGGACGATTCCGAGCAACATATGTGCGCGCGCATCGCGAGGCTCAGCTTGTAGATGACTGTCGAGGACCTGTTTGGCTAACGCGAGGTTATGCTCCGCGATGGCTTTCTCAATGCTCGAATAATCCATATTGGCGCCAAGCAATGACCCCAACACAATAAAGCAGAGTGCAACCGCGAGCGTGAACGGCTTCGGGAATGGACACGAGTAACCCATCATTCGCCTTCCCGTAAACATCAATAAATGCAGACGGCAACGATCTTCTGGGCGTGTAAACTCTTCCCCTGCCTCAGGGAAAGCTCACATCGAAAGCAAAACCACAGCAACGAGCGAGCACCCGACGCCAATCGCCTGCGGCAAGGTGACGGACTCGTGCAGGATCAACGGCGCGAGAAGGACGACCACCAGCGGATATAGCGCCGTGAAAGGAGCCACAATCGAGGCTTTGCCTCCGCTTTCCATCGCAGCAAAAAGAGCCCAGGCGCCCAGATTGTTGAGAAAACCCCCGATCAGGCCGTATGCTAGTGCACGAGCCGAGTAGTGGAAGAGCACACTGCCTGGATAGACAAGAGGTTCAAATAGCAGGAATCCGACAATCAGTAAAACCAGGGTGGAGCCGGCCGAGATGTGATTGGTCGCCAGCTTTTGAAATATGCCAACAACTCCCCACGCGATCAGCACGATAGCAGCGTAAAGGTACCAAGGTGGCAGATGCATTGTGGTTCTCCGGTCAGGTTAAAGTGAAAAAAGCACAAAGGCCACTGAGGCAAAAACGAGCCCGACGATTTGGATCAAAGTAAGCCGCTCGCGTAGAAGGCCGACTGCGAGTACAACCGTGACCATCGGGTAGAGGGATGTGGCAGTCGTGATCACGGCGGTGTTACCTCCGGTGCGGTAAGCCGCGAAAAGAGCTAAAGTTCCGATGGCAGAAAGAACTCCTACGGCAAGGCCATAGGCGGTTCCTTTTCGATTTCGCTCAAACTTAAAGCGTCGGGCCGCTAGCACCGCCAAAGCGACAGGAACTCCCCCAAGGGTGAAGAGGAATTGCATGCCGGAAGCAGACATTTCCCTCAAGCCCAGTTTCGCGCAAAAGGTAAACGGCGCCCAACAAGCAAGGCAAAACACCGAATACCAGAGCCATTTCGCCTTCAATGTGTTCCGTGCTGACATAAGCGAGTCTCCATCAAGAACAACTCATGTGGTTGGCCGGACGATCTGATTTGAGCTCTAGCAAGCCGTACTAATAGATTGTCTCTTTGCCCTCTAACACTCGTCATCATAGCGGATTGTGCTAGTTTTGTGTACCTGGCTTTCCCCCTTCGCGGACTTCAGAAGGCAGATAACGCTGGCCGTGACGTAGCAGATTTGAGCGCAACCAGTTGGGTGCCCCATGTCGGGCAATATTCATGTTTGAGTGTGCACAGTCCGATCCCGCACGCGTCGCAGCGCACCACGATACGTGTATCTATTTCGGCGCCCCCCGATGTGGACGCGGTCTATGAAGAATTGCGCGCGAAGGGTGTTTAGCTTAAGCCTCCCAACTTGCGCACGGAATGAAGGGACTCTAACCGCGGAAGGCGAAGTGGCGATCGATCCTAGCCGCTTCGTCCGGGGGCCGTACCAGTCCGCGTTCACACGCCCTATAGTGAGTACTCGTTAGTGATTCGATCCGCGCGCAATTTAGTACGCCCCCAAAGGGTAGCGATATAATTCCCTGTGAATCTCTTTCGGCCGGCGAAGTCAGCCCGATCTTCGGAAGCGACCCAGGTAACAGGTAGCTGGCGAATTCGGAGGCCAAGCTCGCGGAAGGCCCGCTAGGGTCAACTCCGTCCATTGGACCGCCATTTCGTGGTAATTTGTACAAGGTTAACCCTGCTCCGCAGGCAATGATCCGGCTTGAATCTGCGGAATACCGGCGAGATTCTTCCGATGGGGATGACAGCTATGAGCAAAGGACAGAAAGTAGCGATCTTTGACACGACGCTGCGGGATGGCGAGCAAGCCGCTGGTTCGAGGCTTAGTAGCCCGGACAAGCTCACGCTCGCGCGGCAGCTAGCCCGGCTGAAAGTCGACGTCATCGAGGCAGGATATCCCGCTTCTTCGCCCGAAGACTTCGAGGCGGTCAAGCGGATCGCGCAGGAGATTGACGGCCCGGTGATCTGCGGTTTGTCGCGTGCCGTGCCCGAGGACATTGAGGCCTGCGGCAAGGCGCTGGCGAAGGCCAAAAGGCCCCGCATTCATACCGGCATTGGCGTTTCGGATATCCACATTATGGGGAAATTCCGCGACGAGAAATACGGCAAGACGCTCGGTGAGAAGAAGGTCAAAATGATGCACATGGCGGTCGAGGCGGTCAAGCGCGCTCGCAGCCACGCCGATGATGTGGAATTCTACGCCGAAGATTCTGGCCGCGCGGAGCCGGCGTACCTCTACGAAATCCTCGAGGCCGTCATCGCTGCCGGCGCCACCGTCGTCAACATTCCCGATACGACCGGCTACGCAGTGCCGGAGCAATACGGGGCACTGATTCGGGGCGTTGCCGAGAGCGTTCGCAACATCCAGGGCGCCACCATCAGCGTCCACTGCCATGACGACCTGGGCATGGCGGTGGCGAACTCGCTCGCTGGCATACGCAACGGCGCCCGCCAGGTGGAGGGTACGATCAATGGAGTTGGAGAACGGGCGGGCAATGCCGCGCTGGAAGAGATCGTCATGGCCCTCCGCACGCGAGCCGACTTCTTTGGCGTGACCACCGGCGTCGACACCCGCGAGCTGTACCGCACCAGCCGCCTGGTATCCGATCTGCTCGGCACGGTGGTTCCGCCCAACAAAGCAGTGGTGGGCGGAAATGCGTTCTCGCACAGCTCCGGAATCCACGTGGATGGATTTCTGAAAGACCGGGAGACTTACGAGATTATGCGCCCGGAAGACGTCGGCCTGGCGCAGAGCCGCGTGGTTTTGACGGCGCGCACAGGACGCGCGGGGTTGCGCGCGCGCCTGGAAAAGTTGGGACACAAGCTTTCCAAAGAGGACTTGGACGTCATCTATCAGCGCTTTCTGGCAGTGGCGGACAAGAAACTCGAGGTCTTTGACGAGGACCTGGTTGCCATCGTGCGCGACGAATCGCACCCGGTGCCCGAAGTCTGGCAGCTCGAATACTTGCAGGTTTCCAGCGGCACGTCAGCGATCCCCACCGCCACCCTGCGCTTGCGCGTCCATGGGAACGTGCGGGAGGGCGCTGCCATCGGCAACGGTCCCGTGGACGCCGTCTATAAGGCGATCACGGCACTGGCGGGAGACTCGGCCCAACTGGTGCGGTACGACATCCACGCCGTCACGGGCGGCACGGGAGCCATGGGCGAAGTCACCGTGCAGCTCGAAAAAGGGGAGCGACGGGTGGTGGGGCGGGGCGCTTCCACTGACGTGATTGAAGCCAGTGCCAAAGCGTATCTGGACGGTCTGAATCGACTGGCTAGTCTCGGTTAGAAGGCCGGCCCGCAAGGCTCTCACGGCCGAGACGCCCACCCCATTTGGGCGCGCAGGTTTTCCATGATGAGACTTCGACATGCGCGACACCACCCATTGGAGATCCGTTCGACATTCGTGCAACCGCCCCCGAGGCGACAAGAACTCTAAAGTGTTGCAATTCGTCGCGCAGAGGAGTATGAAGGAAGTATGCTTACGGGAAAGGAGGTATGACAGACTCCACCTGGAATGCATACGACGGTCGAATGACTGCACCGCTCTTGCGGTGCGCACCGTTGGCAACGCCCCGCGGACGCTGCCACGGCATCGACAACGAACACCTGAGACGGGGAGCCGGAGGCGGTTCCCCGCTCTCGTTTTTGGGGAAAGAATCCCGGACCCTGTCCCGAGCAGCACAACCTCGGTAACGCGGCGTTGTCTCAGGGGGTTCGCGACTTTTCGCGCCCGCCAACCTCTTTCACCATCGCCTCAGCACCGCATCGCCCGTAGATCTTCAATCCACTCGTCAATTGGGGCCCCAAGGGAAACATGCCCGTTGTACAATGTGATGTAAGATTTAGCTTGGGCAACAGCGGCCGCAGATATGAAAAGGAAGTGAAACGTATGCTAAAGACAGGAGCGGAGATTCTTTGGGAGTGCCTGGCTCGAGAGGGCGTCGCGCACGTTTTCGGCTATCCGGGCGGGGCGATTCTGCCCGCTTACGACGCACTCAAGCATAGCAAGATCCATCACGTGTTGGTGCGGCACGAGCAGGGAGCCACGCACATGGCTGATGGATATGCGCGTGCCAGCGGACGGGTGGGAGTGGCCATTGCGACCTCAGGCCCAGGAGCAACCAACATGGTGACCGGCATCGCCACGGCGATGATGGACTCCTCTCCGATTGTGTGCATCACGGGCCAAGTGGGCAGCAAGCTGATCGGGTCCGATGCCTTCCAAGAGACGGACATCACCGGTGTCACGCTGCCCATCACCAAACACAACTATTTGGTGACTCACGCGAGTGAGTTGGCGCGCACGATCCGCGAAGCTTTTTATGTTGCGCGTACCGGGCGTCCGGGCCCGGTCCTGGTGGACATCACGAAAGACGCCCAGCAGTCGTCGTGTGAATTCGACTGGGAGGCGGCGAAACCACAATTGCTGGGGTATCGTCCCGATCTGTCACCTACTGCGCAGGAATATGCGCAGGCGTTGAAACTGATCCAGGACGCTAAGCGCCCCGTGATTCTCGCCGGCCACGGCATCCTCCTGTCCGGCGCCATGCAGGAGGTCCGTGAGCTCGTGGAACGTACCGGCATCCCGTTGTCGCTTACGCTGCTCGGCCTGGGCGCGTTTCCTGCTTCACACCCGCTGAATCTCGGCATGATGGGCATGCATGGCGAAGCCTGGGTGAACCACGCGATCCAAGAAGCCGACTTGCTGCTGGCGCTGGGCATGCGCTTTGATGACCGTGTAACCGGCAGCCTGAAGACCTACGCGCCGCAGGCTAAAAAAGTGCAGGTGGACATCGATCCCACGGAGATCAACAAAAACGTAAAAGTGGATGTCGCCCTCATTGGTGATCTGCGTGAGATTCTGCGCGTAATGCTACCCCGCATCCAGCCGACCGACTGCAGTGAGTGGCGGGGCCACATCGATCGTCTCAAGGGCGATGCTGCAGTGCGCGACATCCAGAACCTGCCGGACAGCGGGCACCTGTATGCCGCGCACGTGATCAGCGACCTGTGGCGGGAAACCCGCGGTGGCAACACAGTGGTGGTGACCGACGTCGGCCAGCACCAGATGTGGGAGGCGCAGTACTTCAAGCACGAGGAACCGCACTCCCTGATCACTTCGGGGGGGTTGGGCACGATGGGATTCGCGCTGCCCGCTGCCATCGGCGCGAAGGTGGCGCGCCCGGAGGCAGAGGTGTGGGTGGTGGTGGGTGACGGCGGCTTCCAAATGACCATGGCCGAACTGGCCACGCTGGTGCAGGAAGAGCTAAAAATTAACATTGCTATTATCAACAACGGTTACCTGGGCATGGTGCGCCAATGGCAGGAGTTCTTTTATGAGCGCAACTACCAATCGACGCCCTTGCTGAGCCCGAATTTTGCGAAGTTGGCAGAAGCCTACGGTATCCGGAGCGCCGTGGTGACCGAGCGCTCGCAGGTTGTACCGGCGGTCCATTCGGCACGCGAACATGACGGGCCGGTGCTGATTGACTTCCAGGTCGAGCAGGAGGATTCGGTCTATCCCATGGTCGCGGCCGGGGCTGCTCTGCACGAGATGATCCGCCGGCCCAACCCGATCGTGGAGACTGCCGAGGACAAATAGGCAAAGATGCTGAGAACACTTGTGGTGCATGTGGAAAACAAGCCGGGCGTGCTGACCCGAGTCGCATCGTTGTTTCGTCGCCGGGCCTTCAACATCGACTCGCTGACGGTGGGGCGCACGGAAAAGCCGGAAGTCTCACGGATGACGATTACGGTCGATGCTGACGATGATCAGACGCGCCGCATCGAAGCCAGCCTTTACAAGCTGGTAAATGTCCTTCTGGTGGAAAACCTTACCAACCAGCGGGCGATCGTCCGTGACTTAGCCATGATTAAGGTGGCCGCGAAGCACGAGGAGCGCTCACACTTGCTGCAGTTGGTGGGCGTCTTCCGCGCACGCGTGGTGGATGTCGCTCCGGAGTCGCTCACCATTGAAATCACAGGCGCCGAAGAAAAAATTGATGGGCTCCTGGAAGCGCTTGAGCCATTTGGAGTGTTGGAAATGGTGCGCACTGGGATCGTAGCCATGCGGCGCGGGAACAAGTCATCCATTCAAGGCCCGCCGGCGACTGAACTGGCCGAAATGAGTCCCGACACTGATAATGACGACCTGCAGTCGGTTTAGCAAAATAGGCATAGTTTGCAATAGTCCGGCACGGACTAGGTTGGCCCGTTCAACCACGGCGCCAGAAAGTGTGAACTAATTCGAAACGTGTCATCCTGAGCGCAGACTCCATGATCCTTCGGCTCACCACTGTGCATGAAAATGGCTCTTTGGAGGTAACTCCTGTATTTTCAACAAAAGCTTCCGCCATTTTCATAGCAGCGAAGGATCTCTGCAGTTGTTCGTATATCGCTGAACCATAAGAAACTGCCGGGATCCTTCGCTTCGCTCAGGATGACACAGTCCCTCAGGTTGACACATTCTGGGTTCTTTCACGCCTTCTCGCCACGCATGCGCCGCCCGCGAGGGAGCAAGTGACCCCTCACCCGGCCCGCTCCGGCTGATGAAAACGCCGGCAGCGGACCACCCTCTCCCCAAGGGAGAGGGCTGTCTCATCCCGTCGCGGGCTAGCGTATCACTCTGGGCTTTACAGCCTAGCCGTTATTGTGCTAGGCTGTAAGAGTTGTGAACGGCTTTCTCACCTTTTGTGGGGAGGGTTCCTCTGCCGCCCCTCTCCCCGAACTTTCCTGACGATGGAGAATACTATGTCTTTACGCAAAGCTACTTGTCTTACTCCCGGCGTGTCGACGCCGCGCGGCACAATTCCGAGCGCTCGACCGGGCCCCGCAGCGAGGCCGGAAAAGAGCGCATGAGAATGAACGCCCTGAAGCACGGCTGTGAAGCGGCGCCTGAAAATGACGCTGCGGTGATGCGGGCGCTCGGCGAAGATCCGGAGCGCTACGCAGCCATGAAGTGCGAACTCGCGACCGCTTACGGCCCGGGCGACGCTGGCCTAAAAGCCAGCGCTACGACAGACACTCCGAAAGGGGAGAACGCCCCCGAAATCCCGAAATCACCGGAACAAAGCGAGAATATTATAGAAAACAAAGGACCGGCGGCACAGAAGCGCGCGGATGAGGGAGCGCGGCCAGGTGGCGACGCCGGCATGTAGACCGTCCGCCCACTTTCCGAGAACTCTGCGATCTGTTTCGAAGGGCACTGGTTCTTAATCCGATCATCGCAAATTTGTCCCGTATGTGAACCAGTTTCCAGAGGTTGCCTTCAGCGGGTCGGGGACTTAGAGCTCAACGTCAAAGGGAGGCAAGGCGAGACGGACCACAGCGCTTCATCGACATCTCTTCTTCCATCTGTGAGAAAGCGCTATGATCAAAAATCAAGGTGCAAGGGGCTCCGCTTGCCGAAGAGCATATGAAACTGATCGACCGCTGAGTGTCGAAGGAGAAAGACAATGCAAAAGCGCAAACTTGGTAAGAGCGACCTGGAAGTTTCAGCCCTTGGGTTGGGTTGCATGGGGATGAGCGGTTCCTACGGCCCGCCCAAAGACACGCAGGAGATGACCGCTCTTCTTCGGGCAGCCGTGGAACACGGCATCACGTTCTTCGACACAGCAGAACTCTATGGCCCGTTCTTGAATGAAGAACTGGTGGGCGAAGCGCTCGCTCCCTTCCGTGGCCGAGTGGTAATCGCGACCAAGTTCGGGTTCGACCTCAGTCCTGGTTCCGATCCCCGCGGGACGACGGGATTGCCGGGCCTGACCAGTCGTCCAGATCACATCAAGCAAGCTGTCGAGGGCTCGCTCAAGCGGCTCAAAGTCGACGCCATCGATCTGCTCTATCAGCAGGTGACCACTACACGCGCACCGGCATCGACGTGCCCACACGCGAGCTGCTCACCCTGAGTATGCTCGCCTCGCTGGGGGGATGCGACGGGCAGGTCAAGGGCCATGTCGCCGCAAACCTCAACGTCGGCAACGACCACACACGGCTTATTGACGTCTTGACCCAGTTACTGCCATTTATTGGCTACCCCCGCACGCTCAACGCGCTGCGCGCTGTCGATGAGGTCACCGCGCAGTGAGCACGGTGAGACCAGTGACGCCGAACAGCAAGGAGATATCATGACCAACCCAAGGATGACTGTACTGGTCGTTGGTGCGACTGGAAGCATTGGGCGCCATGTCGTCGAAGAGGCGTTGCGGCAGGGCCATGCTGTGCGTGCCTTGGTGCGCACCCCTGAGAAGGCCCGTCAGCTTCCTCGCGAAGCGCACGCAGTCCTCGGTGACGTCACCCGCCCCGATTCGCTCCCCAGCGCGGTAGACGGTGTCGATGCCGTCGTGTTCACCCTCGGCTCCGACGGTGCCGGAAAAGTGGGGGCTGAGAGCGTCGATTATGGCGGCGTGCGCAACGTCCTGCGTGCGCTCGGTTCACAGGTAGCGCGCATCGCGCTGATGACCTCCATCGGTGTCACCAATCGCACCGGCTCATACAACCGCAGCACGGAGGCCCATGACTGGAAGCGTCGCTCCGAGAGGCTGGTGCGCGCCAGCGGATTGCCGTATACGATTGTGCGTCCCGGCTGGTTCGACTACAACGGCCCGGACGAGCACCGGCTTGTCCTCCTGCAGGGCGATACGCGGCAGGCCGGCAATTCCAGCGATGGGGTCATCGCGCGACGGCAGATAGCAGAAGTTCTCGTCAGCAGTCTCGTTTCGGATGACGCCTTGCGCAAGACTTTCGAGCTTATCGCGACCACCGGCCCTGCGCAGGACGACTTCACCGCGCTGTTCGCGGCTTTGGAACCCGACCCCAAAGCTAGCCTGGACGGCGCGCGCGACACGGCGAACATGCCGCTTGAAGACGAGCCCGACCGCGTGCGTCATGACCTGGATGCAGTGTTGGGCAATCGACTTGCCACGGAATCCTGACACAACCAACCTCGGCGCGACCGGCAACGCGAAAGGCCAGAGTCTGCCGGGATCAATTACCGATTGCACTAAATTCTCGATTGGAGAATTCACGATGTCACAACGAACATGGTTCATCACTGGCGTCAGCAGCGGCTTCGGCCGTCAGCTTACCGGTCAACTCCTTCACCGCGGGGACCGCGTCGTCGGAACTGTCCGCGATGCCAGTAAGGTCAAGGATCTAATCGCACGTTTTCCTGACGCATTCTACGCCGAAGTGCTCGACGTGACTGACACAAGGGCGATCCGCGAGGTTGTCGAACGCTCGTTTTCCCAGCTCGGACGCATCGACGTGATCATCAGCAACTCGGGCTACGGCCTGTTCGGCGCGGCCGAGGAACTCACCGGCAAGCAGGTCGAACACATCGTCGCGACCAACCTGGTCGGGCCGATCCAGCTCATCCGTGCCGCTCTGCCGCACCTTCGCACCCAGGGCGGCGGACGCATCATCCAGATTTCTTCCTACGGCGGGCAGGTCGCCTTTCCGGGGAACTCGATGTACCACGCCACGAAGTGGGGCATCGAGGGATTCGTGGAGTCGGTCGCCCAGGAGGTCGCATCCTTCGGGATCGGCATGACGATCGTCGAGCCCGGCGGCGCGCGCACCGAGTTCCGCTGCGGCAGCGCGCAGGTGGCAGAGCTCATGCCGATCTACGACGAGACCCCGGCACACAGCTTCCTGCGGATGCTCGATCCCAAAAACGGCCTGGCCCCCGGTGACCCGGCCCGAATGGCTGCGCGCATCATTGAGAGCGTCGATGTGAAGCCCGCGCCGCTGCGAATGGTGCTCGGCTCACAGGCGCTGCAGAGCACCCTTACGACTCTGCGCAAGCGGATCAGCCTAGTACTTAATGACGGGAATGGCCGTCATAACGGGGTGCTGTGGAAGGGCGGGGCTTCAGCCCCGCCGTCTTCGCGGGCGTGAAGGGTTGGGCCTTTAGGCCCTGAAGCCACGTGGCCTCAGGGGCTAAAGCCCCGATGATAAGCGGTTTTTCCATGGCGGGGCTAAAGCCCCGCCCTTCCTAGGATT
>Ga0209517_10001965_pt1 | contig 30041 bp, 25 predicted proteins | sample PeaSoiMetSII2010_FD_187695 | JGI IMG/M metagenome (GOLD analysis project Ga0209517, IMG submission 187695) | Peat soil microbial communities from Weissenstadt, Germany - SII-2010 (SPAdes) (version 2) | ecosystem: Environmental > Terrestrial > Soil > Wetlands > Peat | place: Germany...
CGGCGGCACCATCGGGTTCTATTTGAAACTCAGCCACAACTATTCCCTGGTGGACGCGCTGCAGCACGTGGAGCATTTGGACGCGGCTTTGTGGAATTCGCTGGCCGTCAATTACGGCGGCGTGGATGTGCTGCCGGCGCCCGCGGTTCCCTATGCGGACCCGGTGGACGGCGCCCGCCTGCGGATGCTGGTGGAACAGGCCCGCCACATCTACGACTGGGTGGTCCTGGACCTTCCCACGGTGTTCAGCCCTACCAGCCTGATGGCGACGGCGGAATGCGAACGGGCATTTCTGGTTTCCACCGCGGACCTGCCCAGTTTGCATTTGGCGCGCAAGGCTCTAACCATGCTCAATCATCTCGGTTTTCCGCAGGAACGCTTCCACGTCCTGTTGAACCGGCTGGACCGGCGCGAAGGCATGGGCATCGGCGACATGGAAAAACTGTTCGGCTGCAGCGTACACGCCAGCCTTCCCAACGATTATTTCGCCCTCCACCGCGTGGTGACGCTGGGCCAGCCCCTGGGCGCAGAAAACGATTTGGGCCGGGCGATTGAGAGTGTCGCGCAGCGGCTGTGCGGCGCAACCGGAAGACCAGCATCCCCGGGCGCGCGTGAGCTGAAGCCGGCGTTGTCGCAAGTATGAGGTTTTGAAGAACCCAGGTTTTAAAGAATCCTTATGTTCACGTCCTTAGAATCCGGAAAAAACAATCAACAGATCTCCTGGGAACAGAGACTGCTGAAGAATGCCGGCCGCCAGAAGACCAACCTGAAGCCCGAATACCAGGAGCTCAAGTTCACCCTGCACCGCAAGCTGGTGGACAAGATCAATCTGGAGGCGCTGGCGACCATCGATAACCAGCGCGTGCGAGCCGAAGTTCGGCAGGCGGTCATTCAGCTGATCGACGCGGAGCCGACGCTGCTCAGCTCGCTCGAAAAGCAGCAGATCAGCGATGAGGTTCTGGACGAAGTATTCGGCCTGGGCCCGCTGGAGCCGCTGCTGCAGGACCCCGGCATCTCCGACATCCTGGTGAACACGTTCCGTCAGGTGTACATCGAAAAGAAGGGACTGCTCGAGCTGACCAACGTCACCTTCCGCGATGACCAGCACCTGCTGCGGATCATCGACAAGATCGTCAGCCAGGTGGGCCGGCGCATCGACGAATCGACGCCCATGGTGGACGCCCGCCTGAGCGACGGATCTCGCGTCAACGCCATCATTCCGCCGCTGGCAGTGGACGGTCCGCTGCTCTCGATTCGCCGTTTTTCGACCGACAAGCTGATGCCGCCGGACCTGGTGGACCGCAAGGCCCTCTCGCCCGGCATGATGGAGCTGCTCGAAGCCGCGGTCAAGGCCCGCCTGAATATCATCATCGCGGGCGGTACCGGAGCCGGCAAGACCACGCTGCTGAATGCGCTTTCGGCCTTCATCAACGCGAAAGAGCGCATCGTCACCATTGAAGACGCCGCCGAATTGCAGTTGAAGCAGCCGCATGTGGCGCGCCTGGAAACCCGGCCCGCCAACCTGGAAGGATCGGGCGCCGTGCGCCAGCGCGAGTTGCTGGTGAACAGCTTGCGTATGCGTCCCGACCGCATTGTGGTCGGCGAAGTCCGCGGCGAGGAAGCCCTGGACATGTTGCAGGCCATGAACACCGGTCACGACGGCTCGCTGACCACCGTGCACGCCAACACTCCGCGAGACGCGGTCAGCCGCCTGGAAGTCATGATTTCGCTGGCCAATTCGAATATGCAGATCGTCTCCATTCGCCAGCAGATTGCCAGCGCCGTGAACCTGCTGGTGCAGGCTTCGCGCATGAGCGACGGCTCGCGCCGCGTGGTTTCCATCACCGAAGTTACCGGCATGGAAGGGGAAGTGGTCACGCTGCAGGATTTGTTCGTGTTCGACAAGCGCGGCCTGGATCCGGACGGCAAGGTGTTAGGCCGTTTCGCCGCCACCGGTATCCGGCCGAAATTCTACGAAAAGCTGCTGAGCGCCGGCATCCGCCTGCGGCCGGATTTGTTCGACGAAGTGGTGGAGGTGTAACGTCATGGGATTCCTACCTCTGGCGATCATCGTCTGGCTGGTCGCCATGGCGGCCTGGTTCCTGATCTCCAGGTATTTCAAGAGCTCGGATGCCGACAAGATCAAACAGCGTCTGACCGGTCTGGGCAAAGCCCGGAAGAAGGCCAAGCAGAGCAAGGACGGCGAGCAGTCCATCATCCACACCCAGCAGGCCGGCAATAAATTTGCCCAGATGCTGGTGGAAAAGTATCAGTTGGGTCCCAAGATGCAGTTGTTGCTGGAGCAAGCCGGCTTGCGCTGGAGTCCTGCCCGTCTGGTGCATTTGAGCATCATGGCGTTCGCCGCCGGATTCGTGTTCGGCTGGGTGGTCCTTCCGCTCCCCACGGCGCTGGACCTGCTGGTCGGCCTCGCTATCGCGCCCCTTCCTTTCGTGTACGTCTTTCATCAGCGCCGGGGGCGTTTGCGAAAATTCGAAGCAATTTTTCCGGAAACGCTGGAATTCATCTCTCGTTCCATGCGCGCCGGCCATGCGTTTTCCGTATCGCTCGAAATGATCTATCGCGAATTCGCGGAGCCCGTGTCCGCCGAATTCCGCCGCACCTTCGAGGAGCATAACCTGGGACTTCCCATCGAGGTGGCGTTGCAGGGTTTAGCCAAGCGCGTCCCGTCCCTCGACGTGCACTTCTTCGTGTCGGCGGTGCTGCTGCAAAAGCGCACCGGCGGCAACCTGGCCGAAATTCTCGACAAGCTGGCATACGTCATCCGCGAACGCTTCAAACTGCGCGGACGCATCCGGGCAGTCAGCGCGCACGGACGGATGACCGCGACGTCGCTGAGCTGCATCCCGATTGCCGTGGCCGTGTTGATGTTCTATACCAATCCGGACTACGTGAAATTTTTCTTCCAGGACGAGGTCGGCAACATCATGCTGGGCGTCGGTATCGGCCTGCAGGTGATCGGGTACCTGATCATGAAAAAAATCGTGAACATCGAGGTCTAACGCATGTTTCTGCTCACCGTTCTCGTCTTCTTCGCGATGGTAGCGACGGCTTCGGCTATCGGCCTGAAGCTATATGTGCGGCCCAAGGAGGCCATGGAGCGCGTGGTGGGCGCGGTCGGCCCAGCCGAGCAGCCGGGCGAGCATCCCAGCCTGGCGTTCCACGAGATCATCAAGCGCCTCGGCAACTTCGTTCCGCAGTCCCCCAAGGACGTGACCGTGATGCAGCGCCGGCTGATCCGCGCCGGCATCCGCAAGGAAGGCGCACTCAAGGCTCTCTACGGCGCCAAGGTTGCTACCGGATTAATCTTCCCCGTCCTAGTCCTGACGGCAATGACTGGGATCTCAACCGATTCGGGAAACAGGATCGCTGTGGGCCTGGCTGCCGCCGCGGTCGGTTTCTTCGGCCCGAATGAATATGTGCGGCGGCTGGCGTCCAAGCGCCAGCATGAGATCGCCCGCGGTCTGCCGAATGCCCTGGACCTGCTGGTGGTTTGCGTCGAAAGCGGACTGGGTCTGGATCAGGCCATCTTGCAGGTTTCCAAGGAGTTGGAACATGCTCATCCGGAGATTAGCGAGGAATTCGGGTTTGTGAACCTGGAGCTGAAAGCCGGAAAGCGGCGCGTGGAAGCTCTGCGCAACCTGGCCGAGCGGACGGGAGTGGACGACCTCAAAAAGCTGGTAGCGGTGCTGATCCAGGCGGACCGTTTTGGAACAGGCGTCGCCCAAAGTCTTCGCGCCCATGCCGATTTCATGCGGATCCAAGCCCGTCAGGTGGCTGAAGAGAAGGCCGCCAAACTGGGCGTTAAACTGATTTTCCCGATTTTCTTCTGTATTTTGCCCTCCCTGTTCATAGTGACGGTGGGGCCGGTTGCCATGAAGATTGTTCGTGAACTGGTACCCATGATGAACAATCTCTAGTACCTGCCTAAAGGTCGGGGCTAGCGAGGTCGAATTAATTCATGTCAGGAAAGGAGAAAGAGCGATGTTGGACGCTTCCACGGTTCGAGTCGTTTGCGCAGTTCTGGCGGTCCTGTTTTTAGGGATCATCGTGCTTCGCCGCAAGAAGAACGCTGAGTAAACGCGCCACAAGAGCGCGAGTTGGGCGGTGGCGGGCCGGATGAATTCAGTGGATGAACCTCATTGGCCCAGCCACGTGCGGGAGCACCACGGAAAACCGGGCAGCTGGTGGCCCTGGTGATTCGAGAGCGGCACGAGAGTAGAAATTGTTTGGCCGGCACGCCGCGCTCGTCACTCGTTTCGAGTGGGGCGCGGCGGCTGGGACGAAGTCGATCTTTGCGGAGGGATGGAGTCAGGTATGCTTCGAAAGCTTTGTTTGCTGGCGGCATTGAGCGTGTTTCTGCTGGGCGGTTCCGCCATCGCGGGGACCTTCGGGAAAGTTGTGTCGATCGGAGGTCACGCCTCTGATGTCGCACTCGACGAACCGCGGGGTGTTCTGTACATCGCCGATTTCACGGCCAATCGTATTGAAGTGATGTCGCTGACGACCAAGACCATCCAAACCTCGCTCAACGTGATGCCGCAGCCGTACTCGATTTCGGTCTCTCCGGACGATCACTGGCTGCTGGTGTCGCATTACGGCAACGTTGCCGCGCCCGGATCCCCCACGAATGCCTTGACGCTGATCGACCTGCGTAACAACTATGCGAAGCAGACGTTCAGTCTGCCGGATCCGCCGCTGGGACTGGCTTTTGGCTCCGATAACAAGGCCCTGGTGGTGACCACCACGGAGTTTCTCATCTTTGACCCCAACCTGGGTACCGTAAACGTTCTGATCTCCATCGCGAACCAAGTCGTGAAGAGCATACCGCAGCCCCCGCAGAGCTTTCCGCAGAACATCGTGACGGCGTCGGTGGGAGCGTCCGCCGACGGGAACTGGATTTACGGCTTCGGAGACACCCTGATTTTCCGATACAACGTCCCCACGGCCTCCCTGTCCAGCGTGGGTTACGGCTCGACTCCGCCGCTTGGACCGCGGGCCGTCAGCGTCTCCCAAGACGGAGGCTACGCCGCCATGGGCTGGATCATGACGGACCAGCAGGGCCGTCAATACGCGGAATTCCCGAATCCGCTGGGCACGCTGAACGTCGGCGGCCACGCCATCGATTCCGTGCGCGGGCTGGTTTTTTCAGAGGTGCAACAGAACCTTACCGATCCGCCCGTGCTCACGGTGCGCGATGCCGACAACCTGACTCTTCGCGATCAGCTCCAATTGCCGGAACACCTGGCGGGGCGCGCGGTAATGTCGAAGGACCTCCAGACCATGTATGCCTCCTCGGCTTCGGGAGTGCTGATTCTTCCGGTGGGCAACCTGAATGCGTCGCCGCGCTTGACGGCATCGGTAGAGGATCTTGTTTTCCGTGGAAATTTCTGTGACCAGAGTTTGGCTACGCAGACTTTTGTGCTCTCCGAAGCGGGTGGCGCCAAAATTCCTTTCAGCATCACTTCCTCCGACCCTGGCGTCACCGTTTCACCCAGCTCGGGTGTGACTCCCGCGACCATCACGGTGCGAGTCGACCCTCAGGCGTATGCCAGCCAAAAAGGTACGGCGGCCATCCAGCTGAGTTTCACCTCGACGGTGGCGGTAAACATCCCGAAAAACGTGCGTGTCCTGGTGAACTCCCGCGAGCCGAATCAGCGGGGCACGTTCATCGATGTTCCGGGAACGCTGGTGGACATGATCTCCAACCCCACCAAGGACGAATTCTACGTGCTGCGCCAGGACCTCAATCGGGTGCTGGTGTTTAACGGGACCAACAATACCCAGACGGCGATTCTGCGGACCTGCACCAAGCCGATGTCGATGACCATCACCTATGACCGCACCAAGCTTCTGGTGGGTTGCGACAACAGCCACATCATCAGTGTTTTCGATCTGGGCACCCTGACGCCTCTCCAGCCGGTCTACGCGCCCCGCAGCTACGTGCAATCCATCGCTTCTTCAGCCAAAGCGACGCTGGCGATGATGCGCGACGGCGGCGGCGAGGATCCCCAGATTCACAGCGTGGATTTGAACTCGCTTACAACATCCGAGTACGCCCAGCTGGGCGTCTATGAAAACACGCTTCCGCTGAATACGGTATTGGCGCCGGCGCCCAACGGCGCTACCATCATGGCGGCGTCCAGCGACGGCAGCGTGATGTTGTATGACGCCACCGCGGACACCTTCACGATTTCCCGCAAGGACTTCACGTCGCTCGCGGGAGCTTATGCGGCCTCGGCGTACGGACAGTACGTCATCGGCAACATGCTTTTCGATTCGTCCCTGGTGCAGACGGCCACCATTCAGCCCAGCAGCGGGACCTCTTCGGGTTTCGTTTTTGTGGATCAGAACGGTTTCTACCTCTCGGCCCCGGATTCGGCGAGTCCCGGTGTGCTGGAGCGCGTGAGTGCGGCGGACGGCACGGGCGCGTTGCCCACCGGCGTGGTGGAAGCCGGACTGCTGGGTTCGATCACCCAGGAATTCACCCGGACGCTCTTGATGGTAGCCAGCCGGAGCGAGATCGTGGCATTGACCACGTCCGGCGTCACGATTCTGCCGCCCAACTATGACGCTTCCGTCGCAGCACCCTTTATCAGCAGTGTGGTCAGCGCCGCGGACTTGATGTCCCCGGTCGCGCCGGGCGGATTGATGGCGGTGCTGGGAACCAATTTGAGCGGGACCAATCAAGCTACCAACGAAGTGCCCCTGCCCACCGTGATCAACGATAGCTGCCTCACTGTGAATGGCGCGCCTGTGCCCCTGATGTTCGTTTCTCCTACTCAAGTCAATGCGGAGATGCCGGCCCAGGCGTCGGGCAACGTCGCGATTGTCATGCATACGCCGGGCGGCGTGAGCAATACTTTCCTCCTGACGCTGCTGAGCGGCGCACCCGCGGTGTTTCTCACAACACTCGACGGCGTGCCCAACGTACCGGCGATCGTTCGGTGGGAGAACAACCTGGTGGTCACCTCCACCAATCCGGTTCACCGCGGCGACATTCTCACCATTTATCTGACCGGACTGGGCGCAGTGAACCCGCCGGTGAGCGACGGAGCTGCCGGGCAGGCCAACCCGCTGTCGACAACCCTGATCAATCCAGTGGTCGAGATCGGGGGCATAAACGCTCCGGTGCTGTTCTCGGGCCTGGTTCCGGGCTATCCCGGAATGTACGTGCTGAATGTGAGCGTCCCCGATTCCACGCCGCAAGGCCTGAGCGTGCCGCTGACAATTTCAGAGAACGGCATCATCTTTTCGGAGAACGTCCGCGTTGTTCAGAAGTAGTTTTCAGAAGTAATGTTCACAAGTAACGTCCAGAAGTAGTGTCCAGAACTAAACGCGCGGCGCAGACCGCGGGCTAAAAGTGGGGGATCAAGAAAAGAGGAGCGTGTATGAAACTCGTTCGTTTGTTCGCAATTTGTTCCGCGGCAGCCATGCTGCCCGCGGCGATGGCTCAGAAATGGGAGTTCGGCACGGGCGCCGGCGTAGGTTTCTATACGCCGCAGGACGTGAGCCTGGGATCTACTTCGGCCTCCGCCAAGTTCAAGACCAACGCGGCCGTGAGCGCCTGGGTCGGCCAGAACATCAGTGACCGCTGGGGCGGCGAACTCCGCTACAGCTACCAGCTCGGCGACGCGCAGCTGACGCAAAATTCCACCCAAGCGGTGTTCGGCGCGGAGACGCATACCATCAACTACAACTTCCTGATGTATGCCAAACCCTCCGAGTCCACGGTTCGGCCGTTTCTTTCGGCCGGCGCCGGCATCAAGTTCTATCGCGGAACCGGCACCGAGGCCGTGACCCAGCCTCTCAGCCAATACGCGCTGCTCACCAAAGCCGGCGACCTGACAGGCGTCGTCAGCGTGGGTGGGGGCGTGAAGATGAAGCTTGGAACGCACGCCTGGCTGCGCTTGGATGTTCACGACTATATGGGGCCGGTCCCCAAGCAGGTGATCACCCCGAACGTCGGCGCCAATGTCGAAGGCTGGCTGCACGACATCGTCCCGATGGTGGCTGTCAGCTTCGGACAGTAAGCTCGGGCGTTCCGCGCATTCTTGTCCTGAGTCATAAACAGACAAGGCTGAGGCTGGCCTGCCATGAGTCCTACGTGCGTTGGGGCACGATGGTGGCTTACGGGGGCCCCTCGGCCGTCTAAAGACCACCCCCCAGGCCCGCCGATAGACGGTTAGCAGCACCCATGTCGTTCAACGCCAGTCCGACCAACATCACGGAACTGCTGGTGATATGCCTGGCCGTGGTCTCCATCGTCATGGTGCTCAAGAAGCGCTATGACAGCAACATACCCCTTCTGTTCTATTCGCTGGCGGTGATGTTCACCAACGGCGCCGATCGTCAGGTAAATCCCGCGATTTTGTACGGCGGTCTGGTGTTCTGCCTGTTGCTGCGCTTCGAGTTCATGGGTAAGAAGATTTCCAACACCGTCGCGTTTCTGGCCAATGCCGGCCTAGCCGCGATGATCTGGGTCATGATGTCGGACGTTCTGGCGTAGTTGAGCGATTCTTTAGGAAAAAGCGAAAAGGGGACAGCTCATAGAGTTGCGTAAACTTGCAACTTTCCGGACACTAGGAGCTGTCCCCTTTTCGCCTCATCGCGTCCAGGAGCTTCCCCTTTTCCTCGCGTTTACGGCAGCTTCTTTCGATACTCCGGATACATCGTCTCCGCTCCGCCCATCGCCGCGGCTACCGGCACCTTGTGCCGCTCGGCGAATTCGGAGACAAACGGATTCTCACCGGGCATGTAGCTGGGCACGTGATCCAGGGAACGCCCGGGAATCTCCTCCACGTACTCGCAGGGATATAGCCAGCCACCCGTGATGCCGCCCGCGCCGATTCCCGCCTCGTTGCTGGTCAGCGTGAAATCCTGGCTCTTGATCAGCGGCTCCGTCAGATAATCGGGATCGGTGACCACGGTGACGTGCGTCAGATGATCGTCGTGCCGGATGAAGTGCTCCACCAGCGTGATCCGGTCGCTGGACGGCAAACCATTGCGGCGATGCCAGCCCTGCTTGATGTGCGTGGTGGTCACCGTCAGAATATTTCCCTCCCATTTGCCGGTGGAAAAACCCATCCAGGTGTGCGCCGCGTACGGGGGAGGATGCGGCCGGCCATCCATGTAGATGGTCCGGTTCTGTTCGTAATTGCTGATGTACTGCCGGAGAGCGATCAGGTCCTGCGTCTGCGGGTCGCGCTCTTCCCAAATGCGCAACAGCAACGGGCCGCGATACATATAGGCGACGGTGTGAACCTGGCACTGATGTTCCGGAAGCGTAAGCCGCGACGGATCCCACGCCAGCGCCCACTGCCGCGCCGCATCGTTGATGGGAAGGCCGAGAAAGTCCACCAGCTCCGGTCCGGGGATGCGCTCAGGCTGGTCTTCGTGGAACACCGGGCTCCAGATGCCGGTCAAATCGAGTTGGGCGAACGCGCAACTGCTGCCCAGCAGTCCGATTCCCAGCAGCAACCATTTGGACATCAGGATTTCTCCACCGGCAGCCCCGCCGCATTCCACGCCCGCCACCCGCCGTCGAGCGAAATCGCGTTCTTATAGCCCATCTTCTGGAGCGCATCCGCGACCAGAGCCGAGCGGAATCCGCCACCGCAGTACAGCACCAGCGTAGTCGACTTGTCCGGGATCTCCGACTCGATGTCTCGCTCGATCACGCCCTTGCTCAGGTGGACCGCGCCTGCCGCGTGGCCGGCGGTCCATTCGTGGTCTTCGCGCGTGTCGATCAGCACGTGATTATCGGCCGGCATCTTCTGGTATTGTTCGATGTCGACCTGTTTCACTCGCGACTTGGCATCGTTCACCAGCGCCAGGAACCCGGGATTGTGGGATTTGTGCGGCGTGCTCATGTGCTCACTCTCCGGATGCGGGCGCCGACGCCCGCGAGCTTCGATTCGATCTTCTCATACCCGCGATCGATGTGATACACGCGGTCGATCACAGTTTCGCCGCTCGCCGCCAGTCCTGCCAGAACCAGTGAAGCGCTGGCGCGCAAATCGCTAGCGATCACCTGCGCCCCCGACAGCGGCGTGGGTCCGGCGACAATCGCCTGGCGGCCTTCCAATCGAATGTTCGCCCCCATGCGCGCCAGCTCCTGCGCGTGCATGAAGCGGTTCTCGAAAATCGTCTCGGTGACGAAGGAGATTCCCGCGGCCTGCGTCATCAGCGCCATGAACTGAGCCTGCAGATCGGTGGCGAATCCGGGATGCTCCTCGGTGGTGATGTCGACGTTCTTCAACTTCCCCGGCACACGAACTCGCAGCGCGTCCGGACTGGCCCCTGGCCCCTGGCCCCCGGCCCCTACTTCGGTCACTTCGACACCGGCTTGCTGGAGCTTGGCGATCAAGGCCCGCAAATGTTCGGGCACGCAACCCCGCACCGTGAGATCGCCGCGCGTGAGTGCGCCCGCGATCAAGAAAGTCCCCGCTTCGATGCGGTCCGGAATGATGGTGTGTTCAGCTCCGCCCAACTTCGCAACGCCCTGAACACGAATCGTGGAAGTGCCCGCGCCTTCGATGCGCGCGCCCATCTTCACCAAGAGAGCCGCGAGGTCGGCCACTTCCGGCTCGCGGGCGGCATTCTCGATCACGGTTTCCCCGCGCGCCAGCACGGCCGCCATCAGAAGGTCCTCGGTGCCGGTGACCGAGATGCGGTCGAACTGAACGTTCGCGCCTTGAAGACCATGCGGAGCTCGCGCTTCGATATAACCGTGTTCCTGGCGGACTTCCGCACCGAGGCGCTCCAGGCCTGATACGTGCAGATTGATGGGACGCGCGCCAATGGCGCACCCGCCCGGCAACGATACGCGCGCCCGGCCGCATCGCCCGACCAGCGGGCCCAGCACCAGGCTCGAGGCTCGCATGGTCTTGACCAGTTCGTAGGGAGCCTCCGGCTCCTTAATTTGGCCCGCATGAACTGTTACGCGACCGTTTTCCTCTTGGACCTCCGCTCCCGTATGCCGGATCAGATCCAGCATGGTGCGGATGTCGCGGACTTGCGGTATTCGGTTTAGCGTAACCGGTTCAGCCGTCAGGAGGCATGCCGCCAGCGCCGGGAGCGCCGAATTCTTGGAACCGCTGACGGCGATTTCGCCCGCCAGGGGAACGCCCCCCTCGATGACTAACTTATCCAAGCTCCAAAGCCTCTAACTTTCTTTCAAAGCCTCGGTGATTCGGCCTTTCGCCCGCGTTAGCAGCGCCTCGGCCTCCTCGCGCGATATTTGTTTCTTTTGCATGATGATAGCGATTCGGACACTGCGCCCCGCCCGTTCCAAAAGTTCGGTCGCCTGCTGGTAGGTCACGCCGGTTGCTTCCTGGATGATCCGGCGGGCTCGATCCTCGAGTTTCTGGTTGGTCGGCTGAACGTTCACCATCAGATTGCCATAGACATGGCCGAGTTTCACCATCACCGCCGTGCTGATCATATTTAGGACTAGCTTCGTCGCGGTCCCCGCACGAAGCCGGGTCGAGCCGGTGAGGATCTCCGGGCCGGTAATGGGTTCGATCGGGTATTGAACCGCGCGCGACAGCTCGGAGTACCGAACGCAGCTGATCCCGCAGGTTACGGCGTTGATCTCGCGGGCTTTTGCGACAGCGCCGAGCACATAAGGGGTTCGGCCGCTGGCCGAAATGCCCACCAGGACGTCTTTCGCAGCGAAGCCGGCAGCTTCCAGGTCACGGGCGCCAGCGCCCGGATCGTCTTCAACTCCTTCCGAGGGATGCGCCAGAGCCCGTTCTCCACCGGCCATGATCCCGCGCACCAGGTTTTGGGGGACGCCAAAGGTGGGAGGACATTCAGCGGCGTCCAGCACGCCCAGACGCCCGCTCGTGCCGGCCCCGATATAGGTGAGGGATCCTCCCGACTCCAGGGCGGTGACGATCGCCTGAGCGGCGGCGGCGATGCGGGGAATCTCCTGGGCGACCGCAGCTGCCACCTGGGCGTCGGCGGCATTCATCATTTCGAGCAGCCGGACCATCGAAAACTCGTCCAGATTGCCGGATTCGGGGTTGGTTTGCTCTGTAATCAAACGTTCGAGCATGGAATCTGTATTGTACATTGACAAGGTTAGTACTAAGTACCTAGCAGGACGCTTGTCAGTTGTACTAGGACTTTGTGGAAAACATGCAAAAAGGTACGGGTACGGGGGGTACCGAAGACGCCGCGCTACCCATCATAAGTGCATGTAAAATAATGACTAAGAGACAGGTGCAACTCTGTCGTCCACTGCACCGCACGCTCAGGAAATCTCTTGACTGGTGTAAGACGGAGACCTTATACTTGCCTCCGTAGAGAAGTATCAGGAGCGAATACAAGAAAGGTCGGAGGAGGATACATTTAATGAAACATTGGATATTAGCAGCGGCGATTCTGGGAGCAGTATCGTTGCAAACTGCGGGAGCGACAGCATTGACGTTGGACTTTTCGAACCTCGGGGGATCGAGCATCAGCTTCGATGGTGCGGGCAACTTCTCGTTCCCCAATTCGGGGACGTACGATTTTGACGTTAACGGCGAGACTGGCGGCGCGGCGGCCCTCGGTCTGTTTGGTAACATCAGCGGCACCTTTACTATTGGAGCCATCACGACGGTCGGCAGTACGGAGACAGCGCCGGTAACTGGATCGGGAACCCTAAGCATCACCGACGCATCGTCGGTGGTTCTCACGGCCAACCTGAATTGGGTGAGTATTCAGACCACCGGCAGCTCCTCGGGCACCGTCAACGAGTACAATACGGTGAACCTCACAAGTATCTCTTACGCCGGTAGCAACGCGGACTTGCAGGCGTTGGCGGCTCCTGGTACCGGCGTCGCGACGGTAACCTTCCAGTTCATCCCCGCTCAGGATCTTAACGCTCTGAAATCGACCTCAGAGACCAACAGCTATTCCGGAACAATGAGCAACGTTCCCGAGCCGGTGACGTTCTCGCTGATGGGCATCGGCCTTCTGGGCCTCGGCCTTATGCGGAAGCGCCTTCGGTAGTCGAAACTCTCATCTCCGACTGATGCAGCGGGCCGGCAAATCGCCGGCCCGCTTTGCTTTTTTGTACCATGCCCCGCGTTCTATCACCGCTCCTGGCTGTGCCCCCTCCGATCGCACACCGTCCAAAACCCCCAGGGTCGGGTCCCGACCCCCACACAACAGAGTAAGGTCCGGGTAAGTCCCGGCGCCCCTGTGGACTACCCCGCAAGTTGAACCCAGTTGTACCTCGGGGCAGTACCCGAACAGCTCGCGCCCCGATTTTGCCTTCAGCTGACGGATCTGATCGGCTCGCAACTCAAACCTACCCTCTCTCAGGCTGGTTTTTCAGTTGGTTACGCACTTCTCCGACGACCCCCTTGGGAGGCGCCGCCTGGTGGCGCGGTCCTCGTCCCAGTCCTCCTTATTGACGCCAAAACCTGGTCAGGACCCTTGATCGAGTACTAGTACTTTCCTGTAGTTATACCATTACAAAAGCAGGCAATTACCTATTGATCTCTAAGGTTCTTTGGTGTTACGCTTAGGAGCCCCGCCGTATAGCAAAAAATACGGTGAGCGCAACTCGAACGAGGAAGATTTACCTTAAGGGATAAACAAGAATGAGAAGGAGGAACAGAATGAACAAATTTGGAGTGATGATCGGCTGCGTGCTGGCATTGGGTGCAATACCGTCCTTTGCCACGATCATAGATGCTTGTAGCGGTGGTACGGTGGGAGCTAGCTCGACTTACTCGGTCACGACCCTGACCAGTACCGCCAATCAATACCAGTGCGGTGACAAGATTTTCAGCACTTTCCTCAACACTGGCCTGAGTGGGACAGACACCGTCACGATTACGGATCTTACGGGAAACAACTATGATCTCGCGATCAACGTGCTGGCTGGCGGCTCGGTCGCACAGGCGTTCCAATTCACCGTTGCCATCGCTACTGGGAACCCGACTTGGATCATCAGCCAGGTTCAGGATTCGATGACGACTCTCGTTGCTGTGGGTGGAGCCAGTTCGATCCCGAATGCGTCGACCATGACTGTAACGCAGGCGGGCGGCCCGGTTAATCTGGACGCGCTGACGGCTCCAGACGAGAATGGCATTGCGAACAGCGCTGTGACCACGGATACCATTAAGTTTTCCTATAATCCGACGGGTACCGCGGGCCAACCGGCTGGGCAGTTGATTAAGATGGACTATGTCATCTCCCAGACCAACGTTCCTGAGCCAGTGACGTTCTCTCTGATGGGCATCGGCCTTCTGGGCATCGGCCTCCTGAAGAAGCGCCTGTCCTAGTTCAGCTCTTGGTTCCGAATTCTACACGGGCCGGCGAAAGCCGGCCCGTTTTACGTTTTGCACACCGTAGAAACAAAAAGAGCGCCCTTAGCGGGGCGCTCTTCGATCTTCTTAATCGCGCACAACGCTGAAACCCGCTGTGCGCTCGTTCTTTCTTAATCGCGCACAACGCTGAAGCCCGCTGTGCGCTCGTTCTTTCTTAATCGCGCACAACGCTGAAGCCCGCTGTGCGCTCGTTCTTTCTTAATCGCGCACAACGCTGAAGCCCGCTGTGCGCTCGTCCTTTCTTAATCGCGCACAACCTGAAGCCCGCTGTGCGCTCGTTCCGGAGAAGGCGTTAGGCGCTGAAGGAGCTACCGCAGCCGCAGGTGGACTTCACGTTCGGGTTATTAAACTTGAACCCCGAGCCTTCCAGGCTCTCGACGTAATCCACTTCGGCGCCATCCAGGTACAGGAGGCTCGCCTGATCGACGAACACTTTCAGCTCGCCATAACTATACGTCTTGTCGAGCATTCCAGGGCTGTTCTCGAAAGCCATCGAATAGCTGAAGCCCGAGCAACCTCCGCCGACTACGGCGATGCGCAGCCCGGCCGGTTTGGGCTCCTGCGACTCCAGAATTTCTCTCACTTTGCCAATCGCGGTTTCGGTTAGCTGGACCATGGCGGCGTATTTCGCTCCTCAAAAGCATTATACTATAGGCGACCAGACCGGTCCAGTTTCTCCGAGCACCCGGACACGACGGCCCTGGGTCAGCTATCTTTAAGGAAAACCCAATGAAACCGGCGGAGGGTGGGGTGCGTCGGATCAGGTAGATATGGGTACCCTGATCGGCACGCTGCAATTCCCGGCGATTGGATCGAAGGCACGAGCCAGGACGCGAGTGGACCACAGGAACGGCGAGGAGGCGGCGCTCGTCCGGCGGGTGCAGGCCGGCGATGAACTGGCATTCCGCGAGCTGGTGGAGCGCTACCAGACCAAGATCTTCTCGATTATCTACGGCATCCTGCGCAACCATAACGACGCGGAGGATATCGCCCAGCAGGTCTTCAGCAAGGTTTATTTCTCCATCCGCAACTTCGACTTTCGCAGTTCGCTGCTCACCTGGATTTACAAAATCACGGTGAACGAGTGCTACGATTACCTCCGCAAAAAGCGCGTGCGGAGGCTGGTGTACGAAAGCGATTTCAGCCAGGAAGAATCGCAGAGAATGGAAGCTTCCGATCCGGCCGTGGATCCGGCTGTTCCGGCGGACGAGCGGCTGGCGCAGCGGGATCTGGCCGTGAAGCTTTTGTCCAAGGTTTCCGAAGAGGACCGCAGCCTGATTCTGCTCAAGGAAGTGGAGGGCCACTCCGTGGAAGAACTGGCCCAAATGACCGGAATGAACGAGAATACAATAAAGGTAAAGTTGTTCCGGACGCGCCAGAAGCTGCTCAAGGCGGCGCAGCGTCTGGGGCGCGTGCGCAGCGCTGTTAAATAGAAAAGAACACGGGCACAAGACCCGCGGCTGAGTGTAGCGCAATTTATTGAGGGAAGAAAATGATGCATCGGATCATTCGGGACCATCTCGAACGGGTTTTGGCGGGACCCGGGACCGCTCCAGAGCATCCCGCCGGGAAACACCTCGCGGAATGCCAAGAATGCCGCGATGCAGTGGCGGCTATGCGCGAGCAGGCCGCGATGTTACGGGAGTTGTGCGCCCCCGCCGTGGAAGTGGAGCCGCGCCCGGGTTTCTACGCGCGCGTCCTGGAACGGATTGAGGCGCAAACTCCCATTTCCGTCTTCACGCTGTTTTTCGACTCGCTGTTTGCCCGGCGGATCGCGATGGCTTCGCTGGCCCTGGCGCTGCTGCTCGGCGTTTACGTGGTTTCATCGGAGCAGATGGCGGAGCCTCAGATTGCGAGTATGGACGCGACGCTCGTTTCCGATATGCCGCAGGATTTTCCAGTCTTGTCGGATGACAGCCAGCCTCGCTTGGTTAGGGGCACACCCGACCAGGACGCCGTTCTCGTGAATCTGGTCACTTATCGTGAGCAATAGCCCGTCGCTCGGAAACCCCCGCATCGCTTCCACGCTGCTGCTGGTGTTTCTGGCCGGCGCTGCCGTCGGCATGCTGGGCATGCGTTATGGATTGCACGACCGCCTGCACCGCGTGGTAGCCGCAGCCCCTCCCAAGGAAACGAACCGCGAGGCTGTGCTCCAGGATTTCAAGACCAAGCTGGACCTCTCCGCGGAACAGGCCGATCAGATCGCCGTGGTGCTGCAAGACTACAGCCACTACTACGAGAGCTTGCAGGACCAGCTCGACGATCTGCGTTCCACGGGCCTGAGCCGGATCGTTCAGATCCTCGAGCCCGGCCAGCGCGAAAAATTCGAAAAGATGCGGGCCGAGCTGGCGCCGCAACTAACGTCCGAACCCAAGAAACAGTAGGTGGGGCGGGTGATCTTGTCACCTGCCGTATATTGGGAGTTTGAATCTCCTGATCTCGGGTCCTCCTGCGTCCGGCAAGTCCCGCGCGGCGCTGGAGCATTTTCAATCTCAAGCAAACCGCCTGCTCATCGTCCCGACGGCGACCATGGTGGAGCACGTCCGTCATTCGCTAGCGCGATCCGGATTCCCCGTTCGGCCGCGCGAGATCCGCACATTAGCGCATTGCCTTGAGGAATGGTCACCACAGGGGCCTGCTCCTGCGCCATTACTGGATCTGCTGATAGAGCAGGCCCTGGAAAAACTGCGGCCAGACCGTTTCGCGGAGGTGGCTGGATTCCCGGGTTTTCGCCGGGCGCTGGCGGAGCTATTTCAAGAAGCGCCTGTAGCTGCTCTGCCAGCCGATCTGGCAAGCATCGCTGAAGAGATTGAGCGGAATCTGAAGGCGCGGGCGCTGGGATTGCGCCACGCTCGCTTGAGGAGCGCGGCACCGGCAGGCTTGCCGGCGAACGTGATTCTCGACGGGTTCTTTACTCTGTCCGCCGCGGAAACCGAGTTGATCCTGGCGCTGCGCGAGCGCACGAGTGTCACCCTCACGCTTCCGGACTGGCCGGGCTCGCAGGCCGTTCGCAAGATTCTCCTGTCGGCAGGCTTCGCCGAGCAGCGGCTTAGTTCCGCCATACGGTCGGCGATCCGGACCGGGTTTTCCGCTGCCACTATCGAACGCGAAGTGGAGGAAATCGCCCGCCGGATTCTGACTTACGCCGTGCAAGGCCGGAGCTTCCGTGAGATGGGCATCGTTCTGCGCTCGCGCGATCCGTATGCGGGTGTGGTGGAAACCACGCTGGCGCGCTTCGGAATTCCGGCCAGGTTTTACTTTCATCATCCATTGGGATCGCATCCGGTCCTGATGTTTCTCGCGGGCGTCCTGCGGGCGATGCTTGCCGGCTGGGATCACGCGACGCTGCTGTCTGCCGTTCGCATGCCCGTTTCCGGCGTGGGTGCGACCGCGCGCGGAGACGATCTCGATTTCGCCTGGCGCGGCTGGCTTCCGGCTGTCGGGTTGCCCTTGCCCGCTGGACTAGAGCAGCTTGCTGCTCTTGACAGGTGGTCGCGCGATCGTCTGGAACCTCAGGAGTGGGCGGCGCAGTTAAAGACGCTTCGCACGTTGCTGCCGCCACGAGCGACTGAGGACCTCGATCGGGATCGAATCGGCGCCTTGCGGTCGACCTCCGCCGCACTGGCCGCTTTCGAAGAGATCCTTGACGGCGCGGCTGCTGCGCTCGATGGGTCCGGGCGATGTGCCCTGGCGGTGTTCTGGAAGCAAGTGGAGACCGCGCTGGCGCTGGAGCCTCTGCGCGTGCCCGATATGCGCCGGAATGTGGTCCACGTGATGGATGCTTACGAAGCGCGGCAGTGGGAGCTTCCGATTGTCTTCGTCTGCGGGCTGATCGAACGTCATTTCCCCCAGTACCATCGCGAGGATCCGATTCTGGGTGACGCGGCCCGTGGCCGGGCGGGTTTGGATACGGCTGCGGATCGCCAATCCGAAGAACGGTTTCTATTTGAGCTGGCGACCTCGCGGGCGACCGAAGAGACGATCCTCAGTTATCCGCGCTTCGATGAGCAAGGGGAAGACACGCTGCCTTCGTTTTTCGTTAAAGGAGAGTTTAAGGCTGTCGACGGACGACCGATACTGCCGCGCGTAGAGCGGGGTGTGGACACCCCGCGCGGGTCTGGAGACCCGCCCCACTTTGTGCATAAGACCCTGAGCCCGACGGGGATTGAGAGTTTCCTGCAATGTCCATTTCAGTTTTTCGCGAGTAAAACCCTGCGGTTGCGGCGGCGTCCTGCGCAGCCGCGCGATCGGCTGGATGTCCTGCTCCAGGGAAACATTCTTCATCGTGCCTTGGCCGAATGGACCCGCGCGCCGTTACTGGGCTCGGCGATTCTCGATGAGATCTTCGAAGAAGAGTGTGCGCGCCTGCGGGTGCCCGAAGGATATCGCACCGAAGCCGTGCGGCTGGAGCTGATGCGCCATTTCCGTGGATTCCTCGACGATACCCAGTTCGCACTCCGCGGCTGGTCTACTCGTGTCGAAGAAGAGTTCAGCTATCCGCTGAATCCTCTGGTGAATATCACCGGCCGAATCGACCGCATGGATATCGGCCCGGCCAATCAGGCGCTGGTGATCGATTACAAATACAGCGCGGGGGACAAGATTAAGGAGCGTGTCGACGACACCGGTGAGGGCCACCTGGTGCAAGGCGGGCTGTACCTGGCGGCAGCGGCGCGCGCCTTCGGGCTCGACCCAGTGGCGATGCTGTTCTGCGGCTTGAAGAAGGACGTGACTTGGGGTGGCTGGCACGTCCCTGTTCCCGGCTTGGAGTCACTGGGCACGTCGTCGACTCGCGAGTTTATCCGTACCTTGATTGACGATGCCGAGAGCGCCGCGGTGCGAGTGCATGAGGCGATTACTTCCGGGGACATCGCCGTTCGTCCGACGGATCTCCGGAAGTGCCGGTGGTGCGATTTCTGCGATATCTGTCGCGTGGAATCGGCTGTGCTCGTAAAGAAGGCTCATGACACTCTCGGATGACCAACGACGCGCGGTCGAACGGGTCGGGCAAGACGTCTGCGTCGTCGCCGGGCCAGGGTCGGGGAAAACCCGCGTGCTCACGGAGCGCTTCGCCTGGCTGGTGGAGGCGCACGGAGTGGACCCGGACGCCATTCTAGCCATCACGTTCACCGAGAAAGCGGCCAACGAGATCAAGAGCCGCCTGATCCAGCGATTTTCGGGTCGGCCGGAAGCCCGTGAAGCGATCGAACGCGCATGGGTATCGACCATTCACGGCTTCTGCGCTCGCGTGCTCCAGGAGAACGCGATTCGCGCGGGCCTCGCGCCTGATTTCAAGGTGCTGGATCAAGCCGCGGCCGACCGGCTGGGGCGTGAAGCAGCCGAGGCCACGCTCGATGCCATGTATCGAGAGCACCCCGAGCGGATGCGTCGCCTGCTGGAGGCGCTGGATCTCTCTACCCAAGACGATGGCCGCCAGCCGGATCTGGCCGAGAGTCTGCTCGCCGTCTATGAATCGATGCGATTGTCGGGGATCACGGAGATTGCTACGACTGTCCTCCCACCGGATTGTTTAAATGAAGCGCGGGAGTTGGCGACTTCGCTGATCCGAACTCCTCCCAAAGGAGCGGAAGGTCCGCGTTTGCGGGCGTGGGCCGCGGAGTTTCTCGCGGCGCCGACGCTTGAGGTGCTGGGGCGATTCGATTTCAACCTGAATCGTGTGGGTCGGAATTCCGCGGCCGGCCGGCTGAAGAATGAGGTTTTGCCGCTGCTCCAAGCGCAGTTGTTAGGCGCCTATTATGCCGATTTGCACGATGTGCTGCGGGCGGCGATTGCGCGAGTAGGAGCGACCTATCGCGCGAAAAAGCGCCAGGAATCCGCGGTGGATTTCGCGGATCTGGAGGAGTTTACCGTCGCACTACTCGAATCGGATGAAGCGGTCCAGATCGAGATCGCCGGACGGTTCGAGCATGTGCTGATGGACGAATTGCAAGACACCAATCGCTTGCAATGGCGCTTGGTTAACCTGCTGCGGACGAGCTTCTTCGGCGTGGGCGATATCAACCAGTCGATTTACGGGTTTCGTTATGCCGATCCGGAGGTGTTCGCCGAATACCGCGATGAGCTGCGATCGAGCGGCGCGGAAATCGACGAGCTGAAGGAGAATCACCGCAGCCGCGCGGAGATCCTGGCGACGGTTTCGGCGATGCTCAATGATCAGCCCGGAATCGAGGCGCGGCCACTTGAAGCGCATACGAAGTTCGAGCCTGTAAGCCTCGTTGTCGAACGACTGGTCGGGCGGGGTGAGGAAGCGGCGGATGCCGCGAACGCCGAGGCGGATCTGGTCGCCGCGCGAGTCCGCCAGTTCGTCGAAAGCGGCGAATTTCATTATCGCGATATCGCGGTTCTGGTGCGAACACTCAGTTCCACGGCACCGTTCGAGCGGGCCTTTGATCGTCTGAACATTCCGTTTCTGCTCACCGGCGGCCGGACGTTTCTGGAAGCGCGTGAAACTCGCGATTTGCTCGCGCTCCTGGCTGCTCTGGTGAATCCGCTGGACGAGATCCCGTTGGTCGGCGTACTGCGTGGGCCGCTGGTGAGCTTGACCGATCAGGAGATTTATCGCATGGGCCGCGAAGGGTGGCGGACCGAGTTTGAAAGACGGTTCGGGCGAGTTCGTGAACTCGCTGGATTCATAGCCCCCGACCGCTTGATCGCCATGGCTCTGGACCAGTGCAGCTACACGACCGGGCTGCATGACCGCTCGCGCGCTAATGTCGAAAAATTGCTGGCGTGGCTGAGGCGTGAGTTTCGCGATCGTCCCCGCCCGCTGGCCGAGATGCTCGAGGATCTGGAAGCGTTGCGCTGGACGCAGAGCGTCGCCGAGGCGCCTCCGCCCGAGGCTGGCGACGTGGTTCGCATGATGACCATTCATGCGGCCAAGGGGCTTGAGTTTCCGGTGGTCTTCGTGAGCGCGCTGCATCGCGAGCCGGACCGGAGAAAGCCCGTGATCGCTGTGTCGCGCGAAACCGGGTTAGGCGTCAAGTGGCGGCATCCGCTGACGGGCCAGGGGTGCTCGGATTCGGCCCACCAGGCGCTGATCCAGCAAATCAAGAGCCAGGAAGAAGCGGAAGAAAACCGGCTGCTGTACGTGGCGATGACACGCGCGCAGGACCGGCTGATTCTTTCTTATGCCGAACGCAAGAGATCATCGCCCTGGCAGAAGCTCGCCGAATCGGCGGTCCCGGAGTCGGCGGCGCCACCGGAGCCCAGCGCAGCCACGTCCGCCGCGACGATTCTCACGGAAGAAGTTCTCGATCCGCCGGTCGTATCGGGTCAGTACGATTCCGCTGTGGCCGTGACGTCGGTGGCGATGTTCCGGGCTTGCCCTCACCGATACTATCTCAGCCGGTATTTGGGCCTGGAACCAACGCCGGACCGTCCGGGTACGGGCGCGATCGAACTCGGCCTGGATGTCCACGCCGCGCTTGCTGGCGAAGAGATCGCGTCCACAGAAGCCAATGAACTAGCGGAACGATTCCGCGATAGCGACCTCGGACGCCGCGCGGAATCGGCCACGCGCGTCGAACGGGAATTCGATTTTGTGTTTGAAACAGAGGATGTGATCGTGCGCGGCCAGATCGACCTGTGGTTTGAGGAGGGCGGGGAACTGGTCATCGTCGACTACAAAACCGATCGCGATGAAGCGGGCGGTGAGGGATATGCGCTGCAACTGCGCCTCTACGCCCTGGCGCTTGAGCGCTACGCAGGCCGCCGCCCGGATCGCGCTGTGCTGTACTACCTGCGCTCGAACCGGATGGTCGAAATCAGCTTGACGGATGCAGACTTGGCCGCCGCGCGTAACGCGGTTCAAGAGTTAAAGCAGGCGCAGGATCGGCTTCAGTTTCGGTTGAAAGTTGGGGATCAGTGCAGGAAGTGTTTGTTTTGGGGTGGGGTTTGTCCGGCTGGAAGGGAAGGAGGGGTTCAGACTTGAGGCTGTTTCTTGGCGGCCATTTTCTTCTCCAGGGCTTGCCAAAGTCGCGTCCTTACGTCGTCCGGGAGAGTTTGCGGCTCCACGCCCTTATAAACCTGCAACGTCTTCTTAGTGGTATCTACGATGACGAAGCAGTTGGGGCATGCATTCACATGGTCCTGCCAATGTTTCTTCGTTTCCGGGTCCACCGTTTCGTCAAGATAGGCGTTTAACTCCTGCAGAAACTGCTTACAAGTAACCAAGCAAGTTTTCTCCCTTCCGCTTGAATTGACGGGTCAACCTTTCCCGCAGCGCCAAGCGGGCTCGCAAAAGCCTGCTCTTGACGGCTGGCACAGAAATTCCGAGGGTCTCAGCCGTCTCCTCGGTGCTCAGTTCTTCGATGTCACGCAACACAAAAACGGTGCGAAAATCGGGTTTCAGGCTATCGACGGCCTCGTCCAGGATGCGCCGCCATTCTTCTTGAGAATACTGCTGTTCGGGATTGTCCTCCCAGACGGCGATTTCCCTTTGCACCGTTTCTTCGCCTAGCTCCACGGGCTCGTCCAGCGGCACGCTGCGGTCGGTTTTCCGCTTGCGGAGCCGCATCAGGGCTTCGTTGACGGCGATGCGGACGATCCAGGTATAGAATTTCGAATCGCCCTTGAAGTTGTCTAAGTGCGTGTAGGCCTTGAGGAAAGCGTCCTGGAGGACGTCCTCGGCGTCTTCGTCGTTCTGGGTGATGTTCTTGGCCAGCCGGTAGATCTTGCGCTCGTAGCGATTCACCAGCTCGGTAAACGCGTTTTGATCGCCGGCCTTGGCCTGAGCCACCAGGACGGATTCATCGAATCCGGCGGGCACGCTGGTGGTGGGAGTCACGGGCTTTGGGGACCTCCACTTCACTATATCAGGCGGATATCGGGAGTTTGTTAACCTGAAAATTACCCATGGACAACATACAGGTCACCCTTCCGGACGGCAGTGTCAAGAGCGTCCCGGCTGGAACTCGGCCCCTGGAAGTTGCGCGCGAGATTAGCACTAGGCTGGCGGATGATGCCATCGTGGCGCGAGTCGACGGCAATCTCTGGGACCTGAACAGGCCTTTCGAGGGCAACGCTCAGCTCCAGATTCTAACCACGAAGAATCCCGAAGCGCTCGAAGTGTACCGGCATTCCACGGCGCATCTTCTTGCCGCGGCGGTGCTGGAATTGTTCCCCGAGACCAAGCTGGGGATCGGTCCGCCGATCGACACGGGTTTTTATTACGATTTCCAGCGCGATACGGCGTTCACGCCGGAGGATCTCGAGAAGATCGAAAAAAAGATGTGGGAGATTCAGGCGCGCGATCTTCCCTACGAGCGCAAGTACACCGAAAAGAATGAGGGGCTGAAGCTCTACGCCGACCAGCCCATGAAGGTAGAGCTGATCATGGAGCGCGCGGGCGATGTGTTTTCCGAATACACGCTGGGCCCGCAGTTTATCGATTTCTGCCGAGGCCCGCACGTGCCGTCCACCAAGAAGATCAAAGCGTTCAAGCTGCTTTCGATCGCCGGAGCGTATTGGAAGGGCGATGAGAAGAATGCGCAGCTCCAGCGCATCTATGGCACCGCGTTCTTCAGCAAGAAGGATCTCGATGAGTATCTCGCCAAGCTGGAAGAGGCCAAGAAGCGCGACCATCGCAAGCTGGGCCAGGAGCTGGACCTGTTCAGCATTCAGGATCTGGCGGGTCCGGGGCTAATCTTTTATCACCCCAAGGGCGGGATCATTCGCAAGTTGATCGAAGACTGGATGCGCGATCAGTATCTGAAGCGCGGCTACTCGCTGGTGTACACGCCGCATGTGATGCGCGCCGATCTGTGGCGGACATCGGGCCACCTCAGCCACTATGCCGAGAATATGTTCGCGGGCATGGAGCTGGATGACGCCGAATATCGCCTGAAGCCGATGAACTGTCCGGGGCACATCCTGATCTATCGCGACAAGCTGCGCAGCTATCGCGAGCTGCCGGTGCGGCTGGGCGAGCTCGGCACCGTGTATCGCTACGAACGCAGCGGGACGATGCATGGATTGTTGAGAGTGCGTGGCTTCACGCAGGACGACGCGCATATTTTCTGTACCCGCGATCAGATCGAGGATGAGGTGGTGAACTGCCTCGAATTCGCGCTGGATGTGCTGAAGACTTTCGGTTTCGAGCAGTACGATGCGGAGATCTCGACGTGGGATGGCGGAGCCAGCGGTAAATACGACGGCGAGCCGGATCAGTGGGCTCTGGCGGAAGGTGCGCTGAAGCGGGCTGTGGAGCGCCTGAATATCAAGGCTCCAGTGATTCCGGACGAGGCGGCCTTCTACGGACCGAAGATCGACGTGAAGTTGCTCGATGCGCTGGGACGCAAGTGGCAACTCTCCACCGTGCAGTTCGATTTCACGCTGCCGCGCCGGTTCAATCTCGAATACGTCGCCGAAGACGGCAAGCGGCATCAGCCACTCATGGTGCATCGTGCGTTGTACGGCAGTATTGAGCGGTTCTTCGGCACGCTGATCGAGCACTACGCCGGGGCGTTCCCGGTGTGGCTCGCGCCGGTGCAGGTGGTGGTGATGCCGATCACCGACCGGCAGCAGGAGTATGCGAAGACGGTTCATGCGAAGCTCGAAGCCGCCGGGTTGCGGGTGCATCTGGACGATCGTAAGGAAAAGGTCAACCTCAAAATACGCGACGCCCAGATGCAGAAGGTGCCCTACATGCTGGTGGTGGGCGATCGCGAAGCCGAGGCGGGCACCGTCTCGGTACGCCATCGCAAGCACGCCGATATGGGCGTGAAGCCGCTGGAGCAGTTTATTGAAGAAGTGTCCCAACTGATCGCGTCGAAATCCGCCACGGAGTAGCGTCTGCTGAAGAACTTTGGGCAGGCGAAACCGCCTGCCCCACCCGAGACGTGATCCGGAGGTGGTGGCGCAGGCGGTTTCGCCTGCGGCTTTGGCAGACTGGCAGTATGAGCGAAGTCATCTCCTACAACCCTGCGACCGGGGCTGAGCTGGGCCGCGTCCCGTTGGCCAGCTCGGAAGAATACGAAGCCACCGTCACACGAGCCCAGCGGACCTTCGAACGCTGGCGCATGCTGCCCGCGCCACAACGTGGCGAGATCGTGCGCCAGATTGGCGACGAACTTCGGAAAGCCAAGCAGGAACTGGGCAGAATGGTGACGCTCGAGGCGGGCAAGATTGTCGCCGAAGGCCAGGGCGAGGTGCAGGAAATGATCGACGTCGCCGATTTCGCCTGCGGCCTGTCGCGCCAGCTGTACGGCCTTTCGATGCACAGCGAGCGGCCCGGCCACCGGATGTATGAGCAGTGGCATCCGCTGGGCATTGTCGGCGTCATCAGCGCGTTCAACTTTCCCGTCGCGGTGTGGAGCTGGAACGCGCTCATCGCGTTAGTCTGCGGCGATACCGTCATCTGGAAGCCGTCGCTCAAAACGCCGCTGTGCGCGGTTGCCGTGCAGCAGATTTGCGGCCGCGTTCTCGATCGCCATGGCTGGGAAGGCGTGCTGAACCTGGCGATCGGGAAGGATGAAGTGATCGGCGAACGGCTCATCCAGGATCAGCGTATTCCGCTCATTAGTGCAACGGGTTCCACGCGCATGGGGCGGCATGTTGCGCAAGTAGTGGCCGGGCGGCTTGGACGAAGTCTTCTCGAGCTCGGCGGCAACAACGGTGTGATCGTGATGGACGATGCCGATCCTGACCTGGTGGTGCGCGCCGTGCTGTTCGGCGCCGTGGGCACTGCCGGGCAGCGCTGTACCTCGATTCGCAGACTGTTTCTGCAGAAGAGTATCGCGCCAAAGATCACCGAAAGGCTGATCTCAGCGTACAAGCAGATCCGCATCGGCGACCCGACGGATCCTAAAACGCTGATGGGGCCGCTGATCGACGAGGCGGCCGTGGACGCCATGATGCGCGGACTTACGACCATCCAGGAACAGGGCGGTAAGATCCTGACCGGCGGGAAGCGCCTGCAAGGATGTTTCGTTGAGCCGACGATCGTTCAAGCGCGCCCCGGTATGGCGCTTCTTAAGGAGGAGCTCTTCGCTCCAGTGCTCTACCTGATCGAGTTCGAGACCTTGGACCAAGCCATCGCCTGGCACAACGACGTTCCCCAGGGACTTTCCTCCGCGATCTTTACCGCGAACCTGACATCCGCGGAAACCTTCCTGAGTGCGCGCGGCAGCGACTGCGGCATTGCCAATGTGAATATTGGCACCAGCGGAGCCGAAATCGGCGGAGCGTTCGGCGGTGAAAAAGATACCGGCGGCGGGCGCGAATCCGGAAGCGACGCCTGGAAAGCTTACATGCGGCGACAGACAGTCACCGTGAACTGGTCGGGTGAATTGCCACTTTCGCAGGGGATAAAGTTCGATCTCTAACGGTTACTGTTTTAAGAGGGCTTCGATCAAAATCCGCGTGTTCTTCTCTTCGGCTTTGAAGAAGTCGTCTTTCCCCGCATACTGAAACCGGACGGTGCCCTTCTTATCCACGAACAGGTACATGGGGACGTAGGGGCGATCTTCGCGCTTGAAATCGCACAGCTGCATGGTGGTGTTCTGGTCCAGGTAGCCCAGCGGAAATCCCAGATTAAGACGCGCCAGACCGCTGACAGTTTTATCTGCGTCGTCGTTCGCCGCTACCGCAAACGTCTGGAATCCGCGCGGACCATATTCCTTCTGCAGCGTGCTCAGCAGTTGCAGCGAGGTAATGCAGTGCTCGCAAACGGTGGAGACCAAGGCTACCACCATCACCTTGCCGCGGTATTGGTTCAGGCGAATCTTTTTCCCGTCGGAGGTGGGGACAGTAACATCGGCCAGGGGCCGGGGCGTCGAAGCGCCCTGGAGCAACGCCAGCAGGCTCGTGAATGCAAGCGCGAATACAAGAACGAATCGAATCATAACGTCTAAACCACTTATCTTACTTGATTCTCAACTTCTTCGAGCCAGTCCGGACGCTTCAGCACATCGCGCGGCCGGCTGCCGTCGGGTGGCCCGATGATGCCGTCGCGCTGCATCATATCCAGAATTCGCGCCGCGCGTCCGTAGCCGAGGCGCAGCCGCCGCTGTAACGTCGACGTCGACGCCTTGCCCATCTCGCACACCACCCGCACAGCCTCCTGGTACAAGGGATCTTCCACGGAGTCGATTTCCTCGGTACCGCCTTCTTCGTCGTCCGCGGGAGGCGCGATCAGGAATGTCTGATCGTACTCCGGCTGGGCCTGTTCCTTCCAGAAGTCCACCACGCGGCTGGTTTCGGCCTCGCTCACGAAGGAACCGTGGACACGGGTCAGGCGCGACGAACCGGGCGGCAGGTACAGCATATCGCCCTTGCCCAGCAGGTGCTCGGCGCCCATCACGTCCAGCACGGTGCGGGAATCGACACGTGTGGCCACGCGGAAGCTGATGCGCGAGGGGAAATTCGCCTTGATCAGGCCGGTGATCACGTCCACACTCGGGCGTTGCGTCGCGAGCACCAGGTGCATGCCCACGGCACGCGCCATCTGCGCCAGCCGCGTGACGCTTTCCTCGACGTTGGCCCGTTCCACCATCATCAGGTCGGCCAATTCGTCGATCACGATCATCACATAGGGAAGATGCTCCAGCTCGTCTTGCTCTAGTTCGTCTTCGAATAGATTTCGCGGCTGCGATTCCAACTGCCGGACTTTCTTGTTGAACTGCTCGATATTGCGGACGCCCTGGCTCGCCAGCAGCTTCAGCCGGCGCTCCATTTCGAGCACGGCGTTGCGCAGCGCGATGGTCGCCTTTCGGGCATCGGTGATCACCGGCGTCAGCAGGTGCGGAATCCCTTCGTAGGGTCCGAATTCCAGGCGCTTGGGGTCCACCATGATCATGCGAACCTCGTGCGGCGTGGCTTTATACAGGATCGACATGATCAGCGAATTGAGCATCACGCTCTTGCCGGATCCCGTTGATCCCGCGATCAGCAGGTGGGGCATCGATTCGAGCGCCGCCACTTTGATCCGACCGTTGATGTCCTTGCCCAAAGCGACGGTGAGCTTCGAGGCGGAATTCAGGAACTCGTCGGACTCCAGAATCTGGCGCAGGCTGATGGTCTCGCGCTTGGTGTTGGGAACCTCGATGCCCACGGTCGGCTTGCCCGGGATGCGCTCGATGAGAATCGATTCAGCCTGCAAGCCCAGGCACAGGTCTTCGCTCAGGGTCGTGATGCGAGTATATTTCACGCCCGCTTCGGGTTTGAACTCGAAAGTGGTTACCACCGGCCCGGGATTGATCTGGACCACCGAGCCGCGCACGTTGAATTCCTCAAACTTGGACTTGATCTGGCCGGCGGTTTCCTTCAGTTCCTGGCTGTCAAAGGCGGCGCGTCCCACGGGTTCCTGCAGAAGATCAGTGGAGGGCAGCCGGAATACGAAGCGCGGCTTGGGCGGCGGCAGGTCCCGCTTGGGCGTTGCGTGGATTTTCGCAAGCTCTTTCTCGAGTTGTTCCGGCGGCGGCTCGACGAAAGTCGTTCCGCGAAGGGGCGGCTCGGGCTGCGACTCCAGAGCGCGGATCGGAATATCGTCGAACACCTCGGGTGGCGGTTCGGGAGCCCGCATGGGGCGCGGAGTCGGCGCACCGGCGGCCGCTGCTGCCGCGGACGGCTTCAGCGGGTCGATAATCTGAACTTCTTGAGCCTCGGGAACGTGAACCGCGACAACCGTTGGAGCCTCAGGTGGGCTTTGTTCCAGGAGCGCTTCACGGGCAGCTCTCTCCGCGGCCCTCTTCTCGGCCCGCGCTTGCGCTCGTTGTTGTGACCGCTCGATCCACTTCGCCCGCCACGCCACCAGTCGTTCCCAGACTCCCATCGCGATCCGAATCGGTGCCGCGAACCATGCAGGCACGCGCGACATTTCGAAGGTCGAAATCAGGTATAGCGAAAGGATCCAGACGGCGGCCGTCACCAGCAACGAGCCCATCAGGTTCATCTTGGACACTACGTAATCCGACGTCACCAGACCGATCAGCCCGCCTGCGGGAATGGACCCGGCGATCGGCCGCCAGTCCTTGAACAGGCCGAGAGCGGTGCAGGTGGAGACCACCCAGGCCAATCCGCCGGCCAGCCGGGCCCAGGGAGCGGCAATCTCGCCGCCGCGGAGCCATCGCCATGCCAGCATCAATACCAGGAGCGGGAACACGTAAGCGCCCAGGCCGAAACCTTGCAACAGGAGATCGGATATGGCTGCGCCGACTAAGCCCGTGAGATTCACCGCCTTAGCGCCGGAAGTTGCGGTGTTCCAGGAAGCGTCCAGGGGATAGTAGGAAATGAGACTGAAGAATAGAAACAGTCCCGCGATCAGAAACGCCACCGCGCCGGCTTCGTTCAGCCGTGCGTGGCGAGTAGGTCCTAAAAATCTCATCCCCCGTGGTAGCGGAAGAAGGTGGCCAGAGCGATTACTATTATGCCAAAAATTACCCGGTACCACACGAAGAAGCTCAGGGACCGCCGCCGGAGGAAGTTCAGGAAGAACTGGATGGTGAGCGCGCCGACGATGGCGCTGACAATCACGCCGACCAGCAGGGCCGATCGCATATCCGCGGGAATCCCGGCAATCCCGCCGCCGTGGCGCATCAGATCCCAGGCGTCCTTGGCTGCGGCGCCTGCGATGGCCGGGGTCGCGAGCAGGAAGGAGAAGCGGGCGGCCGTCGCACGGTCCAGATTCCGCAGCAGCCCGGCGCAGATGGTGATGCCGCTGCGGGACACGCCGGG
>Ga0209517_10001966_pt1 | contig 30033 bp, 15 predicted proteins | sample PeaSoiMetSII2010_FD_187695 | JGI IMG/M metagenome (GOLD analysis project Ga0209517, IMG submission 187695) | Peat soil microbial communities from Weissenstadt, Germany - SII-2010 (SPAdes) (version 2) | ecosystem: Environmental > Terrestrial > Soil > Wetlands > Peat | place: Germany...
CCAGGGGCGTTGGGTTCTTTGCGGCGAAACCAAGACCCATTCTCGAATAAGCGGATTCCAGCGTCGATGTGTGTTTTCATGCCAACTCATCGGTGCAATCGGACATGACGCGACGACAATCCGTTGATAACGTCCCGCCGTAGGGGGACGGCTTGCCGCCCCCGCATTTCTGGTCTTTCCAACGAGGGTAGGGCAAGCCCTACCCCTACACCGCCCGGGTCCTGCGGCGTGCGACGTAGAGCCGCCACACCGCATCGGCAGGATGCCGATGCCACGCGAATCCAACGGAGTTCAGTCATGGGGCCGCACGGCGCGAGGCGCGGAATGCCAGAAGGCCCATGAGCAGTCCGAAAACCAGCATCGCCCCGCCCCACCAGACATCGATGTTCACACCCGCGGAGTTCACGAAAATTGCAGGATCAACGACCAGGCCATAGATGATGAGAATGCCGCCGTAGACGGTGAAGATGATGCCGATTGGCAAGCGAATGTCTAAGCCCATAGTTTTTACCAGAAAATAATATTCAACACAGTGCAAAGAGCCAGGATGCCGACGGCAAGAATGCCGGGCCTCTCATACCAGGGCAGGTCCTGATTCCTGGGCTTGGGAGTGAGCGAGTAAACCAGCCCCACCAACTCCTCTTCCTTGCGCGGTTCGGTAAACATTGTCACCACCACTGTCACCACCACGCAGACGGAAAACGCCCAGATGGCCTGGTAGAAATTCGCCGCCATATCACTTGGATACATGATCACGTGATAGTGGTAGAGGGAATAGTGCGCGGCGGCGGCAATTATCCCGGAGAGCAGACCCCAGAAACCGGAGTGGGCGGTGGTGCGCTTCCAGAACATTCCCAGCAGGAAGGTTCCGAACAAGGGGGCGTTGAAGAAGGCGAAGAGAAGTTGGAGATAATCCATCAGGTTGTTGAACCTGAGGACGATGAAGGCGGTGCCGATGCCCACCGCCACGGCGAAGACGGTTGCCAGGCGGCCCATCTTCAGGTAGTGGCGATCCGGCTGGCCGGGGTTGACGTGCGTCTGGTAGATATCAAACGTCCAGACCGTGTTGAAGGCGGTAACGTTCCCTGCCATGCCGGACATGAAACTGGCCATCAGCGCCGTCAGCCCGATACCCAGGAGGCCCGAGGGATAGAACTTGCCCAGCATGGCGGGCAGCGCATTGTCGTACCGGCCGTTGAGGTATTTAGTCAGATGGGGATCAAGCGCGATGGCGACCAGGCCGGGAAGAACCACCATCAGCGGGAAGAACATCTTCGGAACGGCCGCTATGAGAGGCGTGCGCTGCGCGGAGGGCATGTCCCTGGCTGCCAGGCCGCGCTGAACAACCAGGAAGTCCGTACACCAATAGCCGAAGGAAAGCACAAAACCCAGCCCGAAGATTGTGCCAAACCAGTTAATCCCCATGGGATTCTGGGAGGCATGCCAGATGTTCGCCCAGGTGTGTGCGTAACCGGGATTGGGCAATTTCTCCTTGAGCCCTGCGAATCCACCCACCGCCTTCAATCCCAGAATCGCCAAAGGAAGGAAGCCGAAGACGATGAGGAAGAATTGCAGCACCTCGTTGTAGATCGAGGAAGTCAACCCGCCCAGGTAGATGTAAATCGCCACCACCGCCGCCGAGGCCACCACGCTGGCGCCAAACGGCCAGTGCAGCAGGCGCTGGAAAAGAATGGCCATGGCATAAAGGTCGACGCCGGAAACCAGCAGCGTCATAACGGCGAATGAGAGGGCATTGAGCGTACGGGTCTTCTCATCGTAGCGCTTGCGCAGATATTCAGGGACGCTGCGCGCCTTGCTGCCGTAGTAAAACGGCATCATGAAGACGCCGACGAAACACATGGCAGGCATGGCGGCAAGCCAGTAGAAGTGATTGACGAACATGCCGTACTTGGCGGCGTTGGCGGCGTGGCCCATGACCTCGAGAGCGCCGAGGTTCGCGGACATGAAGGCCAGGCCGGTAATCCAACCTGGAATCGAGCGCCCCGAGAGGAAGAAATCTTCGCTTGTCTTCATGCGGCCGCGCAGTGCGAAGCCGATGCCTAGAACGAAGACGAAATAGATGATGATAATCGCGTAGTCAACAATATGCAGATGCATGTTTTGGCACCAAAGCGGGCATTATTATCACAGTCACCGGCAAAAGTAAATGAAAGATCAAGTGGCTGTGGCTAGCGGTTAGTGCCTAGAAGCTGTTTCAAAAACCTCCCGTACCCGATTGCAACGAGATGGTCGACTACGCGAAAGGCCGTGCTCCCCGAGGGGAGCAGATCGAGTAGCCGGGGGTGGAACCCCATAGGCGCTAAGATATGAACCGCCTTCAGTCAGTTCGGTTCGTTGGGTTGCGTCCCGCGAAGCGGGACACCATGAGTAGCCGTAGGCGAAACCTACGGAAAATGAAGCGTCCATCAACATTCCGGCCCTGGAGGGGCCGACCCGTCAGAGGTCAACCCCGTTGGGGTTGGCCTGATTTGTGAACGTTCCTGTCATCCGCAGGTTAAATCCTGCGGCTACTTACGGTTGGCCCCATTCAGGGCCGCACGGTCAAACCGTATCTTAGCGCCTCTGCGGCGTTGCCCCCGGCTACTCATGTCCAGCCCATGCGGGGCCGAGCGCTCGAGCGGCGGCCGGGAATTCTGGGCGGCATTCAGTAACAGCTCCTCTGCCGCGCGGTTTTGAAACAGCTTCTAGTAAAACAACACCCCTGACAACACATCGCCGTGGCGCGGGCGTCCCGCCCGCAGCCGCGGGGGCGTCTCGCCCCGCAAGCACTTGCGGGCAGAGCCTGTCCTGAGCGCAGCGAAGGAATGCCCGCACCACCGCTGGCGAGACGCCCGCGCTACGGCACGGATCACTGCACTGTCAACGTCAGGGTTATAGAGTGGCTGAGGGTGGTCGAACAAGAGGTGCACGTCCCTGTGACCGCAAGGGAGTATGTGCCTACAGCAGTGCCGGAGTTGGCGGGTTGTGGAGGCGCGGCGCCGCCTCCTCCGCAGGCTGCCAGTACCAGCATCGCCACTACCAGCGCGCCGAAGGCAGCCATTGCCATGCGCCCGCGTTTCGCGCTCGTTGCACGGCTGCGGACCGCGTGTGCGAGGCTTCCGAATGCTAAGAACGCCATCGTCCAAAGCAACCACGGTTGTGGCTCCGGGAGGCGCGGAAGAGGATTATGCCGCGGCAAGCCGGAAGCCGCCGCCATGATAAGGGATACTTTCAGGTTCGCGGTGCTGCTGATGCTCGTCGAAGCGGGTGAAACTGTGCAACTTGCCCCTGCGGGCGCTCCCGAACAAGCGAAGGCCACTTGTTGATTGAACCCACCCACCGCCAGGGCGCTCAATGAGTAGGTCGCCGTTCCTCCCGGCGAGACCGTGGCGGAAGTGGAAGAACCCGACGGCGCCGCGATCGTGAAGTCTTCCCCCGTGCCGGAAAGAGTGATGGTTTGTGGACTGCCCTCGGCAGTATCCACGACGGCTATGGCACCGGCTCTGGTTCCACCATTGGTCGGATTGAAGGTTATACTGAAGGTGCAACTGGCCTTGACCGCCACGCTCGAGCCGCAGTCGTTGGTTTGGGAAGCATCCCCGCTGACGGCAATGCTGATGATGCTAAGAGCTGCACCGCCAGTATTGGTAAGGGTGACGCTCTGGGCATTGCTGGGCGTGCCGACGGTCTGACCAGCGAAGGTCAAAGATGGGGGCGAGAGCTTTGCGATGGTCGAGGCGCCCGTTCCCGACAGGCTGACCGTCTGGGTCGCGGGGTTGGCGTTGTCGGTGACGGTTAGCGTCCCGGTTAGGGCTCCGGCGGTGAGGGGCATGAACACTACAGCGATGCTACAGGAGGCGCCGGCTGCCACACTAGCGCCGCAGGTGTTGGTTTGAGAGAAGCCACCGCTTATCTTAACGCTGCTGATGCTGAGTAACTCGCTCCCCGCATTCGTCAGCGACACGGTTTGGGCGCTACTAATGGTCATTAGCATCTGCGAAGGGAACGTTAAGGAAAAAGGAGAAAGGGTGACCGTCGCACCGGCACCGGTTCCGCTGAGGCTGACGGTCTGAGTGGCAGGGCTAGCGTTGTCGGTGATGGTCACAGCACCTGTTCTTGACCCGCTGGCGCTGGGCTTGAAGGTCACGCTGACGCTGCACGAGGCGCCGGCTCCCACGCTGGAGCCGCACGTGTTAGTTTGGGAGAAATCCCCGCTGATCGCAATGCTGTTCACGGTAAGCGTGGAAGTGCCCGCATTCGTGAGGGTGAAGCTTTGCGGGCTGCTGCTCGTGCCCACGGGTTGTGAAGCGAATGTCAAGGACGTAGGCGAGAGGCTGACAGCAGAACCGCCCGTGCCTGTTCCGGTGAGGCTGACAGTCTGAGTGGCAGGACTGGCGTTGTCAGTGATCGTCACGGTACCTGTTCTTGACCCGCTGGCGCTGGGCTTGAAGGTCACGCTGACGCTGCACGAGGCGCCGGCTCCCACGCTGGAGCCGCAGGTGTTGGTTTGGGAGAAATCCCCGCTGATCGCGATGCTGGTCATGGTAAGCGTTGAAGTACCCTTATTCGTGAGGGTGAAGCTTTGCGGGGTACTGCTGGTGCCCACGGCTTGTGAAGCGAAGGTCAGGGACGCAGGAGAAAAGCTGACCGCGGGGCCGCCCGTGCCCGTTCCGGTCAGGCTGACAGTCTGAGTGGTGGGGTTGGCGTTGTCGGTAATGGTCAGAGCGCCGGTTCTGGTCCCGCTGGCAGTGGGTTCAAACGCTACGCTGACGTTGCAGGAGGCGCCGGCCGCCACACTGGAGCCACAGGTGTTGGTTTGGGAAAAGTCGCCGCTGATGCTGACACCCGTGATGGCAAGGGTCGCGCTGCCGGTGTTGGTTACGGTAACGCCTTGAGAACTGCTGCCGCTGCTGCCCACCGCCTGGGAGGCGAATGTCAAGGAGGTGGGAGAGAGGCTGACAACCGGGGCGCCTCCTCCAGTGAGGCTGACGGTCTGAGTGGAAGGGACAGCATTGTCGGATACGCTCAGAGTGCCAGTTCTTGTCCCACTGGCTGTGGGTTTGAAAGTCACGCTGATGGTGCACGAGGCGCCGACCGCCAAAAGTGCACCGCACGTGTGGGTTTGGGGGAAGTCACCGCTGGCCGCAATACTGGATATGGTGAGAGTTACAGTACCTGTATTCTTGAGGGTGACGTTTTGAGAGCTACTGCTGGTGCCTACGGGTTCTGCGGCGAACGTGAGGGAAGAGGGGGAGAGAGTAGCACCAGACCCAGCGCCTGTCCCGGCGAGGATGGTAATCTGTGTGGCAGGGCTGGCGTTGTCGGTGATGGTCACTGTTCCCGTTCTCAGCCCGGTACCCGTCGGTTTGAAGGTCACAGCGATGCTGCAAGAGGCGCCGGCCGCCACACCGGACCCGCATGAATTGGTCAGGGAAAAGTCACCTGTGATAGCAATGCTGGCGATATTGAGAGTTGCGGTGCCCGTGTTGGAGAGAATGAGGCTTTGAGAACTGCCGCCGGTGTTCAACGATTGTACAGAAAACGTCAGGGAAGTAGGAGAGAGGCTGGCAATAGGCGCGGTGCCCGTGCCCGAGAGGCTGACGGTCTGAGGAGAAGGGTTGGCACTGTCAGTGACGGTGAGCGAACCGGTGCGCGAGCCAGTGGCGGCGGGAGCGAAAGTGACACTGATCGTGCACGACGAGTTGGCGGCGAGGCCCGAGCCGCAGGTGTTGGTTTCGGAGAAGTCGCCGCTAGCCGTGATGCCTGAAATTGCGAGTGTGGCGCTGCCTGGATTGCTCAGAGTGACGCTTTGAGAGCTGCTGCTGGTGCCCAAGGCCTGTGGAGAAAACGTCAAAGAAGTGGGGGAGAGGCTCGCTGCGGGTGCCGTGCCGGTGCCTGAGAGGCTGGCGGCCTGAGCACTTGGGTTGGCATTGTCAGTAACAGTGAGCGAGCCGGTGCGCGACCCGGTGGCGGTGGGAGTGAAAGTAACGCTGATCGTGCACGAGGAGCTGGCGGCGAGGCTCGTACCGCAGGTGTTGGTTTCGGAGAAGTTGCCGCTAACCGTGATGCTTGAAATCGTGAGTGTAGCGCCGCCGGGATTGCTCAGCGTAACGCTCTGCGGGCTGCTGCTGGTGCCCAGCATTTGCCCCGAGAATGTCAACGAAGTGGGAGACAGGTTAGCGGCGGGTGCCGTGCCGGTTCCCGATAGGCTGGCACTTTGAGTGGTAGCGTTGGCATTGTCAGTGACGGTGACGGAGCCGGTGCGCGACCCGGTGGCGGTGGGAGTGAAAGTCACGCTGATCGTGCACGACGCGCTGGCGGCGAGGCTCGTGCCGCAGCTGTTGGTTTCGGAGAAGTCACCGCTAACCGTGATGCTCGAAATCGCGAGGGTGGCGCCGCCGGGATTGCTCAGCGTAACGCTCTGCGGGCTGCTGCTGGTGCCCAGCATTTGCCCCGAGAATGTCAACGAAGTGGGAGATAGGTTGGCGCCAGGCGCCGTGCCGGTGCCCGATAAGCTGGCACTCTGAGTAGTGGGGCTGGCGTTGTCGGTGACAGTGATGATGCCAGTGCGTGAGCCGGTGGCAGTGGGAGTGAAAGTAACGCTGATGGTGCACGACGCACTGGCGGCGAGGCTCGTACCGCAGCTGTTGGTTTCGGAGAAGTCACCGCTAACCGTGATGCTCGAAATCGCGAGGGTGGCGCCGCCGGGATTGCTCAGAGTAACGCTTTGCGGGCTGCTGCTGGTGCTCAATGCTTGTGAAGAAAAGGTCACGGAAGTGGGAGAGAGACTGGCGGCGGGCGCCGTGCCGGTGCCCGCTAAGCTGGCACTTTGAGTGGTAGGGTTGGCGTTGTCGGTGACAGTGATGATGCCGGTGCGTGAGCCGGTGGCAGTGGGAGTGAAAGTAACGCTGATCGTGCACGACGCATTGGCGGCGAGGCTCGTGCCGCAGGCATTGGTTTCTGAGAAGTCGCCGCTAACCGTGATGCTCGAAATTGCGAGGCTGGCGCTGCCCGAATTGCTCAGAGTAATGCTTTGCGGGCTGCTGCTGGTGCCTAATGCTTGTGAAGCAAACGTCAAGGACATAGGAGACAGGCTGATAGTGGCCGCCGTGCCGGTTCCCGATAGGCTGGCACTTTGAGTAGTGGGGTTGGCGTTGTCGGTGACAGTGATGATGCCGGTGCGTGAGCCTGTGGCAGTGGGAGCGAAAGTGACGATGATCGTGCACGTCCAATTGGCAGGGAGGCTCGAGCCGCAGGTGTTGGTTTCGGAGAAGTCGCCGTTAGCCGTAATGCTTGAAATCGTCAGGGTGGCGGTGCCGGGATTGCTCAGAGTAATGCTTTGAGGGCTGCTGCTGGTGCCCAACATTTGCCCCGAAAATGTCAACGAAGTGGGAGACAGGTTGGTCCCAGAGGCCGTGCCGGTTCCCGACAGGCTGGCACTCTGCGTGGCGGGGTTGGCATTGTCGGTGACGTTGAGCGAACCAGTGCGCGAGCCGGTGGCGGTTGGAGTGAAAGTGACGCTGATCGCGCACGATGCGTTGGCGGCGAGGCTCGTGCCGCAAGTGTTGGTTTCGGAGAAGTCACCGCTAGCCGTAATGCTTGAAATCGCCAGTGTGGCGTTCGCGGGATTGCTCAGAGTAACGCTTTGAGGGCTGCTGCTGGTGCCCACCATTTGCCCCGAGAATGTCAACGAAGTGGGAGACAGGTTGGTCCCCCAGGCCGTGCCCCTGCCCGAGAGGCTGGCACTTTGAGTGGTGGGGTTCGCGTTGTCGGTGACGGTGAGCGAGCCGGTGCGCGTGCCGGTGGCAGTGGGAGTGAAAGTGACGCTAATCGTGCACGATGTGTTGGCGGCCAGGCTCGTGCCGCAATTGTCGGTCTCGGAGAAGTCGCCGCTGGGCGTGATGCTTGAAATCGTCAGCGTGGCGCCGCCGGGATTGGTCAGAGTAACGGTTTGAGGGCTACTGCTGATGCCCAGCAATTGCCCCGAGAATGTCACCGAAATGGGAGCCAGATTGGCGGCGGGCGCGGTGCCTGTTCCCGATAAGCTGGCGCGTTGAGTGGTGGGCTTGGCGTTGTCGGTGACGGTGAGCGAGCCGCTGCGCGAGCCGGTGGCAGTGGGAGTGAAAGTGACGCTGATCGAGCACGACGTGTTGGCGGCGAGGCTCGTGCCGCAGGTGTTGGTTTCGGAGAAGTCGCCGCTGATGGCGATGCTCGAAATTGTGAGTGCCGCGCTGCTTGTGTTGGAAAGAGTGAGGTTTTGAACGCTGCTGCTGGTGCCGACCGGCTGTGACGAGAAAGTCAAGGAACCGGGTGCGAGATTGGCCAGTACGCCCGTGCCCGTTCCTGAGAGGCTAATCGTCTGGGTAGGGGGGCTGGCATTATCGGCGACGGTAATCGAACCCGTGCGCGACCCGTTGGCGGTTGGCGTGAAAGTGGCGCTGATCGTGCACGAAGCACCAAGCGCCAGGCTCGAGCCACAATTGTTAGTTTGGGAAAAATCCCCGCTGGCCGTGATGTTCGAGATCGTCAGCACCGCACCGCCGTTGTTGGTTAAGTCGATCGCCTGGGGAGAACTCGCCGTGCCCAGAGTCTGGTTGCCGAAATTATACGATGATGGGGAGATGGCGACGAGCGGTATTGCCGGGGCGTTGTACATGGTCACAAAGGCATCGTACGGTCCGCCCATGTAGGAGGGCTCGAAGGCGCCCGAGGTGGTGGGGAAATCCGTCGAAAACGTTGCGCCCGTTACGTAGACATTCCCTGACGAATCCAGAGCGATTCCGCGTCCGAAATCATCCTGTGATCCACCCAGGTAGGTTGAAAAAAGAAGGGAGCTTCCCGCGGGGTTGAGGACACTCACAAAGGCGTCATAGATTCCGGCGTTATGGGACTGCACGGGATTGGCGGTGGGAAAACTCCCTCCGTAATTGTACCCCGTCGCGTAAGCAGAGCCGTTCGAGTCAACCGCAATGCCGTACGCGACCTGGGTTCCACCGCCGCCCAGATAAGTCGAATAACCGAGCGTCGAGCCGGAGCTATTCAGCTTGGTAACGAACACGTCGTAGCCGCCGCTGAAGGTCCGCTCGAAAGCCCCCGAAGTCGTGGGAAAGTTTGTGGAGGTTGTGTATCCTGTGAGGTAAGCATTGGCGGAACGATCGAGCGCGATGGCGTACCCGTAGTCGCTTCCGGTTCCTCCCAGATAGGTCGAAAAGATGAGCGCAGAGCCTGCAGGGTTAAGCTTCGCGGCGAATGCGTCGTAGCACGCGAAGGTGTTCCCGCCGCATTCGCCCCCGGCAAGCTTGGGCTGGAAGGCATTCAGACTGGGGAAATTGGTCGAATTGGTTGCTCCGGTGACATACGCATCGCCCGCTGAATCCACTGCAGCCGCGTAGATATAGTCGTCTCCACTGCCCCCCAGGTAGGTTGAATAGCCAACCTGAGTTCCTCCCGAATTGAACTTGACCACAAACCCATTGTGGGCACCCTTGCCATAGGTGGTTTGAAGCGCGCCGGAGGTGACAGGGTAGTTAGTCGATTCGGTATAACCGGAAAGATAGGCGTTGCCGTTCGAGTCGACAGCGATACCTGTCCCGACATCGTCCAGACTTCCGCCCCAGTACGTCGAATAGACGAGCGAGGCGCCGTTGGGGCTGAGTTCGGTAACAAAAGCGTCCACCCCGCCCGCATTGTTGGGCTGGAGCGCGTTCTGCACCGGAAAATTCGTGGAATAGGTGTATCCGGCGACATAGGCGTGGCCACTCGAATCGACGGCGATGGCCGCCCCCTGATCTTCATCGCTGCCGCCAAGGTAAGTGGAGTACACGAGCGCAGTCCCGGTAGAGTTCAGCTTCGATACGAACGCGTCAAAACAAGGAGTCGCCGTGCCATCTTCTGAGCAGGAGCCGCCGCCGGGGGAAATCTGCGCCGCGTTCACCACCGGGAAATCAACGGAGGCTGTGTAGCCCGTCACGTAGGCATTTCCGGAGGCATCAACGGCAATGCCGTACGCGTAGTCCATATCGCTTCCGCCGAGGTACGTGGAGTAGCTGAGGACCGGATCAATGACCAGCGGCTTGCTGTGATCGTAAGGACCTAAAAGAAAGCGAATGCGGTTCCGAGCGTCGAGAATGTAGCGGCCTTGAACCAGTGACCGGTGATCAGCGACGAGTGACGAGCCGGCGTCGCGCTGGTAGATCAGCGGCTTGTGGAATCGGATCTCGCCGCGATGGGCTGGGATCATAAGATCGCCGCCGGCGTCGATCCGTAGGCGCGGTTCGCGGGCCGCCCCTACCTGCAGTGCGATAGCGCTCGGATCGGCGCCGGGCGCGACGAGGAAGTCATACTCGAGTTGTCCCTGAGCCGACGGGCTGCCATAGTATTCCAAGTCCACTCCGGGATAGACGTCGTGGTAGCGCACCTTCGCGTAGGTGGGCACGTTCGTGCGCCACTTTTTCGGATCGTTGCCGAGGAAGTAATTGGCCTTGCCCGGTAACTCGTCCCGCCCGGTCACTTCGGCGTCAAGCTTCGCCCCCACCAGCCGCAAGCGGACAAGTGCATTTTCGTTTTTCGCCATTGGCCTTTCGATTCTGAGTATCGCTTGATCCTTCGTAAGAATGAGCGTGTACCCGCGTCCTCGCGAGAAAAACTTCACACGCGGATCAACCTGACCCAAATTGGGCTCGAAGCTCAGCGCAAGATTGGCGAGGGCGGCGTGGGTTCGACCGGCGGGCGTAGCGGCGACAAGGGCCTGACGAGCGTCATCACTCAGGCAGGGAATGGCAAGGAGGAACAAGGTGACCGTGATTAACAAGGTGCGACGGAGACTGAACAGCGCAAAGGGGGACATCAAATCCTCTTCCCATGGCACAGGAATCCGTAATCACGATGAGCCTCACGGTCACCTGTTCCTTCAACCTCCGATGCCACAGGACGCGGGGGTAAGGCCCGTCCGGTAAGCATCTCTGGCCGTTTTATCGGCCCTGGACCGATTTTCTTAATGGGGATGTAGGGGCCGCCCTACCGGCAACCCACTGGCGTGTCTACAGTTTACTGGCTGGGTATATGAGGCTCTGTAACTGCAACGGGAGGCTTTGTAATAGCTTCTATTGAACGTTCCATAATATGGTGATGGGCCAAGCCCGTCGCCCCCGCGGGGGAGAGGGGTCCGGGTGGGGACATAGGCGCTAGAATAGGCTCGATCGGCTTCCGGAGCCAGCCGGGGCGGGCGCAAGAATGTGGCCCACGGCGACAGCCGTGGGGAGAAAACAGGGCCGATGCGCCTGAAAGCCCCGAGAGGGGCGACAGAGCTACCCTGGTGATCGCAGATCTTCTGTCGCCACTACGTGGCTCAGCGTGCTCTCTGTGTCCCGTGATCCCACGGCTGGCGCCGTGGGCCACATTCTTGCGCCGCTGATCCGGCTTGGCGTGAGGTGACGGGCTTATTCTAGCGCCTAGAGGGGTCGGGGGTGAGGGGGTGATTTCACTTAATTCTGCAATCCTCAGTAGGCTCAGAAGCCTAAGCACTCGACCTCAAATGTGCCAGCTCGAGGAGGCGGGCTACTTCTGTTCGGCGGGTAACGGACTGGGGGGGCGCGACACCTGGCCGCGGAAGGCGTCATCGAGAATGACGCTGTTATTCTCGAGCGTCATGCCGGTGGCCCGGTCGAGGGCGGTGCGGGCCTTGATGTAATCGCTTTGCGTCACCACTTCGTTCGAGCGAGCCTGAGCAAGGTCGCGCTGGTTCAGGATTACATCGTAGCTTCTGGCAACTCCGACTTCGAATTGCTGCCGCATGTCGTCGAGTGCTTTTTCCTGAAGAAGTCGCGTCTGGACCGCCGCCTGGTAACTGCTGCGCGCTTGCCGGAGGGCGATCAGAGCGGCTTCCACCTGAACGCGGACTTGGTTCTGAAGTTCCCGCAGCCGCACTTCGGATTGGCGCATTTGCAATCGATCTCGCGCCAGATCAGCCCTTGCGGTGCGATTGCGCAGAGGCACATCCAATTGCAGCGCCAAGCCGTAATCCGGGTACTTGCCTCTAAACACTTGGGAGAGAGATGTGCCGTATCCCCCCACAAGGTTCGGATCGACGATGGGAGTAAATGCCACGCCCGGAATCGGGTAAGTGTTGATCGGACCGGCAAGGCCGTTACCCTGCACGCTGGCAACGAGGTTTACCGAAGGCAACAGGGCGTTGCGTGAACCTCTGAGGGCCATCTGAGTGTTTTCGATTTGGACCTGGCCGGCTTCGAGGTCCGGCCGATTGCGAAGGGCCGTGGCCGTCAACTCTTCCAGGGCCGGCAATTGCCCGCTTTCCGGCACTTCGATGTGGTCAGTGGCGACAATGCGCACCGCGTCGATCTGCGGATCTGATGTGCCGGTGCGCGTCAGGGCGTTCTTCAGGATGAGTTCCTGCTCGAGGACCAGGCTTTCCGAATTGCTCAACGCCTGTTGAGCCTGCGCCGTCTCCGCCTCGGCCCGAAGCACTTCCAGCGGAGCCAGGGTGCCGACTTCCACATGCACTTTGTTGTCCGACAGGAGTTTTTCGGCGAGCGTCAGCGCGTCGCGCTTCACTTGGACGTCCTGGTTGAGGCTCACCAGGTCCCAGTACAGGCGAATGATGTTGGAAACCGTGCTGATGAGTTGTTGGCGGAAAACCAGGTCCGATATTTTCTCGTTGTTCCTGGCGATGCGAATAAAACGCCGGTTGAGTCCGGAGCCAAAGCCTTCGAGCAAGGGCTGGGTGAAAGTCAGCCCGAGGCTCAAAGCGGTATAGGGATTATAGCTGAGTTCGCCGTTGTTATAACTCTGACGCAGGTTGGTGTAGCCGAGGCTCAGTAAAGCGCCGCTGGAAAAACCCTTTTGCACTCCGAAGCTCTCGCCCATGGAGTGTTCGACAAGGAAGCCGTAACCGGACTGGGCCTCATTAGATTGGGGAGTATCGCTATATCCGGGGCCAGCGAGACCTGTCAGAACGGGATCGAAAGACGGAACGGGTGTTCCGTTCGAGAGGGGCGCCGAACCGTAAATCGACAAGTCGGTCTGGGCCTGGTTCACGTTCGTGTCGAGGATGGTGCTCGAGGATGGGGTCAGCGGCGGCGCGCTGCCCGGCGGTGTCTCAACGGGACCGCCTGTGCCTTCAGGGCCTTCCAGCACGGACAGCGGCACGCCGCGGAGCAACGAACCCGCCTGCGCCCGCCAAAGATCAGTGTCCGCCATGCGAGGCCCGTAGCGCTCGATCTCGATATCGAGATTGTTTTCGAGCGCCAGCGCGATGGCATCCTGCAAGGAGAGGTAAAGCTTGCCGTCCTTGATCAGGGCGTTATAGCGATCCGAATTCCGAAATTTCGTTGACGGCAATGCGCCAACGCGATAGCTGCGAGTGAGGCCGGTCAGTGCCTCCGCTCCGGAAAGTGGAGCTGGTGGCGAACCAGGCTGGGACTGTGCCCAAGCAAGGTTGACGAGAAAACAACACAGGATCAGGAAACTCGATCGCACTTTCATGGATTAACCTCACGGCTTTAGCCTATCGGAATCTTAGGCCCGGAGGGCCGACAGAAAGTAGCCCACGGCGTCAGCCGTGGGGTGGACGGCCATCTCCCTTACTCCTCAGCCCCGGAGGGGCGACAGAAGACAATGTACGCGGTCGGGTCTAGTATTCGACTCGATCACCCTCCCATCCAACTTTCGAATTACTCCATCCAGGTAAGCGAGCATGTCTGGGCGTATTTCACGAGTGAGTAATGGCAAGCGGCCCGTGATAGAACAGATGATGTGAGCGAGAAGATTGGTAAACGTGTGGGCCATGATCTGTCGCCCCTCCGGGGCTGGCATATCTTAATGCGATCTTTGAACCCACGGCTTGCGCCGTGGGCTACTTTCTGTCGGCCCTCCGGGCCTTCGCCAGCGATGGCGTCAAAGAAGTGCAAACTCCACACCCTCTCCCCGCGTGAGAGGGCTGTTCAATCCTTCATAATTCATAATTTACAATTTACTATTCCCGGCCTGCTGCGGGTTTAACTCGGGCTCCTTCGCGGACGTCGTCGGTAGGATTGATGATCACCAGTTCTCCTCCTGCCAGACCCGATAGCACCTCGGTTTCCGTTCCATAGTCGCGGCCCACTGCGACCTTCTGAAAGTGGACAGCACCGTCTTCCGCCACCACCGCGACGCGCGTGCCGTTGGCGCGCGTAACCAGCGCGTCCCCGGGCACCAGCAGAGGGGGTTCGGAGCTTACGGTGCGCAACGACACCCGAGCGTACATGCCGGGCAAGAGCAGCGAGGCCTGATTGGGCACATCCACTTCCGTGAGCAGAGTCCGAGTGTTCGGATCGAGAGACTGGCTCGTTCTCGCTACCTTTCCCGCGAACGAACGGCTGGGGAGTTGTTCGACGGTCACCACGGCTGCCAATCCCGTACGGATGAAGGGAGCATAGCTCTGAGGGACATCCACGAAAATGCGCACCACGCCAATCTGGGCCATATGGAAAAGTTCGCGGCCGGAGACGCTTCCGGATGCGACGAGCGCGCCGACATCGAAGTTGCGCGCGGTAATCAACCCGGCAAAGGGTGCGGTGATCTTCTCGAAGCCCTGGAGGTCGAGAAGGCGTTCCAGGTTAGCCTCTGCGGCGCTGACGCTGCTTTGAGCTGCGCTCACGTTGGCTTCCTGTGCTTTGCGGTTGGCCACCGCCACCTCGTAATCCGCTTCCTTCTGGTCACCATCCTGCCGCGCCAGGACTCCACGCGCCACCAGCACTTTCCATCGTTCCACAGTCAACTGGGCTAGATGCTCGGTGGATTTCGCCTGGACGAGATTGGCCTCGGCCTGGGCCAGCGCCGAGCGTGCCTGGAGCAGGTTGGCGCGGGCCTGGTGCACCTGCTGGTCAAGGTCCGGGGTTTCTATCTCGGCCAAGACTTGCCCTGCCGCTACCCGGTCACCGATATCCACATGCCGCCGCAACACGTAGCCGTCGGCGCGGGCGTAAATCGGCGCGTCCGTAATTGCCTGAATATTCCCGGGCAGCGCGAGTTCACTGGCGGACGTCCCGCGTCGAACCCGGACCGTGTTGACCACCGGCAAGCTGTGCCCCTCTTTTTCCGAGGCCGTTACAAGCGCCCGCAGCCGTTCTCGCCGAGGAAGATAACCGAGCAGCAGGAGTGCGGCAAGCGGCAAAACGATCATGCAGGTGATGAGCAAGCGCCTGCTCGGTCCGCCGCGCGGCCTCTGCGGGCCCGGCGGAGTTAAAGGCTCCCTTAATACGGGCTCACGTTGCATCAGTTTCTCTTCAATTGCCACCGGTTGCCTCCCGCGAGCCTTGGAAGGGCGGGGCTTCAGCCCCGCCGCCTGAGGGCAACGATCAATGGGCCTTTAGGCCCTGAAACCAGCTCGCTTCAGGGGCTAAAGCCCCGATTTACCTCTCGAGATCGCCGGCGGGTCTAAACAGACTACGAAAAAAGTCCCGCGGCTTGTCATCCTGGGCGGAGCGAAGGATCCGCATTTGCTTGTCTTCAAGAAGAAACTGCAGATGCTTCCCTCCGCTCAGCATGACAGATCACCTTCTTCCGCAACCTGTAAAGCCTCGCCCTTCCGCTCCCGACGAATCAATTCGCTCACCAACTCAACCAAGAACTACTGCAGCGATATCCCTTCCTCATGTTCTTCCCGCGCGATCTCGGCATCCAGGTCGAGCGGCAGCGCCTTGCGCAAATAGCTATACATAATAGGGACAAAGAATAGCGTCGTGAAGGTGGCGACCAACAAACCACCGATGACTGCCCTCCCCAGCGGCGCATTCTGTTCACCGCCCTCGCCAAGCCCCAAAGCCATAGGGAGCATTCCGACAATCATGGCGAGCGCGGTCATAATCACCGGCCGGATTCGCGTGAAGCCGGCGGAGAGCGCCGCGGCCCGAGCGTTTTTGCCTTCCTGCCGCTCGTCGTTCGCAAAAGTCACCAGCAGAATACTGTTGGAAGTTGCCACGCCGATGCACATGATCGTTCCCATCAGCGAAGGAACACTGAAAGTGGTTTGGGTCACAAACAACATCCACACGATACCGACGAGCGCTCCCGGAAGCGCCCACAAGATAATGAACGGGTCCACCCAGGATTGGAAGTTCACCGCCATAAGGAGATAAACGAGGACGATGGCAAAAAGGATTCCGAATCCCAATCCCACAAACGACGAGCGCATGGTTTGCACCTGGCCTCGCAGGGCCATCCACGAACCCTTGGGCAACTGCGGGCTCACGTCCGACATGATGCGCTCCACTTCGTGCGCCACGCCGCCCAAATCGCGCTGCTCGACATTGGCGTAGACGTCCATGACGGGCTGCACATTATAGTGGCTGGCGACGGTTGTGGAAACCCCTCTGCTCACGCTCGCCAGGTTGCTCAGCAACTGCGTCTTCCCGCCCGAGCCCGCGCCCAGCGTAATTGGCGTCCGCAGAAGAGCGTCGAAGGAATCAACTTGATTCTGCGGCGTCTGCGCCACCAACTGGTAATTGACTCCGTTCTCCGGGTTCAGCCATTGGTTGGGCGCCACCTGCCCGCTGGAACTCAAAGAAATCAGAACGCTGTTGGCGACGTTCTGCTGGGTCAATCCCACTTCCTGCGCCTTCGTCCGGTCCACGTCAACCAGCACGGTGGGGTAGTTTACCTCTTGGTGCACGTGGACATCCACGGCGCCAGGTATCAGCGCCATGCGCCGCTCGATCTCTTTCGCGATTCTGTAACTGGCTGGGGCGTCGCGCCCTACGATTTGCACGTCGATGGGCGCCGGCAGGCCGAAGTTCAAAATCTGGTTGGTAATATTGGCCGCCTGAAAGAAAAACCTCGCTTCGGGGAACTTGGACCGCAGCCTGTCCCTCAGCCTGCGGGTGTACACCTGCGTTGGCGTGCGGTGGTCAGATTTGAGAGAAATGAGAATTTCGCCGTCACTTGGCCCAAGGGTCACGCTGTCGCTGAAGGCGAGATTGATTCCCGAGATGGGAAGCCCGATATTGTCGAGAATCGTATCCATCTCGTCGGCAGGAATCTCCTGCCGCACCTGGTCTTCAATCTGGGCAAAGAGGCGCTCGGTTTCCTCGATGCGTGTGCCTTCCGGGGCGCGCACGTGCAGGCGCATCTGGCCGGAGTCGGTGTAGGGGAAGAAGTCTTCCCCGATCCAAAAGGTCAAGCTGAAAGAGCCGACGACAGAAGCTGCAAATATCACCACCACGGCGCGCCGATGAGCCAGGCACCAAGCCAGCGCCGTCTTGTAACTCTCTCTCATCCGCAGGAATCGGCGATTGAAGGCGTAATGGGTCCGCCAGATGGGCCCTCGGCCCACGTTTTCTTCGTCGCCGCGCTGGTAGATATACACCTCGGATCTCAGCAGGTATTTGACCATGGTGGGCACCAGTGTCCGCGACAGCAAGTAAGAGGCCAGCATCGCAAAGACCACCGCCATGGCCAAGGGCGTGAAGAGATATTTGGCCGCCCCGCTCAGAAACAGCACGGGGACAAACACAATGCAGATGCAAAGAGTCGAGACAAAGGCGGGCACCGCAATCTGCTGAGCGCCGTCCAGGATGCCGCGCGTGATCGGCTTCTTCATAGCCAGATTGCGGTTAATGTTTTCGATCTCCACGGTAGCGTCGTCAACCAGGATGCCCACCGCCAAGGCCATCCCGCCGAGCGTCATCACGTTGATGGTCTTGCCGAGAAAACCAAGGATCACCAGCGAGGTCAGAATCGAAAGCGGAATTGAGATGCACACGACGACGGTGCTGCGCCAGCTTCCGATAAAAAGCAGGATCATCAGCCCCGTGAGCAAGGCGGCGATGCCCGCTTCACGCACCACGCCGTTTACGGCCGCTCGCACAAACAGGGATTGATCGAAGAGCTGTTTGACTTTCAATTCAGGAGGCAAGGCGGAAAGAATGCGCGGCAGGGTTGCGCGCACTTTGCTGACGATGTCCAGGGTGGAGGCGTTGCCGTTCTTGATGATGGTGAGGAGCGCACCGCGGCGGCCATCCTCGCGCACGATGTTGGTCTGCACGGCGAACCCGTCGCGGACGTGGCCGACGTCCTTGATGTAAACGGTCGCCCCATTTTCCGTCTTGACGGGCAAGTCATTCAAAGCCGTGACGACGGTAGGACTGCTGTTGAGCATCACCAGGTATTCCCGGTCGCCTACCTTGGCGGTGCCCGCAGGCAGGATCAGGCTTTGCAGATTAACGGCATTAGAAACATCCGTAGCCGAGAGGTGGTTGGCGTAAAGCGCATCGGGGTCCAGGTCCACCATGATCTCCCGGTATTTTCCACCATAAGGGAGCGGGACCGAGGCGCCCTGCACCGTCGCAAGTTGGGTGCGGATGAAATTTGTCCCGTAGTCGAAAAGCTGCTGCTCGGTCAGCGTATCGCTGCTGAGCCCCAGTTGCAGGATCGGCACGCTCGAGGCGTCGTACTTCAGCACGCCGGGGGGAAAGATGCCGGGCGGCATGACGCGAAGGATGGATTGGGTGAGAGAGGTAATCTGGGCGATGGCCATCTCCGGCTTCGCCTTGGGCTGGAGATAGACCTTGATGACCGACAATCCGTAATAGGACTGCGACTCGATGTGCTCGATGTCGTTGACGGTGGTGGTCATGGCGCGCTCGCAGATGGTCACGATGCGTTTCTCCATGTCGTCAGCGGAGACACCGGAATAGCTCCAGATCACGCTCACCACCGGGATGTCGATGTTTGGAAAGATGTCGGTGGGCATGGTCAGAATAGAGACGACACCTAGAATTGCTATGAGGATCGACATCACGACGAAAGTATAAGGACGACGTAAAGCAAGCCTGACTATCCACATATTCTCACTCCAACAAAGATCGTTTCATATCTACCACTCCCGCATAACATGGGTGAGCGGACCACTGTCATCCTGATCGCAGCGAAGGATCTCCGTAGTTGCTTTGTGGTTCAGCTATTGAACAACTGCAGAGATCCTTCGCTGCGCTCAGGATGACGAGTAGCGCAGAGGTGGGCGCCTTTTGCCTTCCTCTGCGGCTTTTGATGTTAGGCAATCCCATCTTTCATAATTCGCGTGTGGGTACATGGCATTCGCAGAAGCCGCAGAGGAACGCAAACTACGCGTACCTCTGCGCTACACGGCTCCGCCGAACCCCCTCACGAGCTCCCGATCAGAATTCCGGCCAGGAACACCAGCACTCCTCCCACCACCACCTGAAACGCGGCAGAGAGAAAGGGGGTATCCATGTAACGATGGCGGACGAAGCTGATGGCCGCGAGCTCCACAGCCACCACGGCGACGGCGGCGCTCATGGCAATTCTGAAATTAGAAATTAGAAAGGGCATTGTGTGTCCGATCCCCCCGGCCGTCGTCATCATCCCGCACACAATTCCCCGCACCCACGGGTGGCCGCGCCCGGTAAGCGACCCATCGTCAGAGAGGGCCTCAGCGAAACCCATGGAGATACCCGCCCCCACGGAGGCGGCGAGGCCCACCAGAAAAGCGTCCCAACTCTTGTGCGTAGCGAAGGCGGCGGCGAAGAGCGGGGCAAGAGTCGACACCGATCCATCCATCAACCCCGCCAAGCCGGGCTGAACGATTTGGAGCACGAAGAGGCGGCGTTGGGCAGCCTCCTCCTGTACGCGCGTCTCCGGCGTGATGAGTTTGCTTTCGAGCGATTCGGCAAGGGCAGAATGCTTACGCTCCGCCTCCGCCAGGTCGCCCAGCAGCTTTCGAGTAGAGGCGTCCGTCACTCTCTCTATGGCGCGTTCATAAAAGCGCCGGGTCTCCAGTTCCATAATCTCTGCTTGCTTCCTTACCACATCAATGCCCAGCGGGCGAATCAGCCAGACGGGGCGGCGGTCCACGAACCCTTTCACGTCCTGGCGGCGAATCAGGGGTATATGCTCACCGAAGCGCTGCCGGTAAGTCTCAATCAGGGCACGACGATGTCCGGACTCCTCCTGCTGCATTTCTTCAAACATTGTCGCCGTGGCAGGGTACGTCTCTCGCAGTCCATCGACGAAGTCGCCGTAGATTCGGCCATCTTCTTCCTCGAGAGCGATGGCGAGGGCGAGAATCTCTCGTTCGGACAGGTCTTTGAAGTTTCGCGCCATAGATGTGCCTCCCAGGAACTTCAACAAGGTCGAGCAGGGCTCAGGACGTGGTGATCGGGGTGGAGCGCTGCGCCGTTTCGCACAGGCCGGAGGACTTCATGCCACCGTCAAGACTATTCGCAGCCATAAAAGGTAACACAATTCCGCGCTGTGGGCGCGCCCTTCTGACCGCCCCGACGTCCACTGGGCCTGTCATCCTGAGCGCAGCGAAGGATCCCGGCAGTTGTTCGGAAAGCGTTGAACCTCGATTCAACTGCAGGGATCCTTCGCCGCGCTCAGGATGACAGATACTGGAGTCTGTCGCACTCCATGGCGCTTCGCACATTTTCAGGTGTTCCGAAATGGCGTATACTTTTCTCAATTCACGATGCAGCGGCGCCTCTATGCCGCCATTGCCCTGCGCGGGCGCTGTCAAAGTGGGCATGGCGAGATAAACTTGCCGCTACAACTTCGCCTTTGGGAGGGTTTCATGGTTAACAGAACGGGTTCTGGCTCGGTAAGCCGACGAGGTTTTCTTACCACCACGGGCAGCATGCTGGCGGCAGCGCCAGTCGTCCGCGGCGCGACTTCAAAGCCAACGGCAGCGCCGGAGGCTCTGCACGAGGCGCCGGACGCGGAGGGGTCGATGCGCAAGATTCCGATTGGCGTGTTCGACCCCGTTTACGATGAGTTCTCACTCGACGAAATGCTCGATAAGATCAGCGCCATAGGCATCGAAGCCGTCGAAATCGGTACGGGCGGTTTTCCGGGCACGAAGCACTGTCCTGTCGCCGAGATGCTCGAGGATCCTGCCAAGGCCAAAGCCTGGAAACGAAAATTCGAGGATCGGAACATTCGCGTGGCGACGCTGAGTTGTCACGGAAATCCCATCCATCCCAACCCTGGGATGGCGAAAAAGGACGATGAATCCTTCCGACGCACCGTGCGCCTGGCGGAGATGCTCGAGGTCCCTACTCTTGTCACTTTTTCAGGCTGCCCGGGCGATGCACCCGGAGCGAAGCATCCCAACTGGGTCACCTATCGCTGGCCGCCTGACTACGAGGAGGTAGTCACGTGGCAATGGAAGGAAGTCGTAATTCCTTACTGGCGAGAGGCGGTGAGGTTTGCGGGCCAGCACGGAGTTAAGCGAATCGCGCTCGAAATGCATCCCGGCTTTGTTGTTTACAACCCGTACACGCTGCTCGAACTGCGCCGGGCTGTAGGTGAAGAAATCGGGGCCAACTGCGACCTCAGCCACCTCTTCTGGCAAGGCTGCGACCCGGTCGAGGTCATCCACTTCCTCGGAAAACAGAACGCCATCTATCACGCGCACATGAAGGACACTGTGATCTTCAAGGATACGGCTGCCAAAACCGGAGTCCTTAATTTTTCGGCCGACCCCGCCAAGTTCGCGCAAGGCTCGGTGGTCTTCCGCGCCGTAGGTTACGGCCACGGCGCCGAGCTTTGGAAGGATGTAGTGAAGGCTTACATGGATATCGGCTTCGATGGCATCATGAGCATCGAAAACGAGGATCCAATCCTGCCCGGCGAAGTTGGAGTCGAGCGCGCAGCCTTTGTGCTCAAGAACGTCCGCGCCGAATTACTGGAAGGAAAGTGACCTCCAGTGCAGCGTTTCAATAATTCGCGATAGGCGTCTTGACAATTCGGCTGCGCGTCAACAGCTCCGTCAGGGGCGGCATAGAGTGGCCCAGGGCGTAAGCCCTGGGGTGGTCGACTCTCACCCCGCCTGCGGCACCCCTCTCCCGCCCGAGCGGGAGAGGGGACGGGGGTGAGGGATGGCCTCACGAACCCACGGCTCACGCCGTGGGCTACATGCTTACGCCCGCTCCGCGGGCTGACATATTGAACGATCTTCCATGACACCACATTAGTGCATATTGATTGCTGCCCTCAGGGCATTGAGCGGCGACGCTGTGGCGATGACCGCGGCCGCGTCGGGATCTGCCGGCTTGCCGGCGGCCACGGCGGCTGTCCTTTGCAGGATGTCCTTCTCAATTTCGCTCTTCCACCACTTGGCGCCGCCGAAACCGATGAGCATCGAATTGGCGATGTCCATGGTTGATAATGTGAGCGGTCTTGCGTCGGCACCGATCAGGATAGCGGCCTTCATCGAAGCCCAGGAACCCAACGCCGCGGCCATCCCGATCAACACAATCCCGATAAAGCCGGGTAAGAACACACCATTTTCGATCTTCGGCAAGTGGAGCCCTGAATCGCCGATGAAGACATTCACGAATCCTCCCGCGGCTCCACAGGCGACAATGATCCAGACTATCCATAGGTGCATATCCGGACTCATCTTTGAGTCTCCTTTCAGCATCGGTTAAGCAGTCGCTTACGCCCGTCGGCTGACAGGCACCCAGAAACCATGAAGTACCCGGGAGCGCGGGCATCCTGCCCGCAGCGTGCGAGCAATTGCGGCGCGAAAGGCGGGCAGGATGCCCGCGCTCCCGGCTATTTTCAGAGCAGAATTCGCATGACCTTCCGGTTACGCCCCGTGACTGTCCCACGCCGCGCCGCCGTTCTCGTCATAGAAGACCTCTTCGATGTTTCCCCCGTCCAAATAAAGCATGGCAAAGCCGTTCAGAACGCGCTGTGGGATGTCGGGGTCGCGCGCCAGGCGGCTTTCGTACCAGACGACATTGGGGTTGTTGTCAAGTTCCGTGGCGTGGCCCCAAGGCAGGGCGCCGTGGCCACAGCAACGGCAGAGGATGCTGGCAGGCTCTCCTTCGCGCGGGGGCCTGGGTTGATACGCCACTCCGGCATGGGCATGGCCCCAGTACCAATACGCGGGTCCGGTTCCGGCGGGAAAGCCGCTCATCACTTCCGCCCACAACCCTGTCGCGCTCGAACCATCCTGCTCTAAACCGTTGTGATGGGTCAGGACTATCACTCGCTTGCCCTTGGCTACTTGTTGCTGCAAAAACTGGACCTGGGTCCCCCCAGCCGGACCGAGCGCACCATCCATATAGAGATTGCTATCCGGCGAGAAATAGGCTGAGTCGAGACCCACGATCACCCAATTCGTATTCTCGAGCGCGAAATAGCTGCACCCTTTCTGCATCGCGAACGGCGACTCCGGATGGGTGATCGCGTCAAAGTACGGCTTTGCCCCGGAGTACATCTCGTGATTGGAGCTTAAAGCCAGCGATCCTAGCGAGCCCTTGGGCCAGATGTTGACCAGCAGATGCTGCTCCTGGTCGCTGGTCCCAGCATAGTAGACATCCCCGAGGTGAATTGTGAGGTCGGGCTGGAGAAATCGCAGATGGTTGCCCACATCGGTGCTGGGCGCCGGATTAAGAGCCGGCCTCCAGTCGCCGGTGCCCCAGTCACCCACCAGCCCGATTTGCACCTCATCGGGCATGGGAATTACCTGGGGATTTGCCATGAAGGGATGCTTGCCGCCCAAAGCCAGAGTTTCCAGATAAACTGCCAAGGCTTCCGTCCATCCCGGATCAAATTGCTGGTACTTGCCGGTTCCCCATATCACGCCGTCCGGGCCGACTACGATCACCACGCCTGACTCAAGGCTGGCCGCCACCCCGTCTGAGTCATTGTTCAAAACGCTGTGCGCCAGCACTAGGTGGTGCGCCACGGCGGGGTCCGCCGGAGCCTTGCCCGTCTGTGTCACCGTCACCGCCTGCTGGTTGGCCTCGAGAACCAGGGGAGCGAGCTGACCTCGTTGGTTTGAGCTTAGTTTGTTCCAAGCCGCCTTGATGCGGCCGGCAACTACAGGGTCGATACTGATCTTCATAGGATTCCCTCCACTGGGCTTCTGGGTTTACGGAGCCGTCAATGCTTCAGATCTCAGAAGCCGCCCCTCACTGCTGTGGCCGCTTGCCGTGTTATTTCGTCTTCCCCTTGCTCCCGGTATGCTCCATCGAAGCATGAGGTCTATGTAGGGCGGGCCCTCGCAGGCCAGCGGTCCTGCTTGCTGCAGCCGCAGCGGCGTTGACAGGAGCGGCCGCCGCAGCCGACGAGGCCGCAACCGTCGCGGTGAGGCCGGTTGGCGGAGATGGCGGTCCGCCGGCGCTCGAGCTCGCGGTAACTGTCTGCCCAAGCCAGAATTGCAGTTCTCCCTCGGCGTCGCCGCTCAGATGACCCTGTTGCCACGTGTCGTTGTCTTCGAGGCCGTGCCATGCGTTCGGAGACGCAGCATTCTTAGTCACGTATTCCCGGAAGCGGTATTCCTGGTAAATGGCAATGATGTTCACGGCGTACGCCTGGGCCAGCGCTGCATCGCCTTCGATGATGACAAGGTTGTCGTCATTCATCTGGCTGGCCTTCGGACCCAGGTTATGCGATCCGGTCATCACCACCGGGTGCGCGCCGAAGGGATCAATCACAATGCACTTGCTGTGAATCATCACCATGCTCGCGCCCAGCAACTCCTGCGCCCAATCGTGGAATTTGGCCTTGATGTTAGCGGGCACCTGCACGTCTTCGCTCAATCGTTGCGGAGGTTCCACTCCTCCCGAAATCAACGCCACCGGGTGGACAGGGTTCGCAGGATCGAGATGGGGATCCAGGTGACGAGTGTTTCGGATGCTCGCCAGTTTCGCCGGCGTTCGCTGATCGGCGGGCAGGTTGGCTTCGGTGACGCCGGCGATCTCTTGATTGACTACGCCACGAATATACAAATTGGAGTTGTAATAAGGATTCGATTCCGGCTGATGGCGGTAGAGGATGCTCTGCAGCAACGTCCAGCGGCTAGGGTCTTCCTGGAAAGGTCCGGGGTTGAAGAACAGGAAGAGAATTCCCTGTTGAGCCTGGTTGATGAGCCGCCGCGCCTGCTGCAAGTCCTCCATGGCATCGGTGGGCACGAACCACACGGAAACCTGCGAGTTATCCACCGTGAAGGTCTTCTGCGTCGAGTTCGCTTTAATCAGGTCCGGCGGAAAGGCGTTGCCCGCCTGGTGGAGCCTCTCCCATTCCTGAAGGTACGCGTCGGCCACTTGGGGATCGTTGATGATGAGGCCGTTGTTGGCTTGTGTGCAAAGCCCTGTGTCCGTCCAATTGGTGCTGCCGCTGAGTACTTGCTGGGCCTTGCCGTTCTTGTCGCAGCAGATGAGTATCTTGTTGTGGGCGAAGTGCCCCGAAGGAACAAGTCGGTCATACACATTGATCTGGTTGTCGGCTTTCAACTTGGCGCGGATCGCCGCATTCTCGTCATTGCTGGGCGGCTTGAACGCTCCGTTGCCCAGGATGAGGTTGCAGTTCTTTCCCAGCGCCGTCATGGCGTCAATCAGCTCAAGATCGTTCAACTCGTAAAGGGCCAGGAAAGCTTTCCCGCCTTCATCCTTCACCTGCTTTAACATGCTCAGAATCTGCGGCCGTAATAGGCCCGAAAGCCCGTTGCGCAGCGGATCACCGGGCTTTTGAATCACGCTCGTGAGTGATGTCTTGTTGAGCTGCTGGTTCTTCGCCTCAGCGGCCAGTTGCTTTGTGACCCACTGGCTGGCAATAATGCCCCGGTTGAAATACGCCGCGATGCTCTTGCCGTCCTGTCCGGTGATCCGGAGTGGGGATGTTAGGTCACTCTTCAAATTCTCCACCAGAGTCAGCGAGTTCTGGTTGGTCCCAACCACCGGCACAATCTGGTATTGCACCGTGTCGCCGGGATTCGCTGAATAGTCCCACCAGAGGTACCGTTGGACTGGCCATTTCCATTCCTGCCCTGCTGCAGGTGGCGCCTGGCCATCCGAAAAACCGACGTGGTTTTGGAGAAATGCGGGTGCGCCGCCGTTAAGCGTGCGCCTGATGCCAAACCCCCGGCATCCGGGAATTGGCTTCAGATCAGTAGGAAGCCAGACCAGACACACATGATCACCGTTGTCGTATGCTTTCACGCTGAGACTCATAGGTCACCCCCTTTGAACTCCTGCAGTTGCCAAGTTGGGTTGTCCTCCAGTTCCTCAGATATGCAGAAACGCTCACTCCGGGGATGGGTCCTGGGACTCCGTTGCAGGTTGGCCCGATACTGTGTTGAAGGACCGGGACGAACTCTCTTTTCCTGCACGGCCACGAATTGCCTCAGCCGGAGCATCACCTGTCCTCTCAGCAGGTCTTAAGAGTGCCGTTTAATTAAGGAGAGTTTCGGGATTTATCAACCCGTCTTGTCCCGCGCGGAGCTCTGCGCTCGTCGCGAGCGACGGAGTAATGTTTAGCAAAAGGTATATACCCTTGTCAACAACTTTTTCCTTGGCGGTCTAGTCTTGACCTAAGTCAGACAGTAGCTTGACCGAAATGAAGAATCGACGCTGCGGCTTCCGGTCCTTTCCATTCCTTGCCGGCCTGTGTAAAATGGCGGTTGGGCTATTCTACGGTGCACCCCTATGTCACGAGGCTACATCGCCATACCGGTGTTCGTCCTGATCGCTTTCTCGATCCTCTTCTTCAGCCATTACTTTGTCTATTTCTCTCTCGCCTATTTCTTCAGCATTGCCTCGGCGGCTCGCCGCGACGCCTTGGCGGCGATTCTCTTTCTCCTGCCCTCGACCTTCGTTGCCTCGTCCATCCTCGCACACTGGAGCGATAACCTCGTTTCCCGCGCGGTCTACTTCTGCTCGGGATTGTGGCTGGGAGTGGGGTTGACGCTGATTCTGACCTTCGCGATCGCCTGGGGGGCCTGGGGAACGGTAAAGCTCTTCACGCATTCACCAAGCCGCTTTATCTTCGGTTGGGCCGCCCTGGCGCCGGCCGGTGTGTATTCCGCCTACGGCTTGTGGAACGCTTACCACCCTCGCGTCCGGCGGCTTACCGTCCGGATCAAGAACCTGCCACCTGCCTGGCGAGGGAGAAAAGTGGCGCAGCTTACCGACGTTCACTTGGGTTACATCCTGCGCGCAGGTTTCGCTGCGCGGCTGGTGGCGATGGCCAACGCCGAAAAGCCAGACTTAGTGGCGATTACCGGCGATCTGTTCGATGGAGGCGATGGGCGACTTAAGGAGTTCGTTGCACCGCTCAATTCCCTTCGAGCCCCGCTGGGGGGGTTTTTTGTGACCGGAAACCACGAAACATACCTGGGCGTGGAACGCGCGTATGACGCACTGCGCACGACACAAGTGCAAATCCTGGCGGATCAGAGAGTGGAGATCGACGGCCTCCAGTTGATCGGCATAAGTTATCCCGAGAGAGGGCATTCACTGGACATGGGCCGGGCGGTCGCCGACCTTCCGGGCTACAACCCTGCACTACCCTCGATCCTGCTCTACCACAGCCCCACCCACATCGCGCAGGCGAAGGAGGCGGGAATCAACCTGCAGCTTTCGGGGCACGCCCACCACGGCCAGATCTTTCCTATTCAGTTCATTTCGAGGTTAGTTTATGGCAAGTATTATCACGGCTTGCATGTTGAAGGTGATTACACCCTGTACGCCTCGAGCGGCGCCGGCACCTGGGGCCCTACGATGCGCACCGGGAACCATCCGGAGATTGTTGTGATCCGGCTGGAATAAGTCCGGAGCTGTTCGTTGCCGTTCGCCCTCAAAGGCCACAAGAGACTGGCAGGGGACAACACCCCATAGGCATTGACTTAAGGCGTGAAGACCTCAACAGCCGCGGAGCGGCGGCAGAAAGTAGCCCACGGCGTGAGCCGTGGGGCCGGGTGCGGCGATGATAATCAGAGCCCCGGAAGGGGCGACAGACTTGGCGGGGGAGCCTCTGCCGCCCCTTCGGGGCTGAATAACCAAGGACGGCTTCTCGACCCCACGGCTTACGCCGTGGGCTACTTTCTGTCGGCCCCCCGGGCCTGTACTAGCGACAACCGAGACCGACCCACTACTGCTCGTGTAAATGGAAAATCCTCACAGCGGCCGAACGCGCGGCCAATCCAGCTCGAACCCTTGTGACACTAAGCTGTGCTGAAAGTCTTCCAGGAGCTTGGGGTTGTTGCGAATGGCGCGAGGCGGCTGGCCCAGCTTAAGCGCGTGGGCGGCCAGTGCGCCGGCGGCCTCGCCGATATTCCACTCCGTCGGGTGCAAGCGGTAGCAGCCGTTCGTAATGTGAGTAGTTCCGATATTCTTCGCCGCGGCTAACAAGTTCTCCATTCGTTGTGGCACGAGCGCTCCGAGAGGAATCTCGTAGGGCAAAGAACTGATGTCGATGTAGTTGGTCCCGTCCGCGGAAGGGTGCAGGTCAATCCGGTAGGCGCCTACGCCCACCGAGTCCTGGAATTTCTCTGCCGTGACCTCGGCCCGCGATTTGCCGGTTCGCGTCATCCGCATTTCCGTTCCCACATGCCGCTCGAGAACGGTGAATTCGGCGAGGATCCTCCGCGCCTCACGGATGTAAGGAGCGGCGGCGAGACCGTCCTCCGTCCCCACCACGTCCTTGCGCAGGTCAAGCCCCTTCCAGCCGTACCCACCGCGCGGCAGGGGAGACTCAGTCTGCATCCAATAGAGCCAGGAAAGGCTGAGCTGCTTGGCATTGCGCAGTAGTTCCTTCCGCCCTTCTGCCGAGGCGGTCACGAGATCACCCCCCCAATAATCGTTCTCTGGCCAGTTCACAAGCGTAATATCACTTTGGTAGGCGCCGGGCGTAAAATTGGCGCGATCGGCGATGCGCCGATATACCCACAGGTTACGGTCCCCGCCGGCGTCGGCCTGCGGATTAGGAATGAAGTCCGCTTTGACGGGCCGCAAGCTGGTTGGCTCGCAGTACGTCCAGCTCAGCAATGGCCCAGGCCACGGGGGCGATAGCTTGGGCACATACCCCCGCCAGAAGTTGTAGTCCCGCGGCCGCTCGATGCTGTGATCCTCACCTTCGAGGTAGTCGATAGCAAAGCAGTAGGTGAAGGATTGACTGTTGGCGGGCTGAGGTTGCCGAGCGGCGTGCAACTCTCCGGTTTGCGCCTGAGATTCCGCCCCGGTGACGCATTCCGTCTTGGTCAGTGCAATCAGATCTCCGAGTTCGGTAGCATCGAGGAAGTACTTCGCACTTAGGGTGCGGGTAAGCCCGCTGCGTGCGTCGCGCACGGCAACACTGCTCACGCGGTCCCGGTCCGTTTCGGCGGACTGGGGAACGTGTTCCAGGAGGACGAGCAATTGGCCGCTGCTCACGTATGGGGCAAGGGCCGCTTCCAGCACCGCGACGGAAACTCGAAACTCGTGAGTCAGCCGAGATACCGCACTGTTGCCCGGATTCAGCTCGGTGCGCGCGCGGGCTTGCGCTGTCAAAGGATAGTTCCGCCGGTAGTATTCACGCACCGATTCGCGATAGGCACGATAACTACGGGTGCAGCCGAACTGTTCGATCCAGGGATGCTCGTCCGGCGGAACCGCTTGGGATGTTAATTGCCCTCCGATCCATCGCGTCTCCTCTGTTAGGATGACGCGCCTGCCGTTGCGCAGGGCAGCAAGCGCAGCCGCATATCCGCCCACGCCGCCTCCGATCACCGCGATCTCACACTCGAGTTCTCGCGCCTGCGCGTGGGAAATGGGGATTGCCAAGGTGGAGGCCGAATATAGAAGAAATTCGCGGCGATTCATAAGAACCTGACCAACTTCCCGGAGGTGTCCTAATCAGACTCGCAGCGCCCCAACCTGTCTAGGCATTTGCCGGCCCGGAGGTCGGCGCTGCTTTCGTCGAGATGTAGTGGTTATTTTGGATCGTGTGGCCGCCGGTCCAGCAGGCGTTCCGGCACTACCTCAGCTTTACTCCAGAAAATCCACTCTCCGCAATGCTGGCATTTGGTTTTGTAGTCGTTGGGTTTATTGCGCTGGCCCAGGTTGGTGCGCAAGGTCGCAATATCCGCGGCAAAGCCGGTCCTGGTTGGATTACCGCAGGATGGGCATATCACGGCCATTTTCTCGGTTTCCGCCATGGAGCGATTATACTCCTACCCTGGCGACCCCCTCACCCGACCCGCGCCGGCTGATGACAGCGCCGGCGCGTGCCACCCTCTCCCCCAAGGGGGAG
>Ga0209517_10001967_pt1 | contig 30019 bp, 19 predicted proteins | sample PeaSoiMetSII2010_FD_187695 | JGI IMG/M metagenome (GOLD analysis project Ga0209517, IMG submission 187695) | Peat soil microbial communities from Weissenstadt, Germany - SII-2010 (SPAdes) (version 2) | ecosystem: Environmental > Terrestrial > Soil > Wetlands > Peat | place: Germany...
GGCGGGCGCGGCGGGTCAGGTCGGTCCACAGCCGGGTGTGGGCGTCCCGGTGCGCGGGGTCCATCCGGGCCCACGCGTCGTCGCGGACCCGCAGGCTGGTCAGCGCCAGTCCGAGCCGCGCGAACTCGCCGGGGTCGGTCAGGCTGCCGCCGCCGCGGTAACAGGTGATCGCGTCCTTCACGGCGGCCAGCCCGGCGGCGTCCAGAGCGTCCGGGCCTGACCCGGTGAGCAGCCGTGCCGCGGCCCGCTCGGCCCGGGCGGTCGCCTGTTCCATCGCGTCGGCGGCGGGGCCGTGCAGGGGCGCGAGGGTGGCGGCGAGCGCGGCCCGGCTGGCAGCGGCGGGGAGGCCGGCCTGTGCCAGGGCCGTGGCGGCGGGATGCGCCGGGCTGACGGGCCGGCCCTCGGCGGGGCAGCAGGACGGCTCGGCGCACAGGTAGGACCAGTACCGGCCGTCCTGCACCCGCAGCAGGTCCTGCAGCGCGATCCCGGACTTGGGCAGGACGTCGCGGATCATGTCGGCGACCGGGGTGACCAGGGTGCCGGGTCCGTATCCGATGACGACCGCGGTGGTGAGGTGCTGGCGGTGCAGGAGCGTGACGGTGTGATCGGCGATCGCGGCCGCGAAGGGGCGGTCGGGCCGGTCGGGCAGGTCGTACCGGAACGCCAGCTGGACGCGGTGGTGCGGGCCGCCGATGGCGATGACCACCAGGCTGTCGGCGGGGTGGAAGCCGAGCAGGTGGGGCACGACGGCGAGCAGCGTGCCGGCGTCGCGGACCTGGACCCGGGTGGGTGAGTTCATGGCAGGTTCCTTCCGTAGGAGCGGGGTGACGGGGTGCGGCCGGGGCCGGCGCGGGCCCGGGTGGCCCGCGCCGACGTGGGGGTTCAGGAGGCCGGGATCAGGCCGGCCAGGACCTCGGCTTCGGCCTGCTCGTGGGCGGGCAGGTCGGTGGGCTCGCCGTTCGCGGCGGCCGCGCGGGCGGCTCTGCGGGCGGCGTAGCCGGTGCGCAGGCTGTCGAACGCCATCGAGGCCGCGATGTCGCGGGCGCGCAGGGTGATCCGGGCGCGGGGCTCGCCGTTGGTGGTGGCGGTCCAGGCCTCGGCGATGAAGTCGTCGGCGGTGACGGTGACCCGGTCGCCCTTGCGGACGGACTCGGCGGTGCGGGTGGCCAGCAGGCCGTAGGCGGTGATCTTGACCCAGCGGGTGACGCTGTCGCCGCTGCCGCGGGCGGGGATCTCGACGGCCAGGCGGAGCTCGACGCCGTCGGAGCCATCGCGGGTGCGGAAGGTGCGGGGGTCATCGCCGAGGCGGCCGGTGACGGTGATCTGGATCGGGTTCATGGCTACTCTCCCTGTGCTGCTGACCGGAAGGGCCGACCGCCTCGGTGGCGGCCTGGGCTGCGGTGCCCTTCCCGGCGGTCAGATGCAGGCGCTGCGGCAGGACGGGGCCTGGCAGCCGGGTGTTCCAGGGGCGGCCAAGATGTTTCCCGGCGGCGAAGCCGCGGGTTTCGGGGAAAGATCTGTGGTCGTCCATGGGCGAGCGCAGCGAGAACCCGGTTGCGGGAACCGGCGACGCGGCGCAAGCTGACCTGGCCGGGAAGGGATGACCCGCAGACCAGATCGGTGCCGCCGAACAGCGGCCGGCGCTCGCGGGCTAGCAGCTATCGGCGAGAACCGCTGGCCAGGCGACCTGGCTCCTGCCGCCAGGAGATGACTCGGCGCGAGCTGCGGCTGATAGCGGTTGCGATGACGACGGGCGCTCGCAGTGAGCTGGCAATGTCTCAGGCCAGGCGCGCCTGCGCTGATTTGGCATCACCGCCATGCGCGGCCACGGCTTGGTGAGGTCGTAGTTCCGGGGTAGCCGGAAAATGCCGATTGGCTGGTCGCCGGGTCCGCAGGGACCTGCGCGATGGCTCGGGTCACGGTGGCCTCATGCTCGTTTCCCGTCTGGCCCGGCGCAGGCTGGGCGACCGGGCAGATCGCCGGGCTGAGGCGATCGTCCGAGCGATCTCGCGGTCGGGAAGGCCGGTCTTGGCCGCAGCAGCGGCCAGGTCGTCAAGAAGGCTTGCCTGCCCGGTCTCGACCGCTCGGCACGCGGCCCAGTAGAGGCCAGAGTTGCGGTTGCCTTCCTGGAGCCGCTCGACCCATGCGGCTAGCCGGCTGGCGTCCGCAGTCCGAGCGCGCTGGTATCGGCACGGCCGGTCCTGGCGGGGGTCCAGCAGACCGGTCACCACGGACCAGTCCAGGCCGACGGACGTCTGGCTGCACTGGAGGAAACGGTATGGCTTGCTGTCGACCTGCGAGGGCGGTGCGAGCACGTAGCCGCCGGCAGATCGGAAGTCCAGGTGATGGCGTGGCAGCCGCCCGGATGCCTGCCCGCTCCCGGCGAAGTAGGCATGCAGGCCGCCGCTCGGCGTGGCGACGACCGCGCTGACACCGTCGAGCAGGCCCGCGGATCTCAGCCGGTTGTAGGCCGGGAAGCCGGTCCCGGCCCGGCCGTGCTGGTCAACGTCCAAGACGTCCGGTCCTGGCAAGCCGGTCGCGATGGCCACGTTCGCATCGGGCTGGCGGCTCCACCAGTGGCTGATCTGGTCGCAGTCGGTGCTGGCGTCGCGGAAACCATGCCTGGTGGCTGGCTCCTTGGTGCCGGGCTGGCAGGGGAAGACCGGCCACCCGCGCCGGGCGTAGCCGAGCGCGCCATTGATCATGCGATCTGATTCGGCGGTCATCGCGGGGCCTTTCTCTCGGATGAAGGTTTGGCTGGCGAATGAAAGGACGACGGCTGCACTGTCCGGACAGCTGGGGTTCTGGCTGGCGCGCCGTCGTGACCCGCCAGCCGGCTGGCGGCAGGGCAGCTGGACCGGCTGTTCTGGCGCGACAGCCAGCGGACTCCGGCTGGGTCCGCAGGCCTGTTCCGCGCAGGCCCGCAGCCTGGCGGCGCTGGGCGCGCTGGTCCGCAGCATCAGGGCCGCCGGGATGGCACCGGCGGCCCTGATGGCGGACAGGCAGTGGTCAGGCTGCCGCGTCGGCGGCACAGTCCCCGTCATCGCCGGCTGCACTGTGATCACCACTGGCCGGGTCGGCGGGATCAGCGTCGGGCCCGTCCGGGCCCTGGCCGTCCGGGTCTTCGTCACTGCGAACGTGGCCAAACGGATCGTGCCCGGTGCCAACGACGCCGGCCGGCGGGCTGCCGGTGTAGGAGGCTCCGTCGGCGACGGCTTGCTCGATGTCGGAGAGCTGGTAGCCCACGCTGGCCAGGAACGCCAGGTAGTGGCCAGCGTCGCCGCGCGGGCACGGACTGTACCGGTCGATCCGCCAGGTGTTCCTGCCTTCGCCTTCGGTCATGCCGTGCTCGTAGGCCGTGACGATCGGGGCCAGGATTGCCAGAGCTAGCCGCCCGGTGGTCGCGGTCTCGCACTCGTGGTCCCACTGACCGCCGTCTCGGCCGGTCAGCGTGGTGAACAGGGCCTGGTGAGGTGCGCTCGCCAGGCCTGAGCGGAGCGGGTCGGGCATGGCCAGCAGCTGCCGGGCAGTGAACAGGTGGACCTCGCGCGGCGCAGACCGGCGGGTGAACAGGCTGGCGGCCAGCCACCGGTGACGGACCTCGGCGGCAGCCTGCCACGTCTTGTTACCGGCCACAACGAGCCGCCGGTCCGGGTCAGCTGCCAGATCCGGGCGTGCGTGGGCGTCATCTGGCTGGCCGCTGTCGCCGACCCGGTCTCTGCTGGGCTGGCCGGGCCGGATCCAGCGGCTGGTGTGCCCGTACTCGGCCGGGCTAGTGCAGTAGTACGACGGGTTCAGCAGGTTCCAGGTGGCGAAGGTCGCGCCGTGACCCGGGCAGCTGGCGTGGGTTTCGGGTGTGAGCTCCTGGTCGTCGTGGCTCAGGCTGGTCAGCCATGCCGCGTCCGGTGGCAGGCCGTCGGTGACCGGAACGCCCGCGGCTTGCAGGCTGTCGCGGATCCTGGCGTGCTCGGCCGCTTCGGCGCGGTCCTGGCGGATCCGCTCTGCGGCGTGCTCAAGCGGGTAGCCGTGCTCCAGGCAGGACAGCAGCCGGCCGGTGGCGGCCTCGTCGGCGTCAAACTCGGCCAGCAGCGCCAGGTCCTCCAGCGTGACCTCCGGGCTGGCCTGGGCCGCCCGGGCACGGGTCTCCCCCGCCAGCCCGCCCGCCGCCAGGGCGCTCCTGACCTGGGTGGCGGTGCGGCCGGTCGCCTTGCGGATGCGGGTCTTGCTGGCCCCGGCCTGGTGCGCGGCGAACAATGCGGCGGTCTCTTCCAGCACGGTGTAGTTGGCGCGGTAGCCGTCACTGTTGGCGAGCAGCATGTCCAGGTACTGACCGGCGTCGTCGTCGGCCCGGCCAGGGTCGACGTCGCAGGGCACCTCGGCGAGCCCGGCCTTGATAGCGGCGGCCAGGCGGCGGTGTCCCTCGATCACCCGCCCCCCACCGTCGGGGCCGGTGGTGATCAGCAGCGGTATCCGGACGCCTTCACTGGCGATAGATGCGGCGAACTCCTCGGTCAGGTTCAGGTCCTCGCGGACGTTGCCTGGATGGGCGGCCAGGTCGCTGACCGCGATCATCAGGCGCTGGCCTGCGGTCCCGGCATGAGCGTCGGCGGGCGCGCGGCCCGCAGTGCCGGCTGGCGCGGCTGGCTGATCATCGTTGGTGACCTCGGCTGCAGGCTCGGTAGGTGAATGCATGGCAGGGTTGTCCTTTCATCTCAAGGGGGTGCCCGCCCGCGCTCGCGCACGGGAGGTGAAACGGCAGGTCAGGCGGCGTGCCCGCCTGACGGATGGGCGTGGTGCAGACAGCGGTCATCGAGCGTTACTGTGAGGAGGTCACGCTCGGCGCTGCTGCGGGCGGTGATCTCGATCAGCAGGCCCGGGCCGGCCGGGTCTTGCCGCACGGTCACCGTGGTGTCCTCGGCGCCGACGCGGGCGATCGGCCAGCCGATCGGTGTTTCGCTGGTGCTGACCTCGATGTGCCGGCTGCGGACCATTGGCCGTCCGGTGCGGGCCAGGATCGCGGCGACGTCGCCGAGCAGCGGCTGATCGCTGTCCTGGCTGGTGGTCAGCAGCGCGTGGATGTCGTTCAGCGCGGCGGTGTCGGTGTAACCCGGCCGCCCGCGCGGGTGCAGCGGGGTGACGGTTGATCTGGGCATGAGCTTGTTCCTCTCCGGATGGGAATCAGGCCCGGCACCCGTTACGGGTGCCGGGCCTGGCGGGCTGGGGTTACAGGACGGCGGCGATCTCTAGGGCGCGCAGTGCCTGGGACTCCATCTCGTGCGCCGCGTCGGCGTCTGGCTGGGTCCGGGCGACGCTGGTCACCGCGTGCAGCACCCCGCCTGCGGTGATGTCGCCGCCGCGGATGAAATGCGCCATGATCTCGGCCTGCTGGGAGTCGGTGAGTCGCAGCCGCTGGCTGACCACCTGCACGGCCTCCTGGGGGTCGGCGAGCGGGTGCCCGGCCTGGGCGGAGACGGCGCGGACCACCCGGTCGACGTAGCCAGGCTCCAGGAAGGTCGTGACGGCGTCGGTAGTCCTTGCGGTGATCAGGGCGAGGGTCTTGTCCAGGGTGTTGCCAGACCAGGTGACCACGCCCTCCTCCAGCCGCTCTCCCAGGTGCACCGCGCGGATCGCGTCCCGGCTGATCGTCATGCCGTTCCGGCAGACCTGCACGACCAGCCGCGGGGTCAGGGTGAACGCGCCGCAGCCGGTCTCGCTGTTGCTGATCACGAACCCGGCGAACACCACCGGGTTGTCCGCCCCGGCGGCGCCGGTGAACGGGCTGCGGTAGCCGGCCAGCAGCGCCGGCGCGAGCGCGGCGATCTGCTCGCACACCACCCGGACATACATCCGCCGCTCGGTCAGATCACACCCGTCGATCTCCGCCGGTACTCCGGCGGCCCGGACCCCGTCCAGCGCGGCGAGCAGCACGTCCAGGTTGTCGATCCGCTTGTACCCATCGGATAGGAACGCCCGCGCCGCCCCCGGCCCGGCCCCTGAAGCGGGCCGCAGGCAGCGGACCAGGAACTTGCGGGAATCGCCGTCCAGCCATCCGTTGACGTTGGAGTCGTACAAGTCGGGGCGCTGCTCGCGCATCCGCCGCAGGTACGGGGCAGGGATGCCCAGCTTGTCAGCCAGGCCCTGGTCGCAGACCTCAGTCGGCGTGTAGGTGCCTGCGGACATGGTCACGCCGTCCGAGCCGAGGACCGGGTCGGTGCCGTCAATTGTGAGCTGGCCGTGGCGCGCGCGGATCGCGGCGGCCGGGGCCACTATGTCAACCTTGCGGGCATGCTGATCGCGCAGCATCCCAGCCAGGTCGCCGAGCGTCACGTTCCGCGCGCCCGCAGCCGCAGCGGTGGTATCAGGAGTCATGTATGCCGTCCTTCCGAAGGCGGTGACCGAACCGGGGCGGCGGCTGCCTCCCGGCTGGCCAGGCACCCATGCGCCGCGGCGAAACGGGCCCGCACACCGGCCGGCCGCGGGTGGCCAAGATGTTTTCCCAGCGGGCGGAGCCCGCGCTCTTCAGGGAAAAGATCTGTGGCCAGCCGCGGGTGAGCGCAGCGAAAGGCCGGTTGCGGGCACCGATGCCACGGCGCAGCCTGGCCACAGCCGGGAGGCGGCCGTGCAGTCATGGCGCGCCTCGCGGAGATTTGCCTTGAAGGTCGCCAAGTTAATGGACCGTCCGCGTCCGGTAGGAGTAGTCAGATGTTCTAGCTGACGGAGACCGAGACCTGAACGGTCAGGAGCTCCTACCGGCAGCGAGGACACTCAGGCCGAGCGCAGCGTGGTCCGCCAGCGCGTGGGGGCATGAGCGTCCGGTATGGCGGTCAGCAGTCGGGATCGACGCCGAATCGACGGTTTCCGGCTGGTCATCTGGGCCGAGAGTCGTACGCTTCATGGCCAAAAAGAGCGGTGATGTCGACTTGGCGGGGCGGAAGCCGGTTCGGCTGCTAGGCCTTCCGACCCGAGCCTTATCCTCCAAGGATCGGCACTGCCGCCGGGCGGAGCGGTCGCGGAACCGGATCTGACCAGATCCCAGCCATTGCCAAAACTGCCCCCGTTGGAATTTGCATCCGCTGCAAGCTGCAAGCACCGTCCGGTGTCCAAGCGCTAATCCTCGTTTCACTGCCTGTGGAGTAACGTTTCGAGGCATGTTGATGAGCGAACCGTCGCTGTCTTGGGTGCGTGGCGCTGTCGCTGTAACGCTGGCTGGCGAATGACCGCCGCGTCGGATGGTTCCCCTACGTTCGCGCTCCAGTTCGACGCGCGGCTGATCCCGGTTCTCGCGAGCAGGTACTCGTATGCGCCCGAAGGCAGGATCGTGGATGAGATAGGTCCTGCGGTTCGTGAGCGCGGGTATTTCACACGCTCCGAGTTGATCGAGGTCTGCGCGTGGAAGACACCGCGGTCCAAGCCGCGAGTCGCGTCGAACACCGAAGACGAGGTACGAGAGGCCACCAGACTCGCGCTCAGTGCGACGGCTGAGGGGCTACGTATCTGGATCCCGATGGCGCTCTCAGGGGTCCGGTGGCCCACTGCGTCGGTGCTGCTGCATTTCGGGCACCGCGATCGGTACCCGATCCTCGACTATCGAGCCCTGGAGGCTCTCGGGGTTGCCGAGTCCGTGAACTACGCGCTGCCTTTCTGGAACGCCTACGTCGCAGCGTGCCGCAAGATCGACGATGAGACAGGGTTCGGCATGCGGATCATCGACCGCGCGATGTGGCAATGGTCGAAGGAACGGTCCTAGAAACGCTGAACATCGCGTACCGCAAGACGATGGACCTGGTAGGTGTGCCGCGGCGTTCGTCACACCCCGGCGAGATCCGGTCGCAGCCTGTGCTCGGATTCCATGTCACCTCGGTCCATTCGATGGCGGTCCGAGTCGCCATGCTCGCCCCCTCAGACGGATTGTGTGCGGCCGAGTTACCCAATTCATCGACAAGGCCACTCTGAACGTCCTGGGGATTCCCCGCAGGAGCTGTCTGTACGCCAATCACCGTGACCTGTCGCGGAACGGCCAGGTTTGGCCTACGGTAAGCAACTATGTGACCACCCGTGGGTATCTGCGCACGGCAGGCCGCAGCCTCGGCTTCATCTCCGGTAGCGCCAGCGAGGTCGCATTGACGAGCATGAGCACCGTTGCGGATGCTCCCGAAGCAGGGGAGCTGGTGCGCGTCCGCGGTCAGCAGTGGGTAGTGGCGCGGGTCAGCCAGAGCCATCAGCCGGTCGACGAGCTGGCGGCGAGCAGCCTGCCGGGCCGGACGCTGGTGCAGCTGACTTCGGTCAGCGACGACGACCTGGGCGAGGACCTGACCCTGGCCTGGGAAGTCGAGCCGGGCCGCGAGATCCTGCCAGCGACCAGGCTGCCGCAGGTCAACGCCACCGACTGGGATGACCCGCAGACGCTTGGCGCGTTCCTGGACGCGGTCCGGTGGGGCACAGTCGCCAGCGCGGACTCCCGGACGCTGCAGGCGCCGTTCCGCTCCGGCGCGCGGATCGAGGAGTACCAGCTTGAGCCGGTAGCGCGAGCGCTGGCGATGCCGAGGGTGAACCTGCTGATCGCCGATGACGTCGGGCTGGGCAAGACAATCGAGGCCGGCCTGGTGATCCAGGAGATGCTGCTGCGGCACCGCGCCCGCCGGGTCCTGGTTGTCTGCCCGGCATCGCTGACGCTGAAATGGCGCGATGAAATGGCCGCCAAGTTCGGCCTGGACTTCACCGTCCTGGACGCCGCCGCGCTGCGGGAACTGCGCCGGACGCATGGCCTGGAGGCAAATCCGTTCGCCGTCCACCCGCGCACGATCATCAGCCTGCAATGGCTGCGGTCCCCGCGCGTGCAGCGGCTGCTGGACGAGGTGCTCACCCCGGAGGCCCATTACCCGGGCTATTTCGATCTCCTTGTGGTCGACGAGGCCCACCATTGCGCGCCCCCGGCTCCGTCGCGCGCCAGCGGGATCGCGGTGCCCAGCAAGCAGACCCAGGCGGTGCACCGGGCGGGCGATTACAGCCAGCACCGGCTGTTCCTGTCCGCGACGCCGCACAACGGCTACTCCGAGTCCTGGCGAGCGCTGCTGGCGATGCTCGATCCGCAGCGGTTTCCCCCAGGCATGGAGCCGGACGCGGCGACGCTGCGCCAGGTCATGGTCCGGCGACTGAAGGACGACATCCGCGACAGCGACGGCCAGCCGCGCTTCCCCGGCCGGGTCAACCGCGCGATCGAGGTCAGCTACACCGACACCGAGCGGGAGGGCCACCGCCTGGTCGAGGACTTCATCAGCCTCCGCCGCCGCGAGCCGGGTCCTGACGTGGCCCGCGGTACCGACCTGATCGCCTTGCTGCTGAAGAAGCGCCTCTTCTCCGCCCCGGCGGCGTTCGCCGTCACCCTGGCCGGCTACCTGCAAAGCCACGGCATCGACGGCGAGTCCGCTGACCGGCCATCCGGTCAGCGAGCCCGACCGGCCACGAGCGCCGGCCGCGGCTCCGGTTCGCTGCCGTTGTGGCTGGAAGAAGCGCTGGAGTGGGACGACGAGCCAGGCGACGACGAGGCGGGCGGTGACGCCGAGCGTGAGCTCTTCGACCGGCTCAGCGACCTGACGGTCGCGGTATCGCCGCAGGAGCAGGAGCTGCTGGCCAAGCTCAGCGGTTGGGCGCAGCGGCATGGCGAGCATGCCGACAGCAAAGCCCGCGCGCTTATCGACGAGCTGACGCGGATCTGTCGGCCCGATGGCGCCTGGAACGACGAGCGGATCGTCGTCTTCACCGAATACCGCGCCACCCAGGACTGGCTGCACGGGCTGCTCACCGCCCGTGGCCTTGGCGGGGAGCAGCTTGCGCTGCTGTACGGCGGCATGGACGAACGCCGCCGCGAGCACCTGAAGGCCGCGTTCCAGGCGTCGCCGCACAAGGACCCGGTCCGGATCCTGCTGGCCACCGACGCGGCCTCGGAGGGCATCGACCTGCAGCTGCACTGCCACCAGCTGATCCACTACGACATCCCGTTCAACCCGAACCGGCTAGAACAGCGGATCGGCCGGCTCGACCGGTACCTCCAGGAGCATGAGGTCGAGGTCACCCACTTCGTCGGTGCGGGCTGGCAGAACGCACCACCCGGCTCGTACGAGGCCGACCTGGAGTACCTGTCGCGGGTCGCCAGGAAGATCGCGGTCGAGCGGCATGACCTCGGCAGTGTCAACCCGGTGCTTGCCTACGCGGTCGAGGCGCAGATGCTCGGCCGGTCGCTCCTGGCTGACCCGATGACCGTCGCGCCGAAGCCGGCCGCCGCGTCGCTGCGCGCCGAGCGGGACCTGCGCGAGCAGGTCCGCAGGCTCCGTGCCCAGCTCGACTCCAGCATCGACGCGCTGCACGTAGCCCCGCCGAACGTCCGGCGGGTCGTGGACACCGCGCTCGTCCTGGCAGCTCAGCCACCGCTCAGCGATCTGGGCGGACCCGACGAAGCCGGGCTCGTCGCGCCGCCCGACCTGCGCGTCGGATGGGAGCGCACAGTGGCCGGGCTCGCCGACCCGCTCACCGGGGAGCCGCGCAAGCTCACTTTCGACCCCGACGTCGCCAACGCCCATGCCGAGGACGCCGTGCTCGCCCACCTCGGCCACCCGCTGGTCGCCCAGGCGACCCGGCTGTTGCGCAGTGCGCTGTGGGGCGGGCGGACTGCGCTGCACCGGATCACCGCCGTCCGCTTCACCCCGCCAGCGGGTGCCGCCATCGAGGGTGTCCTTGTCGCGGTCTTCGCGCGGCTCGTCGTGGTCGGCGCCGACGGCCAGCGGCTGCACGAGGAGGTCATGCTGGCCGCGCGGGAGCTGCCGCCATCCGGCCGGTCCCGGCGGGTGGAACTGGAGCAGCCGCGCTTCTCCGGCCTCCGGGCTGCGGTGGAAGGTGCACTGGAACCGCAGACGAGCCGGCTCGCGCCGGAGGCTCAACGGGCCTTCGTGGCTGATCGCTGGCCCGAGGTGGAACCGCTGCTGGCAGGAGATGTCCAGGCCCGGGCAGCGGAGCGGGTCACGGCACTAGGCCGGGACATCGCCCAGCGGCAGGACAGCGAGACCCGCAACACCCGCGCCATCTTCGGCCAGCTGCGCCAGAGGCTGGAGACCGCGCTAGCGGGCCCCGTCCAGGTGCAGCTCACGTTCGACGAGCTCGCCCGGGAGGAACGCCAGCTGCTCGACCGCGACCGCGCCGCCTGGCAGGCGCGCCTGGACGGCCTGGACGACGAGCGGGACCGCGAGCTGGCGACGATCAGCCGCAGGTACGCGGGCGTCCGGGAGCTGGTGTTCCCGTTCGCTGTCGCTGTGTGCGCTCCAGATGAAGGAGCACCCAGGTGAACGCCAGGGGCGATCCGGTTGGCCGGACCGAAGGCAGAGGTGTCCCGCCGGGAATGCGGGAGATCAGCCCCGGACCCGCCGGGGAGGGGTGGCGAGCATGGTGACCCGCCGCGGGCGCAGGCGGCCGGCCGGCGGGGTCAGCGAAGAGATCCGCAGGCGGCACGGCTGGCTAGAGCTGCTCCAGACGTCGGGGCCGTTCCTCACCTTGCCGGTCGTACACCGGGTCTTCCCCGATGGGCTGCCGTCAGTCCCTGTCAGCCAGCGGGCCGAGGTGCGGGCGATGGTGGCTGAGATGCTCGACAGTCACGGTGCGACCAGGCACGTCATGATCCCCGCGATGCTCCGGGACCTCTTCGGCTGGCAGCACCATCTGCGGATCGACACCGAGATTCCGGATAACCTCGCCGAGCCCGTGCCCGAGCACGGTCAGGTGGTCAGGCCTGACTTCGGCTTCTACGCCGAGAACGCCGCCAGCGACGCTGACGCCGACGCTGGCCTCGGCCACGACGATGACGACGATGCGGTCGCCGACCTGGCTGACGACGGCGCCGCTGACGACGCCGATCCTGATGACGACGGCGACGAGCCGGATGAAGATGACGCGGCGGACGAGGACGAAGGCGGCACCGGGGATGCCACCAGGGGTCCGTGGAAGCTGCTTGGCAGCTACTTGCCATGGGGCACGCATCCGCTCGCCAGGACGACGACCGGCGGCTGGACGGCCAGCGGGGTCGAACGGCTCGCCGTGGTGCTCCGCGCCCGCCAGGTCCCGGTCGGCGTGGTGACCGACGGCCGGTGGTGGGCGCTGGTGTGGGCGCCGATCGGCGGGACGACCGGCGCCGCGGTCTGGGATGCCGGGCTATTCAGCGAGGACCCGGCGTCGCTGCGCGCGCTGGTGGCGCTGCTGCACCGCTCCAGGTTCCTCGCCGTCGCGGCAGCCGACACCTTGCCCGCCCTGTTCACCGAGAGCCTGGAGCGCGGGGAGGAAGTCACCGAGACGCTCGGCCAGCAGGTACGCGACGCGGTCGAGATGCTGGCCGCAACGCTGGACCGGCTGGACCGCGAGGGCGGCAGCCAGCTGCTTGACGGGGTCGATGACGACGATTTCTACGCCGGCGTCGTCACGATGATGATGCGGGTCGTGTTCCTGCTGTTCGCCGAGGAACGCAGGCTGCTGCCTAGCGACGACGACATCTACGTCACCGGCTATGGCGTCGGCCAGCTTGTCGGGCAACTGGAGCGACAGGCCAGCCTGGCCGGTGAGCAGGCGCTGGAGCACCGCACCGCAGCGTGGCACCGGCTGCTCGCGCTGACCCGCGCGTTGCATTCCGGTGTGGCCCATGAGGACCTGCGGCTGCCGGCGTACGGCGGTGGCCTCTTCGACCCGGACCGGTATCCGTGGCTGGAAGGCCGGGCTACCGGCGACCCGGCCGCTGCGGCGCGCCCGCCCGCGGTCGATGACCGGACCGTGCTGCGGATGCTCAGGGCGGTGCAGTACGTCCAGATCGGCGGGGAGCGGCGGCGGCTGACCTTCCGGACCCTGGACGTGGAGCAGATCGGCTACGTCTACGAGGGCCTGCTTGAGCTGGAGATCCGGACCGCGCAAGAGGTAGTACTCGGCCTGGTCCGGCCGCGCAACTGGCCCCGCAAGATCAAGTACGACTGCGAGATCTCGCTCGGCGACGCCACAGCCTGGCGCGGGAACGGCGAGCTCGCGGCCCGGATCACCGAGCGGACCGGCTGGTCGGCGGCCAAGGTGCGGGCCGCGCTGGCCGCCGAGCCGACGGCGGATCAGCGGGCCGCGCTCGGCCGGGTAGCCGGTGCCGGTCCTGGGCTGGTCGAGGCGATCGCTCCGCTGCTCGGCGTCCTCCGCTACGACGAGCGCGGCCTCCCCGCCGTCACCCCGGCCGGCGGTCGGTATGTGTCCCGCAGCTTCCGCCGCGCGACCACCGGCACCCACTACACCCCGAAGTCGCTCGCCGAGGAAATCGCCATCGGCGCGCTGGAGCCGCTGGTCTACCGGCCAGGCCCGCTGGAGACCGCCGACGAGGCGAGCTGGCGACCCAGGCCGTCCACGGAGATCCTCGCGCTGCGGGTGGCCGACATCGCGATGGGCTCGGGGGCGTTCCTTGTCGCCGCCTGCCGGTACCTGGCCGACCGGCTGGTCGAGGCCTGGCGGGCCGAGGGCCGCGCCGACGCGCTCGCGGCTCGGCTGCATGAGCAGGCGCACCGGATCGGCGCCGATGCCGAGGTCGGCCAGGTACTGCTGCAAGCACGCCGCGAGATCGCCGAGCACTGCCTGTACGGGGCTGACATCAACCCGCTCGCCGTCGAGATGGCGAAACTCTCGCTCTGGCTGATCACCATGGACCGGGAACGGCCGTTCGGCTTCCTGGATGACCGCCTGGTCTGCGGCGACAGCCTGCTCGGCCTCGCCTTGATGGACCAGCTCGAATATCTGCATCCCGACCCAGTAGCTGGACGCAAACTCAATGCCGACACCCTGGACTTCGCCGCCGCCTGGCGCCGTCGGCTCCAGGAAGCCGCAGACCTACGCCGCCGAATCACCGCAGCCCCGGTCGTCTCTATTCGCGACGTCGAACACAAGGTCAGGATGCTGGCCGAGGCTGACAAGATTTCGGGGACATTGACAGTGGTGGCCAACGTGGTCACCGCAGCCGGTCTGACAGCAGCGAAACTGAAAGGCAAGCAGCGCGACGCTGAGTTCGCCAAGCTGGCCCTGCAAGTGACCTACGCGGTCGAAGGCGAATCTGACACCCTCACCACTTGGGCGAGGGCCGCACTCCAGACAGACCGGCCAGCCGGGACAGCTGACAGGCAGCCACTGCATTGGCCACTCGCCTTCCCTGAGGTCTTCGTTGACGCCGTACAGCCCGGCTTCGACGCAGTAATCGGCAACCCACCGTTCCTAGCTGGTAGTAAGGTCTCGGGCACTTTTGGTGATGACTATGCCTTTTGGCTGCAGCGTTGGGACGGCCGCGGCGTTAAGGGAAACACGGACCTAGCCGCTCGATTTCTCGTCCGCGCGCAGCGGTTGATGTCGTCACGGGGACAGCTTGGATATGTCGCCACCAACACGCTCGTTGAAGGGACCACGCTTCGGGTTGGTCTCGAACAGGTGGTGAGTCAGGGCCTCACAATCAGAAGGGGGCGCTCACCTCATCCCTGGCCTACAACGAGCGCCAACTTGCAGATAGTAGAAGTATGGGCTAGTCAGACCCTGCTATCGAAGGGTGCTGTCTACTGGCTGGACGGCGAAGAAGCGCCTACGATTGGTCCAGATCTTCAACCCTACGGACGTATCCGGGCGCGACCCAAGCGGCTGAATGAGAACGACGCTATCTCCTTCCATGGTTCGAGGGTGGAAGGGCTTGGGTTTATGCTCAGCTTCGACCAGGCGAACGAGTTGCTTAGTCGCGACTCGCGCAATGCCGACGTCCTTCAGCCTTACCTGACCGGCAAGGACCTGAACCGAAGGCCCGACCTTTCTGCTAGCCGTTGTGTAATCAACTTCCGCGGCTGGTCACTATCGCGAGCCGAAGAGTATCCGGACTGCATGAATCTCGTTCGGGAATTCGTTAAGCCCAAGCGAGAGCGTAACAAACGGGAAAACTACCGCGAATTCTGGTGGCGTCATGGGGAACACCGCCCTGGCCTGTACGAGACGGTCGGCGGATTCGAGCAGGTAATCGTAATTGCCCGCGTGAGCAATGCGCTCGCACCGGCGCGTGTGCCAACGGGACCTGTATTTTCCGAGCAAGTGGTGGTATTCGCGCTCGATGACTTTGGTAGCCTGGCGATGTTGTCATCGAGCGCTCACTCTGCTTGGGCGATTCGCTACACGTCAACCATGCGCACTGATATCAGATACGCCCCATCGGATGTATTCCTGACACTGCCGAGACCGAAACTGACGCCAAAGTTGGGTGAGCTGGGCGGGGAACTTGATCGGACGCGACGGGAGTTGATGCTGGGGCGGTCGTGGGGACTTACCACGACGTACAACCACGTTCATGATCCTGATGACCATGATGCGGCCGTTATGAATCTCAGGGACATTCATGTGGCCATTGATGAGGCTGTGATGCGGGCGTATGGATGGGAGGATCTTGATCTGAAGATCGGGCACCATCCGACCAAAATCGGGATCAGGTGGACGGTCGGCAAGGAAGCCAGGTTCGAGCTGTTGGACCGGCTGCTTGAGGAGAACCAGCGTCGTTACAAGCTGGAGAATCCGTGACCCAGATGCCAGCGCAGGACAGGTCAGCGGTCGGCGGTTCGGGCGTGCCGGGCGCGTCGGCCGCGGTGGGCACCACCTCGGCCACGTCGTTCGAGGTGCGAGCCGAGTTCGAGTCGCTGCTTGAGCGGGATCTGCTTGGCCCGTGGGATGGGCCGGAGGAGGAGCTTTCCCCGGGTTCCTCACCCGCTGAGCGGTATCTGCTTGGCCGGCTGGTGCCGCGGGATGCGCCGGTGGACGAGCGGACGGCGAGCGATGAGGGCTCGGGGGATGATCCGGCGCTGGTGGAGCGTGAGGTGAGCGGTGACTCGGAGGCCGACGACACCGACGTGGAGAGTGAGGCCGCTGTCCGGACCGGGTCGATGGCGGCGTCGTCGATCGGGTTGTCGTTCATGGTGCCCGACGACGTGGATGTGGTGCTGGTGGAGGCGTCCTGGGGCCGGTACGAGCGCGCGGCGTCTGAGGTGCACGAGACCGAGCAGGGTCGGCCGCGGACAGTGTGGAAGCGGCGGCCGTGTGGCGGTCGGGTCGAGGTGCCGCTTGATCGCGAGGACGCGGACGGGCTGATTCCCGATCCGGAGTTCGAGGGCGTTGTCGTGCGGTACACGGTCCGGCACAGGGATCGCCGCCGGGTCGTGGTGGTGTCGCTGGTGAACGGGCAGCCCGGGGTGGCCGTCACTCCGGATGCGGCGAGGTTGTACCAGGTGCGGCTGACGGTGACCGCGCTGGACGGGCACCGGGCGATCTTCGCGGGACACAATGACCCGCAGCTGGCCGACCCGCCCAGTGGCAGGGACGACGAGGTCTTGCACCTGGAGATGCTGCACCGGCGAGTCCGGGATTACGCGCACGGTCGGCAGTGCGCGGTGGAAGCGGACGTGCGCGACGGCGAGGACCGGGCCTGGCGGCTGCAGACGACATGCTTCCCGGCGGCCGAGGTGCCGCTGGTGGTGCCGGGGAGCGTGCCTGGCCTGGTGCTCGACATGTCAGCGCTGGGTAGCTCGGAGCTGGCCCGTGATGGGCTGATCAGGGCGCTACGTCCGCTGACTGCCGGGTACCGGGCCTGGCTGGACGCGCAGGAGCAGCGGATGGCCAGCGACCCTGAGATCGCCCGGTATGCCCCGGCGGCGAAGACGGCGCTTGAGCGGGCGAGGGAGGTCGCCGGTCGGCTGGACCGGGCGATCGACCTGCTGCGCGACAGCGGGATCGCGCGGGAGGCGTTCCGGTTCGCCAATCAGGCGATGGCATTGCAGCGGGTCCGCAGCGAGCTGGTCCGGGCCAGGCTCGCCGATCCCTCGGCGAGCGTGACCCGGCTGCTCCGGCAGCTTGATAAGCCGGGGAACCGGAGCTGGCGACCGTTCCAGCTGGCGTTCGTGCTGCTGTGCCTGCCGGGGCTGACCGACCCGGCGCACCCGGATGCGCGGCGCGGCGCCCACGACGCGCAGGTTCAGCTGCTGTTCTTCCCGACCGGCGGCGGCAAGACGGAGGCGTACCTGGGGCTGGCGGCGTACACGTTCGCGATCCGCCGGCTGCAGGGCGTGGTCGGCGCGGACGCCAGTGTGCGGGACGGGACCAGAGGCGTGGCCGTGCTGATGCGGTACACGCTGCGGTTGCTGACCGCGCAGCAGTTCCAGCGGGCCGCAGCGCTGATCTGCGCGTGCGAGTCGTTGCGCCGGGAGCGGATCGAGGCAGGGGACGGCAGGTGGGGGACGGCTCCGTTCCGGGTGGGGCTGTGGGTTGGCTCTAAGGTCACGCCCAACTCGTTCGAGGAGGCGAGCAATCAGGTTGCCTCGGGGCGGGAGCAGGACCGGATGCTGGGCGGGCCGCTGCAGCTTGCCGCGTGCCCGTGGTGCGGGTCGCCGCTGTCGGGCAGCCGGGACCTGGTGACGGACGCGGCGCGCCGGCGGGTGCTGCTGTACTGCTCCGATGCCGAGGGCGACTGCCAGTTCACCCAGCGGCACTCGCCGTCGGAGGGGCTGCCCGTGCTGACGGTCGACGAGGAGATCTACCGGCTGACCCCGGCGCTGGTGATCGCGACCGTCGACAAGCTCGCCCAGCTGCCGTGGCGTGGGGCGACGGCGCCGCTGTTCGGCATGGTGGACAGCGAGTGCCCGCGACATGGCTGGCAGAACCCGGAGTTCGACGGCTTCTGCCGGAGCCGGCACCCGGCCCGGGCCGGGCTGCCAGCCGCGCAGCCGGTCCCGTCGATCCGGCTGCGTCCGCCTGACCTGATCATCCAGGACGAGCTGCACCTGATCAGTGATGCGCTGGGCTCGATGGTCGGGCTGTATGAGACGGCGGTGGACCGGCTGTGCTGCTGGAAATGGGGCAGCATCCCGGTCAGGCCGGTGGTGATTGCCTCGACCGCGACCGTGCGGCGCGCTCGCGACCAGGTGGAGCAGGTATTCGCCAGGGAGCTGGCGGTGTTCCCGCCGCAAGTGCTCGATGCTGGGGAGACCTTCTTCTCCAAAGCGGTGCCTTCGTCGGCTGGCTCGCCCGGCCGGCGGTACCGGGGCGTGCTGGCCCCTGGGGAGCGGCTCAAGTCGGTCGAGATCCGCGTCGTGTCGGCGCTGATGGAGCATGCCCAGTTCCTGCTTGACAGGTACGGGGCTGCCGCCGATCCGTACATGACGGTGGTGGACTACTTCACCTCGACCAGGGAGCTGGCAGGGATGCGGCGGCTGGTCGACGATGACATCGCCGACCGGCTGGCCAGCTTCCAGGTCCGCACCCGGCGCAGGCGGCCGATCGTCAGCGAGCTGACGAGCCGGATGCCGAGCAGCCGGATCGCCTCGACGCTCGCCGACCTGGAGCGGCGGTTCGACCCGGAGCTTGACTCGACCGCGGCGCGGGAGGCGTACCGGAACGATCCCGAGGCCCGCACGCGGGCCGCGGACCGGGTGATGCCGCTTGACGTGCTGCTGGCGACCAGCATGCTCCAGGTCGGGGTGGACGTACAGCGGCTTGGGCTGATGGTGGTGACCGGTCAGCCGAAGAACACCGCCGAGTACATCCAGGTGACGTCCCGGATCGGCCGCGATCGCGAACGGCCAGGGCTGGTCGTCACGATCTACAACTGGGCTCGGCCCAGAGATCTGGCGCATCTAGAGCACTTCGGCTACGACCATGCGACGTTCGGGCAGCGGATCGAGGGCCTGACCACGACGCCGTTCAGCGACCGTGCGCTGGACCGCGGGCTGTCCGGCGTGCTGGTGGCCGCGATGCGGCACGCGGGGATGGCGACGCTGCCGAACCTGGCCGCTCACACGGTGCCGCTGTCCGGCCCGGGAGTCCAGGCGCTGATGGACGACATCGTGCGGCGGGCCGAGGTGGTCACCCACGACGCCGAGCAGGCCGAGCTGGTCCGGGGGTACTTGCAGCGGCGGCTCGACAGCTGGTCCGGTCACCGGGCCGCGGTCAGGACCGGTCGTCTCGGGTACGAGGAAGCAGCCGAAGTGACTGGCCTGCTCCAGTCCCCCGAGGATGGCTCCTGGTCGCTGTGGTCGGCGCCGCGGAGCTTGCGGGAGGTGGAGCCCGAGGTGGTTCTCCAGCTCGACCAGGTCGATCGCAGCGTGGCCGACGCACCGTCGTGGGATTACGACCGGTCTGCCGCTGGCGTGGGAGTTGGCGAAGGCGAGGCTGCGAGGGGAGGCGACGGCTCATGAGTGTCCTGGCTGGGGCTGAGGCGTGGCGGCGCCGCGATCCGACCAGGATCGGTGAGGCCCGCCCGAGTCATCTGGTGACCACGACGGGGGTCGGCGCGATCGTGGACCTGCCGGCGATGAGCGTGATCGTCCGGGGCCTGGACGCCTGGAGCGCCGAGCGGCAGGAGCTCATCGACGAGCCCCGGCTGCTCGCCGAGGTGCGGCGGGTGCTCGGCGACCAGGTCCGGGCGCTGCGGACCGCGCCGTGGGATCCGGCCGAGAGCGATGACCCGTATAGCCGCGTCGGCGTGCCGGTCACGCCGTTCCCCCGCTGGGTCCGCTGCGCGCGGTGCAGCAGGCTCGGCCCGCTCGACCCGCCCGGCCAGTTCCACCTGATCCACCGGTACGGGCGCCGGCCTGATCTGGCGAAGATCGTCCACGCGCACTGCCTGCGGCAGGCACAGTCGCGCGATGTGAACAAGCGGGCCTGCGTGCCGGCCAGGTTCCTGGTGGTGTGCGAGGCCGGGCACCTCGATGACTTCCCGTACGTGGAGTACGTGCACGCCGCCAGACCGGGAGGGCTGTGCGACGGACCGCAGCTGACGATGTCGGATGCGTCGAGCACCCTGGGCCCGCGGGTCACGGTGCGGTGCGAGGAATGCGGCGCGTCCCGGAGCATCCAGCAGGCAGCCGGGCGGAGCGGCTCGGCGAACCTGCCCGCCTGTCGAGGGCGGCACCCGCACCTGCAGCAGTTCGGCCGGTGCGGCAGGCCGCTGCGGCTGATCGTTCTCGGTGCCAGCAACCTGTGGTTCGGGGTGACCGCCAGCGCGCTGCACCTGCCGCAGGGCCAGAGCGTCGAGGACCTGGTCACGGCGCACTGGCACATCCTCAGCGCGCAGCCCAGTCCCGAGGTCTTGCAGCTGATCATCGACGGGATGGACGCGCTGCGCGGCTTGCGCGGCACGCCGATTGAGGAGATCTGGGCGCAAGTGGAGAAGGTCCGCGCAGCCGGTGGCCCGGCTGCGCCCGGGGAGAGCCGGGGACTGCTTGACGCCGAGTGGCAGATGCTGTCGAGGCCGACCACGCAGCGGCAGGACCCGGACTTCCGGGCGACGGCGACGCCCAGTCCGGAGGGGTATGACCGGCTGCTCGATCAGGTCGTGCTGGTCTCGCGGTTGCGGGAAGTCCGGGCGCTGCTCGGGTTCACCCGGCTCGCCGCGCCTGAGCGCGGCGACCTGGAGCCGGTCAGCCGGGTTCCGCTCGGTCGCGGCGCACCGCAGTGGGTGCCCGCCGTCGAGCAGCGCGGCGAGGGCATCTTCCTGGAACTCCGCGAGGACGCAGTGGCAGCCTGGGCAGCCAGGGCCGCCAGGAATCAGCGGATGGTGGCGCTTGACGGCGCATACCGCCGGTGGGCGCACAACACAGCCCGGACGCCGAACCCGTCGTTCCCGCACGCCCGGCTGACCCTGATCCACACGCTCAGCCACATGCTGATCCGCCAGGTCGCGCTGGAATGCGGCTACTCATCGGCCAGCATCAGGGAGCGGCTGTACATCGGGTCACCGCGAGAGCCCTGCGCCGGCGTGCTGCTGTCCACAGCGGCCAGCGACAGCGAGGGCACCTTGGGCGGCCTGGTCGCTCTGGGCCACCGGCGCTACCTCAAGCGGCTGCTCGACCAGGCTTTCGAGGACGCGCTGCGCTGCTCCTCGGATCCGCTCTGCGCCGAGCACGTGCCGATCGACCCGTCCGCCGAAATGCATGCCGCCGCCTGCCACGCTTGCTTGTTCGCCTCGGAGACGAGCTGCGAGACCAACAACCGGTGGCTGGACCGGGCCGTGCTGGCTGATCTGACCGGCGATGGGCTGGCGTTCTCGCTGTGAATTGTGGGACGGCGGCTGGTGCCGCCAGCGACGACGCCGCCTGGGCCAGCCGCATCGTCGAGCAGCTGCCGACTGCGGACGCCCGGCAGCTGGCGCGCGCCGCCGCTGATGGCCCTGCCGCTGTCCAGACGCTACGCGCGCAGGCAGGAGCGGCGGTGTTGCGCGGCGCCTGCGACCAGCTCCTGAGCAAGCTGCCCGGAGAGCGCTCGGCCTACCTAGCCGGGCTGCTGGCCGGTGCCGCGCAAGCCTTCGAGCGAGCCAGGCAGCGCCAGCACATCGACGTGGTCTGGACCGGGCCCGAAACGGGCAGCGGAGCTGGTCGGCTGACAGCAGCGACCGTGACCGGCCTGATCGGCCAGGCGCGCCGCGAAATACTCATCGTCAGCTACGCGACGCACAGCGAGCCAGCGATAGAGTCCGCGCTCGCCGCAGCGGCGAAGCGCGGAGTCGAGATCACGATCCTGGCCGAGCGGCACGAGGATAACCCTGCCTACACCGCCGCCGATCCGCCGTTCCCGGGACTACGGGCGATCCGACTGCGGTGGCCGGCCAGCCTGCGCCCAGCTTGGGCAGCCCTGCACGCCAAGATCATCGTCGTCGATGACAGCATCGCCCTGGTCGGCAGCGCCAACTTCACCAGCCGCGCCATGGACTCCAACTTCGAGTGCGGCATCCTGATCACCGGAGGGCCCGAGCCCCGCGCGATCCGCGACCACATCACAGAGTTGCAGGCGCGCGGCTACCTCGTGCGCTCGTCCGCGTGAGGGCGGATCTCAATGTTCAAGCTTCGCGGCCATCGCCCAGACATTGGCGGCCGGCGCTGATGGATCGGCCGCTTCGCATCGGCCGATCTCAGGGTGACACTACATTTATGGGCCTGCCCTGGAGCTTGATCATCACAACCGCGGGCGCCGTTCTCACCACACTCTTAGGAGTGCTCGTGGGCGGGGCCGTCAGCAACCGGTCTCAGCAGCGCAGTTGGTCCCGTGACCGGCAGGCGGATGCCTGTGCTCAGGTCTTACGTGAGTCGTCCAACGTGCTGATCGAACTCGCGGCGATGAGCGCACAGCGCGTTAAGCCTGCACGGACGCAGTCGGCCGATCCCCTGTGTCTTCCTACGCCGATCGACTGGAAGCCGTGGAACGAGGCCCTCGCGATGGTGAACCTGGTCGCGGATCACGAGATCGCCGATGCCGCACACGCTATAGATGCGGAAATTTGGCCAGTACATCTCAAGATCAAGCGCGGCCTGGCCTCCGACGGAGATTGGTACGTGCTGCGCGACAAGGTTGAGGTCCGCCGGCAGGACTTCGTCAACGTCGCAAGAAAGCGACTCTCCTCATCCGGGCCGCCACTGCCCTCCCTTACCGGACGGCCTGCCCCGGACAATCCGATGTGGGCCTTCCCGCAAGCTGACCTGGCAGAAGTAGCCAACATCACCGGCGACATTGCCGACGACATTGCGATCAACTCGGCCGAGTAGCAATGATAGCAACACCGGCCAAGCATGTGCGTCAGGCAACGTTGCCTAAAGTCTGCTCGCCGCATACGCGGCGAGATCTGTCACGCTCTGGACTGTCATTCGGCGCCTTGCCGGTCAGCATGGCATTCATCGCACAAGCGGCGACTCGACCTGGTCACCATTCGCAACGTGTCGAACGAGCCGCTCGGCACGGCACCCACGTGCACTATCTCTGATCAGGCACGCTCAACTGGCACAATTCGCATCGCGATCCACTCAGTCGAGTATTGAACCGATGGTCAGGGATTCGAGCGTCCCCGAGGCACCAAGTCGAGTGGTCCAGTAATGTATTCCCCCGCATCTATCCCATCTCGCTGTAGCGTCAGAAACATATTAGCGAGTTGCTTGGCGGAAATACCCTCCGATACAAGGCGCCGAGCTAGATCTACAAGCGTTGCGGCCGGTACGGAGTTCTGCTTCGCAACGATACGAGCGTCGTCGTCGTGAGCCAGGAGTGTGTGCTGATGTCTATGAGCGTGCAGAATGCTCTGCGCTTCGCCTAGATTTGCTCTTGGGTCAGTAGGCGGCGTACGTCCCTGGCGATTCGCTTTGGCGACCCCCAGTGTCGTCAGACGATTCCTGATTGGGGCAAGGTCATTATCGTCAGCCGCGGAAAAGGCTATAACAGCAGAAAGCCACGCAACACCTCTCCCGTTGTACATTTCAGCCGCCCGAGCACGTGGGCCATTGCCTCTTGAGTGGTGAAATAGCTCGGCCTTGACCGCCTCGACCCAGTGTGTCTTGCCGTAGCAGCGGGCCCTGTAAATATCGCGGAGCTCCTTAGACGCACCTAAACATAGCAAAGGGCCAGTGTCAGTAACGTAGGTTGTTTCCGGGGCGAGGCTTGTAACGATGATTGGGGTCGTACCATGGCTCACGGCAGACGCTTCCCAGTGTCGGTCCGTCTATGGTCTTCTCCGAGGTCCTTCTCATCTGTACTCTCCTGCGGTGCGACTGGCAACGTTGGAGGGTCACCGTCGTCTCCATGAATCCGCCATCGATCAGTCGACACAACCAACGCCAGGAGTTCGGGATCTGCATCGTCAGCGCTCAATGTATCCCGTGCCGCCCACGCATCGTCGGCGTACGGCGGCCAGTCATCTGGCTGAAGACGTACAGCCGATGCCGAACTCAAGGGAATGGGAAGGACCGAATAGTCGGCGTTTACACCTACTACGGGGTCCTCAACGGTGAGCATGTCGAGAGACTGGCCATGAAGCTGCCCTGCTCCTGAGGCAACGGCCTGACTGCGTGTGAAGCCGTGACGCTGCCCTACATCCAACAACTCCTCGCCTATATAACTAACACCAGCGCGCCACCACCGATCGCCAAGGAAGTCGTTAAACGGCCCGCTATACCTTAGTTCACCGAGACGCGCGGCTAGCGGGCTTTCGCTGGCAAGTACCTCTTCAGCTGAAGCTGTGCTTATACCGAGAGCTACCGCTAGGCGAGTCCGATCGAGGAGGAATGTTGGAAAGGGAAGAATCCTATGAAGGAACCACCGAAGCCACGCCATACCAGCACTCCTCTCAGCAACCACATGCTGAGGCGGTCGGCATTGCTCGATCTGCCACATAGCGTCCTCAGCCCACGAAGTATTCGGAAGGTCGAGCCATCGAATACCTGGATTGCCACTATTGGCGTTCCAATGCTGAGGCAAGGTACTAGCGGCGTAGGCGAGGCTGGCGATACGGCGGGCGGGCGTTGGCAGATTGGGTAGTGGATCTTCTCCTTTGCCAAACACCCACTCAAGGTTGTACTGCCTCGCAAGTAGGTACTCTCGCGCAGCTTTCGGCAGACCAGCGCCTAGTCTGTCCAATTCTCCGGTACGAAGGGCGAAAGCCACTGAGGCGGGGTGTGAGCCGTCTTTGGACCCGCTATTCTCTACATGCGAGCGGAGAACGGCCGCCATGGCGAGACCATCAGGAACATGTAGCGTCGGAGGAAGCTTCAATCGATCCCGTCCCGGCCATTCGTCAAGATATTGATCAAGGATCACCGCCGTAGCCCTAGCGAGGAGCTCAGGATCCAGATCGTCGGGACCAAGAGCAACCGCGTCTACCCCCTCGTCGGTGACCAATTCGGCGAAGTCGGCTTGATCCACGTCATCGATTATGACCGCTAGCGGCCGACGGGCCGCAGCGTTCTCCGTAGGGGACGTTGAATTCATCCACGCTCCCGGGGGTCGGGGAGATCTATACGGATGTTTGTCGCGAAGCCTGATGGCGGTTCGACAAACCTGATCGAGCCTCGGTAGTCCTCGACCAAAGCACGGGTAATAGGCAGACCCAACCCAAGCCCTTGACCCAGAACCTCGTTGACTTCGACTGTCGTGCTCTCGAAGGGCAGAAACCACCGTTCGGACTCCCGGATGTTGACCGCCACGCCCGTGTTGTGGACGAAGAGGGTCGCTCCCCGGACGCCCAAGGGTGCTCCAGTAACGCGGACCTTGCCCGGCGATCCTGCGTTCTTCACAGCGTTGGTGAGTACGTTGGTGAGCATCACGCCGACTTCTGCGGGGAACATGGGGGGGGTCTTCAGGTCTGCTGGCAGGGCATCTTCGATCTTCACGTCCCGCTGCGCTGTCTGGTCGGACAGCAGTCGTCGCACCACCTCAAGCCGTTCGGTTATCCGCACCCTCGACCGTCGTCGGCGAGGGTCGGCGACCAGCACGTCGGTGAGGTAGCTACTTTGCCGCGCCAGGGTATGCGTAAGATCATCCAGAGCACGGACGACACGCCGCACTCGTCGAGTTTGTTCGCGATTGAGTGTAGCGTCCGACGCAAGTGGCCCGAGCAGATCCCTTAGCGTCCGCGACTGGCCGAGCATTCCGTTGATATCGTGAACGAAGGCGCCCAGCTGAAGGCCGACGCTGGCGAGGATGCGCAGTTCAGGCTGGAGTTCTCGCAAGCGATCCAGTTCTGACTGCAAGATGTCGAGGCCTGCGGCGATGGCCTCAACCGCTTCCATGTCAGCGATGGGAATCGCCGCCGCACGCAGCGCCGCTACCACCTCACGAGCGTTCATGACCACACGTCTGGCCCTGGGCGAAAGTACGGAGGGTTGCAGAGCATCCGCTGGCCGGATGTCTGGTTCGAAGTCGGCTTCCAAATCGGCCGCACCAGAGGTGACGCCTGCATTGGCCTCGGGCTCCACGTCTGGCACATCTGACGTGGCCGACGGCACCCTCCCGGAAGTGCCAGTGCGAGGGCGGCTGGTCGGGCTGATCGATCGGCGTTCGGCCTGATCTTCACTACGCCGCCGCCTACGCTCCTCAGCACGGAGAAACACTGATCGTCGTACTCGAATACTGAGGCGGATGCCTGTCTGGACAAGGTCCACAAGAGCTTCATATGTAGTATCGGGAACGAACCCCTCGCGACTAACGAGGCTGCGCAGGCCGCTAGCTCCGCCCTCGGTTAGGAATACAGCGCCGAAATAACCTGTGCTAGCGGTCGCTTGAAGACCTTCCCGCCGGTCAACTTCTAGACGATCGCTTGTATCGAGATCGATGTCGATGGTGTAAAAGCGAGGGCCTGTCCGATAATCACGATCAATGCCGAGCCAATCATCGCCATACTCCCCATACGGCAGAACTCGGAAACCTTCAAGATATACTCGCACACCACTCGTCGAGCGTACGAATCCAGAAAGCGGCCCGCGGCGCGTGCTTGCATTCGGCATTGTCAAGATGCGAGCCTGGAAGCGAGGACGACCTACCAAGGGTGCTAGCCTTTGAAACCGATATGTGCGAGCCTCCGGTTCGAACTCTGCGTGTCGCCGCAGTGGCGTGACTTGGTAGTGGATAACCTCGCCTGTTGCATCGATCTCCAGAAGCCACTCGAAGTCCTCGCTGGCTCGTAGCCACAGGTCGTCACCTATCTCCAAGTCACCAGTCAGCCGAACTTCGAACCCTGGATCCTTATCGCTGCGCACGTCTCGAACCGCAGGCCACGGAATCAATGGAGCGGATGCGGGTTCCGCCGCAGGCCATGCAGGATCAGTTATTGCGTGCGGGGGCTGCGACGACCGAAGTTCGGTGACAAAGGTCGCCAACTGTTGGTCGGACCACGGAGCGCGCAGTCGACGAAGCTCCAGCGCCGTTCCATGGGGTACGCCGGAAGACGGCGGAACGTCCGTCACATCCAGTCCGCTGGTGAGCCTGTCCAGGTCTTGTTGTTCTTCGATGACGTCCCAATCAAGTACGGCCCGGACGCCCACGGACGACTCTTGGCCCTCCCCTTGATAGTCCTCTGGCTGGCCAGGAATACTGGTCACGCTCAACCATGCTGCGAGTTTGTGGGCTGCAAGTCGCCCGATTCCTTTTTGCCCGGTAAAACGGCGACCGTAACGAGGCGAGCGTCGGTCGTCAGTCTCCTTCGCTCGACTCGCAATACGAAGGAAGGCAGACTCGAAACGTTGGCGTGACATGCCGTTGCCGTCGTCCACCACTCGCAGGACTGCCTCGGGTCGCCCGAGGTCGACGGCCTCAATGGTTACATGTGATGCGTCGGCGTCATAGGAATTCTTTATAAGCTCCACTAGTGCGGTGCTATCGCGACCAACGAGCAGCTCGCCGAGTTCGCGCAGCAAATGCGTGTCGACGCTGAACCCAGTCGTGACTGCTCACCTCCTACGATTGATTCACAATAACATCGCCAAGATCGCAAAAAGCAACCATTCAGCTCTCCAGGCCTTCCAACCTGTCGGGGACCTTAAGGGTGAGAAGCGACTTGGGTTCGATCTTAAGCGACCCCCCTTGATAATGCCGAGCGAGGTCGGCGAGCCCTCTCAGGCCGTGCTCCGAGCGTAGCCACTGGGCCAGTCTATCGCGAGGCCACGGCGCATCTTCATTCAGGTAAATCCCATAGAGGTTGTTGCTGCCCACAGCTCCCGCATCGTTGATGATCACTCTATGGAACGGCCTGCCAACTGGAACGAGCAACAAATCTGCAGCCTGTACCTGCTCGACCAAGTACCACTTCGGTCTGTGGCTCGTAAGATATCCTTTATCGACGCCTAGTTCCCGACCACGAGCTAGGTAGGCTGTCACAGCTTCGTTGGTCAGAGCCAGATCCGAATCGTTTAGGTCGAGTAGCCACCGAGGCAAGCCGGCGAATCCAAGGGCGTCATGCGCGCAGACGTCGAAACGGATATCTGGGCAATGAGCAGGCTTTACTAGCGCGCGCCGCAGTGCTTGTTGTGGCAAGCTGTATTCGTTACGCTGGGCGTCGGTGATGAAGAAGAATGCGCTAGCCCCAGTGGCGACGCCGCGGCGAACTCTGGCTATGTCGCCAAGCGGTGTTGCGGGTCGCACGCATCGCCGCATCGGGCGGCGAAAGAGACCGGTAAACGTCGGTGGGCATCCTCTGGATCTGTCAGGCTCGACAGTTCGCCCTGAGGTTACAGTACATCGTGTCTGACTTGTGTGCAGGTCAATGCGACGAGCTACGAAAGGCTGCTCAATTCGTTTCGTTGGACCGATGAGCAGCACCATTGCAGTAACCTGTGTTCCAGGAAAAACCTCAATTTCGCTTGGGAAGAATTGTACTTCTACCCGGCGATTCCGCGCTTGCCATAGCCATTGACGGATTTCGCGACCGTATCGTGTCTCACACCACGAGGCGGGAAGTAGGAAGCAGACGACGTCGTCGGAGCCGATAGTATTTAGCGTGGCAGCGAGGAAATATGCAGACAAGCCGGCCAGCCCGCTCGTTATCAGATCGCCAGCGGCCCTTTGCGCCGCCTCCTTGTCCTTTTCGCTCATGCATTGATGCCGAGTGTAAGGCGGGTTTCCCAAAATGAGATGTGGGCCTTCGGCAGCGCGCCATTGTTCTTGCAGCCATGCAAGATAGTCCATTGGCGCCAGCGCTAGCCGACCCGCCCCGATGCTAGCCGGTGCATCGAGCAACGCCGCCTGCGTGGCCAGCAAGCCCAGCGTAACTACGTTGATGTCCACAGCGGTGACCGTCGCTTTAGGCCACGCCGCCAGTGCAGCCAGCGTAAACGCTCCAACGCCAGCACCCGGATCAATAATGTGCCTGGGAGACCCTGACAGCAAGTCCCTGGATTGTTCAATCATGTATCGGACAATGGGTGCAGGCGTGAAGAACGTACCGAGCTGACGTCGGTTTACGCCGCTCACCATGTGTTCATACGTAAGCGCAAGTATATCGTTATCGATCGAATTCAATGACTTCCGCACTGCCGCAGCAATGGAGTCGTCCATGACGACGTCCGCATCGCGGGCCCACGACGCTAGTGGTTCAGGCCACTCGTCGACTATGTACGGCACCAGCCGGCGCGCCAGCGCGCCGAGCGCAGCGAGCCGACTAAGTTCAGAGCCTTGCGCGCCCGGGACGCGATCGGCAGCGAGCGGACCAGCTTTGCTCGCATCCGCCCAATGAATCAGGTCGACCGCTGATTGCGGCAGGTGGTGTGGCAGGCGGCGCATGGTGCCCAGTCTGGCGGATCGTACCTGCTAAGTATGTCCTTCCCCCACCAACACGCTAGTGCCAACTTGATGCGGCCCGAGCTAACGGCCACAGTGAGCTGCGACAAACATGAGTCGGACACGCGGCCGTCGCGGAAGACAGATTAGGTGTCCGAGCGTGCCGTGCCTCTGCTGCGGAGCGCCTACGTGCCGAGTGCACAGGAGGCAGCAGCCAAGAGTGTGCGCCGCTGGATGTCGAGTACGTGATCTTGCGACCTGATGCGAACAGTTCGCTGTAGGCCGGGGCAATGGGTGATTTCAGGCGGGTGCTGCGACGGCGCGAAGACGACCCAGGTGTCAACGCCGCGGCGCGGCTCAGGCATCCATGTGGCAGGGCCAACCGGCGTGATGGCTATCTCACGGGCGGCATAGGCAGGCGGCGCACGACCGGTCGCGTGTGCTAGGTGATGCTGCCCGGCAAGCGCACCGTTCGTCGCCAATGATCGCATTAGCTGCGACCAGGCGCCCGCCCCGCCGACACGATCCCAGCCGCACCGAATCGGACGTTACCCAGGACAACCGCAAGAGACCTGCGATAGAGATCCGACCCCCCAGCGCAGGACTCCGGCATAAGCCTCCGGTCAGGCGAATGTGCTGTTGGGCGATCACATTCAGTGACAGACCTCTAGGTGCATGACGTCGACGCCGTGGAACGAGTCGTGGAACGAACGCTGCGGGATCGCGGTGCACTGTGTGCTTTCCGAGCGTTCCCGCCGCAGCGTTTGTGCAGGCAGTGCGCTCAGGGCGATGCAGCGGTCCACTTTTAATCCGTGGGTTCCGGGTTCGAGCCCCGGACGCCCCACGCCGTCTGAGCTGGGCTTTCTTCGTTCAGTGCCGGTCGGCTGGCTCTTTGGTATGGGCGGAGGTTGGCCAGAGTATGGGCGGC
>Ga0209517_10001970_pt1 | contig 29981 bp, 25 predicted proteins | sample PeaSoiMetSII2010_FD_187695 | JGI IMG/M metagenome (GOLD analysis project Ga0209517, IMG submission 187695) | Peat soil microbial communities from Weissenstadt, Germany - SII-2010 (SPAdes) (version 2) | ecosystem: Environmental > Terrestrial > Soil > Wetlands > Peat | place: Germany...
CAACTCGCTGAGCTTCAGCAACCCTACTTTGTTCTTGATGATCTTTTCGTCGTTACTCATCTGACATTCTCCTTTCGCGCTTGTCGCGCGAGTTTATCAAATGTCAGATCAAGTCGAGACTAAGACAACTAACCGACTTGGGGATAGCATTCTGCCAAAACATCGAAACTTATCGCGTGGAGACGGGACCGGACTCTGCATGAGCCAAACCCTAAGCGAAGATCTCATTAACCTTCTCCCGCACAGTTGACAATCTGAAGGAAGGTAAACTCGTGCGGATCCTCAGATCAGACACCGACTAGAAGGAAACCTTATCGCAAACGAGGCAGCGACCACTTGAGCTGCCCATTGGAGCAGCGATCCCTTTCGCAAGACATTTTGGACACAGTGCTTGTTCCGGATGTGTCTTGTGATACCAGTACGGATCACGAAATTCGTACTCGTCACTCTTGAAGCGCAGCTTCTCGCGCAGTTCACGGTTCTCGTCTTCCAGGTCCGAGGCTCGTTGTTTCAACTCGCGGAGGTTGTCCACGATCTCATCAACGTGTTGTTTGGCGTCACGTTCCTTGAGGGTTTTCCCGAACTCGAAGAGCTTCTTCGAGATCTCCCCGGCAGTCTTGGCGATCGTCCAAGCTGTTGTGACCGTTGTAACTGGCTCCATGAGTTGAATTGTAGCTCACCGAAAAAACTCAGAGTCTCTTTGAATTATGAGTCGCGCAGAAGCAGGCTGGGAAATCCATTAGCAGGTTGCGGAAAAAATACATTCCGCGACGAAGTACCTCGGCGGCTACAGCCATCTCTGAAACAATCCAGTTTTCGCAGCGGTGAACCGCTGCGCCACCCAAAACCAGGTACAACGCCGATTTTTTCCGCAGCCCGCTAGCTTACGGGCCGGAGATGTCAACAGCATGTTGGCCTTTGGCGACGTGATCTGCGTTCATCTCTGATAGGATTCACCTCGTCATTCACTATTGTGAACGCTCGTCATTGGGTGGCGGACAATGCCACCTCGAAGGAAACGAATTTCTGGAGCTTGTTTCATAAATCAGTTTCAAAGGGAACGGCGAGTTCCCTCAGGGGCTAAAGCCCACTGTTTATGCGGCTTGTAGTGGCACGGCTGAAGCCGTGCCCTACCCAAAGCCACTTATGAAACACGTTCTAGCCTCTGCTGCTGAAGACGAAAGGGCTGACACCGTGGCGCTCGACGAAAAAGCAGGCTACAACCGCTTCCTCCTGCTGGTAGCAGGACTTGGTGGACTGCTCTACGGCGTGGATGTTGGCATTATTGCGGGGGCTTTGCCTTATCTGGAGGCCACCTCCGGGTTAAATGCTGGCCAGCTTTCCATCGTCGTCGCTGCCGTGCTCCTCGGCAGCGTGATCTCAACCCTGTTTGCCGGCGCGCTGGCCGACTGGATCGGGCGCAAGCCTCTGATGATGCTCAGCGGAGTGCTGTTTGTCTTCAGCATTCCCATGATTGCGCTCTCGCATGGCTATGAGTCGTTGGTTCTTGGCCGCCTGTTACAGGGCATCAGCGCCGGCCTGATCGGTGTGGTTGTCCCGCTGTATCTGGCGGAGTGCCTGGCGGCAACGAATCGCGGCAAGGGGACGGGCATCTTCCAATGGTTGCTGACACTCGGTATCGTGACGGCAGCGATCGTGGGCATGTTCTTCAGCTTTCGCGTTGAAGAGGTGGCTAAGCTGGGCGATCCCGCGAGACTCTTCGCCTTCAAAGATACGGCTTGGCGCAGCATTTTCTGGGTTTCGCTGCCACCCGGCATCTTGTTCGTGATCGGCAGCCTCATGGTGTCGGAGTCTCCGCGCTGGCTGTTTCGCCGCGGGAAACGGGATGCCGCCTACGCCGCGCTTCTCCGCTCTCGCACCAACGAGCAAGCGGGCGTCGAGCTCGCGGAAATGGAACAAGCTGCCGCCGCTGAAAAAGCTAAGACCTCAACCGGGGCGAATGTCCAGGGATCGCTCTTGCGCCGCAAATATGTGATTCCGTTTGTCCTAGCCTGTGTCATTCTCGCTTGCAACCAGGCCACCGGCGTCAACTCCATCATTGGCTACAACACCAACATTCTTTTGCAGAGCGGTCTTTCGGATGTCCAGGCTCACTGGGGCTACGTTCTTTTCACGATCGTGAATTTCCTGATGACCATTGGCGGTGTCCTGCTAGTGGACCGAAAAGGACGCAAGTTCCTGTTGTCGGTAGGCAGCGCCGGCATCATCGCGTCGCTCGTCTGCACCGGCGTGCTATTCCGCCAGACGGAAAGGCTGCGCATGGATTCTCGGGACGCGGTGCAATCCATGGTCGACGCCGACCAGAAGGTCACGTTACTTTACGACGAGAAGGCTGCGGATACGCTTCTGGCTGCGAACGGAGACGCTGGCAAGGCGATCGGCAACCGTCCCACATCTCTGGTCGTCATCTATTCGTATGGAGATTTCCGCGCCGCGACCAAAGTTGCGCGTTCCGACGACAAGTCAGCCAAGCCCATTGAGATCACGCGCGAAAGCTGCGTGCCCGCCAATAAAGTAGTAGCGTTTTTCTCGAACCCGTTCAGCAATCTCGATGCGTCGCGCCAGGCTTCGCTAAGAATTGACAACGCACTGATTACTCCGGTGCCGGCCACTCACAATGGTTGGCTCGTAGCGATCAGCCTGTTCGTCTTCATGGCATTTTTCGCGATCGGTCCCGGAGTGTGCGTATGGCTGGCGCTTTCGGAGTTGATGCCGACCCGGATTCGCTCCAACGGCATGAGCATTGCGCTGTTGATCAACCAGGCAGTTTCGACGACCATTGCCGCCATGTTTCTGCCGACCGTCGGTAAACATGGTTACTCGACCATGTTTTTTGGCTTTGCCGCCTGCACCGTAATCTACTTCATCACCGCCGCGGTGTTCCTGCCGGAAACGAAAGGGAAGACTTTGGAAGAAATCGAAGCGCATTTTGAGGGAGCAGCGCGGAAATCGGGTCTCTCAACTGCGTGAACCGTGCAAGCTAGCAATGAACGCGGATGGCGTTTTTGCTCTCGCAACGAGGTTTTCCGGGTAATGCAAGGCCAATTGATCCCGTCTTCAAAACCCTTCCTGCCTCTTAGCGGGTTACCAGCACGTGCTCCAGGCCCTTCACGGCTCGCATGTACTGGGCGCGCTCGAAGGCTCCCGGATCGGGGCAGCGAAGCTGGCTCATGCTGCCTTGCATCTGTTGCACTGACTCATATTCGTGAGCTTCCATCCACTCTTGAACGCCTTGTTCTACATGACGAAGATGCCCGACCCCATTGCGCAATAGAGCAGAGCACAGCATCGTTACATCAGCGCCGACCATGAGCAGCTTGAGTACGTCTTCGGGGCCGTGCACGCCACTGGTCGCGGCCAGGCTGGCCCGGATGCGGCCATAAAGAATTCCGATCCAAGTCAGAGGCAGCCGCAACGCCTGCGGGCTGCTGAGAAGCACGTTGGGCTTAATTTCTAATTCTTCCAGGTCGATATCGGGCTGGTAGAAGCGGTTGAACAGCACCAGGCCGTCGGTGCCCATTTGGTCCAACCGCTTTGCCATATTAGCCAAATTGCTGAAAAATGGACTGAGCTTGGCGGCTACCGGAATGTGAACCGAAATCTTCACTTCCCGGAGAATGTCCGTATAGATCTTCTCGACCTCGGAACCATCGATCTCCGTGTTTGTCGGAATGAAGTAGATGTTGCACTCGATGGCGTCGGCTCCGGCTTGCTCGACCTGTTTGGCAAACTTGGTCCAACCGCCCAGGGTCGAACCGTTGAGGCTGGCGATAATCGGAATGTCCACTGCGTCCTTGGCTTTGCGAATGTGATTCAGATAGCCCTCGGGTCCCGTGTGGAATTCGCTGGACCGGGGAAAATAAGTAAGTGACTCGGCAAAGCTCTCCGTGCCCGCGTTGAGATCGCGTTCCAGTTCAAGGGCCTCCTGACGCAGTTGCTCTTCGAACAGGGAGTAAAGCACGACGGCCGAGGCGCCGGCATCTTCGAGGCTACGGATTCCGGCGATTTCCTGCGAGAGCGGGGATGCGGAGGCGACCAGCGGCGTGCGTAACTGCATGCCAAGATATTTCGTGCTTAGATCCATGATGTTTCCTCTTCGTATCGTGTGTCGCTATTTAGTGCGAGCCACTATTTTCCGGCTTCTACCGGCACGGGCGGATCGTGGCGCTTCTCCGCTGGGGCCGCGGCCTGCTCTGGTTTGCGCTGCGCCAGATACTCGTACAGACGATAGCGAGTCTCAGCATCCTGCTGCGCCTCCTGCCACAGAAGTTTGGCGTGTTCAGGGTTGCTCTTGAGCAGCATCTTGAAGCGCGTCTGCTGCTGTAGGAAGTCCCGCACTTTGCGCGTGGGCGTGCGGGAATCGAGTATTAACGGGTTCTCACCGGCGAGGGTACGCTCCGGATTGTAGCGATAGAGCAGCCACTGACCAGAGTCAACCGCAACTTTCTGGTCTGACATCGCCGTCGTCATGTCGATGCCGTGCGCGATGCAGTGGGAGTAGGCAATGATGAGGCTGGGGCCGTCATAGGCTTCCGCTTCCAGGAACGCCTTGAGCGTATGTTCGTCCTTTGCGCCCATGGCGACGCTTGCCACATAGACATTGCCGTAACTCATGGCCATCAGTCCCAGGTCCTTCTTTGGCCCCGGCTTGCCTCCCGCCGCGAACTTGGCCACTGCCCCCCGCGGCGTGGATTTCGAGGCCTGGCCACCGGTGTTGGAATAAACCTCGGTGTCGAGCACCAACAGGTTCACGTTGCGTCCGCTGGCCAGCACGTGGTCCAGACCTCCGTATCCGATGTCGTAAGCCCAGCCGTCGCCGCCGACGATCCAAACGCTCTTCTTCACCAGCATGTCGGCGAGGACCAGTAGTTGCTTTGCGTCCGGGGAGTTCAGACCCCGTAGCTTCTCCTTCAGCAGTTCGACGCGCTGCCGCTGCTCGAAAATGTCGGCCTCGTCTTTCTGCGGTTGCGTCAGCAAAGCGGTAACAAGCTCTTCTCCGATCGCGCCAGACAGACGGTGCACCAACTCGCGGGCGAATTCGGTCTGCTTGTCGATGGATAGCCTGAATCCCATGCCGAACTCAGCATTGTCTTCAAACAGCGAATTCGACCAAGCCGGTCCGCGGCCGTCGATATTCTTAGCCCAAGGGGTGGTCGGCAGGTTCCCGCCGTAGATCGAAGAGCAACCGGTCGCATTGGCGATCACGGAACGATCCCCAAAAAGCTGGGAAACCAGCTTCAGATATGGTGTCTCGCCGCACCCGGAACAAGCCCCCGAAAATTCAAACAAAGGCTCCTGCACCTGTTGCTGGCGGATATTCGTGATTTTGATCTTGCGGCGATCAAGCTCTGGAATTTTGAGGAAGAAATCCCAGTTCTCGCGCTCCGGCTCGCGCAGTGGCGGCTGCGGCACCATGTTGATTGCTTTCAGGCGGGTCTCGCTCTTGTTCTTCACGGGACAAATGTCGACGCAGATACCACATCCGGTGCAGTCTTCTGGCGCAACCTGGATGGTGTACTTCAGACCCTGCCATTCCTTGTCGCGCACGTCAGTAGACTTGAAGGTCGTGGGCGCGCCTTCCAGCTGCTTGGAATCGTAAACCTTAATGCGAATCACGGCGTGCGGGCAGACCATCGCGCACTTGCCACACTGAATACAGATCTTCGTATCCCACTCGGGAATCTCGAGCGCGATGTTGCGCTTTTCCCATTTCGCGGTGCCGGTCGGAAAGGTTCCATCGACGGGGAAAGCGCTCACGGGTATTTCATCGCCGTGGCCGGCATAGATTACGCCGAGCACATCGCGCTCAAACTGGGGCGCCTGCGGCGAGAACGCAGGTGGCATTTCGGTTTGGCTCGTGACCTTCTCGGGTACGCTGACTTCGAAAAGGTGGGCCAGTGTTTCATCTACGGCGCGCAGGTTTTGCTGTACGACCTCCTCACCTTTCTTGCCGTAGGTGTCGCGGATGGACTCGCGAATGGCTTCAATGGCCTCGTCGCGAGGCAGGACCTTGGAGATGGCGAAGAAGCACGCTTGCATGATGGTGTTCATGCGCGAGCCCATCCCAGTCTCGCGAGCCACCTGGTAAGCGTCAATGATGAAGAACCGGGCCTTCTTGGCGATCAGTTGCTTCTGGACTTCGCGCGGCAGTTGGTCCCAAACTTCGTCCTTATTAAAAGGACTATTGAGCAGGAAAACGCTGCCGGGAACCAGGGCGCTGAGCATGTCATAGCGCTCGAGGAAAATCCATTGATGGCAGGCCACGAAGTTGGCTTTCGAAATCAGGTAGCTAGAGCGGATCGGCTGCGGCCCGAAACGCAGGTGCGAAACCGTCATCGCGCCCGACTTCTTGGAGTCGTAGACGAAGTACCCTTGCCCGTAGTTTCCAGTGTTTTCGCCGATGATTTTGATCGAGTTCTTGTTGGCGCCCACCGTACCATCGGCGCCCAGGCCGTAGAACATAGCTCGCACTACATTCTCGGGCTCGACGGAGAAATCGGAATCGTAATCCAGACTGGTATGGCTCACGTCGTCTTGAATGCCGACAGTGAAGTGATCTTTAGGTTTCGCCGCCGCCAGGTTGTCATAAACGGCTTTGACCATCGCGGGCGTGAATTCTTTGGAGGATAGACCGTAGCGTCCGCCGATGGTTTCCGGCGCGACCTTCAGGGTTCCATAACCCAGCTTGATTCCTTCTTGAATACCGTTGACGACGTCAAGATAGAGCGGCTCTCTCCCGGCGCCAGCTTCCTTGGTGCGATCGAGGACGGCAATCTTGCGCACGGTTGAGGGAAGCGACTCGATGAATCGCTTGACGGAAAATGGGCGGTACAGCCTGACTTTCAACAAGCCAACTCTCTCGCCGCTCTGGTTCAGATGTTCCACCGTTTCGTGGGCGGTCTCTGCACCGGAACCCATCATGACGATAACGCGCTCGGCATCGGGCGCGCCCACGTAGTCGAAGAGGTGATACGAACGCCCCACGACCTGGGAAAACTTGTCCATTACCGCCTGGACTCTATCCGGACAGGCCTCGTAGTAAGGGTTGCAAGCTTCGCGCGCCTGAAAATAGACGTCAGGATTTTGTGCGGTACCGCGCAACACGGGATGGTCCGGAGAAAGCGCTCGCTGCCGATGCTCGAAGACACGATCCATGTTGATGAGGGCGCGCATGTCGTCTTCGGTGAGCATCTCAATCTTGTTGACTTCATGCGAAGTGCGGAAGCCGTCAAAGAAATGCAAGAAAGGAATACGGGTTTCGAGAGTGGCCGCATGGGCGATGAGCGCTAAGTCCATTGCCTCCTGGACCGAGTTCGACGAGAGCATCGCGAATCCCGTAGTTCTACAGAACATCACATCCGAGTGGTCGCCGAAAATCGAGAGTGCGTGGGTTGCTACCGTGCGCGCGCTGACGTGAAATGCCGTAGCCGTAAGTTCGCCTGCGATCTTGTTCATGTTAGGGATCATCAGCAGCAGGCCTTGCGACGCAGTGAAGGTCGTGGCGAGGGCTCCGGTCTGCAGGGCGCCATGAACCGCACCGGAGGCGCCGCCTTCGCTTTGCATTTCTATGACGTGGGGCACGCTACCCCAGATGTTGGGTACAGCTTCCGACGCCCATTGGTCCGCCCATTCGCCCATGTTCGACGATGGCGTGATGGGATAAATGGCGATGACTTCATTGAGGCGGTATGCGACATATGCGACTGCCTCGTTGCCGTCCATGGTCTTGAACTTACGCTTCATGACATCCCCTTCTGGACTTCTCCATAACCTCGACGGACCGCTCCGAGGGAACGGTCCACATAAAGCATGACGGAACAAAATGATATTGTCGGGAACCGTGCTCACAGCGACGTGTGATCCAGATCACCAACGGAAAAAATGAGGGGCGGGAACGATTGGAGCTTGACGTGGCGCCGATTTCGGTTTCTGTGACTATGGTCACAATCGCGTAAATCCTTCAGAGGTTCAAATAAACCTGGATCGAAGTTAGGTCTTCACCCGCACGAACGCGAAAGCCAAGACGTCTTCCCAGGATCTGCATCGCTATGTTGTCAGGCAACATTTCCATGGATACCTGGCTTAACTTTTCATCTCGGGCAATCTGGACGACACGGCGGAGTAGTTCATTTCCCAGACCCAGCTTTTGATACTGATCTGAAACCAGCACCGCGACTTCCGCTTCATTCCTGGCGTGAAGCTTGTTCATGCGCCCAACGGCGATGATCCGGCGCTCGCCCGTGCCGGGATCGGTGCGCTCGGCGACCAGCGCCATTTCGCGGTCGTAGTCGCCGAAACAGATGCGCAACAGTCGCTCATGCGCCACGCGCCTACTCAGGCTGAGGGTGCAGAAGTAGCGCAAATAGACGCTGCGATCGGAAAGCGTCTCGTGAAACTTAACCATCAGCGGTTCGTCTTCGGGGCGGATCGGCCGGATGGTAACCTGATTCCCATCCTTCATTGTCCAGGACGAGACATACTGTAAGGGATAGGGACGGATCGCGGGCTTGGGCAACTGGTCGAGCGTTACGGCGGGCCCATGCAACACGATTCTGGCATCGAGGGCCAGCAGGCGCTCCGGTGAAGCCAGCAGAGGATTGATGTCAATTTCCGCAATCCATCGCTGTTCGATCACGAGTTGACTGAAGCGGACTAACAGGTTCTCCAGGGCCACCATGTCGACCGGCTTACGTCCGCGGACTCCCTGGAGCGCGGTGAAGATTCGTGTTTGCTCCATCATCCTTTGCGCCAGCGTCGTGTTCAGCGGTGCAAGCGCCAGGGCGCGGTCGCGATACACTTCGACCAGCTGGCCACCAGAACCGAACAGGACGACTGGCCCAAACTGTGGGTCCACGGTGCTGCCGACGATTAATTCGTAGCCATCGTGCTTCACCATCGGCTGCACGGTGACGCCGGAGAATTGGTCGGGGCCGGCTTTCTCCGCAACCGAAGACTGGATGGCGCGATAGGCAGAGCGGACCGCCGCTTCATCTTGCAAGTTCAGTTTGACTCCGCCCACATCCGTCTTGTGCGTGATGGTTTTGGAGTAGACTTTCAGCACCACCGGGAAGCCAAGTTCCGAGGCCAGTGTGACCGCCTTGTCCTCGTTGGCCGCAAAGCGTGTCTCCACCATGGGGATGCCGTAAAGCGACAACAACTGCTTCGATTCCACCTCGGTGAGCAGAACGCGGCTGTGCTCTCGCGCATTCTGAATCATCTGCTCGACCTGATTGCGGGATGCGCTCGCTAGCTCTGATTGGCCAGTCAGTGTAGGCGTCTCGTATAGTCCGCGCAGGTTGTACGAGTATCGCCACATGTACGTGAAAGCCCGCGCGGCTGTGTCGGGATAAGGAAACGTCGGAATGCCCGCCGAGTTCAGGACGGCTTCGCCGGCAACAACGCTGCTTCCTCCCATCCAGCTGGCGAGCAGGGGCTTGCCAGATTGTTTGGCGTAAGGTTTCAAGCGTTCTGCAACCTGCAGAGGATCGGCCATTGCTTGCGGGACCAGGATGACCAGGAGGCCATCGCTGTTCGGGTCTTTCGAAGCAATTTCGAGGGCGCGAGCATAGCGCTCGGAATCAGTATCGGCGAGAACATCAATGGGATTGTTATGACTCCAGTTGGCAGGGAGGAACTCATCCAGGCGACGCAGGCTCTCTGGAGAAAGCTCGGCCAGTTTTCCACCATTGGCCACCAGCGAGTCGGTGGCCAAGACCGCGGGGCCGCCCGCATTGGTCAGGATCGTAAGCCGCGGACCCTTGGGGCGAGGCTGCCTGCCCAGCACTTCCGCCATATAGAAAAGATCCGCGATATTGTACACCCGCAAAACTCCAGACCGGCGGAAGGCCGCGTCCAGCACTTCGTCGCTGCCCGTGAGCGCCCCGGTATGTGAGGCTGCCGCGCGCGAAGCCTCTTGCGATCGACCGGCTTTGATCACGATGATCGGCTTGGTGAGTGCGACTTCACGGGCTGCTGACAAGAACGACCGCGCGTCTCCCACCGATTCCATGTAGATCAGGATGCTCTTGGTGTGCGGGTCGTCGCCAAAGTGGTAGATCAAATCGCCCCAACCAACATCCAGCATCGAGCCGGTAGAAACGATCGCGCTGAAGCCAACTTGTTCGCGGTCGCTCCAGTCGAGGATCGCGACCTGAAGCGCCCCACTTTGACTCAGGAATGCGACGTTGCCCACCTTGGGCGGATCTTTGACGAAAGTGGCATTCAACCCGATCGTCGGGTTCATAATGCCCAGGCAGTTGGGGCCAATTAAGCGCATGGACCCGCGCCGCAACTGGTCTCGAATTTGCTGTTCGAGTGCGGCGCCGTCCGCGCCACGCTCGCGGAATCCAGCGGAAATCACAATCGCGGCCTTGGCGCCGGCATCCACACACTCTCCAATGAGCTGCGGGACCGTCGCCGCCGGGGTGGCAACTACTGCCAAATCCACTGGCCCACGGATGTCGCGAATGCTCGCGTACGTTTTGAGCCCCAGCACTTCCGGATGCTTCGCATTGACGGCATACACTTTTCCTTGAAACTTACCGTGCAGCAGGTTTTCCAGAATGGAGTGGCCCACGGTGCTGGGACGACTGGTCGCGCCAATGACGGCCACCGAGTTTGGAGCAAACACTGCGTCTAGGCCGTATCTCTCTGGTGCTTTCTGTTTCTCTTCATTCGGCGGTCGTCCCACCAGATCAGCCTCGGTCGAACCCATAGACGTTCCTCATTCCTCAAACGTGGCACGGCAAAAACCGCGACCTACTACTAAATGATAGATTATCGGCAGTTGTTAAGATTCTCTTCAAGCCCCCAGAGCTTCAGGTCCCGCGACGCTGCTCAACCGCGAACTGTAAGTACGGGACACGTAGCATGCGCCACAATGTGCTGGGCCGTGGTGTGGGCCAGATGGGTGACCGCGCTCACTGCTCCATACGTCGGGCGCACGCCCATCACGATCAAGTCTACTCCGTGGGCTCCGGAGAATTGTAGAATCCGCTCCGCCGGAGGGCCCACCTCAATGAAGTACTCCGGGTGACACCACAGCTCAGCATCCGGCGGAACCAGTCCCTGCAGCCGGCGGATTAGGAGATCTGAATTGGATACGAGATCTACCGTCTCTGCATGAGGCCGCTCCAAGACGTGGAGCAACGAGAGGCGTGCCTGGTGTTCCTGAGCAAAAGAAACGGCATAAGACGCGGCTGCCTGAGACTCCTCACCGAAATCGGTCGCGAGAAGAATCTGATTGAACTCGGCCACGCTCTTCTGCTGGTGCACGACATTGGGCCCCACCGTGAGGACAGGGCAAGAAGCCTGCCGGAATATCTTCTCGGCGACGGATCCCATGAACAGCTTTCGGGCGCCCGTATGGCCGCGACTGCCAACCACAAGCAGATCAATGTCATGCTCGCCGATAAGCCGGCAGAGCACGTCCCAGACGTCGCCTATCCCACACAATGCCTTGTGCGGTATTCCTCGGAGCTGTTGCTCAAGACGCGCCACCGCTTCTTGCTGCAACTGTTCCTCCCGTTGAACATGAGCCGGCCAGGTTTCCGGCGCAACGAAGAGGTAATCATCCGAAGAAAGGACGTGGGCACCGTACAACCTCGCCCCGAACTGATGGGCGATCGCCAAGGCGTAGGGCAGCGCCGCGTTGGAATGAGGTGAAAAATCCGTAGCAAACAATATATTGTTGATCGCGATTCGTTTGCCGGCTTCCAAAGCTTTCATGGAGCGCCTCCACGATCTTCCTCAATATCCGGCCTTCGACCGCAGCCCACCCTGGGCAGCATCATCCGTACCGCCCTCTTCTACAGGAGCGGCGTAGTGCTGGCTCACTTGGCGTATCCGCCACGCACGGTAAATACCGGGCACGCAGCCTGAGTCAATATCTGGGCAGTGGTGCTAGCCAGGTGTGTGACAAGCCCCAGCTTGCCATGCACGGGCCGCACACCGAGAACAATCAAATCCGCTGCCTGATCTCCCGCGACTTCCAGAATTCGCTCCGCCGGCGGGGCGAACTGCCGGCCGAACTCGAGCAAGCATTCCGCATGACACCATGGCTCGGCTTCGGGTGGCACTAGTTCTTTGAGACGGCGCATTAGGGACGCCTTGACTTCCTCCAGGTCCGCGATGCCTGCGGCCGGTTGCTCGATCACGTGGAGCAATGCCAGTTGTGCCTGATCTTCCTCGGCTAGGGAGACGGCATAGGGCAACGCGGCCAAGGAGTCTTCACTGAAATCTGTTGCGAACACAATATGCTGAAATTGAATCTCGCCGTCCGGTTTCGAGGATACGTTCGGTCCTACGCTCAGAACCGGACAAGCAGCGCGCCGGATAGTTTCCTCGGCGACAGAACCCAGGAATAGCTTGCCAACGCCCGCGCGGCCGTGAGTGCCAAGCACGAGCAAATCAATCTCCCGTTCTTCGATGATCTGGGCGAGTGCATCGGCGACCTTGCCTGTCGGCGTCAGCATGTCGTGGGGGAGTCCTTGGAACTGCTTCTCAAGCTGCTCGATACACGCTTGTATCCTCTTGTCTTCTTCCTCGGCCACTTCCGGCCAGCTTTCCGGTGACATGAATAACATCTCGGCCTTGGTGGGCATGACATGGGCCGCATGTAACCTTGCCCCATACCGGCGCGCGACCGACAAGGCATAAGGTAGCGCCGCATTCGAGCATGGTGAAAAGTCAGTGGCAAACAAGATGCTCTTGAGGGCGATTCGCCTACCCGCTTCCACTGTGTGCACAAGACACCTCCCGGGAAATGTTTCTGCTGGAGAAGGTGACCACATCCTTAGGGTTGTCACCCCTCCGTGATGGCTAGGTCATGCAGCAGTTCTGGCAAGCATGACAGCCACTGTGCTTTCTGTTTCATCGATACTTCTCCTCTTTGTCAGAAGCTGGCAAAGCTTGGCTAACTTCCATTCGTGGTTCACCCACTAGCACGCGTGGTTCAAATTTCTGTTCGACTGAGAGCGCGCGAGACACCAGGCATAGGCCCTCGGCCTTGTGTAACAGCTTGATGGCCCGTGCCCGTTCCTCTTCGTGCGGAATCATCAGATTCGCGCGAATGAACACTTCGCCAAAACTGTAGCCAGTGTCAGCCTTGCTGATCACGCCGTCCACTTCCACCTGCAGGTCGGTGTACTCAAACTTCGAGTATTCTGCGAGTGCCCGAAAGGTAGTCGTATAGCAACTGGCGACCGCGCAGAGGAGCAAGTCCTCCGGTGTCCACCTGCCTTCCAAGCCCCCAAAAGCAGGCGGCGAAGTGAAATGGATCGCATTGGGAGCGGAACTGGACTTTGCAATGCCAGTCCGGCCAGAGGTCCACCAGGCAACTACTCGAAACCGATGTGCTTCTTCCATGGTGTTGTCACCTTCCTTATCCCCGCATTTCAAAGTCACGCGGTTATCAAGCCTCAGTAGGAAAGTTCGAAATTTACGGTGATCGTAGTTTCCACTTCCACCGGTTCACCATTCAGCAGGAATGGACGGTAGCGCCACTTTTTGACCGCTTCTATCGCCGTCGGCACCAGCAGGGGATCACCCCGACTGGCTTTTTACCTTCGGCTCTCTGACGGCGGTTGCGGTGCTCATGGAGACCTCCATCTGCACCGCTTCCAGAGACCCCGTTCCTACACATTTTCCGCGCAGAGGGGCTTTGGAGACCATGCGTGAAGTCACGGTTTTTCGTGATCCTGATCACAGCGTGATCGGTGATACAATTTTCATGGATAGCTGTGCCGAATGCGCGCTCCCTACGGGCTGAACATACTCGACAACTGCCTCACCTGCCCGATGCGGGAGGAACACTTATTCTGCAATCTGCCGGTGGCCGCGGTGCAGAGGTTGAATGAGATCAAATCTACCGCGGTCTACCCAAAATCCGCGATGCTGTTTATCGAGGGACAGCAGCCCCGTGGGGTATTTGTGCTTTGCGCGGGGAAAGCGAAGCTTTCAACGTCATCTTCTGAGGGTAGGACCGTCATCACCAAAATCTCGGAAGCGGGAGATGTTCTTGGGCTCAGCGCCACCATTTCCAATCGGCCTTACGAAGTGACGGCCGAGATGATCGAGCCTGGCCAGGCAAATTTCATTACCCGGGATGCCTTGCTGCACTTCATGCGTGAATATGGAGAAGTGGCTCTGCGAGTGGCGGAGCAGCTAAGCCGCAATTACTACGCGGCGTATGAAGGGATCCGCACCTTGGGACTCACCAACTCCCCTTCCCAGAGATTCGCAAAATTGCTGCTGGGATGGTCCAATACGACGGGCAATGGCGATTCTCTGCAGGTAAAGGTGACGCTTACCCATGAGGAAATCGCTGAGATCATTGGTACGACGCGTGAAACCGTCAGCCGCCTGTTCTCGCAGTTTAAGAAGAAACAGCTCTTGCAATTAAAGGGCGCGACCCTGATCATCCGCGACAAATCCGCGCTGGAAAAAATGATCAACTCCTGACAACCGGTACTTTCTGTCCCGCGATTCCAGGACGCAACTAGTCGGCAGCCGCTTGTCTTTGTTCCCCTTCGATCCGGCGGATCTCCCGGCGTAGCCAGTCGCGAAGGGCCTCTGCCATCTCTACTTGTGTGCCGGTGCGGTAGAGGGAGTCGACCGTCTGACCTTTGTCGTTCAGCGGAATGAATCGGCACGGTACATCTTGCTCGCGGAGGTCTGGGGGAACAAGCTGCGTCAGCAGGCATTCACTGCAGGGATGCGGCCGGGCGGAATCCTTGAAGTTCAGGCAGGTCGGAGAATCTTCAAAAATGTTCGCCGCGCGCCATGGCGCATGTGGCGAGCGAGCATACCCGATGTCTTCCAGGAATTTCAACTCGAACCGCAGGATTTCAAGAATGTCGCGATTTTTGTCTGCCATGGCCTGACCTCCTCGCGGCCATCCCTCAGTTACTGACCGTCAAAACGGGACATTGGGCGTGGCATATAACCTCATGGGTGAGGGCCCACGGTATATGCGCGGCCACCCGTGGGGAGGGCGTTCGGTTCGCATCCATACCGGAACAGGAGGGATTCGCACACTCCGACACCATAGCTGCCTCCAATGTTACGTGTCCAAGGTTAGGAGCAATCGCTTTGGATGATGCAAATTGGCCCACGTGCCCAGTAGCGACCCTACTATTCGATCCGGGAAGAATGAAGTGATCTGAATCACGGTTGACTGTGATTCCCGGCACAGGGTCGAGCCAAGCAAAAAGCCGGGACTGTAGCGGCAATCAAGAATACAAGGTCAGGTCTGTGAATAAGGGGTACTCTGCGAAAGCTCTTGCAGCACACGTTCCACCACGGTCTGGATCGCGAATTCGATTGCCGGAGAAAGATTGGTTCCCGCCTCGAGGTTTTGCGCTTCGACCCCGTAGACGATCAATGGACGTGGCAACTGCTTCAAAGCGCGGCTCAGTTCGACTGCCTCTGCGAGACCGAAGACGTGCGTTGAATCTCGAAACATGGATGCGGGCAGCGGACGGAGGGCAGCATCGAAGCGACTTATGGTTCCGGGCGCGGCGCCGGAGCGCACCGCGTCAATCACAATGACTGGTTCAGCGTCTTTCCACAATTCCATCAGGGCGGCGCCTTCCCCCGTGTGCTCAATGACTGAACCGCACTTGGACACTTGCTCCCTGATTCGCCGAGCCGCAATCAGCCCGGCAGCATCATCGCTGCGATAGGCATTGCCAATTCCGATCACCAGAATGTTCGGCTTTCGAGGCGCTTCATTTCCCATGAGTGCACCAGCAGAATCCGAATTGCCAAAGGCTGAAATTTAACCCCGATCGATCTCTACCCGAAGACAATGGGTAGCGCACGAGATGCACGGATCATGATTTCTTACTGCCTGCTCGCACTGCCAACGAAGATCCTCTTCGGGGAGTTTCAAGAACTTGGGGACAAACTGCCCCAGATCTTGCTCGATCGTTTTCTGGTTTTGCGAGGTCGGAGGAACGATCTTTGCCTCGAGGATGGCGCCATCCTCGTCAAGGCGGTAGCGATGATACAGAATGCCTCGGGGCGCCTCGGTACAGCCATAACCCGTGGCGGCGCGCGGATGAATCTCGATGGCTGGTTTCTCCGGCCGCTCGTACTGCTCGATAATCCGCAGCGCTTCATCGCAGGCGTAAACGATTTCCACGCTGCGGACGATGATGCTCTTGAAGGGGTTCCGGCACACCGGCGCCAGCCCAGCTTCCCGCGCTGCTTCCTGTGCCAGGGGAGACAGCCGGTCAAAGTTCAGGCTATAGCGAGCCAACGGCCCAACAAAGTACGCGCCGTGCTGCTTGAGCACGGAGTGCAGGGCATTGGAGTGTTCAACATGTTCCTCAACGAAGTTGGCTTCGTACTCGCTGATCGGGATATCCAGTCCGCCATTGGAGACCAGTCGGCCGTCGTTGAATGGATATTCATCGGGATGACGCAGAGCGACAAAAATGTAATCCCGCTCAAAGTCCGGAAAAGGCAGGCTGGCCACAAAGCGCACGGTCTCCAGGGCTGCGTCCCGCGCCCACTTCAGGCGTTCCGCCAGGGCAGCGAATTCGCTCCGCGTCGGCAGTTTGTAGAAACCTCCGACGCGCACATTAATGGGATGAATTTCTCTTCCACCCAGCAAAGTGACGATCTCGTTTCCAGTTTTTTTCAATTGCAGGGCGCGCTGGACCACGGCGGGATGGTCCTTGGCCAATTGGATCACGTCCTGATAGCCAAGAAAATCGGGTGCATGCAGCATGTAAACATGGAGGGTGTGACTTTCGATCCACTCCCCGCAGTAGAGGAGGCGCCGCAATGCCCGTAGTTGCCCGTCAACCTTCACGCCGAACGCATCTTCCATCGCGTGTACGGCGCTCATCTGGTAAGCGACCGGGCAGATCCCGCAGATTCTGGCCGTTATATCCGGAGCTTCCGCGAAGTTGCGCCCGCGCAACAAGGCCTCGAAGAAGCGGGGAGGCTCGTAGATCTTTAGCTTTACGTCCTGAACCTGATCGCCCTTGAGCTTGATGTAAAGCCCACCTTCGCCCTCGACTCGGGCCAAAATGTCAACCTTGATCGTTCTGGTCGGTTGCTTGCTCACGTCCGCTCACTCTCCTCGCTCGCCTTTCGGAACTGCCAGGCCCAGGCATTGAAGCTGCGGAAGGCGCGTGTGATCTCGGCGTTGTTCTGGCCCAGAACGCGGAACTGATTGCTGATCGACTCCGCATTGGGGCTCTCCATGGGACCGTAGCAGCCGTAACATCCCCGGTCAAAGCTCGGGCACAGCGCGCCGCAACCCGCTTGGGTAACCGGTCCCAGGCAGGCGACGCCTAGCGAAACCGCAATGCAGACGTTGCCCTTGCGTTTGCACTCCAGGCAGACACTGTACGTCGGGACATTCGGTTTGCGCCCGGCCAGCGTAGCCGTGATCAGTTCGATAAGCTGGTGCTTGTTGATGGGGCAGCCGCGCAGCTCGAAATCCACGGGCACATGTTCGGCGATGGGGGTGGAGAGTTTCAGCGTATTGATGAATCTCGGGGTGGCGTACACGATCCGAATAAATTCATCCACATCCTTCCAGTTTCGCAGGGCCTGGATGCCGCCCGCGGTAGCACAGGCCCCAATGGTGATCAGCGTCTTGCACTGCCGCCGAACTTCCTGGATCCGTTCGGCATCGTGGTGGGTGGTGACCGATCCTTCCACCAATCCGATGTCATAGGGCCCCTTGCCCATGGCGCGGGAGGCCTCGGGAAAATACGCAATGTCGAGGGCTCCCGCTACGCTCAGCAGTTCATCTTCGGCGTCGAGCAAACTCAACTGACAACCGTCGCAGGAAGCAAACTTGAAGACTGCGATCCGTGGCTTGCGTCTGACCTTAGAGCTCATATTTCTCCAGTAGCGGCCGCATCCGGTCATAGGGAAAGATGGGGCCATCCTTGCAAATGAAGTGCGGGCCATACTGGCAGTGTCCGCAGAAGCCGACCCCGCACTTCATGTTTCGTTCCATGGAAAGGTAAATATTCTCCCGGGCGAGCCCGTGAGTTTCCAGATCGCGGGCGACAAACCGCATCATGATCTCGGGGCCGCAGGCGAAGGCCAGCGAACGCGCAGGTTGCAGCCGCGCATACTTGAACAGCGTCGTAACCACGCCCACATGACCGCGCCAGCCCAACCCGCCATAGTCAACGGTCACCAACACTTGCGTCTCGCGTTGCCGGGCCCAGGCGGCCAGTTCCTTGCGATACAGCAGGTCGCGGGGACTGCGCGCGCCATAAAGAACCACCAGCCGCCCATACTTTTCGCGGTTATGGAGAACCTCGTAGATCACCGGGCGGAGCGGGGCCAAACCGATTCCCCCCGCGATCACAAGAACGTCCCGGCCCTCGGCTTTCTCCACCGGCCAGCCGGTCCCAAATGGACCTCGGACCCCAACCGCTCCGCCCACGTCGCGACTCACCAGCGCGTGCGTGGCCTGACCGACGGAGCGCACGGTGTACACCAGCCGGTCGCGCTCCGCCGGGTCGCCGCTGATCGAAATGGGCAACTCGCCAACGCCAAACACCCACAGCATGCTGAACTGTCCAGGCTGGAACCGGTTCCCGCCCGCTCCGTTCGACGGTTCCAAAGTCAGGGTAAAAGTATCGGCAGTTTCCTTGACCACTTGCCGCACGGAATACGGCTGCGGGAGCATGGGATCGGTAATGGTTGCTGTGGCCATCGTCATTTCCCAATCGCGTACACGTCGAGCAACTGGAAACGCGTCGCCTCCAACCGCTGTTCCATAATCTGGGCAAAGCGTTTCAAGATCTCGTAACCGAGATCGTGGTTCTCCTCGCACTTCGTACGCAAACACTTGCCGTCAAGGGCAATCGCACGCACGGTTTCGATGGCGTGCGCGTGAAACCTCCACTGGTAGGGTGGCAGCAGCCACGACCAACCCAGAACCTCTCCCTCGTCCAGGGTTGCCAGCATGATCGGCTTGCGTTGGGGCGCAAAGATCTCCAATGCCACCTTGCCGGCCCGAATCAGGTAGAACTCATTGGCTTCCTCACCCTCCTTGAAGATGTAGGTGCCCTTCTCAAACCGCACGTTGGAGGCGCACCCGGTTAACAGGTTTGTGTAATACGATTCGAGACCGGCGAAGAAGGGGTGTTCGGTGATGATGCGCTCAAGGGTTTCCATGGCTGCTTTCCTTCGAAGAGGCTGGCGATTCCCGGATGGCGCGAACCTCCTCTGTGATATCAATGCCCACCGGGCACCAGGTGATGCAGCGGCCGCAGCCCACGCAGCCCGAGCTGCCAAACTGGTCAATCCAGGTGGCCAGCTTGTGGGTCATCCACTGCCGGTACCGCGACTTGGCGGAACTGCGGACGCTGCCGCCGTGAATGTAGGAGAAATTCTGCGAAAAACAGGAGTCCCATTTGCGCCAGCGCTCGGCGTGCGTGCCGGTCACATCGCTAATATCCTCCACGGTCGTGCAGAAGCAGGTCGGACAAACCATGGTGCAATTGGCGCAGGTGAGGCAACGCTGGGCGACGTTGTCCCAGCGGGGATGATCGAAATTGGTGTAGAGCAAGTCCCGAATGCCGGTTGTGTCCAGACGGCGCTGCATCTGGGAGGCGGCGCGCTCGACCGCAGCTTCTGCTTCCTGACACACCGCTTCCGATGCCACCGATGACGCCGGCGCCAATTCCGCCAATACCTCAGCGCCTGCAACGCTCCCTGCCTCGATTACAAACTCATGTTTGCCCGGCCCGACCAGTTCCGTGAGAGCTAAATCGTAGGCTCCCCGCACGCGCGGTCCGGTGCCCATGGAAGTACAAAAGCAAGTTGGCGCCGCTTGCGTGCAATTCACCGCCACGATGAAGATTCCCTCGCGGCGTGCGGCATAGATGGGGTCTCGATAGCGATCGCCCTGCAGGACGCGATCCTGCACGGCAATGGCGGCCAGTTCGCATGCTCGAACCCCCAGGAACGCCCGCCGGGGCGGAGCCGGTTCATTGTTCAAGATGCGAAAGGTCCGGCCACTACGCTCCGCGGTCAGCAGACGGACTTCGGCGGGGTGCAGGTATTTCTTCCAGCTTTGAGGACCGACCACATAGCCGAACAGCGCCTCATCATCATTATTGCGCCGCCGCAAGCGGTAGCGTCCGGCATCCTGTTCATCCGTCCAGCCTACCGGGAGATCAGACACGGTCTCCACGACGTCATAGACGATGGCGCCATCGCGCAGCGTGGGTCCTAGTACCTGGTAACCCCTTTTAATCAACACGTCCAGGAGTCGCTGGAAATCTCGGCTTTCGAGCACGTATGGGTTGATTCTTTCTGGCATCACAGTCTCAGTTCTAAAATCCTGGGCGACCGGCATGGCCAACCAATCCTCGCCTGACTCTTGCTCCCCTGAGCTTAATCACTACTTCTCCTCCTTGCCATAGCCCCCGAGCCCTTCGTAAGGGGCCGCCCGCGCCATAACGACACATCTTCCCGGAACGACAACGCGAACGTGATGGTTCGGGCGAACGGCCAGACACTCACCGATTTGGGTGCTGAGGGGCAGCGTAGGAACGTGTACACGAGAGATCCTTTCTCCCGTTTCACCTTGACTCGTGAATGCCTCGGGTTGAGAGCGTCGACTGATCGCGCAACCGCGCTGATCAATCCAAAAGATCAGGCTGCGTATCGACAGCCAGTTCCTTCCTCAGCGTATGTACAAGCGATAGCGGAATCCGCATTCGTCTTATGTTGCCCGACTTGCGAGTAATGCCTTCGACCGCAAACCCATCGCCGTCGGGAATAGGATTCGAAACCAAATGGAATTCCTCTCCATACAGCCTTATATGTTTTTCTCGTGCATAACCGAGTTCTTGAAGCCTTTCGCAAATAATCTGTCGCCTGTCATTTCGATTTGTCATGTCTGCAAGACCCGTGGGCAGTGGAGGCTAAGTGGAAGGCCTCACCTCCGCTACCTGCGGGCGGTGCAGCCATTTGGTCTTTTCGCAATACTCGTAGAGTTCTTCGCGGAAGTTTGGATGCGCGATCTCGATCAGTGCTTGCGCCCGCTCCCGGATGCACTTTCCATGCAAGTAAGCCACGCCGTACTCCGTCACCACGTAGCGGATGAGACCACGCGAGGTGACCACTCCCGCGCCCGGGCTCAGCATCGGCACAATCCGTGAAATCGTGCCATTCTTGGCGAGCGAGGGGATCGCAATGATCGGTTTGCCACCCTTCGAGCGCGACGCTCCGCGAATGAAGTCCACTTGCCCGCCAATCCCGCTGTAGAACTGGTTTCCGATGGAGTCCGAGCAAACCTGGCCGGTCAAATCGATCTGCAAAGCCGAGTTAATGGCCACCATGTTGTCATTACGGGCAATGAACCCGGGATCGTTGGTATAGGCGGTGGGATGAAACTCGAAAATCGGATTGTTGTCGACGAAGTCGAACAGTTTCTTTGTTCCCAAGGCGAAACCAAGTATGACCTTGCGCGGTTTGAAGTTCTTGCGCGCGCCCGTGATTACCCCCGCCTCAATGAGCGGAATCACACCATCCGACACCAGTTCGCTGTGAACGGCGAGATCCTTGCGATCCATGAGAAATGGCAGCACCGCATCCGGGATTCCGCCGATACCGGTCTGCAGCACAGCCCCGTCCTCAATTAAATCTGCGACGTTGCGGGCGATAGCCTTATGCATATCGGTGATGTGCAGTGGCTTCATGGCGCAGAGCGGCCGCGACGATTCCACGACCGCATCCAGGTCACTCACATGGATGAAGCTGTCGCCGTAAGTTCGCGGCATCTGGCCGTTAACCTGCGCCACCACGCAGCCAGCACACTTGGCTGCCGTGAGCGTGGTATCCACGCCCACGCCAAAACTGCAATAACCGTGCGAATCCGGCGGAGATACCTCGATAAGCGCGACATCAATCGGCATAACGCCGCTCTCGAACAGCGCTTCGATCTCGCTGAGGTAGATCGGAGTGTAGTCGGCCCGGCCTTCGTTGATGGCCTCGCGCACATTGCCACCGATAAACATTGCGTTGTGCCGGAAGTGCCCTTCCATCTCCGGAGCCACGTAATCCGCGCCCCCCATGGTCATCATGTGGACGATTTCCACATCACGAACACAAGGACCGCGCCGGATCAGGGCTTCGACGAGGGTCTCCGGCTCCGCGCACCCCGGCTGGATATACACCCGCATTCCCGACTTGACACAGCGCAAGGCTTGGTCCGGTGTTTGCACCTTTGTTGCGTATTCGATTTCCCACGACATCTCTTACGGTCCCCTTATTATTCTTTTTCGGCTGGTGCGCTAGTTTCCTTTAGAACTTGGTCCGCCACCGCCAGTTCGTAACCGACGGCAGCATAATAAATTGCTCGATCAAAGAACTGCTCCAGTAACTGCAGCATTTCCAGTTCACCGAACACTTCTACCGGGCGTTCCAAGACCGCTTCCTTCTTGATGAAATCCCACAGGTTCTCCTTCGTCAAAACGATCACCCAAATTACTTCGCTCAGAGGCACCCGCTGGCTGGCCCGCCGCGCCCCAATCTGCAAGTAGCGTTGCTCCAGGTGGGATTCATCCTTGCCTATGAGCCACTCACCCAGATGACGGTAGATCTCGTACACCCGTTCTTGCAGTTCTTCACTGGGAACGTTTTGGTAGGTTTGGGCCAACCCGGATTTATGGACTCGCTCGAGAAGGCAAGCGGCCAGCGATTGGGAGTGGGTCTCGATCATTCGAACGAGACGATATAACATCATCATGACGGCCTCCCATTCCCAACTTACCACCCCGTCTCAATGCCCGCAACATCTGCCCCATGACCAGCATTACGGTGGTGTGTGATGAGAATCACAGCTGTCGGACGAACATCCAGAACGGCTGCCGAAAGGCAGCTGACATTGTGCTGGATGTTTTCTGCCGCTGAGCAGCAACAGACTGCATAGTTGGTGTGTGGGCAAATCCGTCCCGGGATCCCTAAGTTAAGAAACGGCAGACGCTTTGCATGCTTGAACACTGGCCGATCGGCGCCAAGAGTGCGCACTATGCCCATAGATGTAATAGACATGGATGAGAGGAAATGGTCGTAATTCCTGAAACCGACCTCGAGCCTTCGCGACGCGCCCGTGAAAGACGTGCCTGGTTAATACTGTGCGGGCCAGAGATTGTGTTGCCTGAAGCCTCGCGGCGTGCCCGGGGAACGTTTTGACGAACGAATCTTCACGAGCCGTGCCACGCTACCGGGCGCTGCGCCCCGACGAGTCCCACCCAGACCATCCAGATATCTCGCTAAACTGAACCAGTGAACGCCAGAATTCCTTCTTGCCCAGCAGGCGAATGCGGGTGGTGAAGGCGCGGCCCTGGAAAACGCCGAAGGAGCCGAACATGATGACAGGTTGTGACTACCACCGAGGTTCCCAAAAGATTGTGTCTATCAGTCACAAGGAACGGCCCGAAGAAAGCCGCACTACGTGGGCGGCGTATGTTCAAAAGGGAGCTTGGTGTATCGCGCCTTCTCGATCTCGATCACAAGGGCCACTCTTCCCTCGGGGCTGCGAAACGGGAACGGCTTCCCCGTGTACTTGAGCGAGATGGCGTCCATGTACTTGAAATCGCCGTCAGGACGGCGCTCGACCACGCGGCCACGAAGTTGGGCCTCCTGATACGGGTCGTGGAAATCGACGATGGAGAGCGAGACACGCGGATCGCGGCGTGTGTTCTTGGCTTTGAGTGAGCCTTCGCCGGTACAGATCAGGATGCGGTCAGCTTCACGGCCCACCCATACGGGTACGCTCTGCGGTGAGCCGTCAGGCATGAGGGTGGCAAGATGGGCGAAGTTGGGGCCATCGAGCAAAGCTCTGATTTCGTTGGAAAGCGGAATCGCCATGACGACCGTCCTCACGCAGGAGTGTTGAACAAATCTATCACTTCAATCCGACGGAGCGATGGAAGGTCATTCGCTGCCCTACAACTGCTGCGATAGATAGTTGGCGACGCCCATTTCCTTGATGGAATGAAGCTGAGCCTCCAGGTAGTCCACGTGCCGCTCTTCGTCCTTAATCATGCGCTCGAATATGGCCTTGGAGCCGTCGTCGCTGGCCTCGGCGCAAATCTTCACGGCGTCGTTGTACTGGCGCACCGCATCTTGCTCGTCTTTGAGGTTGATCTCCATTTGCTCCGGCACCTTGCTGCCCAGTTGAGGCTTGAGTCCGACATCGACAGTGGGTGTGCTGTCCAGGAAGATAATACGCTCAATCAGTCCTTCGGCGTGCCGCATCTCTTCGATGGCGCGTGCCTTTGTCAGGTCGGCCAGCCGCTTGTAGCCCCAGTTCTGGCACATCTCCGACTGCGTCATGTACTGCACAATCGCCGTCAATTCCGAGCTTAGAGCCGAGTTCAACTGCGCAATGACCTTCTCGTCGCCGTGCATAGTTTTCCCCTCCGGTTCACCATTTTGCGCTCTGGACAACAGGGAGGCTGTGACCGAGAGCACAGGGGCGCGGCTAGTCGGGCATCACTGGGTCGGGCGGCCAAAACAAGTTTCGAGGAGAAAACGCTGTGCCCTTCCGTTTCGCTATCCGGTCGAAATCGAAGACGACGCAGACCAGTCCCCAGCCGATGATGAGTGTGTGCCTTCAGGTTGCGTGAGAATGGCTCATTTTTCGTATGGTTGATCCGTGCGGGCGCTACTGCTGCCGTCTCGCTAAGATCTGGTAGACCGGCTTGTTGTCCGCGAACACTCGCCATTCCATCACCTTGCCGTCGCGAATCACCGCCTTCCAAGCAGCGGGCGTCCGCCACGACACGCCGTCTATAGTCCCGCCCGCTTCTCCCACCGCTAACACCACGCCATTTTCCGCCATCACGTAGTCTGTGTGAATCCAGTAGTCCGGACACATCGCGAAGTAGCTGCGCCATCCAATCTGCATCGACGTAGCGCTGTGCACCCGATTCCCCACTGAGTCTACGAAGACATGATCGGTTGTCATCAGCGCCGACAGAGCTTTTATGTCGTGATCATTGATGGCAATTACGAATTGCATGAAGACTCCGGAAGACTTCATTGTGGTTACCCGAGCAGACATGCTCATTCTCTCGCAACGGAACCGCCAGACACCAGAGTTATTCGAGGATGGTGCGAGTTCGTTTGGCCCAGAACAAGCTACACGCGGGACCTGTCCTCACCGGACCTGTGCGATTGCCGGTACGCGGGTCGAGTCCCGCTAGACCACCGCATTGTGGATCACAAATGCCCGGTGCTTTCGTCACAGCGGCCCCGCTGACACTGGTGTATAGATGACGAATCCAGGCAGAGGACGCCTAGAGAACGGAGAGAACAATGCGGCGAAGCATTTCCTTCACGCTGAATGGCAAGCCGATACAACTGACCGTCGACGACGACCGCATGCTGCTCTGGGTCTTGCGTTATGACCTCGGGCTCACCGGTACAAAGTTCGGTTGTGGCGCAGCCCTGTGCGGATCTTGCACCGTAATCGTGAACGACGAGGCCGTGCAGTCGTGCATAACAGCAGTCAAGGAGATTGCCGGAAAGCACGTGCTGACCATCGAGGGTTTGAGCAGGGAAGGGCACCTGCACCCAATCCAGGAGGCCTTCCTCAATCACCACGCCTTCCAGTGCGGCTACTGCACGCCGGGGATGATTGTCAACGCCTATGCGCTACTCCTCAAGAGAGCGCACCCAACCCGGGAAGAGATCATGCGACACCTCGAGGACAACCTCTGCCGCTGCGGATCTCACACGCGCATCGTGGACGCCATCCTGGAGGCGGCAGGCTCGATGAAAGGAGTTGCCTAATGCACGGAGACGATTGGAATGAAGCTGCCGAGATTGCTGCCAACATGGGCGCGGGAGTTAGTCGGCGCGAGTTCCTCCAACTGGCAGGCGCCGGGCTCTTCATTTTCTTCGCCACCGACCGGATGGCCGCCTTCCAGGAACCGTCGCGTCTGCCGGGCCGACCCAGTTACCCTACCGATTTCAACGTCTATCTTCGGATCGGCGGCGATGGCCGGGTCACCTGTTTCGTCGGCAAGGTGGAATTGGGACAGGGGTCGAAAACCGCTCTGGCACAACTTGTGGCCGACGAACTCGACGTCTCTTTCGATGCGGTCGACATGGTCATGGGCGACACCGACCTTTGTCCCTCGGACATGGGCACTTTCGGTTCGCTCACCATTCGGCAGTTCGGCCCCGTGTTGCGGGGTGCGGCCGCCGAAACCCGAGCCGTGCTGTTACAGATGTCCGCCGACTACCTCAAGCTACCCTCGGTGGAACACTTGCGCGTAAAAGATGGCGTGGTGACGTGCGTACAGGACGAGCGCAAGAGTGTCTCCTACGCCAGATTGGTTGAGGGAAAGCGGATCGAGCGCCATCTCGAAAAGGTGCCCGTGAAGCCCGTCTCGGCATTCACCGTTATCGGGAAGGCAACGCGGCGCAAAGATGCTCTGGAAAAGGTGACGGGCAAAGCCCGGTACGCCGCGGACATGACTCCGCCGGGCACGCTGCACGCGCGTATTCTCAGGCCGCCCGCGCACGGCGCTACGCTGAAAGAGATCGACACGGCAATCGCCGAGAAAGTTCCCGGTGTTCGTGTTATCCGCGACGGCGAGATGATTGCCGTACTCCACGAACAGCCCGACATCGCCGACCGAGCGCTGGGACCCATCCGAGCTCGATTCGAGCCTCCCCAGCCGAGTGAGGACGAGCAGACGATTTTCGACCATCTGCTCAAAGCCGCGCCGCCGCTACAGATAGTGGACGAGAGAGGCAGCCTGGCGGAGGGAGATAAACTCGCTACACATTTGGTGGAAGAGACTTACTTGAACAGCTACGTAGCTCATGCCGCGATGGAGACGCACTCCGCAGTCGCCGCCATCGAAGGCGGCAAGTTGACGGTGTGGGCGAGCACGCAGACTCCCTTCCCCGTCCGCCAACAATTGGCGCAGGCCGTCGGCTTCACGCCGGAAAACGTGCGGGTCATCACTCCTTACGTGGGTGGAGGGTTCGGCGGCAAAAGCGCGTCCCGCCAAGCCGTGGAAGCAGCGCGTTTGGCCAAGATCACCGGCAAACCGGTGCAGGTGGTCTGGGACCGCGCCGAGGAATTCTTCTACGACACCTTCCGGCCGGCTGCGGTCGTGAAGATTCGGGCGGGACTGGACGCCGCCGGGAAACTCCTGCTCTGGGATTACCGTGTGTATTGCGCTGGCGAGCGCGAAGCCCAGCCGTTCTATGACATCCCCCACCAACGCACACAATCGTCCGGCGGGTGGAGCGGCAACCCTCCCGGACTGCATCCCTTCGCGGTCGGGCCCTGGCGGGCGCCCTCGGTCAATACCAATACCTTCGCCCGTGAATCGCACATCGACATCCTCGCCAGCAAACTGGGCCGGGACCCTCTTGCGTTCCGCCTCTCTCACCTGAGCGATCCGCGCATGCGGCGTGTGCTGCTAGCTGCATCCGAGAAATTCGGCTGGAAGTCGGCGCCGGCGCCGAGTGGCCGCGGCGTGGGTCTCGCCTGCGCGATTTACTCGGGCACGTACGTCGCGACTGTGGCCGAGGTCGCAGTCAACAAAAGCACCGGGAATGTAGACGTGAAGCGGTCGTCTGCGCCCAGGATCAGGGCGTGACTGTGAATCCCGATGGCTCGCGCCAACAGATGGAAGGCAGTATCACCATGGGCCTGGGTTACGCCTTGGCTGAGGAAGTACGCTTCAAGGACGGCGCCGTGCTCGACCGCAACTTCGACACTTATCAGATTCCGCGTTTTTCCTGGCTGCCCAGGATCGAGGCCATCCTGATCGAGAATCCGGAAACGCCCGCGTCGGGTTGCGGGGAGCCGCCGATCGTCAACATGGGAGCAGTTGTGGCTAACGCCATCTTCGACGCCACTGGCGCTCGACTGCGGCAATTGCCCATGACCCCGGCTCGCCTCAAAGCCGCCTTGCTGCATGTGGGATGACCAGGTTGACTGCGGAATGACCGACATCATGGTATGTGGTCACAATAGGGCGGTGAGGATTGATTATGGCCGTGGATGACACTGGAGACAATCGTGAAGTTCTCGTCTGTAATCTATTTATTTATAAGATAGTTATATGTGGTGGAGGCAGCGGGAGTCGAACTATTCCCCCCTACTGATAACAAGTAACTTACTGATTTTAAAAATGGCCTGAATCGCGAAACTGAGGTACACGGCTGGTACACTGGCTTGAAAAACCTTGGGCGAAGCTTCCGAAAGAGATGATGGTTCAGTCCCGCCCCACACGCGAAACGCTGCCCCGTATGTGCCGGGTTTGGAACTACTCCATAAGTAGTAGCTTCCCGACCTTAGTGATTTTAACTAAGCCACGTGGGTACTTGTAAAGAACTCCCCAAAGGCGAAGAGTAGGATAAGCGCTGATCGCTGACCCTCCCCCTAAGGCGCTACAAACAACAGGAGGCTCCAAAAAATAAAAAAGCTCGGATTGTTGCTGCTTCCGATAGTGGCAATCACCCTGATGCTGGGGGGAATGCCCTAGCTTAACTAGACTTTGCGATAGGCTACACCCGTCGTAAGAAACCTCGCGGACGGCTGGAGTCGTGCCAGAAGGTTGCGCGGAGAAGATCCACGAGCGGAGGAAAGAAATGAAGAAGAATAAGAAGCGTATGACATTCTTGGGGATCGCCATTGCATTGACGACGATATTATTGGTGACCCCAGCCGTTGCGAACTTTCTAAGTGTGGCCAGTGCCACGGCCAATTGTGCAGGTTATAGTCTCACGGTTAGTGCAGCTGATTTAACTCCGGGGACAACGTACACGATCAACTACACGTTTACAGTGACCTCCAACGGTACGCCGAAGACGTTCTCAGGTACCATCACCTTTACTGCTACCGCCAGCGCAGCCACCGAGACGGCGTCAGGAACTTGGAGTCTGACTTCCAGTTCCACGGTGACCGGTTCGGCTACGCTGACCAGCTCTGGTTCTACACTCCCTATCACCATTAACGGCTCGTCGTCGGCCACACTGAGCTGCGGGGTTGGTCACAACAGCAAATACTTTGTCACCTACTATTCCAACAACGTTACCGCAGCTCCGGATGCGACCGTGCGCATTATCAACGATGGCGATGCTGGGGCATTCGCAGCTGGCGACCTGTATGCCGACTTCTACGTGTTCGACGATAGCGAAGAGCTCGTTACATGCTGCAGCTGCAAAGTTACACCAGACGGCCCGCTTTCCGAGTCCGTAAAGGCGATCACGGCGAGCGCGATCCGCGGCACCGCCCCAACTCGCGGCGTGATCAAAGTGATCTCGTCCACGAACGGGTTCTTCCCGGTAAGCGGAGCGGGGGAGCCGCCTGCGGAAACTACGGCTGCTGGACTGCGCGGCTATGCGACGCACATTCAGAGCACCGCGAACGAGACCCCGAATGGCCCTGCTCCTTATAGTCAGACGGAAACCGCTCTTGCGGATTCGAACCTGACTGCGGGCGAGCAGAGCCTGCTAGAACTCCTGTGCTGGATAGACGTCCAGGAGAGCGGACCGCAATGCCCCTGCACACCGGAAGACCTTGACTTTTAATCTTCCGACTTGAGGGGCGGTAAGGCAGGACTGAAATAGCTCTGTTGGGGATAAAGCTGTTGCAGCACTTCCTCCTGAAACGGCTGGGAGTTTGTCCCGGCCGTTTTCTTTTTTCGCTAGCCTGGAATTGGCCCGTAGGCTAACAGGCTCTGAGTGTCGGTCGTGAGTCTCGCCCGCCAGTCTCAACGCGAGATTGGTCTTCGTGAGAAGCGGTGAGCGGATACCGGCGAAGGTCAGGGAATCCGAGCCGAAGCGGTCTTGGGACACCGATCTTCTGGTGCTCGCCGAAACGAAGGGGTACACGTGAGGTACACGGGAAAGTTTCCAGACCCAACTAATTGAAAACCCAATGGATAAAGTGGTGGAGGCGGCGGGAGTCGAACCTTTCATCCCCATTT
>Ga0209517_10001972_pt1 | contig 29960 bp, 27 predicted proteins | sample PeaSoiMetSII2010_FD_187695 | JGI IMG/M metagenome (GOLD analysis project Ga0209517, IMG submission 187695) | Peat soil microbial communities from Weissenstadt, Germany - SII-2010 (SPAdes) (version 2) | ecosystem: Environmental > Terrestrial > Soil > Wetlands > Peat | place: Germany...
TGCGTCCATAAGGATTCTCCTTTGTGGGTTCCACTAAACTTCCACTGATAGGAGTCTCGCTCTGACGCTAACTATATGAAAGATAACGGAGGTAACTCATTTTGAGTAACGTCCCTCCGGGACTTGAATTATTTCTTCCACGTTTCCCAGCGCTGAAGCACTGGGCAAAGCTCGGTCGCCCCTCCGGGGCTCGATTCTCGATCTTTTCGTCCCACCGGGGTGTCCGAAAACGAGTTCTGACGCACACTCTAAAGGGGGCAGCTGATTTCGAAGGACTTACGGCATCGCTAAGCGATGCCCCTGATACGAAACCCGATTTTTCGCAGCGGTCAAGCAGGTACTGGGAAAGTATCCACCCGTCACAAATTCTTCTTGACCTTCACCAGCGGTTTGTTATACTTAGGCGTTCTCTGGACATACGAGCAGCTTTCTGACGGTCCCGACGAACCTCCGCCCGCGTTGGGGCAACTCCTTAAAGAATTGAGCAACTTTCGGGCTGGGCGGGGCATCTATTTGGGTAATTCTGGAAAATCCCTTTGCACCTAGCTCGAATGGCAGTTCGGCTAGCCGTAGGCGACCATCACCCAGCGGGACGATGGGATCGTGGCCTAAATTATCCCTGAAGGAGAACGACCGAAATGCGATCTGATCGTGTATTTGACGCTCTACATACTTTGCGGAACCGGTATATGCTTTGCCAGCTTGCTTCGAAGGCAACGCGTAGATTTCATAAACCGAATACGCGCATTCAGGAAACCATGAATCAGGTGTTTGACAAAATCGCCGATGCGGAACGTCATGACATCCTGAGCGAACCCGAGAACTTTGCCGAAGCACAACGGCGAGCTGCCTAAGCAGCTCCGCCGTGTGCCCGCACGGCGGCAAAGCAATCCATCCCGAGAGAATCCCTCCCGAAGAAAATCCACGTAGGTAAATATGACCATCGCCGAACTCAAAGAGAAAAACATTACCGAGCTGACCAAGATCGCCCGATCTCTGGAGCTGCCCGGCGCCAGCGGACTCCGCAAACAGGATCTCATCTTCAAGATCCTGCAGGCGCAAAGTGAAAAAGAAGGACACATCTTCGCCGAAGGTGTGCTGGAGATCCTCCCTGACGGCTACGGCTTCCTGCGCTCGCCCGACTACAACTACCTGCCCGGTCCGGACGACATTTACGTGTCGCCATCGCAAATCCGCAAGTTCGACTTGAAAACCGGTGACACCATCAGCGGCCAGGTGCGACCGCCGCATGAGGGCGAGAAATACTTCGCGCTGGTCAAGATCGAGGCGGTCAATTTCGAGTCGCCCGACGAGGCCCGCAACAAGATCCTGTTCGACAACCTGACGCCGCTGTATCCGCAGGAGCGGTTGAAGCTCGAAACCGTGCGCGAAAATATCAGCGCACGCGTCATGGACCTGCTCACCCCGCTCGGCAAGGGCCAGCGCGGCCTGATCGTCTCGCCGCCGCGCGCCGGCAAAACCATGCTGCTGCAGAATGTGGCCAACTCCATCACCTCCAACCATCCCGAAGTTGTGCTGATGGTGCTGCTCATCGACGAGCGCCCGGAAGAAGTCACCGACATGCAGCGTTCCGTAAAGGGCGAAGTCATTTCCTCGACCTTCGACGAGCCCGCTGCCCGCCACGTGCAGGTCGCGGAAATGGTGATCGAAAAGGCTAAACGGTTGGTCGAGCACAAGCGCGACGTGGTCATCCTGCTCGATTCCATCACGCGCCTGGCGCGCGCTTACAACACGATCGTTCCGCCCTCGGGCAAGGTGCTCTCGGGCGGCGTCGATTCGAATGCGTTGCAGCGTCCGAAGCGCTTCTTCGGTTCAGCGCGCAACATCGAAGAAGGCGGCTCGCTTACCATCATCGCCACTGCCCTCATCGACACCGGTTCCCGCATGGACGACGTGATCTTCGAAGAATTCAAGGGCACGGGCAATTCGGAAATCATCCTGGACCGCAAGCTGGTGGATAAGCGGACGTTCCCGGCCATCGATATCCAGCGCTCGGGCACGCGTAAGGAAGAGCTGCTGATCCCGAAAGAGGATTTGCAGCGCATCTGGGTGCTGCGCAAGGTGCTGAACCCTTTGTCGCCGGTTGAAGCCATGGAACTGCTGATCGAGCGGCTAGCTAAGGCGGGGTCGAACAGCGAATTTTTGGCGAAGATGAGCCAGCTCTAGCTCGTGTAGGGGCGGACGCATTCGCCCGTGCAAGGATGGCAGTGCCATCCCAAGAATGTAGAGCGGGCGCCCTCGCCGGCTGCCTTTGAGTTTGGCTCTCGGTTCTCCGTTTCTTCGCCTAAAAATAAATTTTTCGTGGTGGTCTGGAAGGAAGGGTGTTTTTGGTGTTTTGCGCGGCTTCGTGTTGGCTCATTGGCATCCGGTGGGTAGGCGCTCCGCTCTCCCGGTCGATTGGAATCAGGAACTTCGCGGAAAGCTTCCCGTCAAAGTACTGAAAGGAAGAGGCTTAGAGGCAAAGGCTTGAGCGCCTGAGACTTAGCATCGGCGGCGCTGATGATTTCGGCCTCGTCTGGCCGCCGGTGCCCCCTCCTGACGTCGGACCCCCCATTTCGTCCCGATCTAAAAGTCAAGCTTGACAAGAGCGAGGCCAGGAAAGGGGGTCTGCCGAACCGGCCCCGCCGAAATTTCGGCTGGTCGGTGGATGTCAGCGGCAACTGGCGGTTGACGTTTAGCTTCGAAGGGGAAGACGCCGTGTTGGTGGACTATCGGGATTACCACTGAGAGGTCTTTAATGCGCATGCACAATCCGCCACATCCGGGAGGAGTTTTGCGAGAGTATTTGGGGACGAGGTCGGCGGACATGGCGCTGAAGCTGGCGGATGCCCTCGGCACCAGCCCCGCACTATGGACCGGCATGCAGACCCAGTATGATCTGTGGCGAGCATCCCAGCACCGCCGCACAAGAGTGACGCCGTTGTTTGGGGGAGCAGGTCGGCATGACACCACATTGGAAACCCACTCATCGCAAAGTGCGCGATGAGTGGGGCACCCGGCGTCGTCTCGTCCAAACGAGTGCCGGGAGGCGTCAGAAAATATTAGAAGCGCTTGTCAGTTTCTCGGTTTCAGCCCATGCAAGTGACAAAAGAAATGCTCGGAATCAAAACGCGCAAAAGCATTCTTTATCTCGACCAGCACTTTTTCTCTTCGCTTTACCGGGGAGGCGATCCTCAGTGGGACACTGCCATGCGGCGGGTAACGGAGTTACTCGATTTACAGTTGGTCGCTGTGCCGTACTCCTCTACACACGAAGCGGAGGCGGCCTTTTATATGCAGCGCGACGATTTGGTGCAATTCATTCAAAGGATTTCGCGCGGACACCACTTCGAGCCTTACTATCGTGTTGAAAAAACGCAAATCCTGAAGGCTTTCCAGGCCTATCTAGCAAATGAGCCAGCGTCATACATAAAAGAGGAAAGCGACGCGTTGCCGTCGAGCGTTCACGATTGGGACGGCGACTATTCTGTCAGCGTGTTTAGCGCGGCATCTGGCGTTGACCGCAAACGAGCGTTCAAGCAACACGCCATAGATGAACTTGTGAAGACGCTGAGTGATTGGGCTTCGAGCAAAAACACGTTCGAGCAAGACATGGAGCTTGAGCTACGAGACTCCGCCCGCATTTTTGAGGGAACAGTACGCAAAGAAAACAGGTCGGCTTTGGGCTGGAGATTTTTCAGCCCTAGTAGATGCGCCGATAAGCGCCTCCATTGTGGAAGCTACGGTTTACGTTCTTTCAATCAAGAAAATGGAAGCCGAAGCAGCGCGGGTCATGCCTTTGTTCTTTAAATCGAAACATTTTGCCGAAGTACCGTCTCAGCAATTGTCCGCGCGACTGTTCAGCACGTTTAAGAAGCGCGTGCGTGAAGGGGCGTACCCCAACCCTGAAAAGGCGCGGGAGAAGTTGTCAGGATTTCTGTTCGACGTTCAGCACGCCGCAACCTATGTACCATACTGCGACGCTTTCTTTACAGACAGATTTATGGCCGACTTGTTGAATGACCGACATGTCGATGCCGAACGAACGTTTGGATGCAAAGTTTTCAGTGTTTCAAAGACGGCTGAGTTTTTTGGCTGGTTGGAGGATGTTAAGTCACGCATGACAGCCGACCATGCCGACGGCCTAACGTGGGCTTACCCGAAATATCGCTCGAAGGGTAGGGATAGCCGGGTGCCCCACTCATCGCGTTCTTTGCGATGAGTGGGTGTGCGCACCGTCACATCTTTCGCGGGAGCGAGCCGGAGCAATTGCACCACGGGCGGTTAGGGAAAAACGCCGGCCTCGTTACTTTCGTCTTGAAATGCGCCCCTTTGTCCATCTGCGGCGCGCGGGAACCGTGCTAAACAGGGCTTAGCCTTCGCGAAATGCGGATGGCTATGCAGGAGCGCGGTCCATGTTGAAGTATGTTGTAGTCCTGATCTTGTCGCTGACCCTGTTCGCCATTCCCGCAAACTCACAGTCGAGAACGACTCCCGTGAATGCAGCGCAGGTTCAAAAGATCGCCGCCGAGCGGGAGGCGATGAACAACGGCTTGTCCAGCGATCCGCACCAGCGGCTCCAACAGGAACTGATCGCGCGCGCCGTCGCGGACCGGCAATCCCAGTTGCGGCTTGACACCGAGAAACTGGTGGCGCTCACCGCCGAACTCAAGCAGCACGTGGACAAAACCGGCGCCAATATCCTCTCCATGGATGTGATCAAGAAGGCGCAGGAAATCCAAAAGCTGGCCAAGAGCGTTCAGGACAAGATGCGTAACGCGTACTGAGCTCGCGCGACCCTCCTGTAGAGACGCGCCTCGCCGCCTCTGAGGCCCGGGGCAAGCCCCGTGGCTGCGCCCGACACAGGGTCAACCTGCTATCTTATTGGGAACTGATTCGCGTTCGGTGTGATTTTTGTTGCTGTCGATCCGAACCGTTCCGGGCTGGCAACGGCCGGATCCCTCAGGGGCTAAAGCCCGGGTCTTTATTGGCTCCTAGCGGCACGGCTGAAGCCGTGCCCTACCCAAATCGATTTATGAGATAGCTTCTAGAAATATCAGCGACCTAACAACCCGAAGATCGACAAAATTCTGCGGACCTCCGCACCGGAGAGAACCTCAAGTTTCGGCATGCGCCAGCGGCTCAAGTTCAAAGCTCGCCAAGAGGGAAGGATTGTCGGCCAGGCCAAAGTCGGCGAGGTTTTCACCTTCCAACTGGAGGGCAATCGCCTCCCTCAGATTCTGCGCCAGTTCATCCAGCGTTTTCCCCTGAGTAACGATGGGCAAGTCGAGGCACTCGGCGACGAACTGACTCTCACCCCTGAAAATGTGAACTTGGATAATTTTCTTCATCTTGCGCCATGGTAACCCCTTGCCGAAGGGCAAGCAATCGGAGTTTGGGTTTGGAGACAACTAAAACGCCATCCAGTGGTGGCCGGATGGCGTTTTCGTTCCCAAGACTGCGGCTCTTCGAGCCGCGGGGCGGACGAGGGCGTCCGCCCTACACAAGCAATTCGCTTACTCCGAACTGATTCGCATCCCGTAAAACGACCGGTACACGAAGGAGACCGAGACCGCGAAGAAGGCGAGCGCCAGAATATGTGTCAACCCGGTGCCCTGGTCGTGGGCCAGCGAGACGGCCAGTTCGACCGCCAGCAGTCCGAAGAGCGTGGTGAACTTGATGACCGGGTTCATGGCCACCGAAGACGTGTCCTTGAAAGGATCGCCCACCGTGTCGCCGATCACCGTGGCGTCGTGCAGCGGCGTGCCTTTCTGCTTCAGTTTCACTTCGACGATCTTCTTGGCATTGTCCCACGCGGCGCCGGCGTTGGCCATGAAGATGGCCTGGTAGAGACCGAAGATGGCAATCGAGATCAGGTACCCGATAAAAAAGAACGGTTCCACGAAGGCAAACGTCAGGGTCCCGAAAAAGACAGCGAGAAAGATATTGAACATGCCCTTCTGCGCATATTTGGTGCAGATCTCAACCACCTTCTTGCTGTCGGCAACGGAGGCCTTCTCCGCTCCCTCGAGATGAATGTTGGCCTTGATGAACTCCACGGCGCGATAGGCGCCGGTGGTCACGGCCTGCATGGATGCGCCGGTGAACCAGTAGATCATCGCGCCGCCGGTAATCAGGCCCAAAAAGAATGGGGCGTGCAGCAACGAGAGCTTCTCCACATTCGCGGTCAGCCCATTGGTCAGCGCCATAATGATGGAGAAAATCATGGTGGTGGCGCCCACTACGGCGGTTCCAATCAGCACCGGCTTGGCGGTCGCCTTGAAGGTATTGCCCGCGCCGTCGTTCTCTTCCAGCAAGTCCTTGGAGCGGTCAAAATTCACGTCGATGTTGAAGTCCTTCTTGATCTCCGCCTTGACGTTGGGCACCTGCTCAATCATCGAAAGCTCATAGACGGACTGCGCGTTGTCGGTAACCGGACCGTAGGAATCGACCGCGATGGTGACCGGCCCCATCCCGAGGAAGCCGAAGGCAACCAGGCCGAAGGCGAACACCGGTGCGGCAATCATGGTGGCGGCCACGCCCAAGCCCATGAGGCTGAAGAAGTAGGCGATCGACATCAAACTGACCATCGCCAACCCCAACCAATAGGCTGAGAAGTTTCCGGCGACAAAACCAGAGAGGATTCCGAGCGATGCGCCGCCTTCCTTGGCCGAGGTCACCACTTCGTTCACGTGGCGTGATTCCACCGAGGTAAAGACTTTGACCAGTTCCGGAATCAGCGCTCCCGCCAGCGTTCCGCAGGAGATGATCGAGGCCAGCTTCCACCACTGCGACGTGTCGCCACCCAGGTTGGGGATGATGAGAGACGAAACAAAGTAGGTGGCAATGATCGAAACAATCGAGGTGATCCAGACCAGCGAAGTAAGCGGGGTTTCAAAATTCATTTCGTGGGCATTGCCGAACCGGGCTTTCGCGATGGCGCCATTGATGAAATACGCCAAGGCGCTGGACACCAGCATCATGATGCGCATCACGAAAATCCACACCAGCAACTGCACCTGGATCGCCGGGTCCTTCACGCCCAGCAAAATGAAGGTAATCAGCGCGACGCCGGTCACGCCATACGTCTCGAAACCATCGGCCGACGGTCCCACCGAGTCGCCGGCATTGTCGCCGGTGCAATCGGCAATCACGCCGGGGTTGCGGGCATCGTCTTCCTTAATCTTAAAGACGATTTTCATCAAATCCGAACCGATATCGGCAATCTTGGTGAAGATGCCGCCCGCGATACGCAGCGCCGCCGCGCCCAGCGATTCGCCGATCGCGAAACCGATGAAGCACGGGCCGGCATAGTCGCCCGGTACGAACAGCAGGATGAAGAGCATGATCAGCAGTTCGACCGAGATCAGCATCATGCCAATCGACATCCCAGCCTCAAGCGGGATCTGATAGACCGGGTAGGGTTTGCCGGGCAGGGAAGCGAAGGCCGTCCGCGAATTCGCGAAGGTGTTGACGCGAATCCCAAACCACGCCACCCCATAGCTGCCCCCGATTCCCACCAGGCTGAACGCCAGGATGATCAAAACGCGGGAAACTTCGAAATGCCGCAGCACGCCAAAGTACACGGCGATAATGGTCGCGATAAAGACCCACAACAGCATGAGGAACTTGCCCTGCGTGATCAGATAAGTCTTGCAGGTCTCATAGATCAGTTCCGAGATTTCGCGCATGGCGCGGTGCACGGGCAGGTTCTTCAGGCGCATGAAGATGGTCATGCCGAAGCCGAGGCCGAAGACGCAGAACAACAGCCCGATCATCAGCAGGCGATGCCCGGTCATACCGAGGAACGAAACCGAAGAAAGGTCAGGCAGTTTGAGGGCCGCCTCGCCACCCGCTTCGTCAGTTTGCGCGGCGGGTGGCAGCGCCAGCGCATAGCCGGCGGTCATAAGCAGCAGAGTTGCAAAGGTTGCCGAAGTTTTCGCAAAGCGTCTTTTCGCAAACCAGCGTCCCACGGACGCAATTTTTGCATTCCAAGTGCGCATGAAAATCCTCCTAAGAGATCCTATTCAGGGGGCAGGACGTGTGATTTTGCTCCGGCACGTTACCGTGCGCTGGAAGATTCCATCCGCCACGGGTACGGCCGCCACCGGAGTTCCGAACACGCTTCCACCGCCAGGCATAACAATAAAGAGGAGTGCCGATTTGGCCGCGTCGGAAAACCTTGCGCCATCGGCATATAGGCCCACGAGCAGACTACACACCTCCGCAGAAAGCACTTGTTTATAGCACCTTGCCGGAAGTCGGGTCAATGATGGGGATCACACGGTGTTGGGTCGGTTTGCTCAAACCCAGCCTAGGGTGGCTCCGAGCCGCGAGCTTCGAGCATCCGATTCGTGTTCGGTCGTAACTCGTAGCCCGTAGCTCGGAGCTCGAACCAGAGATTCTGCCCGAATCGGGCTGCTTCCGTATAATTGACCATCTGTCATGCCAGCCTCACTTGACTCCATTGTCGCCGCCACGCGCCAGCGCCTATTTCTGAGCCGACGAGACTCCGATCTGCGCGCGCTGGAACGCGCGGCCGCCGAGCACGCTCCGCGCGGATTTCGGAATCAGCTGCGCCGAGTCTCGCAGGACGGAATCGCGATCGCCGTTATTGCCGAACTGAAAAAAGCCTCGCCGTCAAGAGGCTTGATTCGCGCGGATTTCAGACCGTCCGAACTCGCGCGGGATCTCGAGCGGGCAGGCGCCGCCGCATTGTCGGTGTTGACCGACGAACAATTTTTCCAGGGCTCGCTGGACTATCTGCGCCAGGCCTCGTCCAGCAGTTCTCTTCCATGCTTGCGCAAAGATTTCATCGTCGACGAATTCCAGATCGTGGAAGCCAGAGCAAATGGGGCCGACGCAATCCTGCTGATTGTCGCCGCACTCGATCAGAAAGATCTGGTATCGCTGGCCGGGATCGCCCGATCGCAGAGCCTCGACGTTTTGTGCGAAGCTCATGACGAAGAGGAACTGCAGCGCGCGCTCGATGCCGGCTGTGACCTGATCGGCATCAACAGCCGTAATCTGCGCACCTTTGAAGTCAATCTCGAAACCGCATTCCGGCTCGCGGAAAAAATGCCCGCCGCATGCGTGCGCGTAGCCGAAAGCGGAATCCAATCCGGCGCGGACATCGCTCGTCTGCGATCCGCCGGCTACGAAGCGTTCCTGATCGGCGAATGGTTGATGAAAGCGGAGCGGCCAGGCGCAACGCTGGCGAAGTTGATGGAGGGAGCAAAAGTCGTGGTCAGTGGTTAGCTCATAATGAACCGAATGAGTACAGTGCGTATCCCGCAGGGGCTAAAGCCCTCGACGTTCTTGGATCTTGGCGGCACGGCTGAAGCCGTGCCCTACCCAAAACAATTTATGAGATAGCTTCTAGTTGATTCTACTGACAACTGATGGCTGACAGCTGTTCTTATGACTTGGATCAAAATCTGCGGGATTACGAACCTCGACGACGCGCTCGCCGCCACCGATGCGGGCGCGAACGCGCTAGGCTTCGTCTTCTATGCGGGGAGTCCGCGCCACGTCACGGTAGAGACCGCGCGCGCGATCGCCGCCAAGGTGCCGCGGCAGATCGATAAAGTCGGCGTCTTCGTCAACGAGACCGTGGAACAAGTGCGTGACACCGCCAGACGAGTCGGTCTCACAGCCGTGCAATTGAGCGGCGACGAAAGCACGGAATTCAGCCGCGCGCTCTTCCAGGATCTCGCGAACGGATCCCGCCGCCCCATGATTTTTCGCACCTGCCCTGCGAAGATTTTCGACGCGCCCGCCGGACAATCTGTCGGATGGGATCCGGTCGCGGGCGGATTGGTAGAACCCGACGAGGAGTACAAGGGCAAGCGCGTACATAAGATCCACGTCGCCAAGAACGGCGACCTTTTCCTCGAGACCCACGGCTTCCGCCCTGGCGTGATCTCGGGCGTCCTGCTCGATTCTTCGACCGCGGAAGAACGCGGCGGCACCGGACGGGCCTTCGACTGGGAACGCGTCCAGCCCTGGGCTGGAATCATCAACAGCATCAGCAAGCTGATCGTCGCCGGCGGCTTGCGCCCCGGCAATGTGCAGGAGGCGATCCACCTCCTCCATCCCTGGGGCGTGGACGTTACCTCCGGCGTCGAACGCGAACCCGGCAAGAAAGATCCCCGAAAAGTCCGCGCCTTTGTCCGAGCCGTGCGGGCCATGGAAGAGGCAAACTGACGATGGCGACCGCGACCGCAACCAAAACACCAGCCGGGAAGCTTCCACCAAAGGGCGCCACGGCCGGGCGTTTCGGCGTTTACGGCGGCCGCTACGTTCCGGAAACGCTGATGGCCGCGCTCGAAGAACTGGAGCGTGAATACGAAAAAGCGAAGCGCGATCGCAAGTTCCAGCAACGCCTCGACCAACTGCTGAAGACGTACGCGGGACGCCCGACGCCGCTGTTCTTCGCGCGCCGCCTGACTGCGAAACTTGGCGGCGCGAAAATCTATCTCAAGCGGGAAGACCTGCTTCACACCGGCGCGCACAAAATCAACAACTGCCTCGGCCAAGGCTTGCTCGTCGAACGCATGGGCAAGCACCGCGTCATCGCGGAAACCGGCGCCGGCCAGCACGGTGTCGCTACTGCCACCGTCTGCGCCCTGCTCGGCTTCGAGTGCGTGGTGTACATGGGCACCGAAGATATGCGCCGTCAGGAGCTCAACGTCTTTCGCATGAGGTTGCTTGGCGCCGAAGTTCGCGGCGTCGATTCCGGTTCGCGCACGCTCAAAGACGCTATCAACGAAGCCATGCGCGACTGGGTCACCAACGTACGCACCACGCATTACCTGCTCGGCAGCGTGCTTGGAGCGCATCCTTACCCGACTATGGTGCGCGACTTCCATCGCGTCATCGGCCGCGAAGCCCGCGTCCAGATTCGCAAAGCCGAAGGCAAACTTCCAACGGCCATCATTGCCTGCGTCGGCGGAGGATCGAATTCCATCGGCATCTTCTACGACTTCCTCAAAGACAAGAAAGTCGAACTCATCGGAGTCGAAGCCGGCGGTCGCGGCGAAGCGCTGGGCCAGCACGCAGCCCGTTTCCGCGGCGGTTCGCCGGGAGTTCTGCAGGGAACTTATTCTTACGTGCTGCAGGATGCGTCGGGACAGATCGCATTGACACACTCGGTATCCGCTGGGCTGGACTATCCGTCAATCGGGCCCGAACACGCCATGCTGAAAGATACGGGCCGCGCGGAATACGTGCCTGCTAGTGACGCTGAGGCGCTGGAGGCGACGATGGTGTTGGCTCGGACCGAAGGAATTATTCCGGCGCTTGAATCCGCGCACGCGGTGGCTGAGGTGATGAAGCGGGCGCCGAAGATGAAGAAGTCGGAAGTTGTGATCGTGAATATCTCGGGACGCGGGGACAAAGACATTGGGATACTGCGGGAGAACCTGACGCTAGACTAACCAGTGACCCCGAGGTTAGCACCCAACACTAGGGCGAACTACTGAAATGACCACCGAAACGATTGGCAGGAACGACCCGTGCCCTTGCCAAAGTGGCAAGAAGTACAAGCACTGTTGTTTGAAGACAGATAGTGCTCCGTTTCGTCGCTCGCCGCAGTATTTCACGCTAAAAGGTCGCAAGGCCGAGCAACTGATTCAACAATTGGCCGAGAATACATTCTTGGCTGACTGGTGCTATGCGAATCCGCACCTTCCGAATGGAAATGAATTATGCGACCTGCTAGTTGTGTTTGGCTCGACGGCTATCATCTGGCAGGTCAAGGATCTCGAAGGGAAGGAAGGCTATTTTAAGACATCCGACCTTGAGAAGAATCTGCGTCAATTGGCCGGCGCCCGACGACAGCTATTTGACCTCAAAACGAAAATAGAAGTAAGCAATCCGAGAAGGGGCAAAGAAGTACTGGATGCGTCCGTAATAAAGACTGTTCATCTTGTTTCCGTAATCCTTGGTAAGGCGGAGGTCACTGCGGTGCAGGCCATTCGATTCGTCGAAGAAGTGAAAGGACATCTAGCGCATGTATTCGTTCTTGATTTCGCCGCGCTTGTGTTGAACGAGCTCGACACTGTTAATGACTTTTGCCGATACCTGTCAGCCTTGGAAGCGATCGTGATGCAAAGTGAGGGACTCCTTGTCCTCGGAGAGCGAGACCTCCTCGCTCATTATCTAGCAAACGGCAGAAGTTTTCGGTTTGTGAATGTTGATAAGGTCAACCTTGTTCACGAGGGAGCATGGGAAGTTCTCCAGAAAAATGCCATGTATGTTCAACGAAAAAATGAGGATCAAATCAGCTACGTGTGGGACCACCTAATCGAAATGGCTCATCAGGGATCACACGAACAGCCAGAGTACGAAAAAGTGGCGCGAGAGTTGGCTAGGCTCGACAGGTACGAAAGGAGGATATTAGCGACAACATTCCTGGAAGCCCACGAACACGCTCAGAGACAGTGGCGCCAGAACCGCCAGGACAATATCTTTCGGCGGGTTATTTCATCCAACGGAATGACGTACTGCTTTCTCTTTATGGAGAACCCGATAAAGGAGCTTGTCCGCATCAAACTATTGGAGAAAACATGTTTCGTTGCGAGGGGACGATTCAGGGAGGCTAGCAAAGTCATTGGCATCGCAACGGGCATGACTATCGACCAGTATCATAGATTCCATTTTGGTCTCCTTGAGGTGGTTGAATGGACAAGGGAACACCAAGAACACATGGAGCAGATTCAGCGTGAACTGGGCATACTAACAAAGGGCCAAGAATCGTCCTTCGACTACGAAAGGGGTCTCTTTGACTAAATCTGGCGGGTGGCCCGGGCGTACCGGCCAGAAACGGCCCCCTTCAGATCGTCGCCGTTCTGCACGGCAAACGAAATATCCGTCGCCTTCTGAAACAACGGTCATAGCCTACAGCCCCAGGCCTGGGGTTGTCACCAAGTGATTCCATCTTGCGCACGGCCCGCGCCAGCACGGTATCGGGCAAACCTTCGAGCTCTTTCCTTGCCGAAGGCTTTACCTCAACGACATACCTAGCCACGAAGTCGCCCGCGCTTGATCAGGTCTGCTTTGATTTTTTCCAGAGGTATGCCCTTTTCCCTTCGTCGCTTCTCGGAAATGAGGCCATCCCAAAAATCCTGCAGCCTGACTCCGTGCTTTTTCAGGTCGATTAGAACCGCGACCTTGCGGCCCTTGTCATCGGTAACGAACTGAATTCCAGTCATAAAAATCATTCTCCTCAGGAAGTATGTTCACTGCGAGACGCTCCATATTTCTGCGCCCCGAGAGCCTGTTCCAGCGTCAGCCGAATGAAACGTTGATGGGCTACTTCGATGCAGCAATCGCTTCTTCGAGAGTTTCCCGAATGAACCGCGTATAAGGGATACCGCGCGCTTTAGCGCGGGCCTTCACGGCCGCCAGCAACGGCTTGGTGACCCGCATGTTAATCTGCTCGTCTTTTTTCTCAAACTCAAACCGCGTCGGCTTAAATTGTGAAAAGTCGAGTTTGGAGAGGTCTTGCGCAAGAAACGACTCGGTCTGCTCATCGGTTCTTAGGCGTGGCACTTTCGTTTTCATAACACTCCATGTTTTCGGCAGTTCGACCGGTTGCCGTCATCCCAAATCCGCTGACCTGTAAATCCATAAGTAGCAGAGAACTATACAAATGTATATACGAACACGCTGGTGCTACGCACCCTTCTTTATGGCTTGAGTGAGAAGCTCACCTCGCCCCTAGATTTCCAAGTAAAGTATTTATTCCTCAATAACATACAAGGAAAATTCAACTCCAAGCAACCGCCAGATCCATCCTAACTTATTGATTTATAAATACTTTACAAGTAAGTCCTTATTCTTCAAAGACCTGCGAGAATCGCCCTCTAAGTCTTTTATTTTCAAAGACCACACCAAGGGGGTCTGTTGCGTGATGGTGAACCTCGCCCGGAGAATTTCCCTGAAAACGCCTGAATTTGACTCCTCAACATCGTTAGCTTCCCGCTCGAACTCTAAGCCACAATCTACAATGCCTTTGTGCCCTTCCACTTCGAATCGAAGCCTGCTCTCGTCGCTTACGTAACCTGCGGCGATCCCGACCTCGCCACCACGCGCGATGTGATTCTCGCTGCCATTGAAGCAGGAGCAAGCATCATCGAGCTCGGCGTTCCCTTCAGCGATCCTCTCGCCGATGGACCCGTCATTCAGCGCGCCAGCGAACGGGCGCTCAAGCACGGAACGTCGCTGCAGCAAGTGCTCACGCTCGCCGCCGAAATCCGCGAACATTCCCAATCCGTCGGCCTGGTGATCTTTTCCTATCTCAACCCCATCTTGCGCATGGGACTCCCAAAGTTCTGCCAGGTGGCGCGGCTCGCAGGAATTGACGGAACGCTGATCACCGATCTGCCCGTCGAAGAATCCGCCGAGTATCTGCGCGAGGCTCGCAAGAATGACCTCGCAACCATTTTTCTGGCTGCGCCCACCTCGACCGACCAGCGTCTGAAATTGATCGCCCAGGTTTCAACCGGCTTTATTTATGCGATCTCCCGCACCGGCGTCACCGGCGCGCGACAGCAGATGACCGGAGACGCCCAGGCCCTGGTCAAGCGCATCCGGCGTTTCACCAAGCTTCCGGTAGCCGTCGGTTTCGGAATCTCAACCCCGGCGCAATTCGCAGCGGTCGGCAAATTCGCCGACGGCGCAGTCGTCGGCAGCGCCATCGTCCACGCCATCGAACAAAATCCCGGACGGGAAGCCGCGACTGTGGCAGAATTTGTAATGCAGCTCTTAGCCGTCAGCCATCAGCCATCAGGGAAAGCAACTGCAGATCCCTCACTGCGTTCGGGATGACAAGGGGTTAGGTTTGGGTTTCCTGAAGGCTGACGGCTGATAGCTGACGGCTCAAAGCTTCTATGGACATTTCCGATTGGCGCAAGAAAATCGACGAACTGGACCGCAAACTGGCGGCGCTGCTCAACGAGCGCGCGGCCGCTGTGGTCGAAATTGGACGATTGAAACGCAATACCAGCCTGCCCATCTACGAACCCGACCGCGAGCGCGCGGTGATCGCCAATGTGCAGCGCAGCAGCACTGGTCCATTAGCCGAGCGCGATCTCGGGCAGATCTACGAGCGAATCATGGACGTGATGCGCACCATCCAAAAGCACGAAATCGTTCCCGACTCCGGGCCGGCGGCCCGCGACGCCGAGACCGATTCAGAGTTCAAGAACTGAGAAAGCACCCAGGTACGCCGCAGACGCTGAGGTTCGTTTTTTGTTCTGTGCGTGCTGCGGCCGGGCAAAACGAGCGCACTCATGATCGTCGCAATGCAAGATTCGGCCAGTGAAAATCAGATCCAGCAAGTGATCGATCAACTGGTCCGCTTCGGCTTTGAAGTCCACCGCTCCACCGGGGCGCGCCAGACCGTGCTCGGCGGCGTCGGATCTCCCCATGATTTCGACACCGGCGAAATCGAAATGCTGCCGGGGGTGCAGCAAGTTCACCGCATCACTTCACCCTACAAGCTGGCTGGCCGCAGCTTCCGTCCCGAGGGCACCGTAGTCAAATTTGCCAATGGAATTGAAATCGGTGGCAAAAAGATCGTCGTCATGGCCGGGCCCTGCTCGGTGGAATCTCATGAGCAACTGTTCACCGTCGCCGACCTGGTCGGCAAAGCCGGAGCGCGCGTTCTCCGCGGCGGCGCCTTCAAGCCCCGCTCCTCTCCTTATTCATTTCAGGGACTCGGCGTTGACGGCTTGAAATTGCTGCGCGAAGCGGGCGATCATTTCAAACTGCTCGTGATCAGCGAGGTCATGGAGATCTCCCAGATCGAGCTGATGTTGCCTTATGTCGACATCTTCCAAGTGGGCGCGCGCAACATGCAGAACTTCAATCTGCTGCGCGAACTGGGCAAGGTTCGCAAGCCCGTGCTGCTCAAGCGCGGCATCGCCGCCACGATCGAGGAACTGCTGTGCTCCGCGGAATACCTGCTCGCCGGCGGTAACTACGAAATCATTCTCTGCGAACGGGGCATCCGCACATTCGAAACTTACACTCGCAACACCATGGACATTTCCGCGATCCCGATCATTCATAAACTCTCGCATCTGCCCATGACCGCCGATCCCTCGCATGGCACCGGACGCCGCGACAAAGTGGCTCCCATGGCGCGTGCCTCCGTTGCCGCTGGCGCCGATGCTATGCTCATCGAGGTTCATCACCAGCCGGACAAAGCGCTCTCCGACGGTGCGCAGTCGCTTTACCCGGAACAGTTTGCCAAGTTGATGGACGAACTCCGCATGATCGCGCCTGCGGTGGGACGCGAGATCGCGTAAACTTCCCGCATTAAGAATTGTCGTCCCGAGCGAAGCGAGGGATCTGTAGTTCGCTGACAAATGCAGATCCCTCGCTTCGCTCGGGATGACAAAGTCAATCACCCATGGCCTTCAAGCAAGTCACCATCATCGGAACCGGCTTGATCGGAGGCTCGCTGGGCCTGGCCCTGAAGAAACGCCAGCTCGCCGGACGAATCATCGGGTGCGACAGCGCTCCAGTCCTGGAGCGGGCCCAGGACTGCGGCGCCATCGAAGCGGGAACCACCAATCCCGCCGATGCCGTGCGCGGCAGCGATCTGGTGGTGCTGGCAACGCCCGTGATCCCGATCCTCGATCTTATCAGCCGGCTCGGTCCAGCGCTGCTGGCGAAGACGCTCGTAACCGACGTCGGCAGCACGAAAGCAGAAATTGTGCAGCGCGCCGCGAAATCGTTCGGGCGACACGCCGGTCAGAGATTCCTCGCGGGGCATCCCATGGCGGGCAAAGAACACGCCGGTGTGGAATTTGCCGATGCCGATCTTTTCGAAGGCGCCGCCTGGCTCTTCACGCCGCTTCCCGGCCAGAACGTTCACGCCGGACAATGCGGAGAATTTATCCAGTGCGCGGAAAAGATGGGCGCCAAAATAGCTGTCGTCGATCCGGCCGATCATGATCGCTTCTGCGCCTGGATCAGCCATCTGCCGCAGATGATCTCCACCGCTCTGGCGGCAACGCTGGTCGACGAATTCGGTCCGGACGCGCCCGTGCTCGACATCGGCGGACGCGCCCTGCGCGAGATGACCCGCATCTCCGGCAGTCCCTATTCGATGTGGCGCGACATCGCCATCACGAACAAGAAGAACGTTGCCGACGCGCTGCAGAAGCTGGAGCAGCGCCTCGCGCACATCCGCGAGAATCTGGACACACGGGAACTAGCGGAAGAATTCGAGCTTGCACACCAGTTACGCAAGAGCAGGCCTCGCCTACCACCCAAACCGCCGAAGCTGCGGCGATGAAAAATCCACTGCGGAGGCACGGAGAGAATTTTGTAATTTGTAATCTGAAATTTGTAATTTGAAAACCGTTCCTGCTGTCATCGCTTGGGATTTTTCAATTGCAAATTACAAATCACAAATTGTTCTCCGTGCCTCCGTGGTTCGTTTTCCTATAGAATTCTCCTGCTATGCAAAAAGTCTTCGCGAATGCTGACGAGGCGGTCCAGGACGTGTTTGACGGAGCCACCATCATGCTCGGCGGATTCGGTTTGTGCGGGAATCCTGAGAACCTGATCCGCGCTCTCGCCCGAAAGGGCGTCAAGAACCTCACCACCATCAGCAACAACGCCGGCATCGACGGCGTCGGCGTCGGACTGCTCCTGTCGAACGGCCAGATCCGGCGGCACATCGGAACCTACGTCGGCGAAAACAAACTGCTCGAACAGATGGTGCTGAACGGCACGGTGCAGCTCGACCTCGTTCCGCAAGGAACGTTCTCCGAGCGAATTCGCGCCGGGGGCGCGGGCATTCCCGCGTTCTTTACGCCCACCGGCGTTGGAACGGTGGTCGCCGAAGGCAAGGAAGTGCGCGAGTTCGATGGTCGTCCTTATCTCATGGAGCGCGCGCTGCAAGCCGACTTCGCCTTTGTCAAGGCCTGGAAGGGCGACAAGTGGGGCAACCTCGTCTATCGCAAGACCGCGCGCAATTTCAATCCGATGATGGCAACCGCGGCCAAGATCACCATCGCCGAAGTCGAACACCTGGTCGAACCCGGCGAACTGGATCCTGACATGGTTCATACGCCAAGCGTGTTCGTAAAACGAATCTTCCAGGGCGAGCTGTTTGAAAAGAGAATCGAGAAACGAACTGTGACGAAGGCAGCAGCAAGCAGCTAGCAACAAGTCGTTGGTCGGGAGTCGTTAGTCGTTCGGGAACTGTGGCCGATCGACTTCACGTTCGCTAACGACCGACGACTAACGACTAACGACTGAGACATACTATGCCGACAGACACAAAGCCCTCCAAAGACACCGACAAACGCGAACGCATCGTGAAGCGCATTGCCCGCGAATTGCGCGACGGATTCTACGTCAACCTCGGCATCGGGTTGCCTACCCTGATTGCCAATTACGTTCCGCCGGGCATGGACGTGATTCTTCAATCGGAGAACGGGATGCTCGGCATCGGGCCGTACCCGGTCGAAGGCTCGGAAGACGCGGACCTGATCAACGCGAGCAAAGAAACCGTCAGCGAACTGGCGGGCACCGCGTATTTTTCGAGCGCCGATTCTTTCGCGATGATTCGCGGCGGGCACGTTGACCTCAGCGTGTTGGGCGCGATGGAAGTCGACGAACAAGGCAATCTTGCGAACTGGATGATTCCTGGCAAAATGGTCAAAGGCATGGGCGGCGCCATGGACCTGGTTGCAGGAGCGCGGCGCACAATCATCGCCATGGAACATGCCACCAAAGATGGACAGCCGAAGATCCTGAAGAAATGCACCCTGCCCCTGACCGGCGTAAGAGTCGTGGACACAATTGTCACCGAGATGGCCTACATCCGAGTCACTCCGGAAGGCCTGCTGCTCGAAGAGATTGCTCCCGGCCTGACGGTCGAAGACGTCCAGAAAGCGACCGAAGCGAAGTTGCGTGTGAGTTCAGAACTGAAAACGATGTAGCGGTACTCAGCTTTCAGTTCTCAGTTTTGTTTGGGGGACTTCGGAACTTTTTCCTTCTGCTTGCGTATCATATTCAGGAGGAGGTGTCTACATGATTGCCTTCCTGCTCTGGTGCTTTCTCTTCATCCTGTGCTGGCCCGTGGCACTGCTGGCGCTGGTCCTCTATCCGATCGTGTGGCTGCTGTTGCTGCCCTTCCGCCTGGTCGGAATCGCCGTCCACGGAGCACTCGCGCTCGTATGGGCCGTAGTAATGCTCCCCGCGCGCTTGCTCAGCGCTCCGTTTCGTCTTTCTCGAATTTGAGCGAAGGTGCTGGCGAGCTGCGCTCGGCTGGACGGCGGAGGGCCGCCGTCGCTACGTGAGCTTGTCAGGGTTCGGGTGCGGCCAGGAACTCTTAACCAGAGGGAACAAAGGGGAAGCTCTTAATTTGGGGATCGAAATTGGGAGTCGGTTAAGGACGAAGTTCTCGTCCTCTGTCTTCTGTGGCTAAGGTTCTAGGTATCTCTGCAGAAATTGCAGGCTTCGGAGACCTGCTTCGCGCCAGATTTCGGATTCGAAGCCGTGGCCGACGCCGGGGTAGATTTTGATTTCGTAGGGGATTCCCTTCTTCTCCAGCAACTTCTGTAGCCGGTAGGCTTCCTCGACGGGGACGGTCGGATCGGCCTCGCCGTGCAGGATGAGCACGGGGCAGAGGCGTCTCATGAAGAGGTTCATTTCTTTGGGCATGCCTCCGAAAAACTCGACGACGGCTTTCACGCGATGGTCGATGGCGGAGTTGGCGAGCGAGAGGTAGGCTCCGAGCGAAAAGCCCAGCAGAGCGATGCGCTCGCCATCGACTTGCGGTTGCGTTTCGACGAAACTGATTGCGTCCCACAGCGTTTTCATCCACAGTGGAAAATTGCGGAAGATCGTCTGCTTATCGGCGGAGTCAATGCCGCTGTGATCAAAGTAATGGAGCAGGTAAACGGCGAACCCCTGGGCCGCGAGCGTGCTGGCGTAGCGCCCCATGCCGGAGACGTTGCCGCCAGCGCCGTAGAGCGCGAGTACGGCGGGGACTGGGCCGTTGGATGTCTCGGGCAAGTAGGCGTCGAGGCGGATAGCCTTGCCGCCGCTCTGGAATGTGAGTTCGGACTGGGAGATGGTGGGCATCGAGGGTGGGTCAGGAGCATTCGCCGAGCTTCGCTCGGCTGGACAGCCGAAGGCGGCTGTCGCTACGTGAGCTGGTTAGACGCCTCCGACAGTTTCCTCAGCGATTCGACGTACGGCGCGCGAGCTATGCCGCGTTCGGTGATGATGGCGGCTACGTATTTTGCGGGGGTTACGTCGAAGGCGGGGTTCTCGACCTGGACTCCGTCGGGCACCATTTGCTTGCCCGCGATGTGCGTAACTTCTCTGGCGTTGCGCTGCTCGATGGGAATTTTGCTGCCGTCGGGGGTTTCGAGATCGACGGTTGAAATCGGCGCCGCGACGTAGAACGGGATGCCGTGCTCTTTGGCCAGGACGGCTACGGTGTAGGTGCCGATCTTGTTGGCCACGTCTCCGTTGGCGGCGATGCGGTCGGCGCCGACGACGATGGCTCCGATTTTGCCTTGCTGCATCATGGCTCCCGCCATGTTGTCGGAGATGACGGTGGTGGGGATGCCGTCTTTCATCAGTTCCCATGCGGTGAGGCGTGAGCCTTGCAGAAAAGGACGCGTCTCGTCGGCGTAGACGTGAATATTCTTGCCTTGTTCGACGGCCGCGCGGATGACGCCCAGCGCGGTGCCGTAACCAGCGGTGGCTAACGCTCCGGCATTGCAGTGGGTGAGCACGCCGCCGCTCGACGGCATGAGCGTGGCGCCGTGGCGTCCCATGGCCTGGTTGGCGGCGATATCCTCGGCGTGCATGCGCTGGGATTCTTCGATCAATGCCTGCTGGATCTGCGCGATGGGGCGAACGCGGAGGGATTCAAATTTCTCCTGCATGCGGCGGATCGCCCAGAACAGGTTGACGGCGGTGGGGCGCGTCTGGCCGATGGTTTCGCAAATTTGGTCGAAATCTTTCTTGAGATCGGCGCCGTTCTCCGCTTTGGAATTTTTCACGCCCAGTGCAATGCCCATGGCGGCAGCAACGCCAATGGCGGGCGCGCCGCGCACCACCATGTTGCGGATCACGTCGGCGACCTGCTGGTGCGTGGTGCAGGTTACATACACTTCTTCGGTGGGCAGCTTCGTCTGGTCGATGAAGACTACGCCGTGGGGGGTCCATTCTAGGGTTTGGATCATGGGTCAGTCGTTCGTCGTTCGCTGTTCGTCGTTCGCGGCTAAGTGCTAATTGCTAAATGCTCTTTCCGCACCTCATTCGCCGTAAAGATCGAGATGAAGTGCGCGGGGGCGGCGGCTTTTTCTACACTGGGGCGTCCGCGGGCATCCTGGCGCTCGACCAGGCACATCACACCGACCACTTCGAAACCGAAGTCGCGGGCGGTTTCGATGGCTTGCACAGTGGAGGATCCGGTGGTGCAAACATCGTCCACGATCACCACTCGCGCGCCTTTTTCACGGAAGCCTTCGATGCGCTGGCCGGTGCCGTGCTGTTTCTCCGCCTTACGCACGAGGAAGCCGTGCATCGTCCCGCTCGTAACGGCGACGGCCACGACGATGGGGTCGGCACCCATGGTGAGTCCGCCGATGGCGTCGGCTTCCCAGCCTTGCTCGCGAATCTCATCGAAGAAGACTTCGCCGACCAGTCGTGCGCCGCGGGCGTCGAGCGTAGTGGCGCGGCAGTCGATGTAATAGTCACTGGTGCTACCCGACGACAACTGGAACACGCCCAGGCGAAATGATTTGTTCGCCAGCATTTCCAAGAGCTCTTGGCGTGCAGTGGACATGAAAGTTCAGGTCTCAGGTCTTAGGTGTCAGGTCTCAGGGTATAGCGAACAGCCGACGTCTGCCAACTCGACGCTCAGGCAACTAAGCGGCGAGTCACAACCGCGCGGCACGCCTGAGACCTGAGACCTGACAACTGACACCTAAGACCTAGTTATTGAGTTTCTCCAGATGGCGAAATCCGTCGGTGGCGGCGAACATCGCTACGGTTATGGTTCCGTTGTAGGCCATGTGGATGAGCAGGCTGGCAGCGACGGAATTTCGCTTGGCGCGCACCATCGTCAGGACGAGGCCAACCAGGAAGATCACGAGCACCGGTCCCCAGGTGAACATCAGTTGCGCGCCGTGTAGCGCCGCAAAAGCAAGCGCGGTCAGGAAAACGGCGATCGGCAAACCGAGGCGGCGCGCGAGCACGGGATAAAGAAAGCCGCGAAAAAAAAGCTCTTCCATCAGAGGCGCGAGGGTAACGCTGAGGATGCCGAGCGCCCAGGCTTCGGCGGGCGTGCGGAAAAAGTTGTCGATGGGCAGTTCTTTCGGAATCGGCAGGAAATGGGCTAGACCTTGCAAACCCAACGAAAGCGCAAAGCCCACCAGCACGTAAACGGCAATGTTGGAAGGCCAGTTCCAGTGGACGGCCGCGAGAAAATCGGGACGACGACGCTCGCGCGTGACGAGAATATACATGTAGGCGAGGATGAGAAGGTACGCCAAGGCTTGTCCGGCGACGACGACTAGCGGGACGCGAGCGATTTCGCCGAGGGCTGTGTGCGGGTAAAACCGCCAGCGGGCGATGAGCAGCACGGTAAACACTCCGACGAAGAGCGCAACGATGGTGAGGAAGATGAGGCGGACGACGTCCCAGCCATTCCACGCCGGATCGGGCGGCGCAGCGGGCACGAGTTCGACGGGTGGGCCGTCGAAAATTTCAGAGTCGCGGTGGCCACAGGCATCTGCCGAGGGCTTCGACGCTGGCGTCGAAATCTCCGGTAGGTCGTCAGGAGAAGCGTTCACACGAGTTCTCCTGTGCCAGTGGGCGCGAGCACGCTTTTTGATGAGCCATTCTTTGCTGACCCATTTTTTGCCGACCCATTGAAATACGAGGTTAGCGCCTGGCCAGTGTAAGACTTTTTCACGCGGGCGACTTGTTCAGGCGTGCCTTGGGCGACGATGCGGCCGCCTTCCTCTCCGCCTTCGGGGCCGAGATCGAGGATCCAGTCGGCGTTACGGATAACATCGAGGTTGTGTTCGATGATGATGACCGTGTTTCCGAGATCGGTGAGACGGTGCAGGACGTCCAGCAATTTGCGCACATCGTCGAAGTGCAAGCCCGTGGTCGGCTCATCCAGCAGATACAGAGTTTTCCCGGTTTGGCGCTTGCCGAGTTCGCGGGCGAGTTTGATGCGCTGGGCTTCGCCGCCGGAGAGCGTGACGGCAGATTGACCAAGGTGAATGTATCCGAGACCGACGTCAACCAGCGTCTGCAGCTTTTGCTTGACCTGCGGAATGTTCTCCAGAATCTGGAGCACGTCGGATACGGGCGTTTCGAGCAGGTCGGCGATGGAAGAGCCGTTGTAGTGAACCGACAACGTCTCGTGGTTGTAGCGGCGTCCGCCGCAGACTTCGCACTGCACGTAAACGTCGGGCAGGAAGTTCATTTCGATGCGGCGCTGGCCTCCGCCTTGGCAGGCCTCGCAGCGTCCGCCGGAAACGTTGAATGAGAAGCGTCCGGGTTTGTATCCGCGTTCGCGGGATTCGGGGAGCATGGCGTAGAGGTCGCGAACCTGCGCGAAAATGCCGGTATAGGTTGCGGGATTGGAGCGCGGGGTGCGGCCGATGGGAGACTGGTCGATGCGAATGACCTTGTCGATCAGCTCCGCTCCGGTGATGGCTTTGTGAGTGCCGGGTTCCTCGCGGGAACGATAGAGTTGCTTGGCGAGCGCGCGGTACAGGATGTCATTGACCAGGGTCGATTTGCCAGAGCCGGAAACACCGGTCACCACCGTCATCACGCCGAGCGGAAACACGACGTCGAGATTCTTGAGGTTGTTCGCGCGCGCGCCGAGGACGGCGATGGCTTTCTCATTCGGGCTGCGGCGCTGGGGAAGCATGGCGATCTGCTGGCGTCCGGCGATGTAGGCGCCGGTGAGGGAGGCGGGCGAGGTCATGATTTCGGCGGGCGTTCCGCTGGCGACCAACTCGCCACCGTGACGACCGGCGCCGGGGCCGAGGTCGATGACATAGTCGGCGCGCCGGATGGTTTCTTCATCGTGCTCGACGACGAGCACGGTATTGCCGAGGTCGCGCAAGTTTTCGAGCGCCGCAAGAAGACGTCCGTTGTCGCGGTGGTGCAGGCCGATGGAAGGTTCGTCGAGAACATAGAGGACGCCGCGCAGCTTGGATCCGATCTGGGTGGCGAGGCGGATGCGCTGGCCTTCTCCACCGGAGAGTGTGGCAGCGGAGCGGCCGAGCGACAGGTAGCCGAGTCCAACGTCGTGCAGGAATTCGAGGCGTTCGGTGATTTCGTGCGCGATGCGTCCGGCGATGGTCAGTTCCCTGCCCGTCAGTTTGATCTGGCGCGCGGCTTCGAGCGAGCGCGCAATCGGGAGGCTGGTGAAATCGGCAATGGACATGCCGTTCACTCTTACCGCCAGGCTTTCGGGACGCAGACGCTTGCCGTGGCACACCGAACATTCGGTGGCTGACATGAAATCGAGCAGATATTCGCGATAGGTGTCGGACGTCGAGGCTTCGAGATTCTGCTTGAGGTGGCCGAGAATTCCCAGAAAACCAGTCTTGCCCCCGCGCTGCGGCTCGCCGTAGAGCAAGAGGTTCTGAATCTTGTCGGGAAATTTCTCGAAGGGCGTCGCCAAGCCGAAACCGTAGGCTTGGACGACTAACTGGATGCTGCGGATCAGGTTCTGCGATGACGAACCCGGGCCCAGGCCGCCATCGAGTATCGGCTTCGACCAATCGACAATCACCTTGGCAGGATCTAAATCGTAGCGGCTTCCGAGGCCGTGGCACTCGGGGCAGGCGCCATAGGAACTGTTGAACGAGAACGATCGCGGCTCCAGTTGCGGAACGCTGATGCCGCAGTCGGGGCAGGCGAGACGCGAGGAATAGAGGGTTTCGTCTCCGTTGACGACCGCAACCAGGACGAGACCGCCGCCGAGTTTCATGGCCAGCCCGACGGAGAGTTCGAGGCGGTGTTCGATTCCGGGCTTCACCAGCAAACGATCCACGACGACTTCGATGGTGTGGTTTCTGCGCTTGTCGAGCGCGAGGTCGTCCTCCAGGTTTACCAGTTCGCCATCCACGCGGGCGCGGGAAAAACCGTGCTGGACAAGCTTCTCCATTTCTTTTTTGAATTCGCCTTTGCGACCGCGAACGATGGGCGCCATGATCATGACGCGGTCATCGGGCGTGAGCGACATGACGCGCTGCACGATCTGCTCGGCAGATTGGCGGGTGATGGGCTTGCCGCAATTCGGGCAATGGGGCACACCGATCGAGGAGTAGAGCAGGCGCAGGTAATCGTAGATCTCGGTGATGGTGCCGACGGTGGAGCGCGGACTGCGGCTGGTGGTTTTCTGCTCGATGGAGATCGCTGGGCTGAGGCCGTCGATCGAATCGACGTCGGGGCGCTCCATCTGGTCGAGAAACTGGCGGGCATAGGCGGAAAGCGTTTCGACGTAGCGGCGCTGGCCTTCGGCGTAAATCGTATCGAAAGCGAGCGAGGATTTGCCGGAGCCGCTCAGACCCGTTATGACCGTCAAAGTATTGCGAGGAATCTCGACGTCAATATTCTTCAGGTTGTGCTGGCGCGCGCCGCGCACCGAAATCCTGGTGATGGCCATTAGGGCAACACGTTATGCACTTCCGTAACGTGGACGGGTCCCAAGAAATGTTGGAGAGTGGAGATACGCAGTTCGATTCCCGTATCTTAGTTGTTAACAGCGGCGGGGGTCAAATGCGGATAGAGTAATAATATTTGCAGCCGCGCGATTCACAGGGTGGCTGCCAGTAAGGGCCAGTAACGTGAACGCACTTTTCGTAGGTTTCTTGATCATCAGCACCGCAATCTTAACTGTAATTCTGGGTATCTTCGGCGCGTATTGCGCGATTAGGGCTATATTGGCCGCCGTCAACCCCTCTCGACCGTCCAACGGCCTCCCGGCGTTGGTCCCCCATCAAAGCCACGTGAACGGCGACTAGAGCGCGTTCCCGCAATCTTTCCGTTGAGTCCTATGGAATAGTGTTTCCCGCGGGTGCCCTGAGATACGGAGCTACTGCTGGGGCGGCTGTTGCGGGGGATTAATGACGGCCCCCCCGGGCTGCTGTGGTCTGCTGCGAAGCATCTCCAGAATCTGCTCGGGGGTCCTCGGCCCCGCGTTGGGCTGATTGGGGTCCGGTTGTTGCTGCTGGTCCGGCGCATTGGCGCCGGTCATGTCGGGCTGTCCAGGTTGCCCGGGCTGGGTCTGAGCCTGATCGTCGGCGTTGTCGTCGGCAGCGTCCGAATCGTCATCTTTGCTATCGTCTTCGGCATTCGCCGGTTGTGCAACCACATTCCCCGGTTGCGGGACGATGAGCTGAGCGTTGAACGGCTGAGGAATACGGTTCGGAGGCATCGCCCCCGGGGTGTTCTGATTCACGTTCGCGGCGGCCCGGGTCTCGCTCGGCAACGGTTCCTTTGGTGTAAGGATCACGCTCGAGACAGCTGTGGGATCCGAGCTTGAACCGAGCATCACGTAATTGAACGAGGAGCCATTGAACAATCCCGCCAGAACGTCCCGTGGCGCTCCCGGGCCGAGGTGCGTGACCACTCGCTCGTTTGCGCCGCTCGGGGGAAACTCAATCGAAGCACCCGTGAGCTTGCGCACATCGCGCAGAATTTCGCCTAAAGTCGAATTCTGAGCCGAGATCGTCAGCAACCCGCCTTGATAGCTGACGTTCGCCGGCGTTGGCGGAATCTGGTCCATCGGCAACTGACTCAGCGGACCGCTCGGTAGCGGCGGGAGCACGACTGGCTTCTGGGTCTCATGGGCCTTGCGGTGCGGGGTGGTGGTCGGCGGGGCGGCCGGGTCGGCAGTCTGAGCAAGAGCAGTCTGAGCGAGAAGGACCGGAGCTGCCAGTAAGAGCCCCAAAGCCATCCCTCTGCGCGTGTGCGACATGAGAATACCCCGTTTCCGCGAGCGGCTACCCCTTCCACAGCCACTGCGCCCTGCCTGATTTTACCACCGCTCATAGAACGTCGGGCGGCCTTATTTCTTGCGGGTAGATGACCTGAGACCCGTTGCAGGTATAGCCCTTGCAAGCATTTAGACTACCTTCGGCCTTAACAGCGCGTAAAATGCCAGCGGAGGCCTTCACTTTGGGTACTGCTTCGGAACCCACGCCCCGGAATCGATGGCGCTGTCGACGATGGCTGTGGCTGCTGCTGCTGGGCGGATCAGCGCACGCCCAGACCTGCCAGAGCGCCCCGGACATGGATGCCTCCGTGCGAACCGCGCTTGAAAACGCGGCGAAGCGCTACTTCGAAATGTCGGCGCGCGGCGATGTGGCTGCCCTGAAGCAGAACTCCATTGCCTCCGTGGCAGCCGGTTTTGCCGGCATCGAAGCCGCAGTCAAAGAGAACCAGGCTGCGTTCACCGGCGCAAAGGCAACGGTTCGGCCACCTTTCTTGCTGACAGCCGATGGCCCAGAACCGCTCGCACGCGCGGAATTTCTGTGCGGAGTATTTGGGCCGTCGGGTCAGACGAGGGACAGCGCGGTATTTGTCCTGAATAATCTGCCGCCCGGCAAGTACGGCGTGACCATTGTCGACGTGAACGGGGACCACGGTCCGAGGACGCTGACTTTCGTCCTACAGCAGGCAGCCACCGACTGGAAACTGGCAGGTTTTTACGCCCGATCCTCGCAAGCGTGTGGACACGATGCCGCATGGTTCACCCAGCGCGCCCGCGATTTCAAAACCAAAGCACAGAATCACAGCGCCTGGTTGTATTACCGCGAGGCAATCGCCCTGTCCGCCCCAGTGGACTTCATGAGCACGCTCGCCACCGACAAACTCTACGACGAGACCCAGGCTACGCAACCCGCCGATGTGCCTGCGAACGGAAACACTGTGGATATGAGCGCCGGCGGCAAGATCTATCATTTGACCGAAATCTTTCCGCTAGCCGTGGGCGACGATCTCGACGTGGTCGTAAAGTACGAGGCCGCCGATGTATCGATTACCGCGCGCGCGTTTCAGGAGAATACGGCCGTGATCAAGGCACTGGTGGCGAAGTTTCCCGAATTTCGCGAAGCTTTTGCCGGAGTGGTCGCGCGAGCCGTCGAGCCCTCCGGCCAGGACTACGGTACGCTCATGGCGATGAAGGAGATCAAGTAGGCGGGCAGTCAAGCGAGGTTCATTGAGAGATTGAATCATTGAGACATTGAGGCATTAAGACATTGACTTCAATGCCTCAATCGTTCAATGACTCAATGATTCGGTAGTGGCCGAAATGCACAGCAATAATCTCGTACCAAATCTTCGCATCGGGACTTGTTAAAATCGTACAGCCGTAGCAAACGGTGCCTGTCCAAATGCTGGCATTACCGGTCCTCACAATCACATGATAAAACTTGCGCTCATACTCTCGTCTGTCATCCTCGCTGCTCACTCGGCATACTCCCAAGTTGGTTCCGGTACGGTCATTATCGTCAACTTCTCGAAAGATAAACTTGTCGTATCTGCTGACAGCAGAGCTATATACCCTGATCGTAACCGGCCACCAGACGACTCGCAGTGCAAACTTGCTACATTTGACCATAAGACGTTGTTCGCCACTGGAGGGAACGCCGCGTACTTGAGAGATACGGTCAATGACATCCCGATCGGTGAATGGCGCAATGCCGACATAGCCAGAATCGCTGTTAGTTCTGTGGCGGAGGATCTCCGAGGGGAGGAGCGCATTCACGCGATCGCACAAAAATGGGCAGAACTGCTCGCAGATAACTGGACTTCCCTTTATCGGTGGCGTTCTACGGAAGTAGCCAAAGTAGCGGAAGAAAATAATGGCATTCTCACATACGGCCTCTTTGCTGAGGCCAAAAAAGGTGTGATTTATCGGCAGTTTATTGCCGTAATTTTCAATCGGGCTAAGATTTCGCCAATTGGTACGAGCACCTTGACGCTCAGCAAGTGTTGGGCATGCGGTCAGAAATCCGATGTCTCTCTGTGTGCCATGGGGCGAGTCGATGTAGCCACGGAACTGTGCACTCAAGGCAAGCCGCAGTGGCGCTTCCCAAAAAACAGATGCGGTTTTGACCTCCAGGAATCCATCGCCATACACATCGCTAAGGTAACCGGTCTTTGCGATCTCACAAATACAGTCGGTGGTCCCACCGATGCCTTGGAATTGACAAGTACGGGTAATCTCAAATGGCTTATCAATCCCAAACATTGCCCGTAGTCCGACAAATACGAAGATCAGGATAGCCACACGTAATTTAAGCCTGAATGTTCCAACGCACATTTCGGCCACTACCAATGATTCAATGGTGTTGCCTTCTCCGTCGCGCGGGACTAGTATTTTTCGAGGTCATTTCACCGCAACGAACCTCTCTCACTCAATCTCGTTCTAAGGAGGATGTATGGGTATTGCAATTTCCCCAATCCAGATTGATTCGCACGCCAGCGACTTCATCGCGAAGCCGCGCAAAATGCTGATTGGCGGCAAGTGGGTGAATGCCGCCTCGGGCAAGACTTTCCCAACCTACAACCCGGCCACCGGCGAAGTTCTGGCGCAGGTCGCGGAAGGCGATCGTGCGGATATTGACGCAGCCGTGAAGGCCGCGCGCAAAGCGTTCGACAGCGGTCCCTGGTCGCGCCTGACCGCCTCCGAGCGCGGCAAGCTGGTGTGGAAACTGGCCGACTTGCTGGAAGAGCACATCGAGGAATTCGCCACCCTCGAAACCCTCGATAACGGCAAGCCGCTCACCGTGGCGCGGGCCGCTGATGTTCCGCTCGCCGTCGATATGTTCCGCTACATGGCGGGATGGGCGACCAAGCTCGAAGGCACAACCATTCCGCTCTCGGTGCTGTATACGCCCGGCGTAAACTACCACGCCTATACGCTCCGC
>Ga0209517_10001973_pt1 | contig 29959 bp, 17 predicted proteins | sample PeaSoiMetSII2010_FD_187695 | JGI IMG/M metagenome (GOLD analysis project Ga0209517, IMG submission 187695) | Peat soil microbial communities from Weissenstadt, Germany - SII-2010 (SPAdes) (version 2) | ecosystem: Environmental > Terrestrial > Soil > Wetlands > Peat | place: Germany...
TGGCAGGCCACCCAGCGCCTCGCGGAGCTTCAGAAACAGGTCATCCCGCGGACCATCCACCCAACGGCCATTCACCGCCGTGGCATCGCCCGCGGGAATCTCCCAGAACTGGTCGAATCCCCGGAAGTGATCCAGTCGGATATAGTCGCAGTTCTGTGTGGCCCAGCGCAGCCGCTGAATCCACCACTGATAGCCGCGCTCCTTCATGACATCCCAGCGGTAGAGCGGAGTTCCCCAACGCTGCCCGGTCTTGCTGAAAAAGTCGGGGGGCACACCGGCCACGACGTCCGGCTCCAGACTTTCGTTGAGCCGAAACAGTTCCTGGTGCGTCCAGACGTCGGCGCTGTCGTGGTTCATGAAGATTGCGACGTCGCCCACCATGCGAATCGCGCGCTCGGCGCAGTAGCGCCGCAAAGCCCTCCATTGCTCATAGAAAGCGAACTGCAGGGCACTCCGAATCTGGATGTCGGCCGCGAGATCCGCACGCGCCTTTTCCAGCGCAGCCGGCTTGCGCTGCGCCAGATCCCGCGGCCACAGATTCCAGCTTTCGAGTTTCTGCTGGGCGCGGAGAGCATCGAAGAGAACAAAATCTTCGAGCCACCAGACATTTTCGGCGCGAAATTTGTCAAACCGACGCGACGCATCGCCCGAAGCCGAGCGCAGGAAGTTCCGCGCCGCCTCGAACAGCAGTGGCATCTTCTGCGCGAAAACCTGCTCGTACTCGACCGCGCCGGAACTGGGCGCCTCTCCGAAGGTCTGGTCGATCTTCCCCTTATCGATCCACCCATGGTCGGCAAGCCGTTCCAGACTGATCAGCAATGGATTTCCGGCGAACGCGGATGTCGAAGAGTACGGAGAGTTCCCGTAGCCGAGCGGCCCCAGCGGCAGAACCTGCCACAAGCCCTGGCGGGCGGAGGCGAGAAAGTCTACAAACTGATAGGCGGCATGCCCAAAATCACCAACCCCGCCGCGCGAAGGCAACGACGTGGGATGCAACAGAATGCCTGCGGCGCGCGGAAAGGACATGGCACCGCCGCTACATTCCCTGCTCGCTGCCGCTGCGACTCAATGCCTTGATTTCTTCTTCGTTTCTCTTGATCTTTCCGGACCTCGTCATCTCGTCGACCAGGCTGGAAACGAAAAGGACAAAGCGCTCCTGTTGCTTCTGCAGCAACAACTGATCGCGGATCTGATCGCGCTTGGCGGCATAGTCCGCATCGGTAGGCTGCTGGTTCTCGAGCACGGCAAGGACTACAGCGTCCGTGCCACTGTTGATCGGACCGCTGATCTCTCCCGGCTTCATGGTGAACGCCACCGAGGCTTGCCCCGACATCGAGCCCACGTCGGGCACCTGTCCGTCGGGCAGAACGAAGTCGCTGGTTTTCATCGTCGCGCCCAGTTCCTTGGCCGCGCGCTTCAGATCATGCTCGGCCTTGGCGCGGTCCGACAGTTCCTGGATCTTCTGCGACAGCAGAACACTGGAGCGCTCGTTCTTAAATTCTTCCTCAACCCGGCTGCGAATCTCTTCAAACGTCGGCGTTGCAGCCGGCTTCACCGCTAACAACTGAAACACCACGACGCCTTGCGACGCCGGAGCCACATCCGGTGGAGATTTTTCCGCTTCGCTGAACACCGCATCCATGAATTGCGTCGCTGGCCCCAGTCCGGGCAGCACATCCTTGCGGGCAAAGAAATCCGAGTTGATTACGGGGATGTGCTGCGTCGCCGCGGCTGCGTCCAGGCCTTGCGGGGTTCGAGCCTGCTTGAGCAGGTCCTCCGCCTGTTTCTGCGCGATCTGCTGTCCCTTCTGGTGTTTCAGGACAGGCTCGATCTCAGCTTTCACTTCGTCCAGCGTCTTGGCATGCGCTTCCTGCTTGTCATCCACTCGAATAATATGGAAACCGTAGCTGCTCTTCACCAGGTCGCTGATCTGTCCCTTGGGAAGCGAGAACGCGGCCTTCTCAAACTCGGGGACGGTCTGCCCCTTGCCAATCCAGCCCAGCGATCCGCCCTGCTTCCCGCTGCCCGGATCTTCCGAATACTTTTTCGCGAGATCTTCCAGCTTGGCTCCGCCCTTCAACTGCTTCAGCAAATCCTCGGCGCGATGTTGCGCCTCCGCCACGCCCTTCTCGTCCACTTTGCCATCGGCCCCGGGCAGCGGAGTCTTGATAAGAATGTGGCTGACCTTCACCTGTTCGGGAACGCGATACTGGTCGCGGTGCTGATCGTAGTAAGCGCGCAGGTCATCCGCCGTAATTTGCACGCCCGCCTCCGCCTTACTCGTCTCGACCACCGCGTACTTGACCTTGCGTTTTTCCGGGACCGAGTTCGCGTAGCTGGCCTTGTGGCCTTCGTAAAACGCTTTTAATTCTTCGTCGGTCGGGTGTAGGCTCTTGCGCAAATCGTCCTGCTTCAACACGGCGTAGTCGAACTTCACCTTCGCGTTCTGCTTCATGAACTGCTCGTGAATCTCGGCTTCGCTCACGCTGGCGCTGCCCGCAATCAGGGCCTGCAGTTTGGTCAGCAGAATGTCGTTGCCGACCGACTGCTCGAACTTAGTGGGCGTCAGATTGAAGCGCTGCAGCATGTCTTCATATTCCGTCTGGCCGATGAAGTTGCCGCCGGGAAAAAACGTCGCGGCATAGCGTCCGTGCTGCAGTTCGTCTTTCACTTCCTCTGGCGTTACGCGCAGCCCCATCCGCCCGGCTTCGCTTAACAGAGCCTGACGGCTGATCAACTGGTCGACCGCGCGGGTGGTCTCTTGCTGGATGAGAAAAGGCATTATCTTCGCCGCCATCTCGCCATAGCGCTGGGCGTCCTGCTGCGCATTTTGTCGCGCCGTCTGACGCACGTCGTCGGTGCTAATGTCCGCGCCATCCACCTTCGCGATGCTGCCCTTTCCGGGTGTGGCTGAGAATACATCCCCACCCAGGCCACCGGGAATCAGCGTAATTACCATCGAAGCACAGATGATCAGCAGCAGGCCGCCGAGAACGTACTTGGTGGTCTGCCCGGATTTTTGCAGAAATCGAATCATTTTCTTATCACTCCAGAGTTGACAGGCGAAAGTTGAGAGGCGAATTTTTTATTATAAACTAGCCCGGCCACGTTCGCCCGACGGCGACGCTTTGGCCAGTAGCCCGTCTTGCGTAAAGGCTGGCATTAGCTGCCAGGTGCCCCCGAACCAGAGAATCCACAATGCTCCCAAAATCCGCTATTGAAACGTATTAATATAAATGTTATCCATTCTCGGGGACATTCCGCGAACTTTGGCCTGGCCTCGATTGATCTACCATGAGCACGAACCGCGATTGAGCCGCACAATTGATAGGAGCACCATGAATTCAGGCAAGCAGTCGGCAATCACTCTCTTCGTTCTGATGCAATTCCTCCTGGTTTCATCCCTTCTCGCCCAGAATCCAGCTGCGATGAAGCACGCCGCAGAAGCCAAGCTGGCTCTGCAAGAAGGCTGGTCTCTGCAAACCTCAGCCAAGGTCGAAGCCAAGGGAGAGGTCATCTCGACCCCGCAGTTTTCTGCCAAGGGATGGCATGAAGCCACCGTGCCCACTACGGTCGTGGCCGCGCTGGTCAAGGACAAGACCTTCCCCGACCCACTCTTCGGCATGAACCTGCGCGACTACCCGGGAGTGAACTATCCCGTCGGCGCCAATTTTTCCAACATCGCCATGGCGCCCGACAGCCCTTACGCCGTCTCCTGGTGGTACCGCAAGCAATTCACGGTGCCGGCTTCCTACAAGGGTAAGACAGCCTGGCTGAAGTTCGACGGCATTAACTATCGCGCCAACATCTGGTTGAACGGCAAACAGATCGCAAAGTCCGACGACGTGGCCGGAGCCTGGCGGACCTATGAGTTCAATGTGACCGACGCCTCCAAGCCTGGCGCCGAGAACGTACTCGCGGTTCAGATCTTTTCGCCCACCCAGCACGATCTCGCCATCACCTTCGTCGACTGGAATCCCGCGCCTCCTGACAAAAACATGGGATTGTGGAGCGATGTCTACCTCACGTACAGCGGGCCGGTGGCGCTACGCTATCCAACAGTCGTGTCGAAATTGAATCCGCCTGCGAACGACAGCGCGCAACTCACGGTGACCGCGCAACTGAAGAACGGCACCAGTCAGCCGGCAAAGGGCAAGCTGAAAGGACAGATCGAGACCGTCAGGTTCGAACAGGATGTGGAACTCGCACCCAACGAATCGAAAGACGTCACGTTCACTCCAGATAAGTTTCAGCAGCTCGTTTTCTCGAACCCGCGACTGTGGTGGCCCACACAGATGGGTAAGCCCAATCTCTACCCTCTCCACATGGAAGTTGAGGTCAACGGCGCGGTCAGTGACCATTCCTCGACCGAGTTCGGCATTCGCGAAATCACCTCGGACCTGAACGCGATCGGCGGACGCACCTTCCACATTAACGGCAAGAACATCCTCATCCGCGGCGGCGGCTGGACGCCCGACCTGATGATGCGTGAAAATTCGCAGCGCCTGCACGACGAACTCCGCTACGTCCGCGACATGGGACTGAACACGGTCCGCCTCGAAGGCAAGCTCGAAAGCCAGGAATTCTACGATTTGGCCGACCATCAGGGCATTCTCGTCATGGCCGGATGGTGCTGCTGCGACTTCTGGGAGCGCTGGCCGCGCTGGCAGCCCGCGGACTTTGAAATCGCCAAGCAGTCTCTGCGCGACCAGATCTACCGCCTGCGCAGCCATCCCAGTCTTGTCATGTGGCTGAATGGCAGCGACAACGCTCCGCCGCCAGACGTGGAGCAGATGTACCTCGACATTGAAAAGGAATTGCTGTGGCCGAATCCCGTCGTTTCGTCAGCCACGGGAAAGAAGACCAGCGTCACCGGCGACAGCGGCGTCAAGATGACCGGGCCCTATGAATATGTAGCTCCAAGCTATTGGCAAGTCGATACTCCAGAAGGTCAGCCCGGCCGCAAGCAATGCAATCCCGGAGGCTGCGGCGGCGCTTACGGCTTTAACACCGAAACCAGCATGGGGCCGGCCGTTCCGCCCGTCGAAAGCATTCGCGCCATGGTGGGCAAAGACCACATGTGGCCCATCGACGACGTCTGGAACTATCACGCTGGCGGCGGCGAATTTAAAACCATTGGCGTATTCAGCGAGGCGCTGGCCAACCGTTACGGCAAGTCCGACAACGTGCAGGACTTCGCCATGAAGTCGCAACTGCAGACCTACGAAGGCGTGCGAGCAATGTATGAGGCCTACAGCCGCAACAAGTATCAGGCCACCGGCGTCATTCAGTGGATGCTCAACAACGCCTGGCCGTCGATGATCTGGCACCTCTACGACTATTACCTGCGTCCCGGCGGCGGATACTTCGGCGCCAAGCGCGCCATGGAGGCTCTGCATCCGGTCTACGGCTACGACGATCATTCGATCTGGGTGGTCAGCAGCCAGTATGAAGACGTGAAGGGACTGAAGCTGACAACGAAAATATACAATCTCGACGCGACCGAAAAGTTCACGCAATCGAACACGGTCGACGCCCCGGCCGACAGCACGGCGAAGATCTTCGCGTTGCTTGACGTTGCTGGCCTCAGCCCCACGTATTTCCTCTCGCTGCGACTGGAAGATTCCACAGGCAAACTTGTCGGCTCGAATTTCTACTGGCTCTCGACCAAGCCAGAAACGTTGGACTGGGCGAAAACCAATTGGTGGATGACGCCAACCGCTTCGTTCGCGGATTTCACGGCGCTGTCGCAACTGCCGAAAGTGAAATTGAAGGTCACCGATCGCAGTGAACAAAAAGGTGAGGAAGAAATCACCCACGTAGTTCTTCAGAACCCGAGCAAGAGTCTGGCCTTTTTTGTGCGTCTGAAAGTCGACAAGGGCGTCAAGGGAGAAGAGATTCTCCCGGTCGTCTGGGAAGACAATTACATTTCCCTGATGCCGGGCGAGAAGCGCGAGGTGACGGCGACCTACCGCGCCAGCGAATTAGGCGCCGCCAAACCCGCAGTCGAGGTCAGCGGCTGGAACGTGGAGTGAACAAATTTGGTGATTGCGTAATTGGGTGATTGAGTAATTGGAAAACCGAATCTTGAGATCACAGTTTGTGATCTCAAGTTGGTGATCCAATTACACGATTCCTATGGTACGTGCTGGGAAACCGATAGCACGTTCCCATCGGGATCCTTGAACCACGCCACTTTGTCTCCCGTGGGCGCAGTCCAGATTCCGAGTTCGTCCTGCTTGAAGAATCCGTAGATCTCGAAGTGGACGCCTTTCTTCCGCAGAGCCTGCACCATGTTTTCGATCTCGGTCACTTGCCAGCCCAGAATCGTGAACTGCGCTGGAGTAAACTCCTTCCCCACCTTCGCGACCCGGATCATGATTCCGTTCGCATCCAGCACCATCGCAAAGCCGTCATCATTGACGAAGCGAAGGCCTAGCACTCCCTCGTAAAAGGCTCGCGCCTTCTTGGCGTCCCGCGTGGGCACAAAAGCAACGATGTTGATCGAACCCAACATATCTGTTCCTCCTGGCTAACCGATGGAGTGCAGCTGCCCACATATTACATGGTTGATCGCGCGGCTTTCTTTCGCTATTGTGACAATGAATGTCGAAGATACGACAAATCGTCCACGCCTGCCCGAAGCTCCCCTCGCCGGTAACCACTCTCGTCTACGAGTTCGTTCCGGGCCACGTCATCCTGGAACATTTCCATCCTGAGGACCAACTCGTCTACGCGAGCCTGGGAGTAATGACCGTACGAACGAGTCAGGGAACCTGGGTGGTGCCTGCACAGCGCGCGGTCTGGATCCCGGCTGGCACACCCCACAGCATTGTCATGTCAGGGCCCGTCTCCATGCGCACTATTTATTTGCGGGCGCGAATGGTCCGGCGTCTTCCCCGCAGTTGCTGCGTAGTGAATGTTTCGACTCTGCTGCAGGAGCTGATCCTCCATGCCTGCACCTATCCCAAGCTGAGTCGAAGATCAAAGATCCATGCCCATCTGATCGATGTCCTCGTAGACCAACTGGAAACCGTGCGGACAATTCCGTTACAGCTCCCCAATCCCTCTGACGCGAGAGCGGTTCGTGTGGCGGAGATACTGCAGCGCGACCCGGGCGATCCGAATTCTCTGGAAGCAGCCTGCAAGCAGGTGGGAGCGAGCAAGAGAACGATCGAGAGGCTATTCCAGGAAGAAACGCGCCTGTCGCTCGGAAAGTGGCGGCAGCAACTCCGGCTGATGCGGTCGTTGCAGTTGCTCGCCGCGGGCGAAAAGATCACGCATGCCGCCCTGGAAACCGGTTACAGCACGCCCAGCGCGTTCATCGCCATGTTCCGCAAGACGCTGGGCACCACACCCCGTCGATATTTTGAGAACCTTCCGCGCGCCCGGTAGTGATTCGCCAGCCGGTTAAGAATCGCTGAAGTCGATCATCACGGGCGCGGAGCGGAACCAGTTGGTCTTGTATCCGACATACAGCAATCCCACCGCGAACCAGATTCCACCCACCGTCTTGGCGATGATGTTCAGGTTGAACCAGATCAGGCCACAGAAAGCAAAACCTATGAGCGGCAGGATGGCATCGCGCAAGAGCCTCCGTTCAGCGCCCGCCTTTGTTGCGATCACTGAGAATTGCCAGAAGCAGGCAAAGTTCACGCCCATGAATGCCAGGAACGCGCCGAAGTTGAGCAATTCGCCGGCGTGTTCGTACGCGCTGCCAATATAGTTGAGCGCGACCGCCCCAACGAACGCCAGTCCTCCTATGAGAAGAATGTTGTAGGTCGGAGTGCTGGTGCCCGGCTTCAAGTAGCCGAAAAACTTCTTAGGCAGCACATTGTCGCGGCCCATGCCAAACAACAACCGCGCCGCGCCCAGCGTCCCGGTCAGCCCGCTGCCGAACGCCGCCACGATCAGGATGAAGCCCATCGCGTTGAACAGAACCACGCCGCCTACCCGGCTGCAGATATCCATAAAAGCGGTTTCAAGATTCGGGAACGAACGCCAGTCGGGCCACACTCGCGCCCCGAGGTAAGCCTCAAACGCGCTGCACACACCGGCAAATATACAGGTCAGCACCACGGCGAGCAGAACGTTGCGCTTGGGATTCTCCACATCCTCGGCCAGCGTGGTCACACCATCGAACCCGATGTACGTAAGCGCCGCGAACGACGTCGCTGTCAGGATCTTGTGTGAATTGAAGGTCTTCGGGTTATACAACGGCTCGGTCGAGAGCAGCCCCGCCCATCCCTGCCCGTGCCACAAGTAGCGAATCGCGAGCCATACAAAGAAAGCCACTACCACCGTCATCACCGCAAGCAGCACTTTGTTTGCGCGCGCAGACGACTTAACCCCCGCCAAATTCAGCGCCGTCGTGATACCGGCGATGACCAACGCCCACACGATGTAGGGGATTTGCGGCACGTAGCGCTCGTGCAGCGCCGTTGCCATCCACACCGTATTGATCAGCGGCTGCAGCAAGTAATCCAGGATCATCGCCCAGCCCGCCAGGAACCCGAGATGTGGGTTGAGTCCCTTGCCTACATAGGTATAGGCCGAGCCTGCTGACGGATACAGCGCCCCCATGCGTCCATAGCTGACCGCCGTGATCAGCATGGCGAACAGAGCGATCAGAATGATGGTGACAAAGTGCCCGTCGGAAAGCTTCTGCGCCACGCCATAGAGCGGCACCGGCGCAATGGGCTGGATGAGAACGATGCCGTAGAAAATCAGATCCCAAAGAGTAAGCGTGCGGCGGAGCCGAGGTGTGGCAGAGGAGGGCGCGGAAGTGTTTTCCATGGGTCCGGCTATTGGATTATGGGCAGGGCAAAATTGTCAATATTAAAACGTTTCTGCATTGGCCGTTTGCGCCCGGACAAGGCGCTATCTTGTGTCGCCGTAGTCGAACCAGTATCCCCGCTGCTCGTTTCCTGACATGTGCCGCGTGTTGTATTCGAGCAGATACTTCACGTGCGTATCATCGAGCGGGAACGACTTCTTCGCAGGATATGGATACTCTCCCATGTTCAGGAAGGGCAGCGGCGCCACGTAGTTCCCTTCCGCCGCGTAGAAATCCATGTCCTTCTCATAACCATTGGCCGCGAAGAAATAATCGCGCACCCAGCCCTTGGGAAGCGCGGGAAGATCCGAGGGATCGAAGTCGAGCCGCACCTCATCGCCCGAGCCAAACACGGCCAGCTTGTCGTCGGTTGCGGTCAGCAGCGGCAGCACGTCGCCGTAGCGTGTGTAGGTTCCCGACGGACGCGTATACGGCCCGGTCGCACTCACCTTCTCATAAACGTATTGCACATTGCCGGTGGGCTTGCCCTCGATCTTGAGCGGATATCCGTGGAATTCAAGATCTGCCCGCACCAGCGGAACCGGCGTAACGCAGTAATCGTAGCGCCGGCGTCCCGCCGGCTGTCGCGGGGGCGTCCCGCCCGCGCTGCCGGGAGCGGCGTAACACTCGTCGATTTCGGCAAGCTCTCCGGCCCGGCGGGCGAGACGCCCCCCGGACAGCCGGCCAGAGGCCGGCGCTACTTGTTCGGTGCGGTCGACCAGAATGCTGTCCCAATACACTTGCAGATTGGTCGTGATGCGAATCTTCCGCGTGCCCACCGGCAGCTTGCTGGTGAGATCGGCAGTCATAGTCCGCGGACCACCGGCGGGAAATCCCATGTCATTGATCACACGCTTCCACTGTCCGTTTTCAGCGAGCGCCTCCACGTACGGTGAGATGGCTTCGATTCCGGCCTGCGACGCGGCGTACATGCTATTCGCCGAAAAATATTCGGCCTCACCATGCAACAGCAGCCATAGCGAACCGCCGCGATAGTCCTCACCCAGATCGAGCGTCAGGCTGTGAGGCGCAGCAAATCCCTGAAACTGCGTCAGCGCAAAATCGCCGAAATAATGATGCTCGAGCAAATCGGGCAGAACATCGTGTCCGTGATCGTCCCATGCTCCGGCTGGTGGGCGCGCATCACGGCTCAGCACCACCTTGAACGGCGGGTACGGCGGGTTCGACGCGAAATACTCGTTGGGATAAACGTCGGTCGCAGCTGGATGATCAACCGCAATCAGCCGCACCTGATCGAGGTAGACCGCCTCTTCGAGCGGCTCCATAAAGCGAAAACTGAGAAGACCGACCTCGGACTGCAGACCATGGACTTCAGCCGAAGCCGGGTGCCCCGTCCTTGTCGCTGCGTCTTTTGCAGCGACAGGGCGGGGATTTTGACTTTCTCGCTCCCGAATCCCGTCGCGCGGAATCTTGATGTATTCCACCGGCCGCGGAACATCGCGCTGCCCCGGCCCAATCCAATGCCCCACCACGCCCGCGCCCAGCATGTCCGCAACAAACTCGTAGCGCTCCCCATTCCAGACGAAAAGTGTCGGGCACGAACTGCCGCGGCGGTCGATCTCCTGGACGTTTTGCTGCTTGTCGCCTGCTACCTGAATCTCATCTTCCAGCACGCCGGTCGGCCACAGCATGCGCACGATGTCGGCTTCTTTGGAGTCGCCCAGGCCGACGACGATGTCGGTGGAATTCTGTCCCAGGTAGCCGTTCGATCCCGCAATCTCAAACTTCTGCCGGTTGCCGCCCGAGAAAACTTCGACCTTGGTGCCGATGGCGGATTTGTTATCGGCCAGTCCCTTGAGCGAAAGCCGCAGCCAGTGATTCTGATTCCCGCCCTCGTTGCGCAACAGCACCGCAGGACCGTGATTTTGGGTGATGAGCAGGTCGGTGGCGCCGTCGCCGTCGTAGTCGCCGGTGATAATGGCGCGCGGATCTTTGAGTTGAATCTTGTCGAGGCCAACGTCGGCGGTAACATCTTTGAAACCATCAGGCCCGAGATTGCGGAACAGCCGAACTTCGCCCTTGCCGTCTCTGGTCTCGCCAACCGCGACGAGGTCGACCCAGCCGTCGTTGTCGTAGTCGAAGGCGGCGACGCCGTAGGCACGGACCCAGTTGGTCTCGGGCAGCTTCACCTGCTCGAAGCTCTTGCCGTGGTTGTTGCGCCAGAGAGAAAGCCCGGACGTCCCTCCCCAGAAATGGGTAAAAGCAAGATCCATCCAGCCATCGTGATCGAAATCCAGCACCGCAACTCCCAATTCTGGAGTTGGGACACCCTGCACTGGAAAGCTAGCTTTGAATTTCCCCTCTCGTGGGTTTTGGAAAACAGTTGCCGGAGAGAAATAGCCGGTCACAACCAGATCGACGGCACGGTCATTGTTAATATCTGATCCAATGGCTGCGATTGCTGGCGAGGGTTGAGCCAAGCCAGTTTCCTTGGTCACGTCGGTGAAAGTTCCGTTCCCGTTGTTGCGAAGCATGACACTAGGCAGTGATTCGTAGTCAAGCACTCCCGAAAATTGCTCGCCTAGTCGCGGGATGGAACCTGTGGGCAGAGCGGTTAGGTACAGATCGAGATCACCGTCGTGATCGTAATCGACAAGCGTTATGCCGTTCGCATACTTGCCGCTGAGTCCTGCGGAGTCAGTAGCGTCGCGAAACGTTCCGTCCTTTTCGTTGTGCAGCAGCAGCAGGTTCCTCGCACCAACCAGCAAGTCCGGCCAGCCATCATTGTCATAGTCGCCGGCGGCACAACTGCTGCCATGCAGCGTGGGATCAAGCCCGGCTTTCTTAGTCACGTCTTCGAACTTGCCGTTGCCAAGGTTGTGGTATAGCGAAAGGCCGCCCTGGGAACCGTTGTCGGGCAAGAAAATGTCGATCTTGCCATCGTTGTCATAATCAAGGAAACAAGCTCCAGGACCGAGATACGCGCCCACATCTTTACTCGATGAGAGCGACGATCGAGAGATCAATCCCGCTTCCGCCGTCACATCCACAAACCGCACCTTGATCGGTGCCGGAGCTTTCAAAACTGCCGACGGCGATTCCACCGCGCGCGAGTACTGGCCTTGCTCGCCGTAAGCCAAACTCATGGGCGCGCCGATTTTGTTCTGCGTGAGGTACTGAAATCTCTTCAGATGCTCGCGGGCGTGGTCGACGTCGCCAGACTGCTGGTACGCCCGCGACAATCCGAATTCGGCCGAAGCATGATGCGGGTTGAGCTTCAGGGCACGCTCGAAGGCGTCAATGGCCTCCGGGAACTGCTTGGCCTGTACGTACGCCGTCCCCAGAAAATACCAGGTGTCGGCATCGTTCGCGTCGATCTCGACCACCCGCTTGAACGCGTCGATCGCGGCCTGCGCGTCGCCCGTATTCTTGGCGAGCATCCCGAGGTTGTACCAGGCATTCGGATTCTTCGGATCCTGCTTGAGTGCATCTTCCAACGCGGACTTGGCCTCGTCAATCTTCTGCAGGTTCAGGTACGCGACGCCCACGTTGAGTCGCGCAATCGCGAGTTTGGGATCGGCTTCCGCGGCCTGCTGGAACTCCTTCAATCCCTTCTCGAAAAGCTGCTGGTTCATGTAAGCCACGCCAAGGTTGTTCAGGCGCGCCGCCTCGATCGGGTTCGGCTTCGACTCGGGAGTCAGCAGGCCGAAGGCAGCGAGCAGCGTAGCGAGAAGAGCAGCAGAAATTCGAGGAGTCATCACAAGGATTTAACCACAAAGGACACGAAGGATCACAAAGGAAACCGATTTTGCGTAAGCTCCGTCTTTCCTTCGTGAACCTTCGTGCCCTTTGTGGTTTCAGCTTTTCTTTGCCCGTATGCCCGGTGGGCGACCACGCCCTTCCCTTCTTGCACCATGACGGTCTGGCCAGCGTCGATGCTAGAAAGCTTGTCGACCTGCCCGCTCGGCCACTGAATCTCGACGCTGTCAGCTTTCGTGAGCGGGCCCAGGCCAAAGGTCAGCACCAACTCGCTCTGCGCCAGGTAACTTGATCCCGAGCGCAGCATCTTCCACTGCCTGTCTTTAGTGTTATCCCCGCCAGCCGTCACGCGAACGACTGCGCCGATGCCGTCGCGGTTTGACTTCGTGCCTACAAGTTTGACGCGCAGACTGTGATTGGTCCCACCTTCGTTATGGAACAAGTACGCCGGTCCGGCATTCGTGGTCAGCAGAACGTCGAGAAAGCCGTCGTTGTCGATATCGCCATAAGCCGCGCCCCGCGCCACTTTTGGCGCCGCAAAAACACTTCCCATCTGCGCCGTGACTTCCGTGAACTTCCCGCCACCCAGATTGCGGAACAGGTGCGGAGGCTCGGCATAACTGACCCGCTTTTGCACCCGCTCGATCTGATCTTCAATGTGGCCGTCGGCTACGAAAATGTCCTGCCAGCCGTCGTTGTCGTAATCGAAAAAGAAACACGCAAAGCCGAGTGTAACCAGGCTTGCCCGCCCCACCTCCGACTGCGGCGCTTCGTCGACGAACAGTCCGTTGCCCTCGTTGTGATAGAGCGAGACCATCTGATTGGCGAAGTTGCTGATCATGATGCTGGCGTGGCCGCTGTGATCGTAATCAGCGGCGTCGACGCCCATGCCCGCCCGCGCAATGCCGTCCTCGCTGAACCCGATGCCGGCCGCGACTCCGCGCTCTTCGAATGTTCCATCCTTCTTGTTGAGGTAGAGCTTATTGGGCTGCGTATCGTTCGCGATTACGAGGTCGGGCCAGCCATCTCCGTTGTAGTCGAGAATCGCAATTCCCAGACTCTTCGAAGTGGGATCGCCCAGCCCGGCCTTCTGTGTGGCGTCTTCAAACTTGCCGCCGCCCTGGTTATGCCACAGCCGCACAGACGTGCCTTTGTACGACTCCGGCGTGCAGTAGGATTTGTGCGCGCCATCGAGCGTGCAATAAAGATCGGTCTGCTCGGTCCACTGAACATAATTGGCCACGACCAGATCAAGTTTGCCGTCGCGGTCGTAATCCACCCAGGCGGCGCTGGTCGAAAATTCATTTGGCCCCCACATTCCCGCGGACTTGGTGACGTCGGTGAACGTTCCATTGCCGTTGTTGTGAAACAGATGACTCTGGCCCAGCGCGGTCACAAAGATATCGTCAAAGCCGTCGTTGTCGTAGTCGCCCACGGCAACGCCAAACCCGAACAAGGGAATCGCCAGGCCCGCCTTGCGCGTGACGTCGGTGAACGTGCCGTTGCCGTTGTTGTGGTAGAGCTTCAAAGTAGTCGCGCCGGCGTGCGGGTGGCCGGGAAAATCGTCTCCATTGATAAGAATGACGTCGGGATATCCGTCGTTGTCGTAATCAATGAAAGCGCAGCCCGGCCCCATGGTTTCCGGAAGCCATTTCTTTCCGAACGCGCCATTGTTGTGGGTGAAATGAAGTCCCGCCTGTGCGGTGATGTCGCGGAACTGAATCTGCTGGGCTTGGCTCGTAGGCGCCAGCCAACACACCGCTAACCACAGAGTCACAGAGACATCGAGAAAGACAGAAAAAGAAGAATTTTGTTTCCCTCTGTGACTCTGTGACTCTGTGGTGAATGGTTGTTTGGGAGAGAACATTTATCTTGAAGCCCCAGCCGAGGCGGCTGTCCCCACATGGGTTGTTGTGATCTCCGGCAAGGCCACCGAGACATGCTCGTGCACGGCCTGCCGCTCATTGTTGTCTTCGGGATGAATCTGGCGATAAGGCCCAGTGATCGCCTGCGACGACTCGTCGGCCTTGAATCGCAGGTAGCGCGCCTCGTGCTCCTTGGCCAATTTCTCCTGACCGAGACCGTTGTAGCAGAGCATCAGGTTGTAATGGGCCTGTAAGTCTTCGGGATCGATCGCCAGCACCGACTGCAGAGTTTTCACCGCCTCATCATATTTGCGTTGCAAGAACAGAACGCGGCCCAGGTCATTGATCGCAACCCGGTCCCGCGGATACTGCGCCAGCACCATGCGCAATCGCGCCGCCGCGTCGTCATAGTTGCCATCCGCGCGTAGCACCTTGGCGTAGAAGAAATTGGCGCGGGCCAGGTTCGGAGATAAGGCAAGAGCTTTTTCCAACACCGTGCGGGCGCGCGCCATGTCGCCTTCCTGCACCGCGCAGCGGCCTATGTTGACCCAGCCGTCGGGATTATTCGGATCCGCCTCGGTCACCTTCTGGAAGGCCGCGGCCGCGCCTTTCAAATCGCCCTGCAGAAACAATCCAATTCCGTAGTCGTTCCAGCGCTGCCATTCTTCCTTGTGGACAATCGTCTTCGGCGCGGCTGCAGGTGCGTTATGCGCAACCACCGGAAGTGTGACTTCGTTCTCGGCGAGGGCGACAATCGGCAAGTCGGGAATTCTTTCTTCTTTCGCCGAAACTCCGCTCAGAGAGGCGGTGAACAGCGTTGGACGGTCGTCGTAGTCTGGCGCAACCGAGTTCGATCTCGTGGGGTCGGGTATTCCGGCGAAGGCCTCTTGCGTTCCGTACCACGAAAACTTCCGATAGCACAGCCGCGCATGCAGCGTGATCTTGTTGCCTGCGTTTTCCGGGATCAGCATCCGGTAATGCACAGTGTCGGCCGCACCCGGCGGGATCAACCTCACATACACCACCGCCCGCGTCGCCCAGGCATTGCGCTTGTTGATGGGATTGCCGTGCGCATCGATCTGCAGCGAGCGGTAGAAATGCGCTCCCTTTTCAACTGGACCATGCCCGTTGTTCTCGACCATGCCGCTCCAGAAAATGGTCTGCCCCTTGTCGTCGGTGCCCTTCAGTTCGAGCCAGGTGTCGTAGGCGTCGACGGTGCCGCCGGGGAAAAAGTGTCCGACCTTCTTCGTGCGCACCACCACATCCACACGCACTGTATCGCCGCGGCGGAGAGCGGGTTGCACTAAGTTTAATGGCGCAGTCACCGGGGCAACTTCGCCAGCGGCCTCGGCGGTTATCTTGCTCTCGGCTTCTTCCCCAATCGCAAACGTGGTGGAGAGGTCCGACTGCGTCGCCGCGCCCGGCTTGAGCGGAGCCTGCGCCGGAGACAGAGCAAAGATATCGACAGTGAGCGCGCCGCTCTTCAGGAAGTCTTCCGTCAGCTTGAGCTGAGGCGCGTCTTCATTTGCCGTGGGCACCGCGGTATTGGCCCCGGGGAAGCGATGCGAATGCACGAAGCCATTGCTGTTGCCCGCGTCTTTTGAAGCCTCCGCGGGCATGTGACAATCGGCGCACTGCTGCGGCTTGGGCGGATAGTAGAACGACCGCGCTCCCTGCCCGGAAACTCCGCTGGCCTGCCAGTTGTCGTACTCGTTGAAGCCGCGGAACCAACGATAATTGTTCACCGGAACGTCCAGGTGCACCTTGTGGCACGACGAGCAGAATTCCGCCGTCTGATCGCGCATGAAAGGCTTGAGGAACACGCGCCGGTGCGGCTCGGGGTTCAATCGGATCAGAAAGTCATGCAGGGCACGGGCCACCGGATTCTGCGTGGCAGCCAACTCGTGCAGCTTGGGATATTCCAGATAAAAGTCGCCCTGCCCCATCGTGCTCTTCACGTTGGCGATGGAGTGGCACATCATGCAGCCCAGCCCCGCCTGCGCTTCCGGCCGGTGCACGATCTGCTTTATCGGAGTGTCCATCAATCCCGCATACAGCACCGCAGGATCGTGGCATCCGCCGCACCATTTCGAAGGCTTGGTGCCGATCGTATCCTGCATGTACTCGATTGACTTGCGGTACCACTGATTGTTGAACGAAGAAAAATGGTGCGCCGAACTGAACCACTGGTTGTAGATGTCTTCGTGACACCGCTTGCACGAATCGGACTCCATGAAGAACTTGCTGGGAATTTTCTGCTTGCCGTAAACCTGCGCCGAACTGGGGAAGAACGCACCCTCGGGCCCGTCGCCTTCGCCGTTCATGTTCTCGGGAGGCATCGCCGGATTCTGGATGCGGTTGCTCGTCTGCCACCCCTCACGCACGTAGTGTGCGCCATAGCCCAGGCCGGCAAGTATCGCCAGACAGATTGCGGCCCGCACCGTGCCTGCGACCATCCGCGACGCGAGCGGCGCGGGCTCAGACGACTCGCGCCCGCCCATCCAACCGGCGATCAGTAAGCCCACGCCCGCGAGCGAAATCACGATGTGGAAATAGAGCTTGTTCCACTCGGTGCGCGGAGTTCCGGTCTTGATGAGGATCAGCCCAAGGACTGTGCCCACCGCGACCAGCAACCATCCGGCTCGGGAAGAGACGTTCCCCGTTCGCAGCAAGCGAACGAAAACTGGAACCAGCAGGATCGCAACCAAAACTCCCCCGAGTGCGTGGAGCAGAACCACGCCCGCGTACAAAAGGTTCGGCTGGGGAAATGTGTAGAGATAGGCCGCGGAGATCGCGAGAAACGACACGAGCCACGACAGAGCCCGATTGACGATTCCCCCAGATGTTCGCATTTCCCGCATGTGCAACGGAGTCGGAAGTTACGAGAGGAAGTCAGCCCCACAGTGGCTGAAAATCCCGCGCAGATAAAGCTATACAGGCGCAACGGCGGGCGGAATAATACAAAGATACTATTGAGGAGCCGCCCGCGGTCAGTGGATGGGCAGGATTTTCCACGCGTTGCATTCCTCCTCCAGCGCGGCCGCAACGGCCAGCACTTGCTCTTCCTCCCACGGGCGGCCGACGACTTGCACGCCGATGGGCAACCCTTCGGCGGAATGGCTCACCGGAACTACCGCCCCAGGATTCCCCAGGAGATTGAACCACTCCGTATAACTCCAGGCATCAAGATATTCGACCGTCTTGCCTTCGATCGTCCAACTGCGTTCCCCGTGTCGGAAGGCGGGAATCGCGGCCGCCGGACACAGCAGAATCGGATATTTCTGCATCTGCGCCAGAATTTTAGCTCGCAAAACGTCGCGGCCAATCCACGCTTCGAGCAGCGTCTCGCCAGTGAGTCGCGGCTCGGCTGCGGACCACTCGAGAAACTGTTTCAGCACGGGGCTCAGGTCGTGCTCTCGTCCGTGGAACATCGGGCGAATCAGCATGCCGCCGGCACTAACGAAGAGACTCTTCCAGAGCAGGCGCGCCTCGTCCAGACCTGCAGGACGGAACGGCTCGACCTCGAATCCCGCGCCCTGCAGCGCTTCTGCGGCTGCTCTCACGGCTGCGCGAGTCTCGGGAGTCACGGGCGTACGGCCATTGTCTTCGAAGTAACCCACTCTCAGCTTCCTGACCTCGCCGTCGCTCGGCCAGCGCAGCGGCACTGGAGCGGCGCAACTGTCGCCATCGTCCGGGCCTTGCATTGCTTCGAACAGGGCTTTGAGATCGGCCACGCTGCGCGCCATGGGGCCGACCACGCCAAGCAGCGCAAACGGCCCGCCCGACGCGGGAAAGTGCCCGGTCGCCGGAATGCGTCCCGGCGTGGGCTTGAGCCCGCAAATGCCGCTGAAGTGTGCCGGTACTCGGATCGATCCACCACCGTCGCTGCCCACTCCGCCGGCTGACATTCCCACTGCAATCGCCGCGGCTTCGCCGCCGCTGGACCCTCCCGGCGTGCGCGCCAGATCCCATGGGCTGTTGGTGCGGCCATACAGAAGATTGTCCGTCTCCCACGCCATCAGCAGTTCCGGAGTGTTGGTCACGCCCAGAACGATCGCTCCCGCATGGCGCAGGCGCGCGACCAGCGGCGCGTCTTGCGTTGCTATGTGTCCAGCTCGCAGTCGGGTGCCCGATTCGCATCGCAGCCCCGCCACGTCCAGCGAACTCTTGATGCTGATGGGGACGCCGTGCAGCGGTCCGAGAGATTTGCCAGCCATTGCCGCGGCTTCGGCGGTGCGGGCCTCAAGGCGAACCCGCTCGGCGTCCACGTGCACGAACGCGTTCAGCTTAGGGTTAAGTCGTTCGATTTTCGCGAGATGCGCGGCGGCGAGTTCGACCGGGGAGAGCTTCTTTTCGCGGATCTGTTGCGCCATGACAACGGCGGGAAGGAACGTGAGATCACCCATGCGATTTTGGCATCTCCGGAAGCCGAGTCTAGCACCCTCGCTCCTCGCACGGCTGACAGAGTCAAACTCGACAACCACGAAGGATCACGAAGGAGAAACTGGAACGGGGTTCCCTTCGTGTTACTTCGTGTCCTTTGTGGTTGAGGGTTTTCCCATGGCGCGATCCACAGAGAGTTTTTCGTCGGACGTCAACGAACGGTACGTACCCTTCGCCAGGTTACCGAGTTGCAGCGGCCCGATGGCCACCCGCACCAGTCGCAGCACTTCGATCCCCAGCGCAGCCAGCATGCGCCGTACATGCCGGTTCTTGCCTTCGTCGAGGATGATCTCGACCCAGCAGTTCTTCTCTCCTGCGCGCAGCAGCTGAGCTTGCCTGGCGCGAAGGAAATCCCCTTCCTTACTCGTCACGCCAGTCTCGATTGCCCGCCTGAGTTTCTCATCGGCGACCGTTCCGATTTGCACGTGGTAGGCCTTTTCCAGATGCGTCTCAGGCGCGGCGATCCGCGCGCCCCACTCGGAATCGTTGGTCAGCAAAAGGAGTCCTTCGCTGGCCTTGTCCAGCCGTCCGACGGGAGCAACCCACGGCACCGGTCCTCCAACCTTCTCTAACACGGAATAAACCGTCTCCCGGCCTTTTTCGTCGGACGCCGTCGTCACCACTCCCCGCGGCTTGTTCATCATCAGATAAATCTTCTGCCGCGGATCAATGGTCTGCCCATCCACCACAATGCGATCCCGCTCCAGGCGAACCGGCGTCTCGGGATCGCGCCGCACATCACCGTTCAACCGCACCCGTCCGCCGCGAATCAACTCCGCAGCCTGCGAGCGCGAGCAATATCCCAGCTTCGACAGGGCTCGAGCCAGGCCGATCCGCCGCGTGGGCTGCTCCCGATTCATTGGTTGATGCTAACGGAAGTTTGGTGAACCGCGAAGAGGGCCGGCTCCCAGCGCCGCACACCAGGTGTTTTCGTGACCTGTTTTCGTGACCATGCACAATCCCGCGGCTCTTGGTAGGATGTTCATCGCCAAACCAAAGGAGTGCCCATGGCCCACCAGCATCCGCCGCGCTTTCTAAAGATTGTCGACGACGCCAGGACACGCGTGCGCGAGACCAATGTCGACGCCGTGAAGACCAGGATGGATCGCGGCGACAAGTTCGTGCTAGTCGACGTGCGCGAGGAAAGCGAATTCGCCAAGGATCATCTGCCCAGCGCCATTCATCTGGGCAAGGGCATCATTGAGCGCGACATCGAGGCGCGCGTGCCGGAACTCAACACCGAAATGATCCTTTATTGCGGTGGAGGTTTCCGCTCCGCTCTGGCCGCGGACAATCTGCAGAAAATGGGCTACACCAACGTCATTTCGATGGACGGCGGCATCCGCGGGTGGCGAGAAAAGGGCTATCCGCTGGAGGCAGGACCGCAAAAGTAACTGAACTTGGACGTCGGAGGTCACAGGTCTGATATCCAGTGCTCACTTATGAATGGTCGCATCTTCTTCTGGTCGCTCACGTCGGCACTTGCCGGGTTTCTTTTCGGCTTCGACACCGTCGTCATTTCCGGCGCCGAAAAAACCATTCAGGCCCTTTGGGGGCTGAGCCCCGACCTGCACGGCAAGGCAATCGCTTCGGCCCTCTATGGCACGGTCGTTGGTTCCCTTGTCGCGGGCTGGCTCGCCGACCGGTTCGGACGCAAGGCCACACTGCTTTGGATCGGCGTCCTTTACTTTGTCGGTGCAGTCGGCTCAGGTTTAGCGCCAAACGTTGCCATTTTCATCGTAGCCCGCGTCATCGGTGGGTTGGGCATCGGCATCTCAACGGTCGTTGCCCCCATGTACATCTCGGAAATCGCACCGCCCAAGCATCGCGGACGACTGGCCGGCATGTTCCAGTTCAATATTGTTTTTGGCATCCTGATCGCTTACGTCTCCAACGCGCTGCTGGCGGGCATCGGCGAAAACGCCTGGCGCTGGATGCTCGGTGTAGCCGCGTTTCCGTCGTTTCTCTACGCTGTATTTTGCTTCGGCCTTCCGGAGAGTCCACGTTGGCTCCTCAGCAGGAAGGGCGACCGCGAAGCCGGTCTACAAATCCTGCAGCGCATCGAGCCTGACGTTTCGCAAGCTGAGATCGCGGCCCAAGCGGACGAGATTATCGCGGCGTCCTCGCAACAAGCGTCGTCGGGACATTTCTGGACGAGACGTCTCAGCAAGCCGATCCTGCTCGCCATCCTGATTGCCTTCTTCAACCAGATGTCGGGCATCAATGCAATTCTGTACTTCGCACCCCGCATCTTTGAACTGACCGGCCTCGCCGCCAACGCCGCCCGGCTGCAATCGGTCGGAATTGGCGTCACCAATCTCGTTTTCACGTTTGTCGGTCTTTGGCTGATTGACCGGCTGGGCCGTCGGACGCTGCTCTACATTGGATCGTTCGGCTACATCACTTCGCTCGGACTCGTCGCGTGGGCTTTCTTCACAAATCATCTCTCGATCGTGCCGGTCTGCATCTTCGCTTTCATCGCAGCCCACGCGATTGGCCAGGGCGCCGTGATTTGGGTTTTCATTTCCGAGATATTTCCCAATCGTCAGCGCGCGGAGGGTCAGACTCTCGGCAGCTTCACGCACTGGATCTTCGCCGCCCTGCTCACAACGTTCTTCCCCAGGATGGTCGCCTCCTTCCCGCCCGGTTACGTTTTTTCGTTCTTTACCGGCATGATGGTCCTGCAGCTCATTTGGGTCAAGACGATGGTGCCGGAGACGAAAGGTGTGCCGCTGGAACAGATTCAGAGGCAACTGGGAATCGAATAGAGCATTTGCCCTTGTCATCCTGAGCGGCGTCCTTTGCCGCGAAGGATCTATGCACTTCGCTGGCGGCATGGTTGGTGCGGCGAACCAATCGATAGATCCTTCGCTTCGCTCAGGATGACAACGCGTACGTTGAAGCTGATCTCATCGCTGCGGCAAAGCAGGCAGCGCCGTCTTCTGCTGAATTCCCGCACCCTCGACAATCGTGTAAATGAAATCCGCCGTAACATCCCGCAGCGTTTCGGTGTCTCCCCTCGGCCAGCGAATGACCACCTCGCTCATCTTGTCATTCGCACCGAGCCCAAAATGCAGCCGCAAATCATTCTGTGAGAGATAGCTCGCCCCACCGCGCACCTCGTCGATCTGCACGAGCGTTCCCGCTTTGACCGTAACCCGCGATCCAATCGCTGCCTTATTGCTCTTGGTGCCCACCAGTTTGAACAACACGCGATGATTCGGACTCTCATTGTGATTCAGCAGCAGCGAAGGTGGTTCGCCCACGTTGAGCACCACCATGTCGATGTTGCCGTCGTTGTTGATGTCCCCAAAAGCCACGCCCCGCCTGGCCTTCAGCGGCAGCGTGTCCAGCGTCGACGACACGTCTTCAAAAGTTCCGTCACGCTGATTGCGAAACAGCACCAGCGGCTCCCGGTACTGTGTGCCTCCGGGAATGCTGTCGACCTGCGGGTAGACGTGTCCGCTGGCAATGAAGATGTCGAGCCAGCCGTCGTTGTCCATGTCGAAAAAAGACGTTCCCCAACTCACCAGCGGGTACGTCGGCTTCACGATCTTGGCCCGCACACTCACGTCGGCAAAGCTGTCGCCGCCAAGATTGTGATAGAGAGTCGACCCTTGCTCCACAAAGTTGGTGACCAGCATCGACAAACGTCCTTCGTGCAGATAGTCGCCCCAGGCCACGCCCATGGATCCCTGCTGCATGCCGTCGCCGCTCAGGGCAACACCGGCGAGCAGTCCGGCATCTTCGAATGTGCCATCGTGCTTATTGTGATAAAGAAAATTCGGCCCCGCATCGTTAGCCACGTAGAGATCGGGCCATCCGTCGTTGTCGTAGTCGCCCCAGGTCGCCCCCAACCCGTAGTAATGATGCGGGTCGTCGACTCCAGCCTTCTTTGACACTTCCTCAAACGTGCCGTCGCCCTTGTTGTGAAACAGCAAGTCCGATTCGCCGGGCATGCCCCAGGGACCGCACTGCACCATCACCGTCTTAAAGCGGCAGAAATGCGGATCGTTGCCGAACTCGGGCAACTTGTCCATGTCGACATGCACGTAGCGCGACACGAACAGATCGACGCGGCCGTCACGATCGTAGTCCGCCCACGCCGCACCCGTGCTGAAGCCGCCGCCAGCGACTCCCGCTTTTTCGGTCACGTCTTCGAACTTGCAGCTCCCCAGATTGTGGTAGAGCGCATTTCCGCCGTAACCCGTGACGTAGATATCCTGGAGCCCGTCGTTGTCATAGTCCGCAACGGCGACGCCCATTCCCCAGCCCTTGCGCGTGAGGCCCGCCGCTTTGGTGATGTCGGTAAACTTCAGGTCCGCTTCCTGATGATAGAGAGTGATCATTGGATCGCCGCCCTGGCGAAAGCGCTCCACGGTCGATCCATTGACGGTAATGATGTCGAGTTTGCCGTCGTTGTCGCAATCGATCAGGCCCACACCGCCGCTCATCGACTCGACTATGTACTTCTTGTCGGAAGTAGAAATGTGCGGAACGGTGAGGCCGGCCTTCTCCGCGATATCTTCAAACTGGGGAACTGGAGCCTGCGTGGGTCGCGGCTTGGGAGGCGCCGTCTGCGCAGACGCGACTGCCCCAAGGCGAAGAACGATCAAGAGGCAAAGCCGGATTCGCATAGGCGAGAGAATTTTCCGATTATATCTGAGCGCCCTGTCAGTCTTGATTCCACACACGTCAGACTCACCGGTATCTTCATGACCTGTATATTCAGGGCCTGTATATTCGAAGATAGCCTTGGCTCGGGCGATCACACTCTCGCCATCACGGCGAAGGCTGAGATCATATGACTCATAACCATCAAGGGGTCATGGTTGAGGTCTGTGTCGATTCGGTCGCTTCCGCAGTCGCGGCGGGGCGCGGCGGAGCTGCGCGGGTGGAGCTGTGCGGCAGCCTGATTGAGGGCGGAATCACGCCCAGCGCCGGCCTCGTCGAAATGGCTCGGGCTGCGGTCTCGGTGGCACTCCACGTCATGATCCGCCCACGCGGCGGTGACTTCTGTTACGACCGGGATGAGTTCGAAACCATGCGGCGCGACATCGCAGTTGCCAAGCGGCTAGGAGCAACAGGCGTGGTCTTCGGCATACTAGACCTGGATGGAAATGTTGACGTCGCCCGCACGCGGCTGTTAGTGGAGGAAGCTCGTCCGCTCCCGGTCACGTTCCATCGCGCCTTCGATATGACTGCCGACTTGTTTCGCGCTCTTGACGACGTTTGCGCCGCGGGCGTCGACCGCGTGCTCACTTCCGGAGGCGAGCCCACTTCGGTGCAGGGACAGGAGACGATCCGGCAGCTCGTAACCAGGGCTCGCGGCAGGGTCGTCGTCATGCCCGGCAGCGGCATCAAGCCAGAGAATGTGCGCAGTCTTGTCGACCACACCGGCGTGACAGAAGTTCACGTTGGATTGCGGAGCGCGATCCCCAGCCCAATGCGGCACCGCAACCCACGAATCTCAATGGGATCGGTCGAAGGCCGCGAATACGAGCGCTTTGTGGTGCTGGAAGAGCAGGTCAGAAGACTGTGCAGCGCGTTAGAAGTCGCAGGCTGAGGCTCTCGTTGAAGGACGCCGCTCCTCTACTTCGTAGCTTTCGCCAGCGTCTGCGCCAGCGCTGCTCCCAATTGGTCAGGCTTAAATCCAAACGGCCCCGGCCGGCTCTTGTATGCAACCCGGCCTTGCGGGTCGATCAAGTAAATGCGGTCGGGCCAGCCGGTATAAGCTTGCTCCGTCGAGTTGCCGAATTCATCGAGCACGGCCGGAAACTCTATCCCAAGCTTGCGCACGCAGGCCCCGGCGATGAAGGCTCGATCATCCTCAGTTTTCGGGCTGGCAAAAACAACGTTGTCTTTGACGTTGCTCTGCATCTGCCAAACGTCGCTGGGATGAGCTTCGGTAATGTAAACGACCAGGAAAGCGACGCGGCCGCGATACTGCTCGTAGAGCTTATTGAGCGCGGGAACCTCCCGCCGGAACGGCGGTCAAGTATAGCTGCCAAACACCAGCACCACGGGTTGCCGCTGGTTTAGCGTGGAGAGCTGAACCCGCTCGCTTTTGTCCAGCTTGAGGAGCGAGAAGTCTGGCGCGGGATCTCCGACGTGCAGCCTGCCGGCCCGAGCGTGAGTCCACGCAGTTTCAAACGGAAAAATCAAGAAAGGGACCGGGCCCGGCATTCTGGCCATCACCCGGCCGAAAGTCTCAGGAGGCTGACGCATCGCCCACAATATGTAGGCTCCGAAACAGACGTAGCCGATCGTCAGGCCGACCAGAAGCCTGATTAGGAGCCGGCCAGCGAATGGACTCAGCTTCAGCATCAGAATAAAAACTTCAGCGCAACTTGGATGACGCGCGGGCTCACATCCGACTGGATTTGCCCGAACGTCGATGATTCAATGTCGCTGACCGGCAAGCGGTAATTGGTATGGTTCAGCAAATTGAACAACTCGCCGCGGAATTGCAGTTCTTTCGATTCCGCCAGACGAATGTTCTTGAACGCCGAGAAGTCCCAGTTCACGTATCGTGGTCCTAACACAGCGTTGCGGCCTTCGTTCCCAAACTGCTCAACCGGAGAATTCGGGTCCTGGGCAATTTGTTGAAAGGCCTTCACATTAAACCACTCTGCTGCCGTACGCGGCCCGGAATTTGGATTGCCCACGACGTTGGGACGATTGCTGGAAAATCCAGAAATCTCCGGTGCCTGCCCTTGCAGCGAAACGTCGTTCGAGTCGAATACCGTGAACGGCGTGCCACTCATGGCCGTGAAAATCCCGTTCAACTGCCAGTTGCCGAGAACCTTGCCGTACCAGTTAGCAGAATGTTGCAGGAACGGCAGGCTCCACTGATAACTCAGCACCAGTCGATGGCGAGCATCGAACATGGAAGGACCGCGCTCTGCCGCGAGATTAAAGGGATTCTGCGCCAGATCGTTCTCGCCCGCGACGGGCTGCGAAGCCGATCCCGTGATGTTGAAAGAAGAGACGTCATCGATGGAGTGCGACCAGGTATAAGACGCGAGGAACGACAGGCCGTGGCTGAAGCGCTTGCGCAAGCTGGCTTCCAACGCGTTGTAACTGGAGTTTGAGATGCTCGCGATCTCCCCGACCGAGCCGTACACGCAATTATTCGGCTGGGCCAAGGTGCATCCGGAATACAGACGTCGCTGGTTTACATTATTCTCGGTGGAGATCGGACATGGCTGTGCCGGTGGTGCACAGCCAGTGCTAGTAGTGTCCACACCGGGAATGTACACCGCAGGGTTCCCTTCAATGAATCGCGGCAGTCTTACGCCCGTCGTGCCCACGTATCCCACCTGTAACAGCCAGGTCTCCCCAAACGAATGTTGAATGTTCAGGTTCCAATCCTGCGCGTAGGGCAGATGCAGGTTGCGCGAAACCACCAGTAGCGTCATGGGCTCGGGAAAGGGCACTCCGAAAGGATCCGGAGCATGAAACGGATTGGCAAATGAGTTGATGGGAAATCCTAACTGCAGAGTCTTCAGGTAAGGAGGGGCGCTGACTGGATCCTGCAGCGGACCGCCCTCGCCGGTGTAGTACGGCTCGTAGAACATTCCGTAGGCCGCGCTGACCACCGTTTTTGCGTTGCCGCGTGGGTCCCAGGCAAGGCCGATGCGCGGAGCGAATGCTGTCTTCTGTGTCGGAATCAAGCCCGCCGAAACGCCCGGATCGCCGGGATAGAGAAGTCCCGCCGGAGCGTTTGGCAGTACTCTCGATTGTGCTCCAGGAACGAAGAGGTTGACCTCGTTGTGGTTCTCGGTGGAGGGAAAGGGCAGTTCGTAACGAAGCCCCAGGTTCAACGTCAGGCGGGAGTTGACCTTGTAGGTATCCTGGCCGTATGCATCCACAGCGCGATCTCGGATTTCCCGAGCAAAGTCACCGCCGCCCTGCAGAAAGACCACCGGATTGCCCGAAAGGAAGTTGGCAAAACCGTCGTTGTAGAGGAAGTGCGCGAATGAGGGGATGCCCGCGAATACAAAGAAACCGTTCGTAGCAATTCCTTGCAGGGCATTGATCTGGTCGCGCCGGTAGCCTCCGCCAAACTTGAATTCGTGGCGGCCATGGATCCAACTCACCGCGCCGGACAAGTCAAACGTATTCTGAAACGTGTTGCGCGGTCCGGTAATGGGGTCGCCAACCGAGGCGTATCCCCCGACCTGGATAAACGGAGGACCTGCGGCCGAGGCCAGTGTGGGAGCGTACTGAAAACCTAAGTCCGATGGGGACTGATGATTCAGGTGCTGGTCGAGCAGGAACGTATTGCGAAGATACGAAAAACGCGCCACCCCGATGGTGGTTGGCGAAAAAACATGGGACTCTTGCGCGACGAAGTTCTGCGCTCGGTCATACTCGCCCACCGGAAAACCAGGAACATTCGCTCCCACCGGCGAAAGAGGATCCGTCGTCGGGCCACTACTAAACATGTAGCGGAAATTCAGGTTGTCCGCACGGGAAAGATAATGATCCAGGCGCAAACCGAACTGGTTGTTATTCGCGCTCAGGGTCTGCGTGGCGATGAATCCATTTTCTCCCACGTTCGGCAGCGGGAACAACGGTACAACTTTCGCGGCAGTAGGATCGATGGGCGGCATCTGGTTGAATGGCACCGGTCCTCCAAAATAGGTGAGCTGCCCTTGCGGGTTGCTGCACTTACCACTGGTCGAGTCAATGGAAGCTCCGGGGATTGACGTGCACAACTCCGCGAAGTTGCCCTGCCTTTCTGCTGCGGAAGGCACGGTGGCCGGCACGGTTTCGCCCTGCCGGTTGCGGAAGCCCTCGTAGTATCCGAAGAAGAACGTCTTATCCTTCGCGATCGGACCGCCGAAGGTGGCGCCAAACTGGTTCTGCTTCAGAGGCTGGACGCTGCGAGCAAAGTAATCGGAGGAATCCATCGCGTCGTTGCGCAGAAATTCCCAGGCGGCGCCGTGAAATGAATTCGTCCCTCCGCGGGTTACGACATTGGTCGTGGAGCCGGTGTTGCGTCCGAACTCTGCGTTCGCGTTGTGGGTAAGAATCCGGAACTCGGCGATCGCGTCGATCGGTGGCTTCTGAACAAACCCTGCATCCACGGCGTTGACATTATCCGCACCGTCGATCAGAAAGTTGTTCGACTCTGGCCGTTGGCCATCGACGGCGTAGGCCTGGCCCTCTCGCGCCGGGCCGCCAGCCTGGAGCAGTCCGGGGGTCAGGGGCACGACGCCGGGTTGCAGCGTTCCTAACTGAGAAAAATTGCGCCCATCGAGCGGGAGGTCGAGGATCTCGTGCTCCATCACGGTCTGCCCCAGACTACTGACTGTACTCTGCACCAGGGCGGCATCCGCGCTCACTTCCACTGCCTGCGTCTCCGCGCCCACCCGGAGTCGAACCCTGACCGTGGCGGTTTCGTTGACATCCAATGAAATCCCTTGCTGCAAGTACCTCTGGAAACCTTTAGCGTGAACCTCTAACTGGTAATGCCCGATCGGGAGCTCGACCAGCACGTATTCTCCCTGATGATCCGTAACCGCAGTACGAGTCAGTCCGGTTTCGATCTGCCTGGCAGTGACCGAGGCGGCCTGAACAATCGCCCCGCTCGGATCCAGCACAGTTCCGCGAATGCTTCCGGTAATTTGCTGCGCGGCGACGTTCAAGCTTGCGAGGCTCAAGCCCGCAAAGATGGTCGCGACTAGAAGCGCAAGTTTCCTCAGATAACTCACAGATTTCCCCATGTTCCCTCGAATCGCCATCGACGCTTAAGGTGAAAACCATCCTGCAACAGGCAGACTCTTCACAACGTCAGCGAGATCACACCCACAGATTTAAGTGCGGTGATTATAGGGACGCTTAGCAGGAGGTCAATAATGTGAAAGAAGTATGGGCCTGTCGGCCTTTCGACAACGATGGAAGCTCACAGGCTAAGGTGCCATCTGAGAAGACCGAGAGAATCCGTTGCGCCCGTGATTCTCGATGGCAAAAACCCCCATCGCGACCACGCAGGCGGTTATTGCCATCCTCCGGTCAACGGGACATAGAAAAGCATCTGGAAAGTTCGCAGTGGACGCCAAGCTAATGTGGAAAGGCCAATGTTACAGAACAACGACGGGAGTTACATGGTGAGCGCGGTAGGAATCGAACCTACAACCTACTGATTAAGAGTTCTTGGCAGACGAGGAATCAATGAGTTACGTGGAATACTACGATTTGCGATCAGATACTCCAAACTGCGCTTCTGACAAGGGTTTCGGAGCTTGCCATCGTAACCAATCGCAACGTGTAGGGTTTGGTGGTGGGCACAAAATTGGGCACAGTCCAAGACCCAGACACCTTGCGGACGGTCCAGCCACGCGTAGGGACCCGACCTGCAAACGCTACCGTCGGCAACTGTCGTTCTTGGCTACCAGAATCGGTTAAACCGAGTCCCAAGAGAACGAGAATTCAATGTTCCGAATACCTCCCGTCACCTCCGCTAGCCCGCTTCCCCCCTGGGTCAATGAGTGTAACCGCGATTTTTCATCAACTAGAATGTCGATGCGCAATCACGGCCCCGTAACTGCTGGAGGATTCCTATGCTAGAACGTATCGCAGAGGGACGTACCGATCTTGTGTTTGATTACGTGAAGAAGGGACATCCGCCAAGTTCGAAGACGAGCGATGGCGGCTCACTGATGCAATGGTGCGCATACTACAGCGACGTTTCCGCCATAAAATTTCTGCTAGACAAAGGCGAGACACTCGAATCCCTAGGAGCGGATATGGGCATCAATGCTGCGGCTTTTCACGGCCACTGGCGGCTGTGCCAGTTTCTTATCGAAAGCGGTGCCAACGTGAACTCTCGCGAGACAGACACTGGGGAAACTCCGTTGCACGCTGCACTCTCATCTCATCGTGTGACTCAACATTGGGTGGTGAAAGTGTTACTCGCCGGTGGCGCTGACCCAAATATTGCAACGAATCCCTCAGCCGAATCGGGGGCGTTTATGCGCGACGTACGTACACGAGGAGAAACTCCTTTGCATCGGGCAGCGGCGTTCGCAAGTGAGGATACGATTCAGCTTCTGCTAGACGCCGGTGCCAAGATTGATGCGAAGGA